>Ga0315331_10003248_pt1 | contig 12269 bp, 7 predicted proteins | sample M160m34915metaG_FD_203456 | JGI IMG/M metagenome (GOLD analysis project Ga0315331, IMG submission 203456) | Ammonia-oxidizing marine archaeal communities from Monterey Bay, California, United States - M1 60m 34915 | ecosystem: Environmental > Aquatic > Marine > Intertidal zone | place: USA...
TTCGATTCCACTCCATCTGGCAGATTGTCCATGGACAACTGTATTTCGCCATCAAAGCCATCGCGTCGAACTGCAACCACTTCAATCGCCATGGTCGCACCACCTCGCAAAGCGATCGGTTTTGACAAGGCATTTCGGTCGCCGTTTCGCAACTGCATGTGAAGTCCCCATGCCACAAGTGCGAAATCCGGCTTAGCCTTGCGTACAATCAACCGATAAACATTGGCTGGATCGTTTCGCGTGCCGCCGAAAAGATCGGCAATCCGCAAACGATGAATCCCAGATTCCTTCACTTCAAATTTGCCGAGCACATCTGAAGACCCAGCGTTGTAGGGTGGGCCGTCATAGGCGTAGCCATTGGACGAAACCTTAATGGGACTAGGGATATCATTGAGTTCAGCCAAGTCTGTGACTACCGCTTCACTCCCAGACAAATCCACGTGCTCCACGATGACGGTGGGGTCCGTGGGCCTACCCAAGCGTTCCGAGGCAACTTCAACCCACCATGTTTCACCTTTCTCGGCATTGAATTCGAACACATCGGTATCGGCCGCCTGTGCAAAGCTGCCCATCAGGTCACACGGCAATGTGATCTTTTGCGGCGTCGACCCACCATTGGGCTCGATTTCCGTCGTGGTTGCACTTCCAGAAAGTCCCGCTGGTGGCCAAGAAAACGCATGTACCTTTTGGGTCATTGCGTGTCGTGTGATCTGCTGGTCTTTCCCAAGTGCTGCCACGTTCAACCGATAGAAGTAGTGAGCCCCACCTTTGAAAGTCAGATCATGAACCTTGATCACATAAGCACCATCCTCTGGAACCTCAAAGTCAATCGCACCGCCCCGCCGTTCCACCGCCAAGTCCTGCCCATCGGCATCCGCCACAATCACGACAGGATTCAGTTTGGAGTCGATTCCCTTGGCAGCGCAATCAACCAGAATTCTTTGTCCACCCTCGGCTTTGAACTGATAAAAATCAACTGATCTCGCAGTCATCGTCGCATTGCAAACGGAGTTCAACTCAATGGGCATCGCAGTGGCCAGTGTTTGGTTGCCTTTGCTCTGCAAAATTTCCTGCACGCTGCTAACGGTGAAGATACGGGAGGATGAAAGCCCTAACCTTGTCATCACACTCGCCTCGACGAGTCCCGGCTTTACCTCTTTGGGAATTAACACCCGATAGCGGCCCAATATCTCGGTTCCCTCTGCACTGAGCACCTTCTCAGCCCGAATTTGAGAATTCGAAAACCGCAATTCACTCGCGCCTTCGATATACTCCCCCGACAGCGCAATGTCAATTTCAGAGCCAGCCTGCGCCCCCATCGGAAAAGTTGTCAACAATCTCGGTGACGGCAGGCACACTGACTGCGCCCGCGTCGCGTGACCGTGAGTCAATACGCCGAATACAAAAACCAACGCCAAGTTCATAAATGCTCGGCAGTCGCTAGCTATTCTGTTTTTAACGCTCATGATTCCCTAATGGTTAAACAGGAACTCTTTAGTGTTAATCAATGCCCAGATCAAATCTTCGAACTCAGCCTTCCCCACCTTCGGAGTCGCCTCAGTCTTTTCATTCTCGACAGACGTCGGTAAAAGAAAGTCCAATGAAACCTTCAGTTCCGCTTCGGTAGGGGGACGAGAAAACGCCGAGAAGTAGAGCCCAGTGATGCGTTCAGCCAGTGGGCTCTTCGAAGACGCTAATTCCTGGGCCATGCCGCCGGACACGGCAAGTTTGGATTTAAGGTCCGAAGCATTCATCAAATGCAGGCTTTGAGCCAAACTGGCCGACTGCACTCGCTCGCACTCACACACGCTTAAACTTTCCGGACGCCCAAATACACGTAGAAATGGAGAGGACTTGTTGTAACTGTTGTCTGGCAGTGCGATTGCTCGTGTTCCCAGCGGCAGGTTCGCAAAATTCGTCGTTGCCCCCGTCACCTCATCAATGGCGTCAAGAAGGACCTCAGCCTGAAGCCGCCGAGGATAAAATCGGGAGTAATTCTGCCTATCGACGACGTTGCCACCGGAAGGGACTGCACGCAATTGATAAGCTCGCGAATTCGTGATCGCACGAATCAACTCCTTCAGATCAAAGCCACTCGATAGAAAATGGTCCTCGAGTGCAGTTAGCAACTCCGGATTCGTTGCTGGATTGGTATCACGAATGTCGTCTTCCGGTTCAATCAATCCGCGTTTAAAAAAGTGTTTCCAGTACCGATTCACCAACGCTTTGGAAAAGAATGGATTGGCGGAATCACTCAACCAGCTGGCAAGCCTCAAACGCGGGTCTTCGTCGGGAGCAATCACCCCCACCACATCACCCAAAGCGGCGGGTGAAATCATAGCCCCAGTCTTGGTGTTTTTGGCTTCCGCTAACCCGCGTTTGTGAAAGATGAGATCTTCACCCTGAATCCCCGTTGGCTTTCGCCCAACGCGAGTAAAGAACGCAGAAAGGCCATAATAGTCATCTTGGCTCCAACGCTCGAATGGATGGTGATGACATTGTGCGCACTGCATCCTGACTCCAAGAAACAACTGCGCCACATCCTCCATCTGTTGCTTTGGTTCTTTAACCCGCTTGTACCACGCCACTGCTGGATTCGCGATCACGGTGCCGGTCGCCGCTAATAGTTCTCTTACCATCTGGTCATACGGGACATTCGTCAAAAGACTATCTCTCACCCACGCATGAAAGGCAAAGTTTGATGTGATATCACTCGCGTCGTCTCGCCGGTTTTTTAGTAAGGCGGTCCACTTGTTTGCGAAGTAGTCCGCGTAACTGGGGCTCTTCAAAAGGCGATCAATCCACACCGACCGTTTCTGTGAACTCGTATCAGCGAGGAACTCGCGTGACTCATCCGCCGTCGGAAGGCGACCAGCAATATCGAGCGTCACCCGACGCAGAAACGTCGAGTCATCGCAAACATCAGAAGCAGGAATTCCAATCTGACTCAAATTAGCAAACACATGATCATCGATGAAGTTATTGGACTTGGGCGTATCAGCTTCAGCTCCCAGAGGGATTGAAGCGTTGAATACACTCACGCGTCCCTGATATCGGACCATGACCCCCACACGACCAGGCAGATCAGAGGCAGTTACCAAGCCATTCTCTGTCACCGTTGCCATTCCCACGTCGTTGGATTCGAACAACGCCAAATCCGTAACGATTCGACTGGTGCCATCCTCATAGTGTGCGATTGCTTTTAATTGCCTACTCGCCCCCGGTTCAATCCGCTCATGGGCGGGCAGGACTTCCAGAGACTCCAACTCAGCCACAGTCTCTCCGAGTGGGGTTCCTTCACCGATCCAACGTCTGAGCAGGCGGTAGCCATCCGACTCTGGGGGCAAAACCATACCTCCACGATGTGGAGTCCTACCCGATATTTTCCTCAGCAGCAAACTTTCATCCGGAGCCGCGGGAAACAGACGGCGCCCTCGGCCTTCGAGCACCATGTGGTCGTAGTCTTCTAGCGGCTCAAAACCTAGCAGTGAAAGTTCAAAACCATTTTGACCGCCACCAGCCTTTGCGTGGCAAACCCCGGCGTTACACCCAGCTTTGGTCAAAACCGGAACTATATCATTCACAAAGCTGATCTTTTCAACTTCGGCGTCTGCGGCGTGGGCAACCGAAGCGGTGCACATCATCAGGATCACAATCCATAGGACCACGATCCCCAAGAGGGCCGGCGAGTTTCGTCTACGATCTGTACGGACCATAAAACGTTTCTGGGTAGGCGATATCAGTGGTACGCACTGACATGTGGAGGCGGGCAGGAGCCAAAAACAGCTAAGAGAAGTATACTCCAGCCCTAACCGAAGGTCCAGATAGAAGCGCGATCTGTCCACCTGTGCAGCACAAAACGTGCAACATTCCCTCCAACCCGCAACACCAACCATCTAGTCATCCCCCGAGATGCTCAACGAGTCTATTCCACCAACTCTCACGGCTCCGGAATCGTTCTTGACAGGTTCATTGCAACCTCATGGTCTACACCCCTGAACATCCCGACACTTAACAGCAATTCTATTGCAGTCTTCCGTGGTGCCCATGGTATATTCCGCCAATCACATCAGCGTGCTTTTTGTGTGCCCCCATGTCATAGTTGTCGTGAACTACACAGCGTTTCAACGAGGCATGTGTTTCACTCATCCAACAAGCGCACCACCCTCAACAACGGCCCCTTTGCAGCTCTAGGCCCGAGCATGGCTAGATCCCTGATCAGTCGTTAGTCGTTGGACGAACGTGTTCTCACTATCGCTCCTGTCGCAAATTCAACCTTCACCATTAGTTGTGACATGAAAACGCTATCCATACTTTTACTGGCGACCCTAACGACAACCTGCTGGGCGCAAAAACTCAGCCCGCAACGCGTGTACCCGACGTTTGCGGTGGGAGCCTCGGGTATTTATGTATCCATCGAAAAGCAGATGCAGGTGACGGTAAAGCAACTTGCTGCGGGAACCCCGGCCTCTGGTAGCGGCTTGCAAATGGGCGATGTGCTCATTTCAGCGGGTGGCCGAGATCTGAATGCCGAAGACCCACGAATTTCTTTAGGTAAGGCGATTGGTGACGCCGAAGCAACCACCGGAAAATTATTGTTAGGGATTCGACGTGACTCTCAGCAACTAGAAATCGTGGTTCCTATTCCAAAACTCGGCTCGTATTCCGATCAATGGCCAGCTGACTGTAAGAAGTCTGATGCCATCATCACCGCCACGGCCCAATACGTAGCTTCTTGCCAAGCGGAAGATGGCACTTACCGATTCAATTCGGGACGCGGCATTCGCGATAACCTTCAAGGTTGCTTGACGAGTCTTTTTCTATTGTCGACAGGCAACGACAGGTATCTTTCCCATGTCCGTCTCCATGCACACCAACTCGCTGCCCTCGCCGAAACCCGAAAAAATGCGAGTGGCCATGTGAACTGGCAGTTGGGTTACCAAGGGATTCTATTGAGTGAGTATTTTCTCAGGACTGGTGATCAAACAGTCCTCCCTGGACTCCAAGCACTTTGCAATTGGTGCATCGACAACCAAGCGGCGGGTGGATGGGGGCATGGTGAGGGTGTTGGCCCGGGTTATGTCCAGAGTGGGCTGATGAACCACGCCGGAGCTCCAATCTTGATCACTTTGATTCTGGCACAAGAATGCGGCCTCGAAGTTGATCCAACTGCGTACGCCGACGCGATGAGGCTGATGTATCGTATGGCGGGCCATGGCTGCATCGCCTACGGGGACCACCGTAGCGAACTGTGGTGGTCCAACACCAATGGACGCAACGCCATGCTAGCTTGCGCCTTCTCCCTGCTCAGTGAGCACTCTCAGTACCAAGCAGCTTCGCAACATCTTGCCAGATTAGTCGCAGACTCGTATTTTCAGCCCGAATTCGGTCATACGGGTGGTGGCTTCAACGTCATATGGCGGGGAATGGCATCGGTTCACGTTTCGCCCACGCAAAAATATTATTATCATCGGCAGATGAAATTACTGGCGTGGTACTACGACCTGACGCGTCAACCCAACGGAGGATTTTCTATCCTGCCAACCCCACCGGACAACGGAAGATATTCAGGTGTCGATTGGGGCACCGGAGCAATCGGCCTGACCTACACTGCTCCGCGCCGCACACTACGCATCACCGGTAAACCACGTACGCAACACAGCGTCTCTACAAAGCCGCCTGCATTTCAATGGGGCACTGCGAAGGATCTTCAATTCCTTTCGACTTACGGTCCAGCGGATTACGGGCCCGATATTGACCACCCCGACCAGATTTACACAAAACTGCTTAAGGACCAACAGAACATTCCGACTATCAGCTATTGCAGCAAGTACTTGCGTCACTACAGCCCGCTTGTACGCACATGGGCTGGGCGTCGCCTAGGTGAGATGAACACACCCAAGGCAATCGCCGCCTTACGCAGAGCCAGCTTGCATTCTGACCCACGAGTTCGAAGAGCAGCATACGATGCAATCTCCGGCTACGACAATTGGCGACGGCCCATCAAAGGCAGGTTACCGGCCGACGTTGTTTCAGCTGAGTTTCTGGATCAAATCGTTCAAACTCTCAGCAACGACGAATCAGCATGGTGGGAAGTTGATGGAGCGTTATTTGCGCTCGGACAAGCCACCCCAGAAGATATCAGAAAGAACCTACCACTCATTCGTAGATTCACTACTCACAAAGATTGGTACCTCCGCGAAGCAGCATTCTGGGCAATCGTCGGCCTCCATGCAGACATCAGCGGAGAGGAATTCTCGCTGCTCACCGAGATGTATGGTCAGTCCAAGCACGTTTTCGAGAGAGCCTCATTCGACTCCGGCTTTCAAACCATCCTCAAGAGTGACAAAGCCGCCTTTGATCGATCAACGCTGATCAACGCTGCTAAACGACTCGGCAAAACCACTCACACCCCCAAGATAATGTTGGGCTATGGAGCCGGTGGAACGCACGAAGCTGCCCATCGAACCATGATGGTGCTCAAACACTTTGATCCGAAAGTCTATCCGATGATGCTCGAGGACTTCGTACTGTATCTGACAGACTGGGAACCCTATTATCAACACAGCATATGGATCATCAAAGGTAGTAAATGGCAACCAGGGATTCTCAAAGTGCTTGAGGATCTGGGTCCGGAGGGGGAACCGTTGGTAACCCAACTGGAACGTATCAGCCGCGACTATCACCAATACGACCAGCGGCGCATCTCTCGGGACGCCGATAAATTACCCGAACAAATCAACGCAGCAGTACGAGGCTGGAAATCCAAACAAGCTGCTCAATGAGTTGCTAATCGGACCCAACGGCAACTGCTCTGGCAGCGGCAGAACCTGAAACCAAGTTCAAAAAGCCGCCGCGGATACCCCAGCCAAACGCCCCAAGTAGTCGGCCCGCCGATGCCGGTTGCTATCAAGTGCTTCCACTGCCTTTATGCGGCAACGAGTTTGCTTTTCCACGCGTGCCAACTCGCGGATCTGAACGAGTGTTTGAGAAACTCGTCCCATTTCAAGAGCGAGAACGCTGGTATGCCCATGACGCAAAATCGCATTTCGCCCCAACCCATGACTTATTTCTAGCGTTGGGTTCCCCGACATCGTTCGGCAAACTTGAAGTCACTTGAGTGGTGTTTTCATTTGGAATTCTGAATATACGGGCACATGCACGCCTCGAAATCTGAATGCCTCAACCCGCTTCTGCGACATCGAACGCCGCACAAAAGGCCGCAGATATTTAGCACGTCTTACGGTTTGGCGCAGCGTTTGCATCTCGGTTGAAACAGCTCGATTCAGCGTTCACTCCCGCGATCGAAGCCTCCGGATGCGTTCTTCACCGCGTAACCGTCACGGCAACCTTATCAATCCTGGAGTGAGGAGATTTCTATCGATGTTGACCCAACAACAATCTGACATCACGACCTTGGCAACCGTTGCCCGGCAGCATCGTGGAGTGAACCACCCTTATCTCACGGCTTTGATGAGTGGAGACCTGCCCAATCCCAAACAGGCAATTTTAGACTTCGCTGTGCAATACCAAGGTTACACAAGTTGGTTTCCAAAATACCTGAATTGTGTGATGAGCAAGTTGGAGAGCCAGCAGCACCGGTCATATTTTCAAGAGAACCTCGACGAAGAAAGTGGCCACCTTGATGACGCTACGCTTGCCGACCTGAGCAAACTTGGGATCAAGAGTGAATGGGTACAAGGTATTCCCCATCCCATCCTGTTTCGGCGTTTTCAATTGGCAGTTGCTTTGGACGCCCGTACTGAACCGTTGGCCCGCTGTGCCATCAAATGGCGGAAGAAGTTCCTCGAACTGCTCCAAAACGCAACGGCCGCGGAGGCCATTGGTGCCATGGGTTTGGGAACTGAGTCAATGGTCAAACACATTTACCGACCAATTACCGAGGCGATCAAAACGTTCACGGACATCAGTCAACGTGATTATGTGTTTTTTGAACTTCACTCTGAGGTTGACGACGACCACGCCGAACTCATGATGCGAGTTGCGGACGATCTCGCAAATGGCGACACCCACTGCTTCACCGAGATTGAGCGAGGCATGAATTCCGCCCTCGATTTGCGGGCACAATTCTGGGATCAACTCTACATCCGTGCAAAGGCGCAACAATGACCACGGCAGAATCCACTCGACAAATTTACAACGCTCAGGCAGACAAGTGGAAGCGAGAGAAGCCAAGCTTGCTCTCGGACTTTTCAGCCCGTCCTTTTCTACTGGACCTTTGCTCTCCATTGGCTGGCAAAAGCTGCTTGGATTTGGGATGCGGCGAGGGCTATGTGTCACGGCAGCTTATGGAACGTGGCGCAAAGAGAACGCTCGGAATCGACATCTCCGAAAACATGGTCCAGTCGGCGATCCAACAACAAAATCGCGATCCGTACCAAGGTTTGGAGTACCGAGTCGCTGACCTGAGAGACAACACTTCACTAATCGGTGAAACGTATGACCTTGTGGTTGCAGTCTTTTTGTTCAATTACATGACGGTTGACGAAATGCACCGCACGATGAAGTTCGCCTACTCCAAACTAGTGAGCGGAGGCCGTTTGATATTTTCCGTCCCTCATCCATCTCTCCCGTTTCTGAAAGAGAAAGAGTTTCCTTTTTATTTCGACCCTTGTGGGGGCTACTTCAGTGGACGCGACGAATGTTTCCCAGGAGAAATTTGGCGGTTGGATCGAACACCAGTAAAGGTGCAATGCGTGCACAAATTGCTTGAAGACTATTTTTCGGGGCTGAAGAACGCTGGCTTCAATAGCATGCCCGGTGTCCATGAACTGCGTATCGATCAACGCCACGTGGCAATGGATCCAAAATTCTTTGAGCCACTCGCCGATTTACCCCTGCATCTGGCCATGGAGATTACCAAGTAATGAGACTGCACCCACAATCCACCCCAGTTGATTTGCCACCACAGTTCCAGTGTGCGAGGAAAATCGGTCCGGTAATCTGCGTACCGATGGACATCACAGGTGAGTTAGTCGAGACCGTGGCGCATGAGGGTCAAGCCGAACCCATTAACGCCACATTAGATCACTGGGCACAGGATATGGGTACACAGATCAGCAAGGGCCGTGGCTTCGTGTGTCTAAGAATCCATGACGGTGGTTACACAAACGATGAACTTCGCCGCGTGTATGCAGCAATCGCGCGTTCACTTGGTTCACTCAACCACCGCTACGGGGAGTTTTTTGATGTTAAGGACCGGGGCCTCGATCATAAAACGCATGCAGTCCCCGTTTCAAAGACCCGTGCATCAACGGGCTTTCACACCGATAGTTCCGCAGTCAATTATTGCCCCGCTGCCGTCGGGTTGTTGTGTCTGCAACCTGCCCACAGTGGCGGGGAATCCTTGCTGGCCGACGCAGAGGCCCTGCATGACTCGCTCGCAGCACACCATCCAAAGGCGTTATCCGTATTGACGCAGCCTATCTATCGCGATGTGATCACCCCAGGAACCCAGCGGGATTGCAACGCCATCAGACAAAACGCCTTCCCTGTATTTTCGCGCACCGAGAATCGCGTTCACTTTCGCTACATGCGTTTCTGGATTGAGACAGCCTACCAGAAGCTTGGGGAACCACTTCCCACAGGGCTACGCCAAGCGATGAATCTAATTGACAGCTATCTGCTTGACCCAGCCAACACTCTCACTCGCATCCTGTCGCGAGGTGAAATGTTATTTGTAAATAATCGGCGAATGTGTCACTCACGCACCGCATTCATCGATTTGTCGACCCAATCTCAAAAGCGCACTCTCGTTCGAACTTGGATCGATCAGCTGCATCAGCCCACCCAGCCTGGTGCATTGAATGAGCCCTCGACAACCGAAGTCACTTCAACGCCCCCTTCTGGCCGTCTCGGCTTTGATCCTGCACTCGCTTCCTAGGCTTTTTTCCATCAATCCTCAACGCTGCGAACCTGAACAGCGACCCTGCTCTGGTAGCGATCGCATCTTGTTGTCATTTGTGCAGCGTGACACAAATTGAATCTTCAGAATCAGGCGGTAGAGAAGAATGGTCGGGAATCCAGTTGTCCGCAAATCCTGGCACGGGAGACGGGCGTCCGTCCCTCGACACGCTTCGGGTCTGAATCAGTGCATTGCTAGTTGCTGATCTGCCCCGACCTCTTTAACAGTTCAGAGGCTGGCCCTTGTGTCTCTCATCCGACGGGAATCTCCTCTTCAGCTCCAAACCTTGTCGCGAGAGCTGATTGTTTCTCTAATAGAACATTCTGCTCTGGACTCTCGTTCGAGCACTTAAATTCCCATCCATCCTCCGGAAATCGCTTCATGTCCCAGTCGCTTCTGAAGCTAGTTACCATGGCGTGCACGCTTGCCCTCACCTTCATCAGCAGCGCACAGGGTCAACCACCTACACGCAAGTTCGACGCACCTACAGCCCCAAAATTTCAGAGAGTTGATGGTACAAACGGTCCCAACCCACCGTTAGATGCCGATGGGGATTTCCTGATTGGGCCGAAATACGTTCCCGCACCAGAACGGAACGCCCAAACAGGAGTGCCACAGGGCCGCGTTCAACAATTCACCATGGACTCCCGTGAAGGCAAACGCTTCAACCCGGGTATCGCGCGGAAAGTGTTCGGCAGCGTTGACCCCAAAAATCCCAAGACGCTCATTGTCGATACCCATGAAATTGACTACACGCGCAAGATCACCGTTTATATTCCTGCTCAGTACAAGCCAGGGACAGTCGCTCCGTTCATGGTCTGTCATGACGGTCCCAAGGGAGCACCCAAAATGCTGCTGCCCCGAATTTTAGACAATCTGATCGCACAAGAACGAGTTCCCCCCATGATTCTTATCATGATCGCCAACGGTGGTGGAGACGCTCAGGGACACGAGCGGGGAAGAGAATATGACACCATGTCGGGTCTGTTCGCTGAATACATCGAACACGAAGTGCTTCCCCTTGTCGAAAAGAACTGTGAAGTCAACTTAACCAACGACCCCGACGCACGCGTTGCTATGGGCAGTAGTTCGGGGGGTTCGGCCGCATTAATCATGGCGTGGTTTCGTCCCGACCTGTACCATCGAGTCCTGACCACCTCGGGTACCTTTGTGAACCAACAATGGCCATTTGACCCAGAGTATCCTGACGGTGCCTGGGGTTTTCATAACAAGTTGATTCCCGAGGCACCCACGAAGCCGATTCGTCTTTTCATGGCCATTGGTGACCGAGACAACTACAACCCGAACGTGATGCGCGACGGCATGCACGATTGGGTTGAAGCAAATCACCAAATGGCAAAAGTGCTCAAAGCGAAAGGGTATCATTACCAATATCTTTTCTGCCAGGACTCTGGACATGGCGTCGGGAACGCAAAGGCCCAGTTCCTTCCGCACGCCATCGAATGGGTTTGGCAGGGTTACGATCAGTCCGCAAAACGATGACGTCGTTCGTAGGATCGCTTGCCTGAGAGTTGCGGAAATGAGAGATAGCCCATCGGACTGCGTCGGGCTCAATCCCTCGCGTAGGCACGCCAGTGTCTTTCGACCCACTCCCGATCTGGTTCTGAATCCCGGACTAGAAACCGATACTTGGCTTCGTACGGATTCTGTTGATCAATGACAAAATCTTCCTCGACCGCGGGGCAGAAGCAAAAATACGGTTTGGTGGGGTGAAGTCTCGTAGCCTGAGGGGCACGGAACGAGGCTTGACCGCATAGCACGGTTACACTCACCGGATTCCCCTGAATCGCACCCGACATTGTCACCCAGTTCGGTTTCTCGTGATTTCCTTTCAAGCGGTCCGACCCAAAGCTATTTGTAATTTCTGCCGGCGTTTCACCACCGCGGTGCTCCTTTACTGAATCGGAATCCTTCGCCCTCAGCCACGCGACAGGTCCCCTCACAGCAATTCCGCCGTAGTGAAACTTTGCAATCCGAAGTGGCAACTTAGTCAGAGCCTGTTGTGTGGTTTCCAAGTCGAAGCAATGGAAAGAGCCATCCGTTGGCACTGCCGTGACCGTCCATGTCTCGCTCAAGACATCGACCGCCGGCACCAGTTCGGTACGATGCACAAGCTCAACGGTGAAGCCAGCTTCCTGGTTGCTACAAAACACATCGAGAACACGGCGGTGAACAACACGGCCTGTTCCTTTTTTTAGATTCCAGAAATCAATATCACGACCGTTGTACTTCGTTTTCACCCACGCAGAAAAAACACCCTGCTGATGTGGATGATCGAAAGGAAAACTTGCGGTGACCGTCTTTCCATCCGGAGAACAAACAG
>Ga0315331_10003250_pt1 | contig 12267 bp, 5 predicted proteins | sample M160m34915metaG_FD_203456 | JGI IMG/M metagenome (GOLD analysis project Ga0315331, IMG submission 203456) | Ammonia-oxidizing marine archaeal communities from Monterey Bay, California, United States - M1 60m 34915 | ecosystem: Environmental > Aquatic > Marine > Intertidal zone | place: USA...
TTTACTTAGTTTGGAAGATGCCCAGACTGCCATTACGGAAAGGTCACAGAAAGTGACCGGAAATTGGAATGCACGAAATGTGATAAAGGAACAGGCCATTTCCCAAAAGTCCGAGGATGGTTCAGATAGATATCAAGAGGAGACACCTATCATTGTCAGAAGGGGGACAGGAGAAGCCGATTCCCAAAAAGTTTTAGGATCATTTACAGGAACTAATTTGCGGTCAATGGTCGATGCCTGCCCTTTGGCAATGGCCATGTTCGATAGGAACATGAATTATTTGTTTTCGAATGATTCATGGAATGATTCAATAGGTAGTGCTGTTTTAGATTCTTCTGGTGTAGGTCAGTTTGAATTTATTCCTAAAGTATCTAATGAATGGAGGTCACTCTGTAATGATTGCTTCAAATATGGAACGGAGCAGGTAGGAGAAGAATTGATTCAGTGGTCAAGTGGTGAGAAGGAATGGATCCGTTGGTTTGTGAATCCTTGGTATTTAGAGGATACGGCATTGGGTGGATTGGTAATTTCGGCCCAATCAATTAATAGAGAAAAGACACTTGAAATAGAGCGTCGGTTTGAAGCTGATGTGGCAGAGTCAGTGATGACGAGTCCTTTGATTCCAGTCCTTTTTTTGGATCTCAAAGGCAAGGTAGTTCGTAGTAACCGAGCCGCTAAGCAGCTAGCTCATTGGGATCCCTTGGTTGATGAAGGAAAATATTATTGGGAGATATTTTTGCAAAGATCGGAACATGATGCATCGCGGAATCAATATTTGATGTTTTCGCAAAAGTTGATGAATGATGGCCAATTTACGTTTCCGGACACGACAGTTGACCAGATCATTGACAGTGAAGGTTCTCAACGTTCTGTGATCTGGTCCAATTCGCCTCGAAGATCTTCCGATGGAAGCGTTATTGGGATCATTAGGGTGGGGACGGATGCTGGACTTTTTATTAACCATTCAGAAAGTAATATTTCAGAATTTGATTTATTGGAAGCGTGTCCGGTCCCGGCATGGGGATGTGATGATGGGGGATCTGTAAAGTGCGTTAATGATGCGTGGATTTCTTTCCGTGGGTGCGCGAAAGGCGAAGACATTGATTTAATGTTTTATGAAGGGATGGAAAGTTCTGACGCTCAAAATTTATCGGAGTTGATTCGTTCGTCAGTCGCTTCTCGGTTGTCATTTTTTGAAGTCTTTAAGGTTAAGGATTGCAATGGAAAGGAGCGCAGTATGCGCTTCTGCGTAGATCCGGATAAGAATAATCCTGAGAAGACTGTGTTCGGATTAGCATATGATGTGACTGCCGAGGATGAGTTGAGTATGGCAAAGTCTGAGTCCGCACGTTTTGAGGCTGATCTTGTTGCTTCGGGCGTTGAACTGAAGCATGCTCAAAAAGAGATTACGGAGTTGAAATCTTCATCAGTTAAGGCCCGTTCGATTCCTGACTTATTGCCATTAGGCATTGTGCTTTTGGGTCGTGACGGCAGGGTAACTTATACAAATGCCGCCGCTAGCCAAATAGTAGGTACAGATTTGGGATCATTTGAAATGGTAGAAGACTGGTTGTCTCATGCTTTGATAACGAATAATCAATTAGGAGTTAACGAACTACTTGAGCGCTGGCGTTCTTTGGTTTGGGTTAAGGGATCTGCAGAAGTTTTTTCTATAAATACAGATTCTCAAGAGCCTCTACAAATTGAGTTTAGGCCTAAGTTAATGAATGACGGAGGCCTCTTGTTAGCTCTATCAGAGGTGAATGGTTTAAATGTAAGTGATAAACTTGTTAGAGATAATAAGGAAAGTTTATCAGAGATGAATCGAAGAATGGATGTGCTGCTAAGTATAGTTTCAGATATCTTACGGCTTTGGAGCAACGACCATGATATGGAAACTTTAAGCGTAACGGTTTCAAGGATCGATGCATTGGCATTATTGCTAACTCATACTACTGGGGAAGAGCATTTTTCGAGTGTTGATTTTGGGATGTATTCAAGTGCTATAGTGAAGGAGTTGATAGAGCTTGCTCCAGATTATTCTGATCCGTGCGTTCATTTAAACTATGGTGTGCAGCATGGGGTGGATTCATTAGGAGGGTCACCGAGGATAGAGAGGAAGGAGATTCTTATGCCTTATTCATTGGCGATGCCGTTAGCTCTTATATGTAATGAAATGCTTAGGAATATTTTTATACATGCTTGTCAAAACCGTGAAGAGGTCACTATAAAATTTTCAATAATTATTAATAATGATGGGAGCAGTGGTGAATTGTTATTCAGTCATGATGGCGTTCCTTTACCTGCTAATTATGATTTAGATAGAGACGCGGGCAATGGATTGAAAATTGTAAGATCATTAGCGAGCAGGATCGGGGGCGAATTAAAAATGAACTGCGGCCCTATGACTGAATTTCATGTTGGATTTTGTTTTCCAGAAGGCAGATAAGTTAATGCAGGGTAATTGATGAATCCTTTCCGCATTCTTATCATTGATGATGAAAGTAGGGCTGGTAAGGATGTCCAGAAGTCGCTTGTCCGGTTAGGTTATGCTGAACCTGAGATTGCGGGAAATGAGCGCGATGCTATAGAGATTGTTCGAAGAGCTGATCCGGATTTGGTGATCATGGATATTCAAATCGAAGAGCTGGGTGATGAAATCGCATTAGCTAAAAAGATTCGTTATGATTATGGGAAACCGATTATTTTTCTTACGGCTTCAGCTGATGAAAATACAATCAAGAGAGCAGGTGAAATTGACCCTGAGGCTTATTTATTAAAGCCCGTTGATGAGAATGAACTTAAATCCTCAGTCGCGATCGCAGTGTCGAGGAACCGGTCCAGAGAGGCTCTGATGGATCGCGAGAAACAATTTTTCAGTACATTAAGCAGTATGGCTGACGCTTTAATTGCAACTGACATTGTTGGTAATATTACTTATATGAATCCTGTGGCTGAATCTTTAACGGGATGGAAATTTGATGATGCAAAGCACATGGTATTGCAAGATGTATTATCTATTAAGGATTCTAGAGGAAATAAGGTGCCGGCCCTTTCTCCGGGTTATCGGTCCAAGAATAAATCGAAGCGGACTTCTTATCTGACTAGGAAGAGTGGGGACCGAATTCTGATTGAAGATAATGCGGCTCCTCTCAAAGATCCTCAAGGGAGTTTAGTTGGATTGGTCGTTGTTTTCCGCAAGGCGTTGGATGAGGATTCAAAAGGACTTAGTCCAGAACAGGCGGCGGATGATCCTATTAGGAATATAGTTGAAGGAATAGCAGATCCTCTTTTCGCAGTTGATAAGAATTGGGAAATTACATTTGTTAATCAGCGAGCCGTTGAGATTTTTGATGCTTCGGATGAGGGCATCATTGGTAATAAATTTTGGCGGATGTTTTCAGAAGATGTGCGAGAAGATAATATTCATGATGCTTCGAAATCCATGACGCGTGGAGAAAGAGTTTCTTTCGAGTTCTATCATCAAGACAGTTCTTTTTGGTTTGAGCTTAACGCTTACCCCTTCGGTGGAGGATTGTTGCTCCTCATGCGTGATATTACGGAGAGGATTGAAGAAAATGAAAGTGCTTTGAGATTAGAAAAGTTAGAGAGCCTTAGCTTGTTAGCGCGTGGTTTTGCTCATGATTTTAACAACATTTTAACTGTTATACTGGGCAATTTATCTCTTGCTAATGTTAAATTGCCGAAAGGGATAGAGGGAGATGAAGAAATAGAGAATGCCTTAAGCGCAACGCTCCGGGCGCAGAACCGAGTGCAACAATTGTTAACTTTTGCGAAGGGAGGTTCTCCAATTCGACAGACAATTGATTTTGGAAAAGTTATTTCTGAAATTCTAGAGGAGCATGATCGTGATGATCAGATTCAGTATGTGGTTGAAGATCCTGAAGATATTTGGAAAGTGGATGCGGACCCGGGCCAATTTCGTAGAGTAGTAGAAAATTTATTACGTAATGCTGAACAGGCTATGCCGGGAGGAGGAAAGATTGTTATAAGTTTAATGAATGTTGGCGCCGATGTTCTTTCAAAGGGAAATTTACCATCGTCCCTGGAACTGGATGAAAGTTCAGATTACGTGGTGCTTCAAGTTATTGATGATGGCCAAGGAATTGATGATGATTTGCTTGAAAAAGTCTTTGAGCCTTATTTCACATCTAGGACTCAGGCCAATGCAACAGGTATAGGGTTGACCGTTTGTGAATCTATCGCAAGAGCCCATAATGGAGGAATTGCTCTAGAGTCGAACTTGCCTTCCGGGATTAGAGCAGTTGTTGCTTTTCCAGCCTCAACGGATCAGGAAACAATATTTGAGAAGGTCCCGTTAACGGATATGGGAAAATCTTCACCTAGTATTTTGATATTAGAAGATGATTCTCTAATAAGGCAGTTGCTCGTTGCGAACTTGGAGAGGGAAGGGTATGAGGTTACAGAGACTGAGGACGGAGTTGACACTGTTGCTAGATATATTGAGAGATATCGATCGGGTAATCCTTATGATCTTGTTATCATGGATCTTTCCGTTCCGAAGGGGATGGGAGGAGCTAGAGCCATTAAAGAAATTTTGAATATCGATTCTGAGGTGAAGGCAATTGTATCTAGTGGTTATTCAGATGATCCGGCCATGGCGGACCCTAAAAGTTTTGGCTTTAGTGCGGTATTGCCTAAGCCCTATCAACCCAATGAATTAATTTCTTTAGTCAGTGGTATTCTTAAATGAAGTATTGAGCATTGATTTAATATAGGCTTGAGAAGTTTGTTATATTTTTTGTTCAGACATGATAGATGTGCTCGACTCTTTTCATTATAAGTGTGAGGATATTATTTATGAAAACGACACTATGTGCTCTTGGGGTGGCTCTAACATTGATACTTAATAGTTATTCAGAAACTTTTAAGCTTTGGCCTGAAGGGGAGGGAGGCTCAGGTGCGGAGGGCGTTACTCTTACGCTTCACCGGGCCAAAACAGAAACAAAAGATACAAAAACTTCAGCCGTTATTATTTGTCCAGGAGGTGGATATGGTATGTGCGTGATGTCTTACGAGGGCAATGATGTGGGAAAATGGTTCGCTCAAAGAGGTGTCAGCGCTTTCGTTCTTAAGTACCGCGTATCTCCTCACCGACACCCTTTGCCCGGCAACGATGTCCGAAAGGCAATGAGCCGGATCAGGACTAATGCTGCATCATATCAGATTGATCCTAAAAAGATAGGAGTCATGGGGTTTTCAGCGGGCGGTCATCTAGCCGCTACTGCAGGAACTCAGTTTTCCAATGCATTAGAAAGGCCTGACTTTATGATTCTTGCATATCCAGTAATTTCTATGGCCAAAGGCGTGACGCATGAAGGTTCCAAAATGAATTTATTGGGGAAAAATGCTGGCAAAGAATTGCTGGAAAAGATGTCCTTAGAGAATCAAGTGACTGCGAAAGTCCCTCCAACATTTATTTTCCATACTGACCAAGACAGACCAGTCCCTGCAGAGAATTCTTTGCGGTTTGTGTCTTCTTTAAGAAGAGCAGGTGTGGGGTGTGAATTTCATCTCTTTCGGGAAGGAGGGCATGGAGTCGGTTTGGGCCGTGATAAAGGATCAAAGAAATGGCCGGGTTTGCTTGAGGATTGGTTGAGAAGGTCTGGGCACATCAATTGATAAAGAATATTGAGAAAGATTAAAATTTTTGAAATGAGTCTCTCAAATGAAAATTTCTTGGGCTAAACGTATAAATTATTTGTGTCAAAGGCCTTACCGTACTACCAATTCATTAGCCCTTTAAGACCAGTATGAAATTATACCAATTATTTGTTTCCTGTGCTTTGACGTTGTTATCGGTTTCATGTGTCAGCAACAAGATTAGTGAGGCAGTCCCTGTCTCTTTAGATGATCGCCCGGCTCCACCCTTGCCTCAATCTCAGGACGGTTCATTTATTGTCCGGCCAGAAGGAACGACTAAAGTTAAATTATCTAAAAGTGTTTTATTAGAAGCTTCAGCTGCTGCTGAAAGAGAAGTTATCAGGCGGCAACAGGCCGCTAAGGATGCTGATGATGAGGTGCAGAATGCTATTCAAGATCTAAAAGAAGGATCATTGAATGATGCTCGAGTGAAATTAAGGAAGGCTGTTCAGAAATATCCAAGGACCGGGACTTAGGACGAGGCCTCTGTCAATTTGGCGGAATCTTATTCACGGTTTAGCTTTCAGGCATTTTGTGAATTGAGTTATGTATTTCGCCTGTGAATTTTTCTCCGTCAGCGCTAGACAAATTGTAACGGATTGCCATTCCCCAAGTTGGTTTTAGGTCAGGAATAAGCAAGCGTATGTGTTTCTTGTCTGCAGATAGAACTGCTTTTTTTACGGCCAGCTTGCGCTGGTTGTAATGTTTTGATCCATAATTTCGAGTTCTCTTAAGATCCCAAACTTCTACCTGATAGGATTCAGTTTTCTGAGATTGAATGGCATGAAGTTCTGTTGTGAATTCAATTTCGATACCATCCTTTTTGGCTTCTAGCTGAATTGGTAGTTTGGGTGTATTTCCAGTATAGCGAATTCTATAGAAACCACCGTCGCCCCTCTTACTGCCTGCCCAAGCAAACATTCCGGTAGCATAAAGTTGCCCATTCTCAGGATGGAACCTTCCCCGCATGATGCCAGTTGGGAAATCTAATCCTAAAGAAACCATTCCGCCCTGCGCCTGGTCTCCTATCTTTTCGTGAGGAACTAAGAAAATTTTTCCTGTCCCGTAACTTAGATTAAGTAATTTTCCATTTAAGGCTCCCCACTCAGCATTTTCTGGTACCCACATCAGCTCTCCTGGGCTTCGGTCAAAATTATTGGTTATCCAGCAAAGCGGCTGTTCCATTGCGCTGTCACTGTTATCCGTTACATCATGATAGCCGAACATATTGCCGTAGAATCCACCTTCTTTGACGTAATTAATTCTGTTCTTTGGATTCCAGTGCCCTTCCTGGTCAGTAACGATAAATGTTCCATCAGGATTTAGGCAGACTCCATTAGCTGCACGGAAACCGTTAGCTATGATTTTGGAATTGCCTCCATCAGAGCTCACTTTAATTAATGTACCATGATGTGGTACTAGGGCTGTTTTTGCATGCCTCGCAGATTTTGCGTAATAAAAGTTCCCTTCTTTGTCTGTCTGAAGACCCATTGCAAATTCGTGAAAGTGTTCAGTGACCTGATGATCATTATTAAAGCTTTCGACGAAATCTATTTCGTTGTCTCCGTTTAGGTCATGGAGTTTTGCTATTTGGTCTCGGCACGTTACGAATATTTTACCACCTACGATTCTTACGCCTAAGGGCTGAAATAATCCCGTGGCGATCCTTTGCCATTTGTGTTTTCCGAATTTCTTATCGATACCGTCAACGATATATACATCACCTAGCCAAGTAGCGACAGCTGCGCGTTTTCCATCCGCAAAGAAATCAAAGCCTCCGACTCTCATCCATGAGTTCCATGGGTTATTAAGTGGCAGAGTGATTTCGTCGACTTCAAAAGATGCTGAGGATCCTCCATTCTTCCCCTCTGTCGTGACTATTGTCGGCCATCGCTTTGAGCTTCCCTCAGTAAGTGGTGATAAGGCGATCGGTGGACCGCTATTAGCAAGATGTTCATCTAAAGATTTTTGATCAACTCCTGCAATTAGAATTTTGATTCGGGCCGGGGTCGAAGCTGCAGGAATCTCAAGAACGTTTAAACCATCGGTGTCGGTTTTTATATTAGTGCCTTCAGACCCTATTGTTGCAACGGCTTTGCCCTTTGGTGCAATGCGTAAGCGTATAGGGTCTGTAGATTTTCCTATTTCTAAGGTCCGTGTAAAAATGGTTTTTTCTCCTAGGATTTCATAACCCGGAAGCTCGTGCACTTCTGTGCTGCCGATAGTGTATTTAATGATGGCGCGTCCTCCGTGAAGATAGGTTCCTTTGTAATGAGTCCAGTTCTTGGGGAGCGGGCCGTAAGGTTTTCCGTCTCGGCCAAGGAACCGAGGATCCTTGAAGGTTCCGTCAGATGGCTTGCCGACACCAGGCCCAACAGGATTTTCGAAAATCTTTTCTCCAACTAGTGATGCGTGACTGCCGTGAGATTGATCAAATGCAATGCCTCTCCAATCGATGTATTTATCACCTTCCCAAGCAGATGCGACACGCATTGTGTCATGATCGTAAAGGATCCATTTATTTCCTTGAGCAATTCCGCCTGGCCCCTCGTCTAGGCGAACTGCTATGCCTTTATAAGCAATGTTACCTGATCCAACTTGTATGGTCCAGAACTGCACAGGGCCGTAATTCATTTTTTTCCACTTTGGTTCTCCCGAACCAAAAAGTTTTGGACTTTTAGGTCCTAAATCCAATCCGCGTGGTAATGAATTCACGTATGCTTCGTCCACATTAACGAACTGTGAAGGATTCTTTTTTCTGATGAAGGTTTCGCGAATGTAATGAATAACATCCCATTTCTGTTGAGGTGTCATCCATGGCTGGGCGACCATTTGATTAAAGCCTTTGGTGAGCGTTGAGTACATGGACAGGGGATCCTTCCCGTTTTTGAATTCTCCTTTATGGAACCGGAGAGCGGTTGGCAGTGTTCCCTCAACCTTATCGGTACCATGACACGTGATGCATAATCCGTTATATATCCTCGCACCCCTGTCCAGACTGTTATGGTCCCAGGCATTTACAATTTGTGAATGGTCCGCGTCTCCTAGCTCTGAGACACTAACTTTTGATATCTTGATCTGATCGTTATTTGTAACAATAGAAGCATGCCAAGCGACAAATCCATTAATTAGCAAAGGTTTCCCTTCTTGAATTTTTTTCTTGGGCTCAGTCGAATTTGGAGGGAGCCAATTAAAATCCGGCGTGTTTGTTTCGGCGACTCTCTTGGAAACTGCGAGTAAGGATTCTTTTTCATCTAATCCTCTTTTCCAGTATCTCAAGTTGCTGATTGTTCCTTCTAGATCGCCACCAAAGTCAGTTGTGCAAGTGCCGATTTGAAACAAAGCTTTGGCGGGATCATTTGCGGAGAATGATTTATTTTCAGAAATCCTTTTCCCATCAAGATAAAGGCTGGCTTTGCCAGAACGTGTGACTAGTGCGGCTTCATGCCATTTTCCATCATCGACTTTATTGGCGCCGGCAATCATTCCTTTCCACCCAATGTCATAAATGAGTCGACCCTCTCTTATATAAAGGGCCTTTCCGTCCTTTAACCACTTCTCCCCAGGCACTGCTTTAGAGAACAATGTGCCATCGCCGGTGGCTTTGAATTTAACATAGGCTGTGAAGTCTTTGCCCATATCGAAAGGATCCTTTGATTGTTTAGGGCTAGAGATAAATAAGCTCTTTCCTTTATTTGTGCTGCTTTTGGTCTGTTCTGTTTTCCCATATTCTTTGATTTCAGCTAAAGGTTTCCCATCTATCCATCCCTTTATTTTTCCGCGTTCACCCTCTTTTTGGGTTGCTCCAATTTCGATAGTACCCTGAGCTCCTTGTTCGACAGTAAAAGAGATCGTGGCGTCTGGTGCGGCACTAATGGAAATGACTCCGCTCTCGTTTGACTGGTACTTTGCTTTGAGATGAAAGTTGGCTATGGGTTTTTCACTTTTCCATAGTTCGGCGGACTGAGTATATGAACTAATGAAAAATATTAAGGCAAGGGAAATGAAAATACGCATTGAGGTAACATACCATTGTAACCTTCATTGGTAGAGCAAAAAATAACTAGTATTTAACGAAAATGCGAGAGTTGCCAGACTCCGTATGCGTATCACGTGATGAGCATCTAAGCTTACTGGGAGGATCTTTTAGCCTTCTTAATTTTCAGGAATTTCGTTGAGAGTATAATATCCTACCTGATGCAAAAGTGCTTTCCCTGTCACGTTTTTGATGCCGGGAAGGTTCAGTTCATGCACATTTCCTTTAACTAGTCCTTCTATTTTCAAGTGAACGCTCTTTTTATCCTGCGAAACTGAAACTGATTTTATTGTGGGTTTGCTCTTATCTACGACGGGACTTCCATATCCACTTTGATATATGTAAGTATATGAATCCATCTTGTAACTTGCTACGTCTGAGCCTGATTTTTCTTCGATGGGTTCAGTGAAAATAACTTTAAATCCATCCGGTTTGGCTTTCATTTGTAGGACCTCAAATGGTTTCTGGCCATTAAAATGACACCTCTCAAGAGCAAAACGCTTTCCTCCTCTTGCTCCCCAGCCACGGTCAGTTCCTCCTACAAACATGCTGCCGTCAGCGCCGATCCGCACAGCCACATTGCCCGACTTGAACCTGCCACGGAATGGAAACGCGGCTCCCTGATAGACTCCATTCACTTTTTCGAGTGCTACTCTCAACACTGTTGACATTGTCTGTTCCCCAACAAACAACTGGTTCGTGAAGGGGCCAAATTTTCCCGTCGTATCACATGCAATGCCGGTCGGAGAGTTGCTTAGTTTGCCATGAGGAAACATTGCTGCCGGTGGAACAAGTTCTGGAATCTTTGCTCTTTCTGTTGATATCCTGCTCCCACTCTTTGGATCCTCTGGCCTTTTTCCAATTGCATCTGTTAATTCATAATATTTGTTGCCAGTAGGGTTCCCAACAAATCCTCCGATAGGTAACGGTTTAATTGAACTTGTGCCATTCCACAGGCCTTGGTTGTCACAATAGAACATATCTCCAAGATGATTCTGACCAATTCCTCCCGGAGAACGTATCCCACTCGTTGTAGGAATCATTTTTCCGTCAGGAGTCACTCGGACGCACCACCCTCTGAAATCAGAGCTTGCGCCGCCTGATCCTGTTAGGCATAGAACGACCCATATATTTCCGTCCGGGTCATGCCTAGAGCCAAAAGCATATTCATGATAATCTCCGTTCACTCCCCAAGCAGAGGAAACGCTTTCGAAAATATCCGCTCTAAAATCGCCATCTTCATCTTTCATTCTTGTCACTTCAGGTCTTTGTGTGGCGTATAACCAGCCATCTTTCCAGGCCAATCCCAAGACCTCATGTAAACCGATTGCCCAAGGAATCCATTTGTCATCTCCTGGATCATCCGTGTATGCTCCCTCAACGACATAAATGTCACCGCGGCGAGAACTTACGGCTATGCGTTTTTCAGGTAAGATCTCGATCCCTCCAACTTCCAGAACAATGTCATCCGGGATTGGAATTTCAACGATTGGATAATGATCGGATTCTTCTTGGGGATTTTGCGAAAGTGCTAACGAGCTTACTGAGACGGTAATTAATAATGAGCAGATTATGTTTTTCATAAGGACGGTATGATTTTTTTATTGCCAATTGATAGTTTGCTCGATTAGTGCCGAGTCATTACTAAATTGAATGGGGATAAGCAGTTCTTTTTTTCCTCCGATTTCTCTTATTACAGGTTTCCCATCTGATTTAAAAGTCAGAGCAGTGCTATCATCAATGAGGTAAGTGTTATTATCTGTAAGTTCTATTGATTGCCCTACCGCTGCCCTGAAATAGAGGTTCTTTACAGGTTTCCCTTTAATTCTGATGCTGCGTTTGAAGGCGACATCAGATGAATCATATGATCCTTCAGGTGAAGGCATATCTTCAACGGATAGAGTGCCGAAAGTGTATCTGAAGGTCGGAATTCTTTCTTCTCCTGTTAACTTGTAGCCCTTAAATATGTAACCTCCTTGAATTGGTGGAAGTTGTGCATTGTCTTTTCTAATGAAAGAGTCTGGCCACGATTCATTTGCGTTGCTAATGGCTGCAAAAGGAACGCCTGGAGGCCCATTGATGACGGATTCGCCTGCCGGAGGCTGATAGCCTTGGCCCCTTCCGTTCCAATGCCTTTTGGCATCAATAAAGTCTCCGAGCCAGAGCATGGCAATGCGCATATTATTTGCATCATAAGCTAAATTGAGTCCTCCAGGATAACCGACTCCGATAGCTCTTGATCCTGCTCCCTGAATGAAGTTTCTATAAATGCGAGCTTCTTCCTCAGCAACGAGCAATTGTCCGCTAGGTGAATTCCCCCCTGAAGGCCTTCTGTTCACTGAGAGGGGAGTTTCCTTTTTGGAGCCTGGTGTTTTCCAGCCAACGTAGAGTGATTCTCCGCCACTTCCTTCAAAGTATTGTACTTCTATATGGTGTGACCCTTTATCCAGTTTTATTTTTCCGGATTTGGGAGAGTCTCCGTGGATTCCGTCATGATCAATGACGGTTTTTCTATCAATGAGCAGTCTGGACCCATCATCAGAACT
>Ga0315331_10003251_pt1 | contig 12265 bp, 8 predicted proteins | sample M160m34915metaG_FD_203456 | JGI IMG/M metagenome (GOLD analysis project Ga0315331, IMG submission 203456) | Ammonia-oxidizing marine archaeal communities from Monterey Bay, California, United States - M1 60m 34915 | ecosystem: Environmental > Aquatic > Marine > Intertidal zone | place: USA...
AGAAATCATTGCAGCAGCTATAGATGCAGGAATTGACCCATTCCCTCCAATAAAGGAATCGAAACCTTGGGGGAAAATAGCACTAGGTTGGTTCATGATAATAATGATGCTAAGTTGGGTATCTCAGTTACTAAATCGTTCACTAGATTTTTGATTGCAGATACTATTGCCTACAGTTGAGTTATTTTGGTAGTCTCTCCTGGATTCGAACCAAGGTCGTGGAACTTCTTAGACAACTCTCATGAAACTTCACGAATCCACACAATCGGGGTAAGATTTATGATTCCAGGGCCATCCCCTAAACACGGACCAAGGTAGAGGTAACGAAATGAATCAAATCAAGTCCAAACAAAGGGTTTCAGAACACGGCGAAGTCTTCACTTCGCCTCATCTGGCCGAAGCGATGCTGGACTTAGTCAAGGACGAAACTGAACGGATCGACTCAAGATTCCTAGAGCCTGCTTGTGGGAGTGGAAATTTCCTCGTCATAATTCTCCAGCGAAAACTCGATGCGGTGGTGAAGAAATACGGGAAGTCTGATTTCGAGAACAGACATTACTCACTGCTTGCGGTGATGAGTATTTATGGAATCGAATTGCTGACTGACAATATCGCTGAGTGCCGTCAGAATGTGTTGGATATCCTGACCGCCCATTTGAAACTGGATGACAAAGATACACTACTCAATGCTGCATCATATGTGTTGTCTCAAAATCTCGTTCATGGAGATGCTATGACTATGCAGACCAACGATAAACAAGCGATCACCTTCGCAGAGTGGGGATATCTCGGCAAGGGGAAGTATCAGCGAAGAGACTTCCGATATGATGTGATGACACGAAACGCTGCTGTGAAATCCAAGGATTCCCTCTTCGCCTACTCTCCGGATTTGGAGGTGTATGGTCCTGACAAAGTGTACCCACGGATGACGATGAGTGAACTCGCCGATATGAACGGCAATGGAGGAGAGTGAAATGACTCTCTCAGGATTCGCACTCAGAAATCGCAATCCCGATGTGCTCGAATGCATCGCCAACCTTTCGAGCGATGAGGTATTCACACTACCTTCACTCGCCAACCAAATACTCGATTCTGTCGCTGAAGCCTGGTCAGCTGACAATGATGGCGCAAACATCTGGGCGGACCCAAATGTGAAATTCCTCGATCCTTGCACCAAATCAGGTGTCTTTCTTCGAGAAATTGCAAAAAGGTTGATTCAAGGATTGGAGTCTAAGATGCCCGACCTGCAAGAACGTGTTGAGCACATCCTAACCAAACAGGTGTTCGGAATCGGCATTACCAAACTCACCAGTCTGATGGCTCGCCGTAGTCTCTATTGTTCAAAATATGCGAGTGGAGAACATTCTGTGGTTAAGTCATTCGACGATGATGATGGGAAAATCTGGTTCGAGTCAACTGAACACACTTGGAAAAGTGGAAAATGCATATTTTGTAAAGCCAGCGAAGAAACATATTCCCGTGGTGATGAAAAGGAGACGCATGCTTATGCTTTCATTCACGATAACTTCAATAACCTCGGACTAAGTTTCTTTGGAGAGCAGATGCAGTTCGACGTGGTGATTGGGAATCCTCCATACCAACTCAATGATGGAGGAGGAGTTGGTTCCAGTGCTGTCCCGATTTACCACGAATTCGTAAAACAAGCTATTAAGCTGAATCCTAAATTTTTGTCATTTATCATCCCCGCAAGATGGTTTTCCGGCGGTAGGGGATTGGATGTATTTAGGAGAGACATGCTGAATGATAAGAGAATCAAAATCTTACATGACTTCCCAAAAGCGTCAGAGTGTTTTCCCGGCGTGGAAATTAAGGGCGGAGTTTGTTATTTTCTGTGGAGTGCATCTTATGATGGCGAATGCACGGTTACACGTCATGACGGAGATGAAATTAACACTTGTACTAGACCTCTTCTTGAAGAAGGTCAAGAGATTTTTATCAGATATAATGAAGCAATACCTGTGTTAAGAAAAATCACTGGATATAAGGAGCCTTCTTTCTCGGAATCAGTCAGTGCAAATGACCCATTTGGTTTTGACGTTAGACAAAAAGGGTCGATGAGGAGGAAAAAACCAGACTTCAATCCATACGGCTCCTTTGAGGGTAGCTGCGAATTTTATTATAATGGTTGGAGAAAAGATGGCGTCGGGCATATTTCAAAATCAAGTATTAGAAGGAATAAAGATTGGATTGACAAATACAAAGTTCTAATTCCCAAGGCATGGGGTGTAGGGAATCCTGCAATTGATCGATTATCTCCATTTATCGTCGAACCTAATTCTTGTAATACAGAGACATATTTGGTGGTTGGACCATTCGATTGTAAAGAAGAAGCAGAAAATGCAATATCGTATATTAATACAAGATTTTTTCACTTTTTAGTATCCCTAATCAAAAATACTCAAAACACAATGCAAAAGGCATATTCTTTTGTGCCACAACAAGATTTTTCCCAAGAATGGACTGATGCAAAATTATTCGAAAAATATGGCCTAAACTCACAGGAAATCAAAGTTATTGAAACAATGATTTGGCCAGATGGTGATGTTGATGATTAAGTCTATCGACAAACTGCTTCCAGAAAAGCCAGATATCCATCCACGTATCTATGCCTATTCTATCGAAGATGAATACCATGAGGGTTTGCTCAAAGTTGGTCAGACTACTCGTGATGTGAAGAAGCGCGTCGCGGAACAACTCAAAACAGCTGCAATCAAGAACTACACGATTCGAATTGATGAATCCGCCGTGAGGGAAGATGGCATGATCTTCTCTGATCACGAGGTTAGGCGAGCTCTCGTGAAGAAGGGTTTTGAGAATCCCGAAGGCGAGTGGATGTGTTGTGCCAAGGAAGAAGTTCTCACGGTCATTAACGAGTTGCGAACCGGTACTATGGTTTCAGGTTCACATCATTTGACATTCCCGATGAGGGCTGAGCAGCAAGATGCTGTAAAGCGCACCCACAACTATTTCCATTCAATCTGGCAGGAGAACATGGACGCTGTACCAAGATTTCTTTGGAATGCGAAGATGAGGTTCGGCAAAACATTCGCATCATATCAATTGGCGAAGAAGTTGGAGGCGAAGAGAGTCCTAGTCGTCACATTCAAGCCAGCTGTGGCAGATGCGTGGCAATCAGACCTTAAGTCACATGTTGACTTCTCGGGTTGGCAGTATCTCTCCCGCAATTCACTACTGAATTGGAGTACGGTTGACAGAAAGAAGCCGGTTGTCTACTTCGGCTCATTCCAAGATCTACTAGGCAGAGACAAGTATCGCAACATCAAGGCGAAGAATGAATGGATCCATGAAGAAAAATGGGATTTGGTAATCTTCGACGAATATCATTTCGGGGCGTGGCGAGAGACTGCGAAGGAATTGTTTGAGGGAGAGGATGAGAATGTTGCTAAAAAGGAGACGAAGATTGAATTCGCTACAGAACTTCAGTACATGCATGAAGACCTTGAAAATCTTTCTTCGAAGGAAGCGGAGTTTCTGCCAATCAAGACGCGCGCCTACCTCTATCTCTCAGGCACTCCATTCCGTGCCCTTGCCACAGGAGAGTTCATTGAAGAGCAGATATTCAATTGGACTTACACTGATGAACAGAGAGCGAAACATGAATTCATGAAAAAGAATCCTGGTGCTTGGAATCCTTATGGTGCACTGCCTGAAATGCAACTCTTCACCTATAAAATGCCTGACGAATTATTGGCGATTGCAAGTGCGGGGGAATTCGATGAGTTCGACCTCAACACCTTCTTTGACGCCGAGGGAGAGGGAAGCGATGCAGTATTCAAGCACAAGTCAGATGTTCAAAAATGGCTGGGCATCATTCGAGGATCATATGCTCCGAAATATGTTGGAGACTTGAAGACCGGATCAAAAGCACCGTTTCCATATTCCGATGCACATATTCTCCCATTTCTACAACATTCGTTCTGGTTTCTTCCAAAGGTTGCTTCCTGTCACGCGATGGCGAATCTGTTCAGAGAGAAACACAACACGTTCTGGCATGACTATGAAGTCATCGTTTCAGCAGGGCCTTCCGCTGGAATTGGACTTGATGCCCTGCCACCTGTGCGCCAAGCGATAGGCAACGGTTTCGATACGAAGAGCATCACGCTCTCTTGTGGCAAGTTGACGACTGGAATCACCGTGAGTCAATGGGCATCTATCCTGATGCTTCGCAACTTGAAATCTCCTGAGACATACTTCCAAGCGGCATTCAGGGTGCAATCCCCTTGGGCAATCAAAAACCCCAATGGAAATGATCCCAACGAAGAAGAGATTGTCAAACCTGCTTGCCTCGTGTTCGATTTTGCGCCGACCAGAGCTCTTCAGCAGATTTCCGAATATGGAACCCGGCTCTCACCGCATGAACCAAATCCAGAGAATGCTGTCAAGGAATTGGTGTCCTATTTGCCAGTTCTTGCATATGATGGAGCGAGTTTGCTGAAGCTTGATGCGGGTGGCATCTTGGACATTGCGATGTCAGGTACATCTGCCACGCTTCTCGCACGGAAATGGGAATCCGCCTTGCTGGTCAATGTAGATAATCAGACACTCAGCCGAATTCTAGATAACCTTGATGCAATGGCTGTCGTTGAACGAATAGAAGGCTGGCGCAAATTGGGCGACAATCCGCTTGAAACCATTATCAACAGTAGTCAGAAGGTAAAGGATCTCAAGAATAAGGCGAAGGAAGAAGGCCTCTCTAAGAAAGAGAAAAAGCAACTTACTGAAGCGGAGAAGGAATACAAATCTAAGCGAAAAATGGTCCAAGATAAGTTGATTAAATTCGCCACTCGAATTCCTGCTTTCATGTATCTTACTGACTTCAGAGAGAATACACTTCAGGATGTGATTACAAAGATTGAACCAGATCTCTTCCACACCGTCACGGGTCTAACAATAGATGACTTCCAACTTCTTGTTACACTTCGAGTATTCAATACAGAATTGATGAATCAGGCGGTGTTCGCATTCAGACGCTACGAAGAGGCCTCACTCAGTTACACTGGAATTGACAGCCATGAGAACCTGACCAATTACGGCCTATTCGATACTGTTGTCGCCAAAGAAGAGGATTGATGCGCTATCATCACCATGGAACCGAATCGTGATATGGTTCCTTACCTCACTACTGTGGGGCTGTGAGGTTTCTTGTGACTCTACGGTGCCAATGCCATGGTAATCGCAGAGAGATTCAGAATCCACGGGAGCAACAACACCTCGGTCAACGGAACAAGAGGTTTGGACATTATGAGAAATGGTGGACGCTGGGGTGTCCTACATTACGATTCGAACCCTAGATTCACTTTCATTAAATCGGTTATCCTGCCTATAAGTCACGGTCATCGGTTACTTCACGCCGCTCAATATTGTAGTTGAGAGCGTGGAGTGCTTGGAACTCATCTCTGCGATGAGAGAGAGCAATCACTTGTACACGTCCGCTTTCAATTTCTTTATTGAATCTCCCAACTAACCGAATCACCCTTTCATCATCTACATATCCTTGTGATTCGTCCATGACGAGTGCGACAGGTGGGAAATCAGGATTAATCTTTGATTTATCGTCATGTATTTTGCATGCGACTGCTAGTCTGATGAGTGCGTGAATAACTTGTTTCAGTCCACCACTGCCAACCTTTTCTCCCGCAATATCTTGGATATTGGCGGGTCCTGCAATCCGAGTTACATTTAGTTTTGAGTCCATATCTAATTGAGTCCACTTGCCTTCAGTAACGGCTCCTAACCAAACTTCAACTTGATTCTTAATCGGTCCAATTTCAAATTCAGTGGCATCTTTCAGAGCGCTAATAAATCGTTGAAGAAGTCTTTCTTCAGCCCGAACATCACGCTCGATCTTCTCTAAGTAATTTTTCGTATCGTTTACTGCAATATTAGCCTCGACAATAGCCTGCTGAAGGTTACTCCCTCCTAATTCATCTGCATTGTCATTCAGAGTATTCAGATCACCACGCTTACCAATCAATTCACGTTCGATATGATTTCTAATTCGCATTGCTGCTTTGAGTCCATCTGTTGCAGCAGCTTCTTCTGTTTCCTTTTGAGTAATAAGTTGATGAAGATTATCTTTCATTGTTTCTAGTTCATTATTGAGATTCTTCAGCAGCTTCTTTCTAGTAGCAATAACTCCATTTGCTTCAATTTCATCATCTCTTCTCTTGGCTGCATTTTTTGCAAGTGCATCGGTAGCCTTCTCACTCGCCCTAAGACTATTCAATTCATCGCCAAGAGTACTACTTTGTTTTTGCAAAGGTTCGTTTTCTTCACCTAATATTTCGTTGGATTTTTCCAAATCTCTATTTTCTTCTTCCAAAACCTCAATTTCAACCTTCAGTGTAGCTTCATCTATGTTAATCTCTCCATTATTTTGTTCAGGTAACTTCCCAAGGCGCTCTTCAATCTCATCACGTTTTGATATTGTCTCTATTTTGTCTCTCAATGTTTGTACAGAATTAGAACGAACTTTTTCTGTTTCTATCTTTGCCCGCAGTTCTTCTGAATTCTCTACTGAGTATTTTTCAAACTCAGATATACATTCCGCCCTTTCCTTTACCCAATCCTTATCTTCGGCGGATTCTTTCTTCAGATTGAGTGTGAAATCTTTGCTTTTAATCTTCATTTTCTGAGCAAAGACCGTCTCAAAATCAACTTCCGTTCCAATGCCATCAATATCCCAGTTCGCCTTCAATTCCCCTTCTAGTTGAACAGAAACTCCCATTCCCTGAGAGATATGTTTCAACATCTCTTCCGCATGCTCAAATCTCGATACAAGGGAACTCATTTTCTTGAGTTCATCTCCGCTTAAAATATCGCCTTGTTCGAGCGATTTATTCAATTTACTCTCATAATCGTCAAGTTTTTCCAAGGTTATCAGTAGTTCAGAGCGCCTCGAATCTGCAACAGCGGCTAATTGCTCTCCTCTTTTATTTTGAATATCTTCTGTATTTTCCAGAATTCGTTTAGTTTGTAAATTGATTTGAACATCATTAGCCTTAATCGTACTATCTAACTCTTTCTTGTCATCATGAGAAGTTATGATTCGACCCCTATATGTATCGAGTTGACCCATTAGGGTATTCAACTCATTACTAATACTTTTAAGTTGCTTAATGCTATCTTCAGCAGCCTTTATCTCTAGTTCTTTTGCTTTAATTTTCCCAACTGTAACTTCGATTGAACCATCCATGCCCGTCAAATCAACAGCGAAACCATGTAAATCATCAATTTTCTGTCTTGCCTCGACTAGTTTAACTTCTTCTTCCTCGATTAATTTCTCAACTTTTGTAATGTCTTGGAGTAACTGGGTATACTTCTCTCGTTTACCTTCAATTTCGCTTAACTTTTCAATAGCACTATCTGCTGCCACCTTTGCAGCTTTGTATGTGCCTCCAGCAACCGGATTCCCCTTATCGGTAAGTTGAGTCTTCTTTCTCCCTTTCAGTAACTCTTCAACTATTATCATTTGTTCACTAACAGCACGCTCTAAACCTATAGTTTGCGTACCTTGATCCCTAGCGGGCGTTACAGAATCCATACCTTGAGGTGCCAATAACCAAGCGAGAATACCCCAATTTCCTGGTTGTTCAGGATTTGCTCTACCTGCTCCTCCCCTGGGTTTCGCACCAATCAATTCCAAGATTTCATTGACGGCGTCTGTTCCCCCTGATATTTGGGCACGTCTGCCTCCCCAACCTTCATAGAGGGTAGTGCTACCATTTCCTCTGGTCGTGCCTCGGGTCTTAACAACAGTAAATTCTTCTGCATCGATTAATAGTTCAAGTTCGATTTGTGCTCCATTTGGTGTTTGATTGTTGACCCAATTCTCTGCATACTTTGAAGTTACATCTGGAGCCTCAAATAGTGCTGCTCGAATAGCAGAAAAAATAGACGATTTACCGGTTTCATTTCCGCCATGGATTAGCCAAGATTCGCCATTGAATAGTATCTCCACTGGTCTCGAATCAATGGCTTTCCATCCAGTAACTGTGATTTTTTGGAGATTGATTGCTGCTGGCATTTTATCACCTCAGTCTCCCAAAATCCCTGCGGATCTACATGATCGATAGAGCGCAGTCAATTCATCAAGCAAATTGTTCGTTATTTCTTTATTTCCTTTGGCATTCTTAAGTTCGCTTAAGATAGAATTCTGAATTTCTCTAAGACCCATTGGAAGTACTATACTATTTGTCATGGCTTCTACATCAATAGTTGTAGTAAGTTCTTCAAAACTGATATCCAAATGCCTGACCAAAGTTCGACATACCGCTATCGCATCAGGGATAGCACCAGCTAACGACCCTACATCCACTTCCCCAATCAATTTAAGTTTCAAAAATTCAATTCCGTTTTCCTTCTGCTGCCTAACATATTCAACTAGATCATTAGTAAGTTCTTTTCCCGTACAGTCGAAATCCTCGTTTGCCCATTTGATCTTACCTACTCGTTTCTTTGTGATTTGTGGTTCACTCTCGCCCTCTATTACGTCGATAATGGCAACATATCCTGCATCACTTTCGGAAAATTTGGTTTGTTCGTGTGTACCTGGGTATAGGACTCGATTTTTTTGTACTTCATTCCAGGAATGCCAATGTCCGAGAATTAGGAGAGAGTACCCCTTCTTCATTACCTTTGCAGAATCAATAGGCAGTTTGATACCGTCTTCATGTGTTCCAAATGTTCCGGCCGCTAAGTCGTGTCCGTGCGCCATGACGATGTGCACGCCATCTTCATCTGAGACATCCTCTAACAGTTCATCCTGTGGCTGAATATCATACCTGCTCTTGACGGGAATGGAGTGCAGAGTGAATCCCTCTGCAATTTCTGTTTGAGTTTGTTCATGGTGGAGGTGGAAATGCTTGATATTACGGAAAACCGGTGTGTTCCAAACAGAACTTGAACCATATAAATCGTGGTTGCCGGGGATTGCATAGATTGGGATTTCTTTCCATCTTTGCAGAACCTTTGCAACTGCATCAATAACTTCGGGAGTTGGTCTAGGGTATTCAAAGAGATCTCCTGCAGCGAGAATTACATCGACATCTTCTTCTTTGGCTAACTCAAGAATCTTCTCAATAGTCTCCAGTCTTGCCTCTGAAAGGTAATCTCTCTCGCTAGCATTTAGGCTACCTCCAGCCATATCCATTTGCCAGTCTGCTGTAGCTAAAATTTTAACCATGGTACTCACCACTTCTCCTGAAATACCCAAGGTGACATCATTCTGTACCCACTGGCATTAGCATGGTTATTATTTTCGTCTATACATAAATATTGCGCAATTGAAAGTTTAGTTAATATTTTTTCAACTTCATCAATAGTAAAATTAATTCCTGTATGTTTACTCATTAATTTTGCAATATAGCCCGGTTCTAATTTTAGGTATTCTATATTTCTTTTTATTTCCATATAAAATATATCTGTTTTATTCATCTAATTTTCACTCTCCTCTATGATTACTTTATCGATCACTCTTTCAATAATTTTGTCTATATTTTTGAATATTCTTATTATCTCTACTCTATTCAATACCACCCATTTTCTTGATTGATGGGATATAATTATTTCTAGCTCATTATCGTCATTAAGAGTTAATGATAATCTCTCATTTGCATTCATGTTATTCGTTGAGAAGCTCCATGTTGTGTCATCTGTCATCTTCGGTTCACCTGCCCTTCTGGGCTATTACTCCTCAATAATTATGTTTATTATCCTAATCGGTGTCCAAATTACATATTAAAATAAACTTTTAAGAATAAATATTAAAAAAATAGGAAAAAGATTATATTTATTACCATTTTAGATTTAACTAATGCAGACTTTCTTGGATTCCCGAGAAAAAAATATGAAACGTTTTTTTTCACAAAGATCAGTTTTTGATAAGGGCGATATGATTTTTTTAAGAGAATTATTGGATAAATTAGAACCAATAACTGATCTTTTTGATGCCGATAAGCATTTTGATAATGAATCTTATTTCAGATTAATTTTAACCTTGAGGATTCTAAATAAAAAATTAACATTCAAACAAAAATTAGAAACCCTCAAAAACCCTGAAAATTATTTATCTAAAATCGAAGAAAAAATTCAAATGAAACTTCCTCAGATTGTAAGAAAGCATTTCAAATGGTGGATAAAAATAGGGGTTGAAACAAAATCTCAATATGATATATATACCGTTGATGATAATTCATTACTGCCTTTGTTGAAGCATGATAAAGTATCTTCTTGGATTAAAATTCATCTTTTATCTAGATTTATAATGAAAAGAAACAGGGCCTTAGAGGGTTCAAAGAACTTTGAAACTAAACAAAGTTCTGAAATAATTCAAGATTCTCAAAGAGCATTAAATAGAGGAAAAAAAATAATGACTATGGCTAAGATAAAAGGGGAGGTTATGGAGGAATCAAAATATTATGGTTCTGACACAATAGAATGTCTCCTTAGTATCCAAGAAATGTTATTCGTTGTAAGAACTGAAAAAGATATAAATCATGTGATCTCTAAAGCTACAAACTCATTATCCATTACGCTAGTTTTGGACAGTAAGGTCGATAAATTATTATATTCATATTGGTGCTATAATGTCTTATGGAGATGTTTTCGTTGCTTAGGAGATGATGTGATGGTTGATTTGACTTTTGATTGTCTAGAGAAATATAATGAAAAGATTGAGAATGAGTATGGCTTTGACTACATGAAAAATAACCAAAATAATATTGATAATGATGCAGATATTATTTACAAAAAATGGACGAAAATATATGAATCTAAAAAGATACCATCATTAACATCCAATATAAACAAATTATTTTCTTCTGATGTAAACAGAGGTTTACGAGAAAATTTCTACATCAATTTCATCGGTATTAAACCAGAAGAAATCCGAGAAATTATAACGCAAACAGAATTGGACAGGGGAAAGAAAAAAAGTGGCCAACCAATAAAATTTTTTGCTCATAGAACCTCATCAGCCCCCTATATGCTAAGTTTCTATCCCTGTAAAAAAGATAAGAATAAATCTAAAAAAGCACTAACTCAATGTTTCCATAAAGATTGTAGAAAATCACTCCCTGGAGTAAACGAATTATTTATCTTTATAATACCTAATATGCTTGAAAAAATAATGAAAAGATTGTTAGATTCATCCTCAATGGTTTCAATTCCAACAATTAGACTCACTATAATCGATCAATTACTTTGGTTTAGTTCTACATTAATAGAAATAGAAAATTCTATTGTTAAACCTAACAAGAATAACAGTATCATAAATGAAGAAATTAAGTCTAAACTAGAGTACCTATGGGCCGATGTAAAGCATCAGATTCTTAGAATAATAAAAATATTAAAGGATACTAGGGAGATATTGTCGGTAGATATTGGAAACAATAGATTGAATGATTTTAATTACATTATTTTTGAGCTTGAAAAAATTTATCAAGAGTCAGTAGGCAGTTATACATTACAAAAGGAAGGTCAAAACAAGGTAAAGGGTATTAATTCAACTAAAAAGGCCGCTGAAAGCATCCGGGAAATCATTAAAAATCTATTCGATAAAAAATCTGAACAACATTTTACCATGTTTTTCCCTATTAGAGGAGAGTTAACTGTTAATCATTAACTTCCATTAAAGATAGTATATGATTGGTAGTCCCTCCCGGATTCGAACCAGGGTCGTGGGATCCAGAACCCCACATGATGGACCACTACACTAAGGGACTATTGTGTATCCGAGACGGCATCTCTATTTCAAGAAAACCGATACTAAAAGTAAATTATTAATTAGTTCTAAAACCGTCATTTAATTCTTTAAGACTCTGCTTACTAGGTCTTAGTTCCGATTCTGGTAGAGCCATTAGGGGCGTATTTGTCAATCCTAGCGTTTCAGTAGCCGTTTTTTTATCAGGGTTGTAGTAAAGCAGACCTGTTACATGCCTACTTTCCCTATCTGCTTCATGTATAGCCCTTAGAGCTTCGACAGGATCTGTTGGGTCATGCTCGTTACCCACTGTCTCAAGCCTTAATGTCGAACCATCGAATAATTTTATTTCTTTGAATTCACCTGCGGGGACTTCTACTGCTTCAATAGGGGAGAAATGTGCAATATAATCTACAATATGTAGTACCTCGTCATTCTCTTTAACATAATTATATGATTTATATGATTCATCGTTATTAGCGAAGGTAACGCACGGAGATATGACATCGATAATTGCCATTC
>Ga0315331_10003253_pt1 | contig 12261 bp, 10 predicted proteins | sample M160m34915metaG_FD_203456 | JGI IMG/M metagenome (GOLD analysis project Ga0315331, IMG submission 203456) | Ammonia-oxidizing marine archaeal communities from Monterey Bay, California, United States - M1 60m 34915 | ecosystem: Environmental > Aquatic > Marine > Intertidal zone | place: USA...
CCGATAAATCCAAGTGCCAAAAACCCGACTATTAGAACACTCCCCCCGTGATTTTCGGCCCACATTGTAGGTTTTGCTGGTTTCCGATAAGAACCTGCAACAAGCGGTGGCAATGGCGAATTTTCGTCAGCAATTTTCGCCAGCCTAGCTTTCAAGCTGTTGATGCAGACAAACCAAAAGGCAAAAAAGAAAGAAAGAATAATTGCTGAAGCATACTTCTCCTGAGCAATACAAATAAGCAATGGGAAAGACAGGGCAATAGAACACTCACCTGCATAAGTGAGTAGTTTATTTGGGTGAAAATTGTTTTTACCGATTCCTAAGAACTTCAAAATAACGCCAAAAATAAGAAACCAAACCGGTGCCAATAAAATCATTTCTCTCATCCGATTTTCAACAAAACCAATGGTGACCACAGTCAGAATAGGCGCGATCAATAGTGCAAAAGCAAAAAAACCATACCCGAAACCTCTAAGGGGCCTGCTTTGTTGGTTCGGGACAGAAACAAAAATTACGAAACATGAAAGGGCAATCACCGGAAGAAAATAGAACCATTCAACCCGTTCACGAGCACCATCAAAGAATAGAAAATATGTACTAAAAAATAATAACGCTAAACCAAAAAAGAATGGTCGTTTCCGACGATTTTTTGCCCAAGGCAATACTGAAATAACCAACAACGGCAAACCCAGGAACAAAGCAACCCCATAGAAAATCGGCATCTGCCTCTCTCTTGCAGGACTATCAAGACAAAGAAGAAGAAACCCGGAAAATATTGATAGTGCCAAAAGAAAAATAAACCTAACACCTGAAGGATATTTCAGCTCTTTCATATTGAATTATAGCTCTTCAAATTCATTTTATTTCCTCAATTTTATCCGCGTATTTCTCCGACAAATAACTTCGATTATTTTGCTCATATAATTTTAAGCGTTCATTAAGACCATACGAACGAGTGGAATCGAGATTCAACAACACCAAAGCCCACGCGGCTAAGGCCAAAAGTACGCCTGTAAGTATAAACCCGCGCTTTGATTGAAGACGAATTCTCATTGGCTGTAATCCTCCGATTCGACTGGGGGTTGAATCTTTCTTGGTAAAGGAGCAAGCGGATGACCTGGAACAGCGACAAAAGAAAACCTTAGCGGATCCCCTATGTACTGAGACTTTGTTTCGAGTGCCAGCTCCCAGCGCCAAGCCCGAACGTGCTCACGTTGATCGGGAATCATAATTGACGAAATTACACGTCGAATGATCGGAATCCATTCTTCACCGTTGTGACGCTCAAGCGTGGAACGGTTAAGGCGATAACTAATTTGATCGCCAGCAGCCTGATCAATTTCAATAACGTCAAATTGGTCACCACGAATAAGCCGTGGATCTGTCTTCGCATTAGCTATATCACGCCGCCAATGTTTAGCTGCGTTCAATGCTGAAGTGGTATATCCCGCAGCCTTGGCCACAGCTTTGTGATGATCGTAAACAATGTTGAAATAGCGCGTCGCACACCCCAAAAGAAAAACAAACAATGTGACATAAATTATAGTCTCAATGATAGAAATGCCCGCCTGTAGTCGATCTTTGTTTAGGCGAATTATCATTTGAGATTAACTTCCCTTTCAATTCGACCCCATTTAGCCAGCTTGACCGGAACCCACGCCAAACTAAGCTGCTTTTCCTTCAATGTAAGTATAAACTCCCCTTTTGGCAGATCCTCAGCTGCCTCTCCTGACGGAGTAATCCGATGTTCTCCAAAATTATATTTTTTCTGTTCCCCTGCAAGCAAGACGTCTATCTCCCCGTCAATCAACTGAAGAACGACCGCTTCAACGTGATGCCTCCTGGCTAAATCCAATTTACCGGAACTGGTTACGGTCAAAGGAATAAAAACAAGCATCAAAATTGCGATAGCCACTACCACATCCAATTGAACGAAAGCCAGAGGCCTAACCAAACATTTTGACATCTCAAGTTTCATGGCTTGCTCAAAACCTCCATCATCTTCACAAACGGAATAAAAAAGATTAGCCCCATACTAAGAACCAAGAATCCGTTGATCAGCATCATTGCCGTGAAAAAATAGTAGAAGGCAGCCTGTTGCTGCTTGTATGCCAAAGCCGAAAGATGACTTGTCCACCCCTCAAGCGTTTCCCGGAAAGAACTGCTACCATGAGCTGCATTTTCAACGCGCCAAGCGAGGTCAGCACGGCGATCAAACCGGCGCAGTGCCTGAGCCAAAAGCTGCCCTTTTTCCAAATCCCTTATCGCCTTCTTGGCCCGATTACATATGACACTGTTCTTTGTAGCTTCAGCTGCAACCTTGACGGCCTCGGCCTCAGATACTCCGTTATCAAGCAATTCACACAGAATCCAGATGAAGTTGCGCTTTATCCTATTGCGACGCCACGGCAACAACCAAGCGATACAGCTAAACAACTTATTCATATACATTTTTGTATTATGAGCAGTCGAGAAGTTAAATAGATGTGAAACCGTCACAAAGATCATTACTGATATTAGAAAAGCAGGAACTAAAAGCATTAAACCGCTGTCATAAATTTGAATTAACAGATCCGAGATAAATGGCATTTCTCCATAGCCAATAATGTCGCCCAGCACCTCTTTGAACTTTGGAATAACTAGCGCGAAAGCTCCCATCCCTGCCATTAATGAGGTGGGAATCAGAATGAGTAACCCGGAAGAAAAGAGCTTAAAGGACTGAGTTGCCCGAGATACTCCGTCCTCAAGATGTGCCTTGCTTAGCTTGGCCATCAACTGTGCACATCGTTCGTTTCTTGCCAGCTCCATCGTCCCGAAAATCTCACCCGGAAGCAGGGAATAAAATTGACGCAAACTATCAATGAAGCCGTGTCCGTTTTCCATCAATCCATACAACTTTGAAAACTTCCGCGCGTAAGGCACCCCTCCAACGACTCCAGAACCAAGCTGACAAAACAACTGCTCTGGATCCTTGCCTGTAGCTGCAGCAAGCTCGTTCAACTCCACCACCATGTTGGCACAATCGATCCTCCGAAACGGGGCACTCAACACAAAATAAGCAAGGGCTCCAAATCCAATCACAGGGATCAGGCTGATCAGCCAAAAGAATATTACAGTTGTTAAAATATAAGGGTTTATAACGATAATATATTATCCCATTCCACCTAATTGATCAATCATACGTAAGAGATCTGTTAAAATCGCCAAGTGTGGAAGACAAAATCCCAAAAGCAGAATACCAATCAGAAGTATATTAACCGGAAGGAAACAGTGGAGGAATGCCTCCATCTTATTCTCCGCCCTGCCAGAGTAGATTGAACTAGCGTGGCTAAAGCCAGCCACGACATCCTCATCTGCCTGCGCGACAATCCAGTTAAAAAAACCTGGAATCGTCTTACATCCGCTTGATGCCGCTTCATAACTTGCCTGTCCCTCTGAAAGGCTTTGTTCAATCTTTTTCAGGTCGGCCTCCATTGCCGAGCCATTTTCAAGTTTACTAACCATGCCCATCACCTCTGGTAGTGGTGCTCCAGAATTCAACAACACCTCCGTTAAGGAAGCATATTGCGCGAGTGCGGCATCACGCAGCATCGGAATTTTCCAACTAAAATACTTCCGCATTTTTTGACTGCGCAGTATGAAACTATATAAGCCCAATCCCACTGCAAACACACACATTGGAAACACTGAAAACCATACGCTGCCATAAATTGAAAACCATGGCGCGCGGCCGTCGGCCCCTTCTGATGTCTGAGTGATACTTACTAGATCATTTTTGAGAATTACAGAAAGATATGCCATCAGTCCCGACACAATTAGTCCACAAACCAAAATAAGCATTGGGTAGATAGCCAGTCCTTTCAGCCGCGTTGCCAATGTGCCAATTCGTTCATAATAGTCGGCCACACAAATTAAGACCTTGGGCATACTTTGGCTTGCTTGACCAAGCGCTAGCAACCGCTTGTACGTTTCCGGCAGATCAAGGCCTACAACAGCCTTATCAACTAACTGGCCTTTCTCTAACCGACTGCCTAGTTCGTCGAGCTGGGCTTTAAGCTTTGAGCCTGTCATTGACTCTGTAATTTTTTTAAGACCCACCTCCATAGGGATTCCAGATTTGAGCATCCCGGCCAGCTGTCGGTTTACAAAGGCTAATTCATCAGTATTCATTAAGCAGTATGGCGATTAATTTCGGTTTCTTTAGTGAGCATCTGGCTAAGTAGATATTTACGGGATTGCTCGAAGGAAAATGACGGCTCTAACTTGGCCAAGCGTTTGGCTTCCATCGATTCTTGGTCCAGCTTGCTGAGCTGTAACATTTCAAGGTATGGCACGCGCCCCTTTAGCCCAGAGCCCAAACATTCCTGACAGCCTTCACTTGAACAGCCAGAACAAACTCGCCTAACAAGGCGCTGATTTAAAATCAGCCTCATTTGACCGGCAACCAAGTTGGGATCGTCCGTTAAAGCATTAAGTCTCTCGATCACGCCGCGGCATGAACCAGCATGAAGGGTGGCGATAACAAGGTGGCCCGTCATTGAAGCCCTTAGCGCCATGGCAGCAGTTTCTTCATCTCTAATCTCCCCAATGACCAAAACCTGCGGATCCTGCCTCAAGAGGTGCTTTAATGCCTTTGCAAATGTCAAACCTCGCTCGAGATCAATCTCAGTCTGCATAATACCAGAAAGAACGCGTTCAACCGGATCTTCCACTGTAATAATATGACAGGCTTCCTTATCAAGAAGCCGCTGTAACAGAGCATAAATTGTGGTCGTTTTCCCACTGCCTGCCGGGCCGGTTAATAGAATCATCCCGGAACGAATGGCCAACTGCTTTTCAAGCACATCCTGAACTTCAGGAGGAAATCCAAGCTGATCAAACGCCAATTGGTCCCCTTCATAAAACAGCCGCATCACCAACTTTTCACCTGTCACAGCAGGATAAGTCGAAACCCTAACATCACTAGCTAGACCCACCTCGGCGCCGGAAATCCTTCCGTCCTGCGGCAAGGACTCTACATAGGTCTTGAGTTTGGCAAGATACTTGACGCGCCCCAGAATCAACTTGGCTGCCTGATCCGGAAGCGTGCCTATCTGAGTAAGAACACCATCAAGCCGAAGCTGCACCCGGCAAGCCTCACTCTCCATTTGTAAATGAATGTCACTCGCTCGATGTCTTGCCGCGAACTTTAACAACCACTCAACGGCCGCTGTAGCATCATCACCTTCAAGAGGCGGCGCCCATCCCTGAGCAAAAGTGTTGGAATCAGTTTGCACCTAAGTCAATTCTTCCGAAGTCATCGCCACGTGTCAATTACTCAAAATTAATAATCTTATCACACTGCAACTTCCTCTGCGAGATCCTCTGCTGGATAAGTCCAGATCTCAGCAAGTGTCGGATGATAATGTGGGATCACAGCCAACTCGCCAACGGTCATCCGTTTAGCCATCGCAGTAACAATCTCATGTATGAGCTCTCCTCCCATTGGCCCAATACATGCTCCTCCTAAAATCTCACCAGACTTAGGATCACACAACAGTTTCACAAAACCATGCATGGCTTCCATTATGATTGATTTGCCATGGTCGTTGAATGGATAGCTTGCCGCTATATAGGAAATCCCCTGTGACTTAGCCTGTTTTTCTGTAAGGCCAACAACGGCTGACTGTGGGTCAGTAAAGACAACGCTGGTAAGTAATCGATAATCCATCGTCTCAGGTGAATCTGGATTTAAAATATTATGAGCTGCCACCTCTCCCTGCTGAACAGCTATGTGAACAATCTCGTGAGGCCCTGTGCAATCGCCTCCTGCAAAAATATGTGGCGTACTTGTTTGCATTTGTGGGCTACTGATAATCCGTCCTTGCTCAGTTTCTACTCCAGCATTCTCCAGAGAGAGAGAGTTAGTATTCGGCGAACGACCCAAACCATGAAACACCATTTCAGCCTGAACTTCGAAAGCTTGGCCAGCTTGTTCACAAACAATTACTTTGGAGTCTCCCTCTCTTCGAGCAGCACTAATCTTACACCCTGTATGCACAGTAATTCCTTCATTGCGCAAAGCCGCTTCAATCTCGATTCCTGAGTCATCATCAAAATCACTTAAGACATGAGCACTTCGCTGAAGCACTGTAACTTCAACATCAAATCGAGCAAAAAACTGGGCGAACTCCAAGGCAACCGCACCTCCTCCCAAAACAATAATCGATTTAGGCAGGCTTTTAAGTTCAAGTGCGTCGTCGCTGGTTATACAACCAAGTTTTGACAATTCAGGTAATGGAAGATCCGCCACACGCGAACCAGTAGAAATCATTATGTGCCCAGCGGTGATCGATTGGTCATTATTGATTTTCAAAGTATGCGGATCGCTAAACTGAGCTAACCCCCGAATTAGCTCAAACCTGCCATCCTGCAGCTGACCGCGCCGATAACTTGCGAACTCCTCTACCATATCAGCCTTCCTTTGCATGACTTTACTAAAATCAAATCCAATCTCACCTGGATCCATTCCCCAAATATTAGATCTCTTAGCCTGAAACCGAATATCTGCAGCATGCAGGAGAGCTTTGGTTGGCATACAACCACGAAGAATACAAAGCCCGCCAAGAGACTCGCTACCCTCGATAACCACCGTACGCTTGCCGGCTGCCGATGTGGTTCGAGCTGTTGCATAGCCAGCGCTGCCTCCCCCGATAATGGCTACATCAAAATCAAACTTACCCATAATAACTTGGCCAAGGTTTACAGAAGTGAAGCGCAGGCGGAAGGATTGACTTTTGATGATGCATCAAGTAGGCAAGGTGTAGATTAGAAAGAGTATAAATAATGGCAGCTAAAGCATCCCAAAAACCCGCTTCTAGCGGGCTCGATAAGCGCTCCTCAGACCTAGAGGCCGCAATTGCATCCATCACTAAAAGCTTTGGTGAAGGTTCAATTATGCGACTCGGCGATGAAGGAGCTAAAATGAAGATCGAGTCGATATCTACTGGGTCTCTTGGCTTGGATATGGCACTCGGGGTAGGAGGCGTTCCCCGTGGGCGAATCATTGAAATATACGGGCCCGAGGCATCCGGAAAGACAACTGTTATGCTTCACATCGTTGCTAACGCTCAAAAGGCAGGCGGCACAGCGGCCTTCATTGATGCTGAGCACGCTCTTGATCCTTCCTATGCTGCCAAACTCGGTGTGAACCTCGATGAACTGCTAATCTCCCAGCCCGATAGCGGTGAGGAAGCTTTAACAATTTGCGAAACTCTAGCGCGCTCTGGGGCGCTAGATGTAATCGTGGTCGATTCGGTCGCGGCACTCGTTCCTAAAGCCGAACTCGAAGGAGACATGGGAATGGCAACCATGGGAATGCAAGCGCGGCTTATGAGCCAAGCATTGCGTAAATTGACCGCCATCCTTGGCAAATCGAAGACAATGTGTCTATTCACCAACCAAATGCGTGAAAAAGTAGGTGTGATGTTTGGCAGCCCAGAGACCACCCCCGGCGGCAAAGCCCTAAAATTTTACTGCAGCGTTAGAATTGATATTCGACGCCGTGAGCAACTAAAGGACAATACCGGCAGAGTTATTGGTAATCACGTGCGCGCAAAAGTGGTAAAAAATAAAGTGTCACCGCCTTTCACAGAAGCCGAATTCGATATCATGTATGGTCAAGGTATCAACTGGGAAGGCGACCTCATTGCGGTAGGATTATCCCGTGAAGTGATCCAAAAGAAAGGGGCATGGCTACAATACGATGGGGAAATGATAGGCCAAGGCAAAGAAGCAGCACGTCGGGCCTTGGAGGAAGACAAAGAACTGGCGGCTCGTATTTATGCCGAGATTACTGGTGAAAATTCTGAGGTCAAAGAGGAGCCAAAAGCCTCAGACGCCGATGATTCCGCCGATGATTCAATCCCTGCCGAGAAGTAAATCACCAGACAATAGGCATAAAATACTACTTGACGCCCATTAAACGGGGCGCTAGGTATCCGCCCTCTTATGGCAAATTTCGTCGTAGAAGCAGTGATGATAGGACTGGTCGTGCAAGTAATCGACCGGTCGGGGGCTACTTGCGAATAAGATCAAATTTCGATAATGCCCACGACCGAGTAGGTCGTGGGCTTTTTTTTACACCCGAAAGGTTCAAATGAACGAAACAACAGATACACCGAAAAATATGCAACCGGAAACCAAGGGCAAGTTGGGAGCCAGTATGCTGGGCTGTGAAATTCTCGTCAAAGCGCTTGAGGAAGAAGGCGTAGACACCATTTTTGCCTATCCCGGTGGAGCAAGCATGGAATTTCATCAAGCACTGACCCATTCTGAACAGATTCGCACCATCCTACCACGACATGAACAAGGAGGATCGTTTGCTGCCGAAGGCTACGCTCGCGCAACCGGCAAAGTTGGGGTCTGCATGGCCACCAGCGGCCCTGGAGCTACTAACCTTGTGACAGGCATTGCCGATGCATATATGGACTCAATCCCACTTGTAGCCGTGACCGGACAGGTGCCTCAAGCCATGATCGGAAAAGGGGGATTTCAGGAAACTGATTTTTACGGGATGACACTGCCTGTAGTTAAACACAGCTTTTTGGTTACTGACGTCAACGAGATTCCAACAGTAGTAAAAAAGGCATTTAAAATTGCTAGTAGTGGACGACCCGGTCCAGTGGTGGTTGACATACCAAAAAACATTCAACAAACACGCGCTCAGGTTTTATTTCCAGATGAAGTTAATATTGAAGGCTTTGATCCCGGGAGTAAAAAGATTAGCGATCTCGAGTTAAACGAGATCATAGGGCTTATCGAGAAAAGCAAACGCCCCCTACTTTACGTCGGTGGAGGAATCATAAGCGCCGATGCAAGTGCTGCTTTGCGGAAGTTAGTTGACGCAACAGGGATTCCTGTAACCACTACAATTATGGGATTAGGGGCTTTCCCTGAAACCCACGAACTGTCGTTGCGCTGGCTTGGCATGCATGGTTCGGCATCCGCCAATTGGGCTGTTAGCGGTGAATTTGAAAAAGATAAAACAGGCAAACCAGTTAAAGTTGCCGAAGGCGCCGATCTGCTCCTTGCACTAGGCGTACGATTCGATGACCGCGTAACCGGCAAAGTAGAAAAATTCTGTGAAAACGGAACTATCGTTCATATTGATATTGACCCATCTGAGATTAACAAGAATCGGAAGGTCGCTCTTCCAGTTGTTAGTGACGTGAAGTACGCACTTGAACGCCTTGCAGAAATGGTTTCCGAACGGCCATTACAAACAAAATTTGATTCTTGGCAAAAACAAGTTAGCACATGGAAGGAAAAAGCGCCTTTTGGCTACAATGTCACGGAGGAAGTCATGAAGTCTCAGCATATGAAGGACCATCTAACCGGCTCGGAAAACGAAGTTATCCTGCCGCAAATGGTAATCGAGGAGCTGTACAAATTAACGGGAGGCGATGCAATTTTAACCACCGGTGTTGGCCAACATCAAATGTGGAGCTGCCAATACTTTTTATCTGAGAACCCTCGCCAGGTGCTAACCAGCGCAGGGTTGGGAGCAATGGGTTTTGGTTATCCTGCGGCACTAGGAGCCAAAGTCGCACGACCCGATAAACAGGTTGTCGATATTGACGGAGACGGATCGTTCCTAATGAATGTTCAAGAGTTGGCCACAGCAAAAATTGAGAAAATAGCTGCCAAAGCAATTATCCTTAATAACCAACATCTCGGCATGGTGGTTCAATGGGAAGATCGATTCTACGCTGGCAACCGTGGGCATACCTACCTTGGAAATCCTGATGATATGAAGCAGATATACCCAGATTATGTAGAGATGATTAAGGGCTTTGGACTGCCGGTCGAACGCGTAATGTTCAAACGCGACCTAAAGGCCGCACTGCAAAGAATGCTAGACTCTGATGAAGCTTATATATTGGATGTCGTTGTGCCTTATACAGAACACGTACTTCCGTTTATTCCAGCTGGGCAGACTGTTGCCGAGATGATCTGGAAAGAGTAAACCAAAGCATATATATATAAACGTCACTTTAAACGGGTCGCGCTTGCGGCCCGTTTTTCTTTTGGTACCCTTAGCTGCACCATGTTCCGTTTAATTTCCATCTTTCTTGCCGTAACGATTTGGCCGATAGAATTGAAATCGGAGGAGCTCCGACTTGATTTTGAAAAGACAGAGCTAGGAAAATTACCTGAGGGATTTTCAACATTTCTTCTCGGAAAAGGCGATTCTGCGAATTGGCAAATCACTGAAAACCCAGCTCCATCATCAATCGCCAAGGCTAATTCAGGAAATAAAAATCTGGCGCCCAGCCGCACACTTTCTCAGATATCCAGCAGCCACCTTCGGAATGGTTCTCCTATTTGCCTTTTCGAAGGTAATGAATTTGGAGACTTCACATATTCTGTTCGAGTCAGAATTGATGGCGGTGCTTTCAGGCAGATTGCAGGCATTGTTTTTCGTGCCAAAAATGAAAAAAATTTTTATGCCCTACTGATCAACTCTATAGATGGAAAAATACTGATGATCAAAGTTGTCGATGGTAAACAAGTCACCTCATGGAGCAGTCTTAGTGAATTAAATCTCCCAAAAAACCATTGGCACGCATTGCGCGTTGTATGCAAATCGGACCAGTTCTCATGCTATCACAACGGCGTTATGATCAATAATGCCAGTCCATTCTCAGACAGTGAGCAACTAAAGGGCAAAATTGGCTTTATTACTTTCCGGGATACCACAGCCAGTTTTGCCCATCCTAAAATCACCTACAAACCTAGGATTATCCTCGCTCAACGCTTGATCGGAACAATAAAAACCAAGTGGGAACGTATTGAAGATGTGCAAATCTACGCACGACCTAACCCAAACGAAGCTTTAAAAGTAGCGGGCAGCATGGACCCTTCGAAGCTGAATTTAACTGCTAGTGATGTCGTAGAGGACGTAGTTAAAACCACCCAGTTTGGTTATGCCAAAGAGGATAAATCAGTAATTGTAACTGCTCCGGTCCGGGACCGAAATGGAGAACCTGTTGCCGCCGTCAAAGTCAAAATGCGGCGCTTTCGAGGACAAACACAAAAGGCCTCCATTGTAAGAATTATGCCTGTCGTAAAGCTCATCGAGTCTCGAATACGAGATTCCAAAGACCTGTTTAACTAATCTTTATTATTCTCCATTTTTTTTGAGAGCTCCTTGCGAAGCTCAGCTAATGGCAAAGTGTTGATTACATCATTCGCTGTAAGCCAACCTTTTCGAGCTATCCCTGTCCCAAGACGCAGAAAACCGGCGTGCTCATTCCTGTGGGCATCTGTGTTGATTACACATTTGACACCTCTAGCCTTAGCTTGTTGCCACAACCGCCAGTCAAGATCGAAACGATATGGATTGGCGTTTAACTCAAGCCACGTCCCTGTCTCAGCGCAGGCATCAATAACGGCATCTTGATTAATTGGATAAGCATCTCTTCGAAGCAATAACCGGCCTGAAAGATGACCAAGCATATGAACGCAGGGGTTCTCAGCGGCGGCAATCAACCGTTTGGTGTTGTCCGTCTCGTTACTTCCAGCGACATGTAAACTGGCAACAACAACATCCAGTTCGGCTAATAAGTCATCCTCAAAATCTAACCTATTCTTGAGAATATCGACCTCAATCCCTGAAAGCAGTCGAAATGAATGTCCTTGGTCCTGCAACTTTTCATTAACAGCTTCTATTTCAATCATCTGTTCTTTAAGCCTTTTTTCGTCCAGCCCATTAGCCTGAAACGACGAACGAGAATGATCGGTAATCGCCCAATATTCACAGCCCAAGTCATTCATATAGACAGCAATCTCTTCCAAAGACTCGTTGCCATCACTCCAGTTAGAGTGGTTATGAAGCGACCCTTTTAAGTTCGTCCATTCTATAAGCCTTGGAATGGTTTTGGCTTCAGCGGCCTCGAATTCTCCTTTGTCCTCTCGCAATTCGGGCGGTATATAAACAAGATCCAGCACCTCAAAAATGTCCTCCTCAGTATTACACTCAATTCGCAATTCAGGGTCGCGGGTTTCCTCCTTGCTTTTAAAAAGCCCGTACTCATTTAGTCTGAGCCCGCGTGCGATAGCGCGTTGACGCATGCCAATATTATGTTCTTTGCTGCCAGTAAAATATGCTTGTGCAAATGGGTACTCAGCATCATTAACAACCCGCAAATCTCCCTGGATGCCTCCCTCAAGAATGACACTGGCTTTGGTCTCGCCTTTGGCTGAAATGGAAATTATCCC
>Ga0315331_10003256_pt1 | contig 12253 bp, 28 predicted proteins | sample M160m34915metaG_FD_203456 | JGI IMG/M metagenome (GOLD analysis project Ga0315331, IMG submission 203456) | Ammonia-oxidizing marine archaeal communities from Monterey Bay, California, United States - M1 60m 34915 | ecosystem: Environmental > Aquatic > Marine > Intertidal zone | place: USA...
GGGTATGCAACCAATATACGCCAACTCAAGGGGCTAATGTAATCCCCGGCCCACTTCAGGTGAATGTATAGTCCCGATGGGACTTAGATAATAGTCCCGCTTTTTTATTATTATCGGGGCTTTCACCGGGTATCTCTCTTGCTCTTTAACCTTCTATGGTGTCCCTAAGTCATGTAATCATCATACCCTATCTGTTGGGGCTGGTTTGATTCCCGGAGGAGGCTTCAGGGGAGGTCGCATCTCCCCTTAAGCTCCTAGCCTACGATGTGGCTCCAGAGGTCGTAGCCTCGCTCTGGCATCTCATCAAGGTACTCTATTTCCCATTCTGAGGTAGGTAGCACTTCATCCCAAACTCGTAGGACATAACCAAATGCTTGGTTTATTATCCATCTCCGAGTGGCGATTTCGCTGACCTCAAGGATTAGCGCCTCGCTCATGTTCGGATGCTGTACTGCCACAATCTGACCTGTACCGTCATATGTGATTGTCATAGCTTTTCCTTCCCAGCAGGTACTTCCTGCTATGTAATAACTTTACCTTACGTCTAACTGCTTTGCTGATTCCCGGAGGAGGGAGGCGGTAGGGGATTTCTCCCCTACCTTAGCCGACCTTTAGGCATCTAGTGGAACTCTGACCATTTCGTCGTCTACCTTAGCAAATTTCATGGTAACCGTTCCATGTTGCTTGATGTAGTTGGCTACCTTGCCGAGTGACTGAGTTAGCAAGAGATTCGCTAGAATCTTCTCGTTACTCACTCCCTCGTACCAGTAGGTAGTATCATTCCACTTAACGCTTACTCTATCTTCATAGAGAGCGATATAGCCGATGACTGAGCTGTGGTTACTGAAACTTTGAATCCAATAACCAAAGTCGTTTTCCTCAAAGTGAATTTTAGGTACTACACCATCTTCTTCCTCTTTGTGGAATATTGTTGTTTCTTTAATCATATTAGCTTTTCCTTCCCTCAAGCGACTTGCTTGATGTAAACAATGTACCCTAACTTTATCTGCCGTTGTAATCCCCGGTCCTCTTTGAATCAATGTGTAGTCCCGTAGAGACTTAAGTATTAGTCCCGCTCTTTTATTATTATCGGGACGTGCGTGCCTGCAAGGGTACGTTCTCAACCTTCCAATGGTGTCCCTAAGGGAGCTTGAGGGGGCTTATGCCCCCCTGTAAGCTTCTTCCCTTGCCTCATGGTACGCTGTCCAGTAGGCGTGGTTAGTGGTTCCCTCAACGGCTCTGTCCTCGCTTGCGCCGTCTAGTAGCAGTCTTCCTAGTGTGGTACTCATTGCGAAGTCTTGGGCTTGCCAAGGGCTTAGCTTAGAGAGTCCACACGCTCTGCCTGCGCTTCTCGCATTTTCTACTCTGCGAGAGTCTTTGTTCATGTGTTGCATTTGTTTTCCTCTTTCTTCAAGCGATTTGCTTGATGTAATAACTTTACCTTATCTCTTACCGCTGTTGTATTTCCCGGTCACCTTGACTGTTCAGCGCACCATTCGCACTCGCTGTAAACAGGTCCACAGTCGTAGGTGTATTCGTAACCGTTAAAGTTGTAGTAGTCACGCATTTCATCTTGGTGGACATTTTCTCCACAGCTTTCACATTCTGTGTATTCATCTTCTATGATTTCTCTTGCTTCTAAATCTATCATTTGTTTTCCTTTCGTTTAGGTATGTAATAACTTTACCTTATCTCTATCAGCTTGCGTATTTCCCGGCCAGGTTAAAACAAAAATAGCCCCCTTGACCGACACCCGATGCGGTCAAGGGGACTGGGAAGGGGCGCAGAAAGGGAATAACATCGCCCCCATTAGGTCTTTCTTATTCTATATCACCTGACTTGTCATAGCTACGAACTACGTCTACAAGGAGTGCTATGTCCTCGTAAGACAACTCTTTAACTTGGGTGATAACACCCTCTAAGAGCTGTGCTACATAGCTCATACGGTCCGTTGGCTGGTCTACCTCTAGGTTCCCGACCTCTAGGCATATAGCTCGCACCATGTAAGCTGTTAGGTTAAGTGTATCTGGTGTTATATCTACTGTTTGTTTCATATTATTTAACTTTCTCTAAGACTGTAAGCAATGCTCGCAGTTGTGATTCTTCCATTTCATCAATAACGTCTGTATTGATGGCATCTATGAACATTTGTTCAATTTCATTAGGTTCTTGCATATTTTCCTCTTTCCTCAAGCGACTTGCTTGATATAATCACTTTACCTTAAAGGTAAGTGCTAGTGTGAATCCCGGAGGGTTCATCGTGGCTGTTGGGGAGTCGCACCCCAGACGCTCGCCTCTCTCCCGATATATCGGGCGCATAAACCGTCAGCTACCACCACACCTTTAGAGTGTGAATCCGAATCTCTGATCCATCGCTTATGTCTTTATAGAGTCTGCCGAGAATTACGGTAATCCTCTTGACCTACCACCTAGATGGTAGGGTTGTCCTGCCCTACAGACAGCCAAAAACAACATATATGAGGCAGATGGGAGCTACCCATCTGTGAACGGCTATAGACCATTCATTTCGCACAGTGACTGCGCTTGCGCCTAACTTGTTACCATCTCAGGAGCCGTGTAGCTAGCTTCAGGTCTGAGATGCAGAGCAAGGTTTGCGAGGTTCCGTATTGAACGAACCCTCTATGTTGTTGGCGGGTATTTCACCGCCTACCCCTCAGTCGGACTTTACTGACTCTTAGTCCGATGTTTTTTAGTCCCTGAGGGGTATGTACTCAATGTATCAAACACTGAGCAACTTCTGTGTTTCCCGGAAGGAGTTGCTTACGCATCTTCTCCCATTTGTCGTTTCCATTCTTCTTCTCCGTCAAGAGCGACATAAACGAGCTTATTAAACTCTTTGTGTTCATCGTCACTCATAAACTCTTGGATTTCCCACATGAAATTATGTAGGTCAATAGCATGACCGTTGCGGTGGTCGTGTTTATGACAACCCTCAACAACAATCTCTGCTAAACGCTTATGAAATTGCATGGTTTTCCTCTTTCTGTTGGGAGTGTTTTCCCCGACAACTTCAAAGATATCGGATAGTTAAGAGCTAGCGTAATTCCCGGCCACATTCTACTCATCGTATAGTCCCGTAGGGACTCACTATATAGTCCCGACACATTATTATTATCGGGGCTTTGAGTATGTGTGTGTACTGCTCTAAAACCTTCTATGGTGTCCCTAACGGACCTCCCCTGTTATGTTCTTCACATGCTCTGGTCTTACGCACCGTAGCTCGCCCTTCATCGTAGGAGTGGCGTGTTTTGTGGACTGCCACCAACAGTGAATCTCGTACTTGTCGTTATCTTCTACCATCTGCATAATGTACTTGACTTTGTAATAGCCTCGCTCACCATGAACTCTGAAGATACGACCAGCTTCAAGTGGGTATCGCTTACCCTCTAGGGTTAGGCTATCTACTTCCTGCCACATTAGCGCCCATTGTGAGGGTTCTGATTTGTATGTCCGTTTGTTTCTTTTAGTTAATTTCATATTGTTAATATAGCATCGCCGAGAGAGCTTTCGCAATTCCCGGCGATGCCATTCATTAACTAAAGACTATCGTTACTTGCTTTACCCTGCCGTTGCCGTCTTTCTCAGCGTAGACCGGATAAGTGCCGTCACCGTAGCCACTAGACGTAACTACGCCTAGCTCTGTTTGCCCTGCGCCTTCTGAGAGCGTTATACGACAGCATTCATCGTAGTCGCCCCCTGTAGGGTTATCAGGGTTAAATTCATCTTTATAGACATAGCAAGGGTCTATTAGCAGTATTTGTCCGCTATCAACTCCACAGTGTCCTATTAATTGTCCTTTAGGCATGTTCTTCTCCTTGTTCGTCTAGTGCCATTAACATAGCCAGCATATCTGCTGGTTCTTCATCTTCTAACGTGTATCGCTTAACCATGTCCGAATAAACGTCTATCTGTACTGAAATTAAACGATTTTGTGTTTCTTCATCGGTCATATCTTTGCCTTCAGCGGTCAGTTCGTGCATTAACTCATCTAAGTGTTCGTCAAGAACGTTAATGCCCTCCTGCGCTAATAGTAAGCGGTCAGATAAGTCTAATTGGTATGTTCCTTTAGTCTCACTCATACTTCCAACAACCTTTCCAACTCATTTATCTCGTTGGTCCAGTTGTCACCATATTCCTCGTTTTCCTTTAGGAATGTGATTATGCGCTCTATGAGGTACTCGTTATGTTCTCTTACTTCTTTTACCATTGTACTTTCCCCCTACACGCTTTACGATTGGACTCTTTCTTACGATTCTTGAAAGTCGTAGCACGTTGTCTACGACCATCTGCCATATCAGCTACTTTTTCTTTCCAAATAGCTTTACGGAGTACATCGTGTTGAGAAAGGTCTAAATCTATTGTGATTTTTTTCTTTTTCATAGTTTCTCCTAAGTTTAGTATATTTCTTTCTGTTGAGCGTAACTTCCGCTACCTCTCATTTACAATAATAGTGGATTGGAAACCGCTCGGCTATTTCCCGGACGGTCCCCAACCCTTGATCTCTAATAAAAGCATAAGGCAGTAAACCATAGCTAAACCTATAATCATTAGCCCCATTGCTTCAAGCACTTCATAAACTAGCCACATTATCCTAGCACCTCCGTGACCTTCATACTCAGCTCATCTAGTTCTTCTTCAGTCACATCATGTGCATCACTATCGTGCAGTATGTCTAAGAGAAGGTTATCTAGTGCTAGAAAGATAATGTCTATTGCTCTATCGTTATCCATTACAGCTCCTTTATCTCAAACACTTTAGGCGTGTATTCGGTGAACTCATGACCCCACTCTAAAGCGCAGTCAAACGTATCCTCCCACGCTTCTATGTCATCGTTGTGTTGTTCAACAATTACCCTAGCATGTTCTTCATTATCAGCTTCTACGTCTATTCCGTAGTCAATCGTAAATTTGCGTTCAGCAACTATATGATATTTAGGCATAGGTAAACTCTTTCTCTATTAGTATGTCGTCTATCGCTCCAGCACCGCCATCGTTAAACTCATCGTGGATAGTGCTAGCCAATAGTTGAGCGTCTAGCTCGTTACCAGCGTCTACCGATATGACTAGTACCGCTTGATCGTAGACGTAGCTTACGTTGTATTTATTCATTAGTTTAACGCCCTTTCGCTCATGTACAGTTTGTTGCCGTCTTTGTCATAAACGGTAATAGTCTCTACTTCTGCAAATACTTCTAAAGGTAGATCAGATGTTTCAAAGTACTCAACTGCTTCATCAACAGTTAGCGTATCTAATTCATCTTGATCCCACCATGTGTTATCCACGCTAAAGTATGCGCTTTGTTCTCTTTTGACTTCAACTTCGTATAGGGATTGCACTACTTTAGAATTATTCATGATCTACGTTACTTTCGGCTAGGTTTACATCGTAAACTTCATCGTAAGTAACCATAGCGTGATCGTGAGCATAGTTTGGACCTTCACGCTCATCATCAGCAAGTTGTCTTGCTTCAACTTCATCTTCGGCGAATACGGTCACAGTTTCAGCATCTTCATAGTGATACTCATAGGTTATTTCGTATTTATTCATAGTTAATCTTTCTTTAGTTAAGGTTGAGGGGTTTTCCTCAACAATTCCAATATATCGGATTGCAGGGAGCTGGTGCAATTCCCGGCCCAACTCCCTGCCCGATTTATTAGGCGCTTATGTAGCCTAAGTTTCTAGCATCGCTACCGTATTCGCTAACGGTTTTACTAGCTACAAACCATCTATCCTTCTCCAGCTTGTGCTGTAGAACGTGATACACCTGCGGTAGGTGACCATAGCCTAGTTCTGGTTGCCCTGAACCCATATCGCAAACCCCGAAGAAGATACCCTTCTCATCTATTTCCGATAGTAGCCAAGTTTGTGAACCCCATGCGTTAAAGAGTTTAACAACTGGTTGAAAGTCCGTTGTGTCCTCTATGCCCTTATTAGCTTCATAGTTAGCTATTAGTTGCTTGTACTCTGCTTGAGTAATGAGTCCCTTCTGACCACCTACAATGTACTTCATGTAGTGTTGGCTAATTTCCTCATTCTTCTCTTTAGTATTCATATTCATAGTTAATGTCTTTCTCCGACGTATGTCGGCTAGTTGCTTATGTAATCACTTTATCTCAAGTGATACAGCTTTAGCGATTCCCGGTGTTAGAGTAGACGGCTAGGGAGTTAATCAGCTAATTAGCCCGATTAATTACTCTCCCTAGCCACCTAACCTAATTACGATTTAGGTATCGTAATGTTGATAGCTTGATAATTGGTTTCTTTAATCGCATCAGATACCAATTTGGAATCTAAACGATTAGCGCCAATTTCAGCGTCTATCAGTTTGAGGTCACCGACACGCTTAGAAACTCTTTGAAATACGCCCTTAGGGAGTAAGTCTTTGAGTTTAGCAGTATCAACTGTTCGCCTAGCTTTATGCGCTATCCTTACGGTAGTGCCATCTTCTAAAGTAACATCAGTACCAATGGTTTTGAATGTTTCCTCTAGTTTCTTTAGCCTAGCTTCAACTTCTCTCAGCTCAGTACGAGCGGAGATCATTTCAACTGCGGTGGTTACAGCTACAGCGTTAAGATTAACGCTTGCAGATGTAGATTTAATAGTAGTAGTGTTACTCATATTAACTCTCTCTCAGTGTTTGGTGTAGAGGAATTTCCCCTACGACCACTAAGCTACACGACACTCAAGAGCTGGTGTAATTCCCGGCGTTACCAGATCAATGCCTTGCCGACCCCCTCATACTTATATATATTTATATATATAAGTATGTGTGTGTATGTGTGTATGTGTGTGACTCTAAAACACTCTATGGTGTCCCTAAGGTGTCCCTGACCGGGAATCACAGAAGCTCTTAACCTTATGTTAACTTATGTATGGGTATTAACCCACCTAAACTAATAATAAGGAGCTATATGCAAAACAATGTAAAAGAAGTATTAGATGATATATGGAATCAAGCATACGAAATTTTTGCTGACATGGATGATCTCAACGATGAGGAACTATTGGAATGTAGACTAGCCATTAGGGGTAGAGCTAAAAGCATAATGACACTATCAATGAAGGAAGAATACTATGACTGAATCTAATTTTTCATGGATGCTTAACGTAGAGATGGAAGAAGATGCTTCCGCTAATAAAAGCATCAACCGACTACTAGATGAGTTGGTTTGCGAACTAGATAAGAAGGGCTACCTAATTGATTGGGCAGAGTCCTCTAAGGAGAAAACAAATGAGTAAGAAAACATATAACCATGCGTTCACTATGTCTTTCAGCGTGTCTGGAAGCGAACATGAAGATTGGTATAACGCACTACAGGAAGAACCAGAGTTAGTCTGGAAAGCTATTCAAAACAGACTTTCACATGGAATGAATGACGTGCTAGAGAGCTGTGAAGGTTATGATACCTATGAAGAAGAAGCTAAAGACGATTATGTCTTTGGTGAGTTCAATCCCTCAGTATCTGTTAGGAACTACTCCGGTAGGGGTGGACACGAAACATGGGGGACACAGCGATGACTCACCATGTAGCAGAAGAAGGTGCAATGTGTGACGACTGTGGAGTAGTCTATTTAGAAAATGGGTCATTTGACGCAATCTATGTAGAGTACGGAAGAATATGCACAGATTGTTACCGGATATTAGAAAAACAATATCCCCACCTTCGGGGAGTCTCTTACCATTAGAGCCTCCGGGAATCACACAAGCTCTTAACTTTATGTTAAGTTATATATGTGGAGGGAGATGCTCTCCACAGATACCAAACCATAAGGAGAAAAACTTATGCCAATGTATACAAGAGAGGACAGCATAAACCTTAACAGGAGTGCGCCTACATCAGTTATTGATTGTGCTTTGGACCGTGACGCTTTGTTCACGCCACAAGTAGCACCATTGACCCTGCCAGACGGCACTGTCCCTTCTGACGAAAAAGGTAATGCGTTATTTCGCACTATCTATCGTGAGAAAAATGACGGTACGCAAGTACTGTTAAATCCGGCAGTAGGTGGCAACTACCACGCTGATTCGTATAAAGTTCTATATGAAACAGCAGATGCGTTGTTCCCTAATTCTTGTACGGACTTTAAGCTCATCGGTAACGGTGAGAAAGTAATGTTCAATCAAACGCTTGAACAAGAAGGTGACTTGGGCGGTGGGGACTTTGTTCACAACCACCTAATGTACACTGGTTCACTTAACAGCACTTGGGCTACAGCAATCTACGGATTCGCTTTCCGACCAATGTGTTCTAATCAAATCCCTCAGGGTATGATTCAGTTAAGTCAAAAGCGTACAAAGAACCATGACGCTCATTTGTTTGAGAAGGCTACGGTTCTTGCTAAGTCAGCAGAAGTGTTTGATCGCTTTATCTCTGATGCAAAGCTCTTGAAAGCTATTAGCTTAAATAGAGTTAGCTATATCAGAATGCGTGACCTTATCTTGCCTACGCTTGATGAGGAAGCTCACGGTAGAGCTGTCAAGTTCGCTGACAAGCGGATTGAAGCTATTGACTACTTCTACTCAGAGGAAGTTGATAGAGTTGGCGAAAATGCTTGGGCGCTGTTTAACGCTTTCCAATCGTATGAATTCCATACGGCTACGAAAGAAAAAGCAGAGAAACAAATTGATGTAGTTCGTGAACCTGCCAAACGGCAAGTACTCACAAACGCTTTCAAAGAGTACGCTCTAGCAAGCTAACAAACTGGTGGGGGAGAACTACTCCCCCACCTACCAAACTAATTAACAAGGAGTAATAACTATGCCAAACTGGTGTGATAATAATATACGGATAGAAGGACCAGAAGATCAACTACTGGACTTTTTTAATGAGGTGCAAGATGAAGATGATGGAGAATCATTTGAAATAGCAAAGAGTCTTATGCCTATGCCAGAAATCTTACAGGGGAGCGAAGCTCCAGCAAGAGATGAAGATGTAGCAAAAGAAGCTATAGCTAAAACTGGTCACAGAGACTGGTACGACTGGGCTAACGATGACTCAAATTGGGGAACCAAATGGGGTGATTGTGACACAAATTTATGGTTTAATGAAACCAAAATAACTGGTTGCTATCAAACTGCATGGGGTCCAATGTCAGAAGCGTTCTGGATCAAAGTTTCAGAAACCTACCCAAAATTGCGAATATCTGTAGGGTATCGTGAAGAAGGTATGGCATTTGAAGGCGCTTATTCGTTTACGAACGGAGAATGCGTTTACTCACATAGCGCTGAAACATCACCATTTCTACAAGAAGCTGTTGAAGCTGTAGATAGGTATGCTGGAAAAGACACTGTGTACGAGGAAGATATGTTGACACCAACGTATGCTTCCGGGAATCACACAAGCTCTTCCTAGCAAGCTATAGTAGTATTTGTTGGTCAGTGCCACTAACTCTGGTCCATTTTTGGAATACGAGTTAATACTGCAGACGGTAAGGGTGATAATGGAAAAATTCACCACCGACAACATCGGACTCATTGCCGATGCGGATTAAGTCCTAAGGAAGCAAGGGATGATGGTAAAATTCCTCAAGCTAGACGGAAAAGGGTTACACTAGAATGAGTTGCTCTGGAGAAGGCTTCAACGAAAGTTGGAGGAACTGATAGACAGCGGTTGCGCTCTCTTTTCAAGAACAGAGTGTATCTTCCCTCTTAATCCACCACATATTGTATGGCGGTCTAGTAGGACCGAGACGAAAGTCGGGAAGTCCACGATAAGGGGAGCTTGCTCCCACCGCCAGCAATATGCAATCAACTAAAACCAAACAAGGAGAAAAATGAAAAAGATAAACCAAATAACTATATATCTTCACGAAGATGCTATTGACGATAAATACATCGGAGAGAAAGTAACTGACGTGCTATCTGAAGCAATGGAACACGGATGGTACATAGATATAGATGACAGGTTAGTGAACATCACTGACAAGCAATACAACAAGATGGTGGAGAGTGCTGACTATGTATAACACCGTAGATAGAGTTAGAATTTACAGAAACCTACACAAAGGCAGTCTGAGCGTAAAGGACTGGGACAGACAATCAGATACTTACGGTAAAGTGATTGACCGACCCAATACGTTCTTTGTAAGTCATCCACGATTCGTAGTCTCAAAAGCAGGCAGGGATCGGGTTTTGCGTGAAAAGCGTAAAAATGTACACGCTTTTGTTCAAGGTCACCCCATCAAAGGTTATCGGAAAGCTGTACTACTACAGCAACACCGCTTTAACCCTAAGAAGGGTAATAGGGTTTTCTACAATCCCTACGAAAGCGAATGGTTCACAGACGATAACGGCGATGCCGTTCACGAAGCGAACTGGGCGTATGTAGAAGCAACTAAAGACGACTACAGCATATATGTCGGGTAACACCGGGAATTACGCAAGCTCTTATTGAAGTGCTATCTTTTACACATGGGCAAGTCGCCCATATAACTAAACTAAACTAAACCAAACTAAGGAGTTTATATGAATAATGAAGATAAAACATGCTGGGATACCTTCCGAGATATCCTAGACGCTGGAATTGACCGAGTAATACTTTACGGTCCTCCGGGAACTGGTAAAACATTTACAGCTATGCACTCACACCAACCTGAAGGTGGGAAAGCATTTAGGCTAACATGCACCGATGACATGACGAATATGGATGTCACTGGTGGATTCCTACCCTCATCAGATGGTGGATTTGACTTTATTGAAGGGTCAGCCATTAAAGCATGGGGTGGACATCGCCTAGTTGTAGACGAGATTGATAAAGCTGGCGGTGACGTTTTTGCAACTTTGCTAAACATGACCGACTCAGATGGGTCTGCCACATGGGAACATCCTGTGACTGGCGCAGTCCACACGCCTAAAGATGGGTTCAAAGTAATTATGACTACTAACGTAGAAGTAATTGACGAACTTCCTCAAGCGTTGATTGACCGATTCCCTGTACGCTTGCGTATTGATCGCCCTCATCCCAAAGCACTAGAAACTATCCCCTCACACTGGAGAGAGTATGCTGGTCGGATGGCTGATGCTGGGTCAGAAAGAATGTCCTTGCGACTCTTTCAATCACTACACAAACTTTCACGCCAAATGGGCGAGGAAAAAGCGTCAAGAATCATACTCGGTAAACGAGCAGATGCTTTCTTGGAAGCTATCAAAATAGACCAATTTAACACCGAACAAAGGGGTTAAGACATAAAGAGCAGGACTGGTTACCCTGCTACCGAATAGGGAGGGGGTGTGGTTACCCCCCTCCCTCCTTATTTGGATAAAAATATAACTTTAGATAAACATCCGGGAATTGCAGAAGCTCTTATCGGATTGATAATATAAACTTGTGAGCAAGTAGCTCACAACAACTAACAAGGATGATAAATGTTAAACGAAATTTTAGAAGAACAAAAAGAGCGTAACCGCCCTATGCCAGAGATATTCAAACGGCAAGATATCCGTAACTCTGGTGGATGGGATGTAGATCACGCTCCAGCAACAAGAGGGGAACCTTACATCACCGTATCTGGTCGTGTAATGCGTGTACCGTTTGATGACTCAGAGCTATCAAAAGCTATTAGAGCGCACGAACAAATGCACTGTAAGATTAGCCCACAAGACCTTAGCCCTTACATTAACAATGTAATTACAGAAGGAGCTATCCGGTCCGCAGAGGAAGCAAGAGTAAACTTTATCTGTAATGAACTAGGGTTCAATATGAAAGCTCTAGTATCTGGTTCAGAGAAACATGACGGCAAGAACATCGCCACCGCTGGCGATTGGGAGTCCGCTGTGTTCGCTCTAGCATCGTCAGAGTTCACTGGAAGTGTTAATCCCTTCCTGTCGGGCATACGATCTATATCTCCTGAATGGGCAAACGCTCTACGAGATGTATCAAAAGAGATAAAGTCTTTTACTAAGAAATACGTTAGAGAATCTAAGAGGAATATGAGCGGTGTGCAGAATACAAGCATGAGAGATGTTCTTCGTAGAGATATGGGCAACACGACACTTAGCAACGACAGTGAGTCAATAAAAGGCATGAAATTCACTTTACTTTTAGCTCACCTTATTCAAGGAATTGCTGAAATGCCTGCCCCTCAGCAACAACCTGTAACCTCTAAAGGTAGCGGAGATGCTGAAGGCGAAGAAGCTGAAGGCGAAGCAACTGAAGGTAAAGGAAGCGGAGAGCGAAGCACTGATGCTAACGATGGTAAGGAAGCTGGCGAGATGGGCGACAAGTCCGAATTGC
>Ga0315331_10003259_pt1 | contig 12248 bp, 6 predicted proteins | sample M160m34915metaG_FD_203456 | JGI IMG/M metagenome (GOLD analysis project Ga0315331, IMG submission 203456) | Ammonia-oxidizing marine archaeal communities from Monterey Bay, California, United States - M1 60m 34915 | ecosystem: Environmental > Aquatic > Marine > Intertidal zone | place: USA...
CACGGATGTTGTGCTGGTCGACAGTCAGCCTACCGGGCGGGTAGCAGCAGAACAGTGTGCTTTCGCACTGGATGGTTCGTTGATCCGCAATGTCGGTTCACAGATGCCGGAGAACGTCGGACACCTCAACATCGCACTTGACCATACCACCACAATCCTTGCCAAACCTGTCTTAAGAATGTCAGACAGCGATGTCTTTGATGGCCAGGATCCTCAGCGAGAACTGCCGAAGCTTTCCGTAAGCAGCTATTCGTGTGTGTTCGCCTCACTGACCGAAGACGGTGTCTTGATTCACTCCCAGGGCAATGCCTATCTGGATGACCTTCAGGAATTGCTGACGTGGCATGGCAACAGTAATCTGTTTCACCAGTATAGTGTGTACTGGAAACTTGAGAGCGGCGGCTTCGATCTGGAATCGACGCTCATGTCACTCAACGAATGGAACAACACCTGGAGCCAGGGGGCCAACGCACAGAAAGAAGATGCTGTCGAATTCAGCAAGGATGTCTGGAGTGAGTCGGGCCTGCTGGAAGACAGACCGAGTGTCGATCTCAGCAACTTCGAAACGCATTTGTTTACGTTAAGCCGAGCACAATTCTATTCCGGCGACGCGGGCATGGTTCTTGATCCTGATGGAAGAATACCCGGTGTTGACGCTGCGTTGCTTAGAAGTTTCCCGGTGACGTTGCCGTCACGAGCGGTGGAGACGCTGCCCGACAGCGCCGACTGACTTCGATCACGAGTGACGTGTCCCTGAATTTCGGTACACTGGGGCGTAATTCTTCCACCTCGACCGGAGTACCAGTGCCATGCGATGGTTCTGCATCGTTGCATCAATTTCCCTCCTTTCTCTTTCTGCTTCGTCGTGTATTGGTGACGACGACCGTCCTGCCCGGCTTGATGAATCCAATCCGTGGTATCCCGATCAGAATTTCCCAAAACTCGTGACTCCTCAGTGGGTCGACGAAGAAGGCATTGATGCAGTTGTTGTGCTGGCGATCGACGACATGCGCGATACAGCAAAGTACGAACAGTACCTGCGGCCGATTCTGAATCGCCTGAAAAAAATCGACGGCCGGGCGCCGGTCAGTATCATGACGTGTGATGTGAAGTCTGATGATCCGCAACTGCAAAGCTGGCTGGAAGAAGGGCTGAGCATTGAAGTTCATACTGTCGACCATCCCTGCCCGCTGCTGCAGGGAGGAGACTTCGATAAAGCCAAATCAACCTACGACCGCTGCGTTGATCTGCTCAGCACGATTCCCGGCAATATGCCCGTCGCCTTCCGAATGCCATGTTGCGACTCACTGAATACAGTCAGTCCTCGGTTCTATTCCGAGATCTTCAACAAAACGACAGCCGCCGGAAATTTTCTGCAGATCGATTCTTCTGTTATGAATTTCTTCACGTCTGACGATCCATCGATTCCTCGTGAGCTGGTGCTGGACAAGGACGGCAACGAGCGATTCTGGAAGTACAAGGTGCGGGGCCTGAAACGAGGTAACACGCAGCACGACAAGTTCGTCAACTACATCAGGAACTATCCGTATCCGTACATCATCAACAACTCGTGCTGGCAGTTTCCGTGTGTTGCACCCAGCGACTGGTCGGCCCAGCACCTGCACGGAGTCAATAACCCGGTCACCGTGGAAGACTGGAAAGCGGCACTCGACATCACCGTACATAAGCAGGGCGTCTTCAATCTGGTCTTTCACCCTCACGGCTGGATCACATCAGAGCAGGTCGTGGAACTGATCGACCACGCCACAAAGAAGCACGGTTCAAAAGTGAAGTTTCTGACGTTCAGAGAAGCGGCAGACAGGCTGAACAGATCACTATGTCAAAACAGGAAACTTCGCCATGCAGACGAATCCATTCAGTCAGCCATCGGCTATGCTGCTTTTCGGAAAAACAGCCCAGGCCCAAACACACTCCGCTCACTCCCGGACGCCATCCTGAAGGCAGTCGCACGGGGACGGCATACAGGACTTCCACCGTTGCAGCGCGCGGACGGTTCGCACAATGGAGTTTTTCTCCATGAGGGTAATCTCTGCTGGCAGAACGAAGATACGGCTCATTTGCCGAACCTGATCCAACACGTATCTGTCGATGATCTTCACGCTGCACAGCGTCGTCGCGAAGCGATATCTGCATTGCCACCGGTACCGATTGGAGCCGCAGTCGCCGACATCACCCCTGCATTCCCGGTGCGCCTTGCCGGCTATGGAAATCGGGCAACGGAATCTGAAGGAGTAGCCGCCCGAATCCATGCTCGTGCCTTGGCGATCGGCGGCGAACCTGAACGACCACTCTCCATCCTGGTGACAGTCGACAACTGTGGCGTTCCGGGGTCAGTCGTGGAATCGGTATTTGCCGCAGTCGCAGTAAATCACAGGATCAGTCGTGAACATTTCGCTGTATGCTCAACCCATACGCACTCCGGCCCATGGTTACGAAATTTCGCGCCCAATATCCTGACTGATCTTCCCGAAGAGGAAGCAACCCATCTGGAACAATACGAAGCTGAGCTGACAGCAAAGCTGGTTAAAGTCACCGACAATGCCATTGCTGCCCGCCGACCCGGAAAACTGTCTATAGCTCGGGGCAAAGTAGATTTCGCGATAAACCGCCGAACGCTGACAGACGGAAGATGGACAGGATTCGGCGAGACACCGGACGGTCCGGTCGATCACGAGTTTCCAATGATTGCGGCACACGATGTCGACGGGAAACTGATTGCCGTACTGGCGAACTACGCCTGTCACGCCACAACTGAAACAGGTCAGTTTAATAAGATCAGCGGCGACTGGCCGGGCTTTGCGGCGGATATGATCGAAGCTGACAACACCGGAGCCATTGCTCTGATTGCTATCGGCTGTGGAGCTGACGCGAATCCGACACCGCGAGGAACTCACGAAATGGCAAGGCAACATGGTCGCGCCGTCGCCGATGAGGTGGCAACACTGCTGGAAGCAGCTGCAACGGGTCAGGTGACCGGGCAAATCCGGCCTCTCGACCCTCGCATCAACTGCCAGATGGCACGCGTCGACCTGCCGCTGGGTCCGCTGCCGTCGCGCGAGGAGTGGGAACAACGATCGAAGGAACCCGGGCACAGCGGTGTGCATGCCCGACACTTCCTGAAACTGCTGGACGATGGAAAATCCATTCCCACCACAGTTCCGGAGTATCCCGTTCAGACATGGTGTCTTGGTGAAGAACTGGCGATGGTGTTTCTTGGCGGAGAAGTTGTCGTCGATTATTCCATTCGTCTGAACGATATGCTCGATAGTGACAGACTGTGGATTAATGCCTACAGCAATGATGTTCCCTGCTACATCTCTTCGAAACGAATTCTGAGAGAAGGTGGTTACGAAGCCGATCGGTCGATGGTCTATTACAAGCATCCCACTCGCCTGGCCCCGGAAGCCGAAGACATCATCTGCGACGCTGTGCAGAAGCTGCTGCCGCACACATTCTATTCCGAAGCACTGCGAGCGGACTTCCCGGGCCCGAAAACGGCCGAAGACTCGCTTGCGTGTATCACGACGAGAGCGAATCTGCGAGTCGAACTTGTGGCCTCGGAGCCGCTGATCAGCGACCCTGTCGCCTTCGACTGGGATGTTCAGGGCAGATTATGGGTGGTTGAAATGGGTGACTATCCCAGCGGCCGTCCTGACAAGCCGCTCGCTGCAAAAGACACCGACCACACCAGCGGCGGACGCGTTCGCGTACTCGAAGACACAGACAACGACGGCCGTTACGATCGGGCCACAACGTTCCTGGACAACCTGCCCTTTCCCAACGGCATCGCACTATGGAGAAACGGCGTTATCATCACGGCGGCTCCGGACGTTATTTTCGCTGAGGACACAGACGGCGATCTTGCAGCCGACCGCCGGCAGGTACTGTTCACCGGTTTCACCACAGGAAACCAACAACATCGCGTCAACGGGTTACGCTGGGGGATGGACGGTTTTCTGTATCTGGCCAACGGTGATAGTGGCGGCGAGATCAACGTCGTCAGTGCGCTGGAGAACAGCAATCCCTCTAACGCCATGGCCCGACTGAATATCAACGGCCGTGATCTGCGGATCGATCCCGACAACGGCCAGATGGACACAGTCAGCGGACGCACTCAGTTCGGGCGTGAGCGGGACGACTTCGGCAACTGGTTCGGCAATAACAACTCCAACCCGATCTGGCACTATGTTCTGGAAGAACATTATCTGCAGCGCAACCCACACACCAGAGTCTCAACGACAAAGACAGAAGTCGCCGAAGTGCCGGGGGCAGCACCCGTCTTTCCGACCAGCGAAACACTGGCTCGGTTTAACGACTTTGACAAGGTGAATCGCTTCACATCGGCATGCAGCACGGCCATCTACCGCGACAACTTCCTGGGGGCAGAGTTCTACGGCAACGCTTTCACATGTGAGCCCGTTCACAACCTTGTGTCGCGCCTGGTTCTGAAACGTGATGGCGTCACGTTTGCAGGCCGGCGATCAGACGACGAACAAGAATCTGAGTTCTTTGCCAGCAGCGACAACTGGACTCGCCCGGTCATGGTGCGCACCGGCCCGGATGGCGCCGTTTACGTTGCCGACATGTATCGTCAAGTCATCGAACATCCCACCTGGATACCTGCAGAATACCAGCGAAAGCTGAATCTGCAGGCTGGCAGCAACAGAGGCCGCATCTATCGCCTCGTTCCATCAGCGGAATGCTGTTCATCAACGGGTGACTCAGACCGGCAGTCTCAGGCAGACAAGTCTACCGTTGTTCCCTCGGCGTCTGACACAGGAACCAGCGAAGCCAGTTTCAGCGGGCAACAACAGCCTTCGCCACTGCCGGAACTGCGTGGCTGGTTCACTACATCATGGAACGAAACAATCACTGACGATCTGGTAGAACGACTTGCCAGCCCCAATGGCTGGTGGCGAGACACGGCTCAGCGAATTCTGCGACATCGTCATGATGTGCCTGTGGCACGTCTGACTGAACTCAGCCGGTCTCATCCCTCGGCAGCCGTACGGATTCAATCACTATACACATCGCAGCACGTCTCAGTAACGGGCGATGCGAACCGGCTCAGACTGTTGTTGTCCGCATTGAAGGACCAGGATTCGGAAGTAAGACGACACGCCGTAAGGCTGTTGGAGTCGCCGCTGCTCCGCGGTGACGCTCGACTTTCTGGCGAGGTGCTGAAACTGGTGAATGACCCGTCGCCGCTGGTTCGTCGGCAACTGGCACTCTCACTGGGAGAGTCCCGTCACCGCGATTCCGCAGGAGCCCTGGCAGCACTCCTGCAACAGGACGCAACTGAGCCCCGAATCGTCGATGCCGTCATGACATCGCTGACGCCGGATAATATCGCTGACGTTTTGCGGAAGACGGTTTCCAGTGGAGATGTTTCGGATGAAATCGTGGTCCGGCTGATCCATCAGGCAGCGGCAATGCAGAAATCCGATATCCTGCGGCAACCTTTGCTCACGATTTTTCAGCGACTGAATCCATCGGCCCGTCAGAATCCGGTGTTCTGGGAAACAGCAACTCAGGTTCTCAACAACGTACGACAACACGACATAGTGAACTCAGCCATAACAAGCGATGCCAGGATAGCGGCCGCCGTATCACAGGCAATGGCCAGCGCGTTGGAACTTGCAGCGGATACGGGCGCCCCCGTTGACCTGCGGGCGTCTGCTCTGCAGTTTGCGGCACTGGATAGAACACCGGATCCCGACAAAGCTGAGCGACTTGTGAAATTACTCGGTCCGGACTCACCCCCCCCCGTACAAATGGCCGCGGCTGCTGCTGTTATTCAGAATTCGCCCCGTGCCACGGCAACACTGTTCGATCAATGGAACAGTATTACTCCGGCGGTAAGGTCATCGATAGTGCATCAGCTGCTGCAGACCTCATCACAAACCAATTTGCTTCTGACTGCGCTGGCCGAAAAGAGACTGGCCGCGAGCGATATTGATGCCTCGTCACGTGAACGGTTGCTCAATCACCGCAACGAAAAACTGAGACTCCTGGCCAAACAGTTTCTGGAAACAACGGCGGTGACCGCACGCTCCATTGTCGTTGACGAATGGCAGGCACAGATCGCCAACCGCCCCGGCGATACAGCAAGCGGAAAAGTCGTGTTCGAAAAACGGTGTGCCACATGCCATCGCCTGAAGAATACTGGAAAATCCATCGGCGCGGACCTTGCAGCACTCAAGGATCGGTCGACCGGCGCCATGGTGACTGCGATTCTCGACCCCAACAAGGCCGTCGAAACAAAGTTTCTAAGCTACACTGCCGTCACAAACGATGGCCTGACTTTCAGCGGAATGCTGTTGAACGAAACAGGCAACGGTGTGACTTTGATGGGCACTGACGGAAAGGAGCATGTACTGCTTCGGATCAACCTGGAGGAACTGACCTGCTCCAATCGATCACTGATGCCCGAAGGACTTGAGAAGGATCTGACGCCGCAGGATCTTGCAGATGTCATCGCGTTCGTTCAGTCGTCAGGAGTGAAATGGAAACAGTTCCAGGGCAATGAGCCTCAACTGATCACTGCCGACGTTGACGGCACGCTGACACTGTCCGCCGCGACCGCCGAGATCTACGGACCGAGCCTGGTTTTCGAAACTAAGCACAGGAATCTCGGCTTCTGGTCGTCAACCAGCGACTACGCTGTGTGGAACATAGATTCTCCGAAATCCGGCCACTGGACAGTCGAATTTGAATATGCATGTGACAATTCCACGGCCGGCAACCCACTGAAGCTGTCCACCGGCTCACGCCTGCTGACTGCCCGAGTCCCTGGTACCGGGTCATGGGACGACTACAGAACGTGGGCGGCTGGCAGCATCGATCTTGGTCGTGGTCGACGCCAGCTGGTCGTCACAGCACCGCAAGAACCGTCATTCGCGTTGATCGACCTGCGAGCGATTCGCTTGATACCGCCAAAGTAGCTTCCGCCGACTCTGAACGTTGCAGCGCCATATCAGGAGCACATAATTCTGTACCATCGTCGTCACCCCACCCGTACAGAATGCCAGACAACTTGAGCACACAGGTCTGGCTCCCAGTCGACCATACCTGCTAGACTTCTCGTCCGTCAACAGCCACGTCGTTAGAGTCGATAGCACGTGCCCTTTATCGCTCCGTTCAGTTATCTTTTTTTGACCGACGGACCCACCTTGCGGCCTGTCGCCGCGTCGAATGAAGAGGACCAGTGATGAAGCAGATAGTGATTTGCTTTGTGTCTGCAGCCGCAGGAACAGTTTTCGGGGCCTGGCTGATCAGTGGCGGAAGCAGTCTGCCCTCAGCCGCCGGACAGCCCGCGGCACAGCAGAACACATCTGGGCCTGCCACGTCCACGGATGACAACGCCGACCTGAAACTCAGCAAGCCCCGTGCGTATCTGTCAGACGGGCTCACCCCGGACGAAGCAACATCGGCCTATGTATATGACCTGACCAATCGAAGTGTCGTGAACATTGCAACACGTGTCGGTTCGGAACGCACGTTCTTTCGTCAGAATCGCACAGAAGACGCAGGATCGGGATTCGTGCTGGATACAGATGGACACATCCTGACGAACTTTCATGTGATCGAAGCAGCGCAACGGATTCTGGTCACGTTGCACAACGGCAATTCCTATGATGCCGAACCCGTTGGTGTCGACCCCATCAACGATATCGCCATCATCCGCCTGGACGTGCCACCAGAATTGCTGTTTCCGATAACGATAGGTGATTCCAGCGCACTGAAGGTGGGAATGAAGGTGCTGGCAATCGGCAATCCATTTGGGCTTGAACGGACGATGACAACCGGCATCATCTCCAGCCTGAACCGAACGTTGCCTGTGACTCGAGCACGATCGATCAAGTCTGTAATCCAGACTGACGCCGCCATCAATCCCGGCAATTCCGGGGGGCCGTTACTCGATTCTCACGGCCGACTCATTGGCATGAACACGGCCATTGCCAGCCAGACCGGGCAAAGTGCGGGAATCGGTTTTGCCATCCCGTCAAACCTGATCGCACGAGTAATTCCGGAGTTGATCGAGCATGGTCGAGTCATCCGCCCGGATATCGGAATCACGGAAGTCCTTCAAACCGAGGACGGATTAAGGATTCTGAGGATGGATCCCGAGGGTCCGGCGGCACAAGTCGGACTGAAAGGCCCGGCGATTCGCAGAGTCAAACGAGGGTTCGTGGTGTTCGAGTCAGAAGATCGCAGCGCCGCAGACCTGATTGTCGGAGTCAACGGCAAAGACACCCGGAAAGTGGACGAATTTCTGTCCGAGGTGGAAAGTCACCGCCCGGGCGACATTGTTGTAGTGCAGATTATCCGCGACGGCGAAGCCATTGAAGTCGAAGTCCAGCTCGCGAAATAATCAGTCCAGTGAGTGTACCAATAATCCGCTGCGAAGTTTTGGTTCGAACCAGGTACTCTTGGGAGGCATAATTTCACCTGCGTCAGAAACGGCCATCAGCTGCTGAATGGATGTCGGAAACATCGAAATGGCACAGGCCCAGCCATCCGAACCGACTCGTTTCTCAAGTTCCTCTGTGCCTCGAATGCCACCAACGAAATCAATCCGCGAATCCGTTCTGACATCTTCGATGCCGAAGATCGGCTCCAGAACACGCTGCTCAAGTATCGCGACGTCGAGTGATGCGATGGCATCTGAATGTTCGATCGAATCCGCAGGAACGGTGAGCCGGTACCACGAGCCCTCCAGGTAGAAACAGAACGAACCGGCAGCTGGGGGCACGGGATCGTCGGTGGCTTCGATAACACCGACATCGCGCAGTCGAGAAAGGACGTCCTCCGCTGACTGCCCGTTCAGATCTTTGAGAATACGATTGTACGACAGGATATTAAGCTGATTCGCCGGAAACAGTACTGTCAGAAACCAGTTGTATTCTTCGTCGCCGGTGTGATTCAGGTTGGCTGCCCGCCGTTCCGCTCCTGCTCGCCACGCGCTGGCAGAACGATGATGACCATCTGCAACATAAAACGCTGCCACCTCAGAAAGGTGTTCGACAAAAGATGACGCGTCGGTGACCTGCCAGACCGTATGCTGTACGCCGTCAGGGGCAGTGAAATCGTAGAGCGACTTCGACGACTCGGTTTCAGTAATAAGAGCATCAACCGCAGCGACGTCCCGGTAAGTCAGAAACACGGGACCGGTGTGAGCATTCAGGGTCAGCAGATGACGCGTCCGGTCGTCTTCCTTGACTCTTCGAGTCTTCTCGTGCTTCAGAATCAAATTGTTCTCGTAATCATCGATGTGACAGCAGCAGACAATGCCGGTCTGAGCCACACCATTCATGATCTGACGATAGACGAACAAACGCGCGGTTTCGTCGCGCGCGAGAATTCCGTCACTGATCAGCTGATCCAGGTTTCGGCGAGCTGTTTCATAGACTTCTTCGGCATAAGGATCGGTGTCCGCAGGCAAATCGATATCCGGCCGCACAACATGCAGAAAGCTGTGAGGATTGCCATCTGCGAGCTCCGCAGCTTCTGTTCGACTGACCACGTCATAGGGAACTGAGGCAACTGTGGCAGCGTTGTCTGCCGTGGGACGAATTGCCTGAAACGGTTGAATGCGAGGCATAATGCTGCTTCTGTGGGGAACCTTGCTGGACAGAGGATTCGGGATTGGAACGATTGCCTGCGGCGCATCCAAGGTCACAGCCTTGTTGCGGACAAAAATTCGGACGATTCCAGGCTGTGAGAGCCATCCTGTCGTGTTAGCATCGTGAATATGTCCACGTAAGCCAACACGTCAAACCCTGAATGAGGTCCACTACATTGTCGGAAGAAGAACGAAACCTGGGAATGCAACCGATCGGAAAGGTTCTTGAAGAACTCGACCTGAAGGCACACGATCTGGTGGCAGCGTCAACGGAACAATTGACACACAAAATGGTTTCACGTGCCGTCAAAGGGCGACGACTTACGAAGAATACCAGGGAGAAAGTCATCCGAGCATTAAACGCTGCGGCAGGTCGCAGTTTCGCCCCGGAACGACTATTTACCTATTGAATCGATCGGACAGAAGAATGTCGGTCATACAGTTTCAGCAGCCCCGGATGTATCAGCATCGTGATCCTGACTGCGGTTACCGTCACACCGCGTATCTTGCGGGTCGAACATGAGAACTCGGTTGCGGCCACTGTTTTTGGCGTCATACAACAGAGCATCTGCAGCAGAAACCATGTTATCACAACTGGCCAGCTCTACTCCGTCACTGCTTGAGACACCCAGACTGCAGGTAACGTTGATTCTGCCGGCCTGCGTCTGAAACGGCGTCGACGCGATGGCCAGCCGAATTCGTTCTGCAATGCGCCCGGCACCCCGCAGCGGTGTACGGCAGCACGCAACAATGAATTCTTCGCCGCCGAATCTTGTGAGCAGATCTGTCTTCCGCAGTTCGCCCCGGATACGTTCACAGAAAATTCGTAACACTTCGTCACCAACCAGATGCCCGTGCTGGTCGTTGATATTCTTGAAATGATCGATATCCAGCAGAATCAAGGACAATCGCTCATTCTGCTTCCGGCACAGCTCCAGTTCCTTGTCAATAACGGGAATCAGATAGCTTCTGTTGAACGCGTTCGTAAGTGCATCGCGTGTCATCAATTCATGTACAACAGCATGGTAATTCGCCTCCTCGTCCATCGACGACATAAACTTCATGATACAACCGCCCATACGAATCAGTTCACCACCCGCCAGAGGCATTCGTCCGCGCAGCAGATCGTCATCAACGTACGTACCATTAGTGCTGTTCAGATCAACCAGAAAGTACCTGCCGCCGAGAAGATCGACGGCAGCGTGCGTTCGCGACATGGCATTGTCGTCGACTGAGATATCACACGACGGTTCCCGCCCGATCGACGTGCGTTCGCGTGTAAGTCGCATCATTTCTGAGTCGGATCGTGCCGGATAAATCTGCAGCAGGCAGGCTTTCCCAGGCTGCACATTGGTGTGGGCAAGAAACTCATACGCATCGACACAGGTCTCCGCGAGTGAAATCGACGCCCTTTCTTGATGCTCAGTCATTTGCTCTCCCGTAGACGGCCCCGCGTGCCGTTTTACCCGGCAAAGTAAGAGAATAGGATTGCTGCGATGATACGAAGCCATGCGAATTCGCTCGCTGGCCGGACGATCTGATACTGTTCTTGATTCGGTCTCGATAAAAGACAGGTATTACTTTGTTACCGGAATTGCTGAACCACAAGTCGTCAGCAGAAGCCGTCATCATGATCAATCCTCGTCCGTTCTCCTTCAGATTCGATCGATCGCTGTTGCGCAAGAGTGCGGCAGCAACGTCATCCTCAGAAGCTTCGTCACAAACGGTGACCCAGATCCTAAACGGAGTTTCCAGTTCCATGACTCGAACACGTTGCCTCTTCCAGAGGGTCTCACACGGCGAAAACAAGCCAATTCATTAAATCCCGAAGACACATCATTATTCAGCCTCGAGTCCACTTCGAGGTTTCCTTGGTAAAATGCGTTTGCAAGTACTTCTTCCACCGCCACACCGAACTGAGTTCGTGAGGATCCGCTGAGGATGTTGAAGTCGCCCACAGAGCCAATCAACCCGTCCCGCATGGCGGCAATGAAGCAAGTCTGGCTCGGCCAGGCAGCTCTTTCATACGAAGATCAGAACCTGAAACTATCCTCAACATCCTTCGACCAGGACGCGACACAAATGAGCGAGGAAAGCAGGTGCGCGTCTCACGTTAGTTCCGCCCGGCACATCGCGTTCCGCCACCAAACGTCGGACCATGAGAACAAACTTTGCTAACCCCGAAACATAGTTTCGACCGGTTCGGGACGACTTCCAAACCTTCAAACTGCTGAAATTCAGCTACGTCTGCCAGTCAGCATTTGCGGGTTATGATGAAGACTCCGCTCGTAACGGGAGATTTCCGCGTCCAAAACATCGCATCGGTCGCCAAATCCGCCCGGGCATGTCACCAGGGAAACGGCGGACAGACACATAGCAAACGCTTTGCTGCTGAGCATGCCGCCGTATGCTGACACCCTGTGGACAATGCCCTTTGACCCGGCTCCAAGACGTGGAGGGTCATGTGTACTTTGCGCAGACAGGATTACACGGGCGAATGCTGAATATTGCTGTCGCAACAATGGTACCTGCATACCGACTGGAATTCAGAAAATCACAAGGTGCGTCGCGGTTTCATGAAGCCGGGGCAGAGCCGTCATCC
>Ga0315331_10003262_pt1 | contig 12239 bp, 10 predicted proteins | sample M160m34915metaG_FD_203456 | JGI IMG/M metagenome (GOLD analysis project Ga0315331, IMG submission 203456) | Ammonia-oxidizing marine archaeal communities from Monterey Bay, California, United States - M1 60m 34915 | ecosystem: Environmental > Aquatic > Marine > Intertidal zone | place: USA...
GGGTCTCCTTGACCCGGTTGCGGTAGACCTTTCGGACCGCGCCCGGGGGCAGGTGGTTCAGCAGAGTCAGCGGGTGCATGTTGCTGACCACGAAGTCCGCGCGGACCTCTTCTCCGCTGGAGAGGCGCACGCCGCAGGCCTTGCGGTCCTCGACCAGGACCTGCTCCACCGGCGTCTTCAGGTGCAGGCGGCCGCCCAGGTCGCGCAGGCGCTTGACCATCACCTTGGCCAGGCGGTCCCCGCCGCCTTCGATCCGGTAGGCTCCCTGGAGGAAGTGGTGCAGGATGACCGCGTGCAGGCCAAAGGGCGCGTCACCCGCGGGTACACCGTAGAGGACGCACTGGCCACACAGGACCGCCTTCAGCATCGGGTCCTTGACGAACCGGTCGACCTGGGACGAGAGAGAGGCCTCCTCCCACCGCAGGAACTCGCTGACGTTGACCGTCGTGCGCAGCTTGTACAGGCCGTACTCGCTGACCGAGGTCTCGATGGCCTGGATGAACGCGTCGATGCCTGCGGTCTCATGGGGGAACTCGGACTTCAGGCGCTCGCGGTAGCGCTGGATGCCGACCGGAACCCGAAACTCGTAGTCGTCGAACAGCAGCCGATCGAAGCCGTCCTTGTCCAGCGGAAGGAAGTTGATGTCGTCGAAGACCTGGAGGTGCCGCAGAGTGCGGCCGAGGATGTCGTCGTAGCCGACGCCGCCGCAGTAGTGAAAGCCTGTGTCGTAGGGGCTGCCCTGGCGAAAGAAGCGATGCAGCAGGCCGCCGGGGCGGTAGTGCTGCTCGTAGACGTCCACCTCCCAGCCGCGCATGGCCAGAAGAACCGAGGCGGTCAGACCGCCCACGCCGCTGCCGATGACCACAGCCTTTCCGGGCTTCAGAACCCCTTTGGATGCTGGAATCATTCCTTGAGCGCGTCCGGAGGGATGATGGCGCCAGTCAGCCTGGCGGTGAGCACGCGGCGACCGTCGACGGTCGCCACTCCTGACGCCGTGGTCAGGCCAAAGCGCATGTCCTTCAGGGTGATCTGGTAGTGGACCCGACTGGGGGGCAGGACGGGGGCCCGGAAGCGGACCTTCTCGAAGCCCGCCAGGAAGGGCGTGCCGCCCTCGACGCCGCCGGTCAGCATGTGCGCGCAGCACATGGTCTGGGCCAGGCCCTCCAACAGCAGCACGCCGGGGACGACGGGCTGGCCGGGGAAGTGCCCCTCGCAGTCCTCGGGGCTGAAGCTCCCCTCGGCCTCGATGGTGAGCCCCTCGAAGTTGAGGAGGCGGTCAATCAGCAGGTAGCGGCCGCGATGCGGCAGCAGCTCCCGGACATCGGGCAGGGATTCAGACATCGGCTCTCAGAACCAGACAGGCGTTGGTGCCACCAAAGCCAAAGCTGTTGGACAGCAGCATCCGGGCTTGGGTGTTGTTCGGAGCGCGGACGACGTTCAGGGCCTCCAGGCCCTCGTCCGCCTCGGAGAAGTTGCGGTTCGGAGCGAGGAAGCCGCCCTCGGCCATCAGCAGGCTGTAGGCGACCTCGCTGGCGCCCGCCATCCAGCACTCGTGGCCGGTGAGCGACTTGGTGCTGGAGACCGGCGGGCAGCGCTCGCCGAAGACGTCCAGGATGGCTCGGCCCTCGACGCCGTCGCCGACCGGAGTCCCCGCGGCGTGGGCGTTGACGTACTCGACCTCGTCCGGGGAGACCTTGGCGATGTGCAGCGCCTGCTTCATGCAGCGGGCAGCGCCGGCGCCGTTGGGGCTGGTGACGTGGTAGCCGTCCGAGGAGAAGGCGTAGCCCAGCACCGTCGCGCGGATGCGGGCGCCGCGGGCCTCCGCCCGCTCGCGAGACTCGAGGATGAGGGCCGCCGAGCCGCCGCTGGGCACCAGGCCCATGCGATCGCGCGAGAAGGGACGGACCGCCCCCGCCGGGTCGCCGTCCCAGGTCGAGAAGGCCTGCAGGCCGTCGAAGCCCGCCATCGACTCCCAGCACAGCTCCTGGGTGCCGCCGCAGACCACCGTCTCCTGCTGGCCAGTGGCGATGAGCGTCCAGGCCTGGCCGATGGCGTGGGCGCCGCTGGCGCAGGCCGCGGACAGGGTCCAACAGGCCCCCTGGCTCTTGAGCAGGACGCTGAGGTTGATGCTGGGGCTGGAGTTCATCGAGTCGACGACCGCCGAGCTGCCCAGCCGCAGGGTGCCGCCCTGGTCGCGGGTGCGGTTGGCGGCGCTGACAGCGCCTCCGCACGTGGAGTCATTGCCGACGATGACGCCGGTGTCCGGACCAGCCAGGGTGTCGCGCTCCACGCCGGCGTCCGCCAGAGCCTTCACCGCCGCCGTGGCCATGTACAGCGCGGGCTCGCTCATGGAGCGCCGCTCCTTTCGGGACAACCAGGCCTTGGGGTCGAAGTCCTGGATGGCCCCGGTCAGAGGGCTACGAAAACCCAGGGCCGTCCGCTCGTCACTCCGGACCAACCCGGGCTTTCCGGCTTGCAGGTTGGCGGCGACGGTGGCGTGGTCCTGCCCCAGGCAGCTCACGAACCCGATGCCGGTGACGACGACCTCTCTCATGCCCACCCCGCTTAACCCACCAGCGTCCTCTCCATGCAGGCGGGCATTCGTAGAAAGCCGCCCCAGAAATCGGAGGGCTGCGTTTCAACACCCCCCCCTCTGGAGGCCCCATGCTCGCCATCGCCCTCTCCCTCGCCTGCGCCCCCCAGACCGCCGAGTTGATCCACGACCCCAGCCACCTGGTGCTGCGGGAAGACGGCTCGCTGACCTTGGCCAGCAGCGGCACCGACGCGGTGGGCGTGCTGACCTGGGTGGTGGACCCCCAGACCGGAGCGTTCGCCCGGGACGAGGACGTCTTCGCGGACGAGATCCCGGGCTGGGCGGCGGAGGTGCAGGAGTGGAACCCCACCGGCGAGTTCGACGCCCCCTCGATGCCCGAGGAGGGCGTGCTGTACTACACCGTCTTCGACGAGGGTGAGGACGGCATCCAGGACGTCATCGGCCGCGCCACGCGACAGGACGGGGTGTGGGTGGACGAGGGCGTGGTGACGCGGTCCCAGGGCGAGGGCGACCACCCGCGGGCGATGGACCCCTCCGTGTTCGTGGACCTGAACGCCCAACCCTGGATGGTCTTCGGCTCCCACGCCGGCGGTGTCTACGTCACCCCACTGGATGAAGGCACGGGCCGGCTGGCCACGCGGCCCGACGAGCCGTGGTGTGACGGCGCCGACGACCCGCGCTTCACCCACCTGGCCTCCTCGGGGGATGGCGGCGAGGAGAACACCATCGAGGCGCCCTACGTCTTCGCCCACGACGGCTGGTACTACCTCTTCGTCAACTGGGGGGCCTGCTGTCGCGGGGTGGAGAGCACCTACACCCTGCGCATGGGCCGCTCCGAGCACCCGCAGGGGCCCTTCCTCGACGCCGACGGGGTGGACCTGGCCCAGGGCGGCGGCAGCCTGTTCCTGGGCAGCGAGGGCCACCACATCGGCCCGGGACACGCCGGAGTCGTCGCGCTGGACGACGAGGACGGAGAGTCCTTCCTGCTCAGCTACCACTACTACGACGCGGAAGACGACGGCGTCGCCAAGCTGGGCCTGCGCTCGCTGAGTTGGGTGGGCGGCTGGCCGGTGGCGGGGCCGGTGATCGAATAGCAGGGCCCCGCCCTGCGCCCCCTCAGGCCTCGTCCGCGGGGGGCTCGTCCGTGGGGGCCTGACGGCGACGCGCCCACAGCCAGACCAGCGGTCCGAAGACCACGCCCAACCCCGCTCCCAGGATGGCGTCGCCGATCAGGCAGCTGAGAAAGACGTCCGGCAGCTGGCCCGACCACAGCGACAGCGTGTCGACGAAGCTCTCCCCCAGCGAGGTGTCCACGCCTTTCCACTCGCCGAAGCGCACGAAGTCACCGATGGCGACGCCGACCGCGACGATGAAGGGGGCGAAGAAGGGATTGCTGATGTTGGCGGCCAGGTACACGGTCGCCTTGTTCAGCTTGAGCAGCCAGGCGAAGGCGATGCAGATGCCCAGATGCAGCCCATAGAACGGAAGACAGCCCAGGAACAGACCAACCCCAACGGCCAGCCCCAGCTTGTGCGGCTCGCTGTGTTCCTCTTTGAGGTGGGTCCAGACCTTCTTCAGCCACGTCATCGGATTAGAGGACCCCATGCGTCTGGCTGCCGGTCTGGCCCTCTGCTTCATCCTGGCGTTGGTTCATCCCGCGCTGGGCATCGGCGGCCTGGTGCTCTTCCTGTTCATCGCCACCACCTACCCCGGGCTGCACATCTACGGACCCGCGGTCACCCGGGTGGACTCCGGCGTGGTGCTGACCTTCGACGACGGGCCACACCCGGAGTCGACCGAGCCCCTGCTGGCGGCGCTGCGCGAGGCCGGGGCACGGGCCACCTTCTTCGTGCTGGTCGACCGCGCGGAGCAGCACCCCGATCTGATGCGCGCCATCGCGGCGGAGCAGGAGGTCGGCTTGCACGGTCTGGGTCATCATCCCTGGCTGACGCTGTGGTCGCCCAAGCGCGGCGCCGAGGAGCTGCGTGAGGCGGTCCGGCGACTGGAGGCCATCACCGGTCAGGAGGTGCGTTGGTATCGCCCACCCTTCGGCATGACCAGTCCCCGACTGGTCCAGGCCGTCGAGCTCGCGGGGCTGACCACCGTCTGGTGTTCGCTGCGGACCAACGACGGCATCCTGGGCGGCGACGAGCGCCTCATCAAGGCCTGCGAGCGCACCACCGACGGCGACATCGTGCTGATGCACGAGGGGGCACGCCCCGCCCCCCGCGTGCTGCCGCGCATCCTGCAGCGCCTGCGCGAGCAGGGCCTGAGCCTGGTCGCCTACGGGGACGCGCTGCGCTGACTCACGGCGAAGGCTGATCCGGCGCGGCGTGGCCGAAGCTGGCGGCCTGCGCTGCGCGGGTGGCTCGAGCGAAGCTTCGCGGCAGGGGCTCCTCCAGCAGGTCTCCGGACTCCAGGTACTCAAAGAGCTCGCCGTAGTGCTTCACCTCGAAGGCGCTGACGCGGCGGTGGATGTGCCAGGGACGCAGCTGGTCGGGGTGCTCCAGGCCGCTGGCCGCCAGCAGCTCCATCAAGGCCTTGACCGTCTCGTGCTGGTAGTTGGCGACCCGGGGGTACTTGTCCTCGACCACCAGACCGTTGACCAGGGTCGGGTTCTGGGTGGCGACGCCGGTCGGGCACTCGTTGTTGTTGCACTTCAGCGCCTGGATGCAGCCGATGCTGAGCATGAAGCTGCGGGCGGCGTTGCACAGGTCCGCCCCCAGGGCGATGCGCTTGGCGATGTCGAAGCCGGTCAGCACCTTGCCCGTGGCGATGACCTTGATCTCCTGGCGCACGCCGAAGCCGACCAGGCTGTTGTGCACGAAAATCAGCCCCTCCATCAGCGGACTGCCGACGGTGTTGGAGAACTCCACCGGGGCTGCGCCGGTGCCGCCCTCGCCACCATCGACCGTGATGAAGTCGGGCTTGATACCGCTGGCGATCATGGCCTTGCAGATGGCGATGAACTCGCGACGTTTGCCCACGCAGAGCTTGAAGCCGACCGGCTTTCCGCCGCTCAGCTCTCGCAGGCGCTCGATCCACTGCAGCAGGCCCATCGGGGTGTCGAAGGTGCGATGAAAGGCCGGGCTGATGACGTCCTGGCCCAGCTCCACGTTTCGAATCGCCGCGATCTCGGGGGTGATCTTCGCCGCCGGGAGGATGCCCCCTTTGCCGGGCTTGGCGCCCTGGCTGAGCTTGACCTCGATGAGCTTGACCGAGGGCCGCTGCGCGTTCTCGGCGTAGAGTTCCTCGGAGAAGCTGCCGTCGGGGTTGCGGCAGCCGAAGTAGCCGGTGCCAATCTGCCAGCAGAGGTCCCCGCCCGGCTCCAGGTGGTAGGGGCTGACCCCGCCTTCGCCGGTGTTGTGGAAGAAGCCGCCGGCGGCTGCGCCCTTGTTCAGAGCCAGTTGGGCGTTCTGGGACAGCGAGCCAAAGCTCATGGCCGAGATGTTGAACACCGCCGCGTCGTAGGGCTGCGTGCAGTCCGGGCCGCCGATGCGGATGCGCGGCTGCGTCTTCTGCTTGGGCCGCGGCACCATCGAGTGGTTGATCCACTCGTAGCCGACCGCGTAGACGTCGGCCTGGGTGCCGAAGGGGATGGTGTCCAGCACCTTCTTGCTGCGCTGGTAGATGACGCTGCGCTGCTGGCGGTTCAGAGGTCGCCCGTCCAGGTCCCGCTCGACGAAGTACTGCTGGATTTCGGGCCGGATGGCCTCGAAGAAGTAGCGAAGCCGCCCCAGCAGCGGGAAGTTCCGTCGGATGGCGTGGGTGGTCTGCATCGCGTCGTACCCGCCCAGCGCCAGCACCGGCAGCACCAGCACATAGAGCCCAGCGAGCGGAGCCCAGAAGCTGGCCGCGACGCCGACGCTGGCGAGCAAGAGTCCGCTTACGAGGAAGAAGATGACCCGTGTGTGATGCATGGCTCATGGTGCCATGCCCGCTCGTCGCGGCAGCCCCGGGGTTCGATGAACCTGCCCAGGACGGTTAGACCGGGCCGTCATGAAGCACCAGCAGCGCCGCGCGGCCATCCACCAGGCCACCGAACTCGCCTTCGCCCCCGTCGCCTTCCAGGTCGCGCGCGTCATGCGCGAACGCGGCCTGCTGGCCGCCCTGCTGGAACGGGGACCGCAGACCACCGAAGAGCTGATGGAGGCCACCAACACCTCCCGCTACGGCGTCGAGACCCTGTGCGAGGCCGGCATCAGCTTCGGCCTGAACCGCTGGGACGGCGAGCGGTGGGCCATCACCCGGACGGGGCGGTACATCCAGACCGACGCGATGACCCGGGTGAACATGGACTTCATCCACGACGTCTGCTTCCAGGGCCTGTTCCACCTGGACGAGGCCATCGAGAACGGCAACGCCGCCGGTCTGAAGGTCTTCGGCGACTGGCCGACCGTCTACGAGGCGCTGAAGGACCTGCCCCCGCACGTGCAGAAGTCCTGGTTCGACTTCGACCACTTCTACAGCGACGGCGCCTTCCCCAAGGTCCTGCCCCGGGTCTTCCAGCGCAAGCCCAAGCGGCTGCTGGACGTCGGCGGCAACACCGGAAAGTGGTCGCTGCAGTGCGTCAACTTCGACCCCGACGTGCAGGTCACCATCCTGGACCTGCCGGGCCAGCTGGCGAAGGCCCAGGCGAACATTGACGCGGCCGGCTTCACCGACCGCGTCACCGGCCACCCCATCAACATCCTGGACGCCGAGGTCCCCTTCCCCACCGGCTTCGACGCGGTGTGGATGAGCCAGTTCCTGGTCTGCTTCGCCCTGGACGAGGTGCGGCACATCCTCAAGCGCGGCGCCGCGGCGCTGGCCGAGGGCGGGAGCCTCTGGATCATGGACAACTACTGGGACCGGCAGCGCAACGCCGTCGCCCAGTACGCCCTGCACGGCACCAGCATCTACTTCACCGCCATCGCCAACGGCACCAGCCGGGTCTACAGCGCCGAGCACATGCTGGAGTGCATCGCCGACGCGGGCCTGGACGTGGTCGGCGAGTACGAGCGGCTGGGCATCGGCGGCCACACCCTGTGGCGCTGTCAGCGGGTGTGACCCTCCCCGACTCCGTCGACGTCGCCATCATCGGCGGTGGCATGGGTGGCCTGACCGCGGGCGCGCTGCTGTCCAAGGCGGGCATGACCGTGTGTGTCATCGAGCCCGAGCTGCGCCCCGGCGGCTACCTGGCCGGCTTCAAGCGCCGCAAGTTCCTGTTCGACAGCGCCATCCACTGGCTGAACCAGTGCTCCCCCGGCGGCTTCGTGCACAAGGTCTTCGGGCACATCGACCCCGGCCACCCCACCTGCGAGCCGCTGCACCGCATCCGCCGCATGAAGTCGGGGCCCCACGACTACCTGCTGACCGACCAGCCCGATCTGTTGCGCGAGCAGCTGTGTCGAGACTTCCCCGGATCGGCCAAGGGGCTGCACAAGCTCTTCGACACCGCGCACACCATCGGCGACCGCATGGCCCGGTACGCCGAGTTCAACCGCGCCTTCGAGACGCGCAACCTGTTCGGCAAGGCCATCGCCGGCATGCGCCTGGGCTGGTGGGGCATGCCCTTCGCCCGCATCTACAAGAAGACCGCGGTGGAGGGCCTGACCGAGTTCGGCCTGGAGCCCGAATTGCTGGACCTGTGGTGCAGCGAGATCGACATCCTCAGCGTGCTCGTCCCGCTGGGATGGGCGTACTTCGGGGACTATCAGGCGCCGCCGGCCGGGGGATCAATGGTCTTCCCTCACTGGCTGGTCGACCAGATTCGCGCCAACGGCAGCCACGTCATCCTGCGCCGCCGCGTGGAGGAGATCCTGCTGAAGGACGGCGTCGCCACCGGCGTCCGCACCCACAAGGACGAGGTGGTCAACGCCCGCTACGTGCTGGCCGCCTGCGACCTGGAGACCGTCTACGAGCGCATGCTGCCCGAGGGCACGGTGCCGCAGCCCCTGCTGGACAAGCTGCGCAAGGCCGACCTGTACCCCTCCTCGGTGACCGTGTCGCTGGGGCTGGACTGCCCAGTCGAGGACCTGGGCTTCGACGAGGAGCTCATCTTCCTCACCGAGACCGGCCATGACCGCCTGGCCTACAGCCAGGGCGACCCGCACATCTCGGGATTGAGTGTGTTGGCCCCCACCTTCCGCGACGCCGAGTTGGCCCCCGAGGGCAAGGGCACCCTCACCATCTACTGCTCCGCCACCATGGACCAGGACTGGAAGCTGGGCCCCAACAACGAGCGCACGAAGGACTACAAAGCCGCCAAGGCCGCCTACGCCGACGTGCTGATCGACCGGGTGCAGACCACCCTCAGCCCCAACCTGCGCGAGCACATCGAACTCACCGACGTCGCCACCCCCATCACGCACTGGCGCTACACCCACAACCGGGGCGGCAGCATCATGGCGGCCAAGCCCAACAAGACCAACATCCAGGCCAAGGTGGCCCACTACAAGACCGCGGTGCCCAACCTCTTCCTGAGCGGCCACTGGGCCGAGTACGGCGGCGGCGTGCCCATCGCCGTGAAGGCCGCGGCGAACGCGTCGCTGCTGGTGTTGAAGGCCGAGGGCCACCCGGGCTTCGCGGAGCTGGCGCGGGTGATGGACAACCCGGACGTGCGGGGGCGGTATCGGCCGGGGCGGAAGGCGTTGGCGTAAGAGAACGACCGCGCGGCCGCCTACGCGCAGGCGTCACAGATGGTGAAAACGCTAATCCGACGAGAGCTTCTTTCGGCCCACGACGACACCCAATACAGATCCCAAGAGCGCGCCCCCCGCCACCAGCTTCAGGGTCATGTCCGAGGAGGACTCCGCCCCGTCAAGGTGCTGCTGCCCCAGGGTGACCACGATCATGGCACCAAAGACGGCCCCCCCGAAGACGAAATGGGCCAGGGTGTAGCGACGTTTCTCGGCCATGCATTCTCCCGGGGCGGCGATGCCCACCAGAATCTGCCACATCGAAGGCCCGGACTCAACGGACCGGGAGGACGCGACCCCAAAAAACGCCACGCGGTCAAGGGATGAATACGCCGTTGTCGCCGCCCGTCGGAGGGTCCCGCAGTACTGATTGACGTCGAGGAAGGCCCCTCGGACACCCCTGACACGGATACGAACACCATGAACACGACACCCCTTTTCTCCATCCTGTTCGCACTGACCGCGTGCACGGGAAGCTCGGACGACAAGCCGGTCGATTCGGGTGAGCCCCACGACACGTCCCAGGACTCCGGCGACACGGAAGACACCGCTCAGGACACCGGCGACACCTTGGCGTTGAGCGAGGGCGTCTGGGTGGGGACGTACTCCCTGCTGGAGAACGAATGCGGCGCCGACCCCAGCTCGGGAGACCTTGAGTTGACGGTGTCGAAGGTCGACGGCAACACCTTCACGCTCGCGTCTGACCCCCTGGAGTATTCGTGTTCCATGGACGGCCCGACGGCGACCTGTGACCCGGTCGTCTACGACGAGTCCGTCGGCGACACCTTCTCGGTCTTGAGCACCGCGAACATGGGCTTCATCCTGGAGTCACCGACCACCCTGTCCGGGCGCTCGTTCATTGAGTACTCGTGCGTGGGCGCGGGGTGCGAGGACGCCGACTCGGTCGGAGCCGAAGGCGTGTTCTGCACGATCGATGTTCCTTTTGAGGCCACACTGAGCGAGTAAGCACTGGGCGCGCGTCAAGCCCGCGCCATCGGCGCGAACACCGCTCGTCCCGATGCCCACAATGAGGTCAGGGCGCGTCGGCTTCAACCAGCATCCTGGGCTGAAGGCTCCAGCCCGTCATGAGGACGACACCGGCATGGCATGGCCGAGAGCGACCAGGGAATCTTCCAGACCGCGCAGGGTCAAGGGCTTGCGCTGGAAGACCACGGGCTGAGCCTCGAACTGAGCCAGTCGCGGACCCGGCTCGTCTCCGCTCATCAGCAAGACACCCGAGCATCCGTGCTGATGCAGCAGGCGGTGGCCCAGTTCGATTCCATCCATGGCGCCCAGTCGAATGTCGACGATCGCCAAATCAAATTTGGGCGCATGGTCCTGGGCCAAGAATTCGATGACCTCTTCGCCCGACCCAAAACCAACGGCTTGAATCCGCATACTGGCCAGGAGCTCCGACAGCAGGCGTCGGATGTCCGGCTCGTCATCCACCACCAGCGCTCGATCGGGCAGAGGACGCGCGCGCCCGAGATGCTCCTTGGCGACGGGCTCTGTCACCGGAAGCCAGATCACGAACCGCGTCCCAGCTCCTGTCTGGGTGCTGAACCAGAGCGCTCCACCCGACCCCTTGATGGTGGACAAGACGCTCACCAGTCCAAGACCTTTTCCAGCCGGCCGTGTGCTGTAGAAGGGCTCGAGGGCCCTCGAGGCCTGTGCCGGAGTCATTCCCCGCCCCGTATCTTCGACCTCGACACGTAGGCATGGAACCCCTGTGAGCGGGGCCCCGACCGCATCAGCCGGAACCTGAGGAGAGGCCTCAAGGAAGGCTCGAAGCGTCACTTGGCCCTGACCTTGGTCAAGCGCTTGAGTGGCATTGACGAGCAGATTGTCGACCGCACGCGAGAGCTCATGGAGATCGACACAGACGAACGGTAGGGCGGGACTGATCTCCATCTTCATCCGACACGTCGAATCGTGAAGCGGCGCGATGGCGTTGAATGCGGCCTCGAGGGTCGCTCGAGGGTCCGCCGGCGCCAACACCTGGTCCACCCGCCCCGAGTACGTCATCATCCGGTTCAGCAATTCAGCGGCCCGCTGACTCCCCTCGAGGATCTGGTGCAAGTTCTGGGTAGCTGGAGCCCCCTCGGGGAGCTTCAGTCGAGCCACCTCCGCGTGCCCGACGATGCCCGTGAGGACATTGTTTAGATCATGAGCCAGGCCGCGAGCCATCCGACCCAAGCTCTCCATGCGATAGGCGCGTTCTTCCACTTGAGCCGCCTGAGCCGCGTGCAACTCCATTCCGAGGGCACGCACACTCAGGCAGCCCACGACGGCGATCGGCAGCGTCACCAGGGCAGGCTCAACCTGGGGCAGCAGGATCTGAAAGCTGGGAAGAATGTTCGTCAGCACCACGATCACCACGCAGGTCCAGCAGGTGACCAAGAGCCACAATTGGGTCTGCCTGAGATCAGGCCGTGAACGCGTCCAGACGGCATGCGTGATCAGAGCTGTGCTGGTCAGCACAAAGACCGCCAATTGGAGGCTCTGCACGGCCATGAAGGGGCTCAAGAGGGGGTGCCAGTACGGACGCTGGTGAACAATCGACTCGGTGGCATAGTGCAGACCATCCGGCATCAACAGCGAAAGGATGCTGTACATCGTCCCGAAGATGCCAAGCCCGAGCCACTTCATGCTGGTACGTCGATGCGGCCGAGTCAGCTGTCGTGTGTAGATGAAGAGCGATGGCCCCGCGAAGCCGCTCAGCAGAGGCGCCATCACCAGAATCGGAGGAAAGAGGCGTCCAATACCCGAGGTCGCACTGCCCAGCGTCAGCATGACCCAGGCAATCAGCATGAGCGTCAGAGCAAACATGGGACGCTGCCCGTGTCTGCGCTCCAGAAAATAGCTGGCCACCGAGGACAACACGAGGGTCATCCCCACAGCAATCACAGAGGCAAATCTCAGGACCTCTGAGCTCGACAGTCCGTGCACATTTGTGAGCTCGGCTTCCACTGTGGCCTCTCCACCCGCTGGACTGCCGGACGATA
>Ga0315331_10003264_pt1 | contig 12235 bp, 10 predicted proteins | sample M160m34915metaG_FD_203456 | JGI IMG/M metagenome (GOLD analysis project Ga0315331, IMG submission 203456) | Ammonia-oxidizing marine archaeal communities from Monterey Bay, California, United States - M1 60m 34915 | ecosystem: Environmental > Aquatic > Marine > Intertidal zone | place: USA...
CGAGGAGCTGTGTGAGCTGTCACCAAGCAGGGGTCTCGGGCCGGTTTCCTGAGGTTTCCACGCGGTTGCGCGGATATTGTTCGGACGTGCTGGGAATTGCGACCCGGGCAGGTGGGGGGCGCCCGGCGTTCTACACCATGCCGATGGGCGACGCGGCCAACGGCACCGACTATGAGAACCACATCGCGGCGCTCGAGGCCGCTTGCGACGAGCCGCCTGCGAGTGGGACCGAGGAGATCCCCGGTGGGCTCGACGAGGACGCCGGTTTCCTCTCCAGGCCAATCATCGTCGCGCCGCTCTACGCTTGTGCCAGCCGCATTACGGTACGCAGCACGCTGCTCGACGCGGTCGTCGCCGTGTCCGTCAACGGCGTCCAGGTGACCTCTGTCGTGTCCCGAGACCCGGACGAGTTAGTGATCAACTTGCCCAACCCCATGGCCGTGGGAGAGACCCTCACTGCCACTCAGACGCTCGGCGGGGCCACCTCGGCGCCGTCGGACGCGGTTGTCGTCACTGATCATACGGTCGACTATCCCACCGGGCTTCCCGCGCCGACGATCGACCCCGCTCTGATCTACGAGTGCGGGAACCCGATCGCCGTTCGACATGTCCCCGGGGCCAGCGTTACGACGTGGGTCAACGGCGGCGCTGCGACCACCCGGAACGGCGGCGGGACCGGCTGGACCGTCTTCTACCCTGGTATTCGCCCCTTCACGCTCGGCGACAAGTACACCGCACGCCAGAGCCTCTGCACGGACGTGAGCCCCACTTCCGGTGCCGAGACGGCGACGAATGCACCCACGTCCATCCTGCCGCCGACGCTCGACCCCCCTGAGGTCTATGTGAACCAGGAGTTGGTCAAGGTCCAAGACATCGTCAATGGCTCGACGGTCGGGATCAACGAGGCGGTGGCGGGCCCGCTCAAGAGCTTCTCGACGCCCGTCTCCTGGCGGTCGAACGTCGATGTGGCGACCCCGCTTGGGCGTCCTCTTCAGGCGGGGGACAGTCTCACCACCGAACAGACCCTCTGCACCTCGAGCGGTTCTTCCAGCGCCATTGCGGTGAAGCCTTGTGAAGATCTGCCTCCGCCCGAGATCCGCAGGCCCGTCGTCGGTGATGACCGTGTGGTTGTGACCTCCTCGCTGCCGGGCGCGCGGATCCGCGTGTTCGATAACACCGGTCAGGAGTTGGGAGACAGCAGCGGGAGCGTCATCTTGCTCAACCGAAACATCGTCGCTGGGGACCGCCTGACGGTGGTCCAGTACCTTGGGCTGTGCAGCGGACAGTACGCGTACTTCGCGAACGCGATCGAGGCCGATACGATGTCCGCTTCCAAGCCCAACGGCGAGCCCGACTCGGACCCGACGACCGACGCGGCGCAGCTTCGCGTCGCGATCGCGAACACCGACGCTGCGCTCGGCACGGTCGACGTCTGTTTCTACGAAGCGGAGCAACGGACCTTGATCGGGTGCGACTTCGGCGTCGCAGAGGGAGCGACCGCATCGTTCCGTTGGCAGGGGCTCGCCGGCAACACGCAATACCGGTGGTTCGCCAAGGCGGTGAACGTTGACCTGGAGCAGGCGCGCTCTGAGACGTTCGCGTTTACGACACAAGCGACGAGCGGTCCGCAGGTCCCGACCCACCCGCTCGCGCTGTTGCTGGTGACGGGGACCCTGCTCTACACAGGCTGGCGCCGCTCGGGCGGCAGCTGAGCGCTGGAGTCCCGGGGCGAGGGCCCGCTGTCTCGTTAGAACGAGAGGGGCAGGTTGGTGAAGCCTCGAAACATCTCGTTTCGAATCCGCTGCGCGTTTCCTTCGTCGATCTCGTACTCCGGGAAGGCGGCGATCAGCTCTTCGAGGAGCACCCGCCCTTCCATCCGAGCCATGTGCGCGCCCAGGCACATGTGCGCGCCCTGCCCGAAGGATAGGATCTTCGGGAAGCCGCGGTGGATGTCGAACTGTTCTGCGTTCTCGAACTGGCGCTCGTCGCGGTTGGCTGAGGGCCACAAGAACATCACGCACTCGCCGGGCGCGACCTTCTGACCGTGAAACTCCTGTTCGCGCAGGGCGACGCGACCGAGCATTTGGGTGGGCATGTCATAACGAAGCGCCTCGTGGAAGGCTTGCGGTACGAGGGAGAGGTCCGCGGCGACTTCGGCGCGTTGGTCCGGGTGCTGCCAAAGCCGCCACATGGCCGCCGAGGCGGCCTTGGGTAGGGTCTCCGTGCCGCCAATGAGCACCATCGAGAAGTGAAAGGACGCCTCAAAGTCGTTGAGCGGACGTCCTTCGAAGTCGGAGTAGAGGATCACGTCGCCGAGGCCGCCGATGCGGGTGTTGTTCTTGCGGTAGTCCATGACCTTCTGGATCAGGTCCGTGTGGAGGGCGAGCGAGGCCTCCATCGCCCCCTCGGGTAGCTCTCGGTTCCCGAGGCCGCGGTTGAACATCGCGTTGATCCAGGTGGAGTACTGGTCGGCGTCTTCTTGCGGGAGCCCGAGGACCTTGAGCGCGACGCGGACACTGAGCTTGCCTGCGAGCTCGGTGACGCCGTCGAGGCCGCCTCGTTCGCGGCCTTTGGCGAGACAGCCGCGCACGATCTCGCGGGCAAAGGGCTCGAGTTCGGCGGCAGCGGCGGGCTTGAACGGCGCGTTGATCTGCTTGCGCACGCGGGTGTGAACGGGCGGGTCGAGCGTGGCTACCGCGCCGAGCTCGATTTCCATCTGTTCGTAGAAGTTGGGCGCGGGCTCCTCGTCCGGAAGGGCGGGGTGCAACAGGTTCTGCATGGGGGTCGTCCCCTGCGTCACGGTCCACGACTTGAGGTCGAGCAGCGCCTTCATCACATCGGCATAGCGAGAGAGAAAGAAGGGCACGTAATCGGGGTGCTTGTAGATCGGCGCCTCGTCGCGCAGCTGCTTGAGTACTTCCCAGGGGTCGTCCGAGACCTGGAGGGAACACGGGTCGTATTCGATCACACTCTTCCCTGCCCGGGTGTTGTTGGCCTTCCGGTGGGCTTGGCTCCACGTCTTATCGCGACACCGCGCTCCAGTCGCATTATAAGCGTTGCTGGCGGCGTCGGGGAGACCTCGGTTCTCAGGGCCGGTACCAGATCGCGGAGGTGTAGGCGCGCTCCTGAATCGTGGAGGGGAGGTCCGCCGGGTGAGCTGCGCCCACGGCGAGCGCGTCGAAGAGGGTATGGCGCGGGGTGGGGATCTCGAGGACCCGCACGTAATAGAACGCGGGCTGCTCCGCGTCGAAATCGGGGTCGCGCCACCAGGCGCTGAGCTCGGCGTCACCGATGGTGTTCGTGTAGCGGGCGGTCTGGAGATCTACGGAGCTCCCTACCGGAGGGGGTTCGCCGGTGGCAGGTACGACACGGTCATCGGCGAGCGCGACGTCATAGACCCGCTCGTGGCTGGCGCCGCTCGCATCGAGCCAGCCCTTCACGATCTGGATGCGGTCGAGGTTTGCGCCGACCGGGTCCTTCTCTGCACGAACGAGGAAGCCGGGGGCTCCGCTGGAGGAACCCGCCCCGGGCAGGATACCGCCCATCGGAACCCCCTTTTCGTAGCCGGTGGCGGCGATGTCAGGCGCGGCGATGTCCGCCCCCTCGAAGTCCCAGCCGCCAAAGAACCGGACCCGGAGCCGGGTGCCGGTCGTTCCGTAGACCTCTCGCTTCCGAAGCGCCTCGAAGAGCGCCCCGCGGGTGTTCTCTGTTGCCCAGATCGCCGCGAGGCCGCTCGCGCCCATCGTCATCGGGTTCATCTGGCCCTGGCCGGCGAGGATGGCCTGCGGGGTCCCGTCCTTTGCCCACTTTTGTTGGAAGTTGTCCTCTTCGGCTGTCGCGAGGGCGGTGTGTGAATCCGTCGAGCCGATCACGCCAAACGCGTACGGGTTGACGCCGGCGGCCCGCTCGAGCACGAGGCCCCGTCGCAATGCCCCCCGAATGTAATTACTCGGGTCCGCCGTGGCCTCGGACGCGAGGAACTCCTCGAAGGTGGCGAACCCATCCTCTGGCGATAGCAGCGGGTGGGTTTCGGAGTCGCCCTTGACCTGGGTGATCTCTGCGATGGGCTCCCAGCGAACGCGCGTCCGCGCGTATTCCGCGTCGATGGGGCGCCCGTCGCTGTCGACCGTTTCGAACATGCGGCCCTGACTCAGGTTCGAGTTGTGCGGGATGGCGACGAACTGCGCGCCCGTCTGCTTCTGGGTCGCGTCCAGCCACGCCCAGAGCGCTTCTGGTCGCGTACTCTCGAAGCTCGAGAACGGGAGGAACCGCTTCGCGGTCTCTGCGTCGTCGCGCATGATGACGACCCGATGAAGGTTCGAGTTCTCCGGGAGCGCGCTCCATTCCCAGCCGATCAAAGTCGTGAACTGGCCGGGGGCGTTGTGGCGCTCTGCTGCGTCCGCGATCGCGTGCCAGACAGAACGGTTGATCTCGGGTGAAATGAACGTCGGGTCGACCTCATTCGCGACGACCTGCGCCACCAACCCCTGGAACGCCGCGACGACCCCTTTCTCTTCCGCGATCTCCAGGAACTCCTTCGCGCCCTCCGTGTTGGCCACCCGGGGGTCGCCCTGAAAGATCATCGGGATTACGCCCATGAACTCGGCGTGATCCGAGACCGTCAAGAAGTCGAGCGGGGTCTCGAGGCGCACCTCTGCGCCGGTGAAGGGGTGAACACGCGGGACTCCCTTGGCGAAGAGGTAGGCGTCGTCCGGCGAGAGCGAGCGGTTGCCCATTAGGTAAGCGTCGGCGGACCACGATGTGTGGAGGTGGGTGTCGCCGAAGTAGAGGTGCGTGGCGTCTGAGCCCGCACGCGCGGCGACCGACCCGCACGCGAGAGCGAAGGAGAGCATGACGGAGATGCGAGGGTGCATGGAACGCCTCCGGAAATGAAAGGGTTTTCCGAATCAGCTGCCAGTCTACGCGCAAAGTGGGTGGGGAGGCAGAAAGCCTCTCCATAGCGAAACGGCGCCGCCGTTCGTCTCGGAACGTGTTCGCTAGGTAACCCGCCCGGGGTGGCAGAAAAGCACTGCAGTGATGGGGGGGATCCTTTAGGCTGAAATCCCATCGGGAACCAGATCGAACGAACTGTCGCCCGGCGTTATGTCGTACGTATTTGGTGGGGGAACACGCGACCAGAGGGAGCTGCGCGGATGGCGAAGCACTACGGACAAGAGCCGGAGAACGCGGTCCAGTTCAACTTCGATGAGGAGGAGTTCGGCGCGGTGCAGCGGGTGATGGTTCGCTTCTTCACCTCGGCGCTCTGGACGGATCTCGACAAGTACTGCGTTCGGTACTTTGGCGGCTCCATGTCGACGAAGCTCACATCCCTTGCGAAGGAGATGCCGCATCAGAGCACGTTGGTTCTCGAGACGATCGGTTCGATGACCGGTCAGATGCGCAGCTGCGCCTTGCCGTACGTCATCGACGAGGGGCGTTATTGCGTTGTGGGCAGTCGTGCTGGGGGGCCGATCGATCCCGCCTGGGTGCTCAACCTGCGACGAAACCCCGCTTGCTGGGCATGGATCAACCGCAAGCACGTACCTTGCCGCGCCGAGGAGGCGACCGGAGAAGTGCGGCAGCGGGTGATCGACTTCATCCGGGACAACTACACCGACATGATCGACGAATACCAGCGGACCGCTGCGCCCCGGATTATCCCCATCATGATGCTCACCCCGTGCAAGCAGTACCAGTAGCGGGCCAAGGTCCCGGGCGGCTGGTTCTCAGCGATGCGAGGGCGTGGCCTTGCGGCCCATCGCGCGAAGAAGCGGTCCGCGCGGCAGCCGGACGAAGGCCCACGCCTGGAGTCGGTTGAGCAGGCCGGGGATCACGAACCGCTTGCGCCCCAGGGCCAGCAGAGCTGTTTCGGCGACGACCTCCGGCTCCATCGGCCGCTGAGCATCCAGCTCGGCCTCGGTGTACCCGGCAGTGACTTGCCGCGTTCGGGTGAGGCCGGGCATCAGTGCGAGCACGTCGATCCCGTCGCGGTGGAGTTCACCGTAGAGCGCCTCGGCGAGATGTCGCCCGTAGGCCTTGGTCGCCGCGTAGTTCGCGATTCCAGGCCCGCCAACCAAAGCGGACATCGATGAGGTAAAGATCAGGCCCCCCCTGCCGCGTGCCTGCAGCGCGGGCAGGATCTGGTGCGTTAGCACCAGGGAGGCGCGGATGTTGACGTCGAGCGCCGTGAGGTGTTCCTCGAGCGCGATCCCGAGGAAGTGCTCTTTGTGGCCGATCCCCGCGTTGTTCACGAGGAGGCCGACCTCGTGCTCTCTGGCGATGTGGTTGACGCGGTCGAGCTCGGAGAGTCGCGAGAGATCGGCGACGCAAGTCGTGACGGACACGTCGTTGGCTTCTCGGAGCGCGCTGGCGGCCGCCTCGAGTCCTTCGGCGTCGATGTCAACGAGCAGAAGGGACAAGTTGCGTGCTGCGAGACGTGCTGCGAAGCCCCGCCCGATGCCGTTGGCGGCGCCGGTGATCAACGCGGTCGGACCGTACTTCGTCGTGAAGGAGTCGGACATCCCGCCTCAGGCTATCATGCCCCTTCTGGACGATGGTTGATCGCGCGCGACACACGGGGAGCGCCCTGAGGCGGGGCGGTTCGGGCTTCGGTCAGAAAAAGAGCCACGACTTCAAAAGAATTCGTCACCTCCGTCGTGTAGATTCGAACGTACGATGCAAAGTTGCACGATCGCTGCAGTGGAGTTCCTGTTGATGAAGAACACGGTTCGTTTCCTGGCCGCCGTCCTCTTGCTCGTTGCCGACGGGGCGTTTGCGGCTTCGTATCAACGACTCGATAGCACCACCGTCGACCCCATTCTCTACACGGCGGCCCTCGGCGGCGGCGTGCATCCCTACTCGGGCCAGGACATCGTCCCCGGCTTTTCGACCCCGTCGTTCGAAACGCCAGATTGGAGTGGGGCGAGTCTCGTGAACGCAGATATGCGGGATCTCTCGATTTTCAATCCCAACTGGGAAGGCGCCGATCTGCGTGGCGTGAGTTTCGCTGGCTCACTCATTTCGGGTTCCACCGGCACTCCGATCTACGACGCGAATACGGATTTCACGGATGCGGTCTATACGATCTCGTCTAGCGCCGTTTTCAACCCCGAGGACTTCGGCTGGACCTTGGTGCCGGAACCTGGAACCGCGCTCCTTACAGGGCTGGGCCTCCTCGGGCTCGTTTCACGAAGGCGCGCCCGTACGAACTAGCGCCGGGGCTCACGCCCAGGCGCATCTCCCTTGCGTTGCTTTGCGGAGACCGGTCCCATCGCGCCATCTCTCCCGATGCTCCTGGTGGGGGCCGACCTGGGCAACTAGCGCGCCCTGATCGCTCTGCTTGGGGTCGATGTCGCCGAACGAGCGCAGCGAGTAGCCCATCCGTTGGGCGTGACTCCCTCGTTCCTCCCCCCCCTGGAATCATCTGAATGGACGGACCTGCGCGGATGATCCGCTACACACTCCAGGACGCTTGGGGGACGGAATCGGCCGACTCCTCGGATTGCTCATGGAGCCGAACAGACACCGCACGCCAGCGTGACGGGGGCCATGGACCGCATGGCTCGTGCTGGATGCGTGACCGTCGCTCGCGTGGAACGCAGCGGGAGGGGAATTAGGTTGACGTCGAGTGCAGGCCACCGTTGGCAGCAGAACTATCGTCAAAAGCTCGGCAGCGTCAGCGAAGCGGTCCGGTTCGTAGAGCCAGGCACGACGGTCTACTTGTCCGGGAATGCGGCCACACCGCATGCCCTCACCGAGGCGCTGGCTGATCGAGCTGCGGAGCTCGCCGACGTGCGGGCAGCGCATGTGTTGCTTCTCGGAAAGGATCCCTTCGCGCAGGGTGCGGCGCGCGACGCCTTTTCGCATCTGAGCTTTTTTGCGGGCCCTGGAGATCGTGAGGCGATGCTCGAGCGCCGCGCGGAGTATTTGCCCTGTCATCTGTCAGATATTCCCATGCTTCTGCGCAGCGGGAGGCCACAGGTTGACGTGGCGATGTTGACGGTCGCGCCACCCGATGACCACGGCATGATGTCGCTCGGGTGTGAGGTGCTCGCGTCGCTGGCGGCGGCGGAGTCGGCGCGGAAGGTGGTTGTGCAGGTGAACCCGGCGATGCCCCGGGTCCATGGTGACTGCTACCTGCACGTCGATGACGTCGACGCGATCGTCGAGTGCGAGCAGCCACTCACTGAGTTGATCTCCCCGCCCCCGAGCGAGACAGAGTTGGCCATCGCCCGCCACATCGTGTCGCTCATACCCGATGGGGCAACGCTTCAGCTCGGGATCGGCGGCATCCCGAACGCCGTCGTCTCGCTCCTCGGCGAGCGCCGTGACCTCGGTGTTCACTCGGAGATGATCTCCGACGGCGTAATGAACGCCTATGAAGCCGGCATCCTCACCGGGCGTCGAAAGACGTTCCACAAGGGCAAGGTCGTGACGACCTTCGCCCTCGGTTCCCGTGAATTCTATGACTGGATCGATGACAACGCTGCGATCGAAGCCCACCCCTGCGATCACACGAACGACCCGACCGTGGCTGCCCGGAATGATCGCCTCATCTCGATCAATTCAGCGATCTCGATCGATCTGACTGGGCAGGTCAATGCGGACTCGATCGGGCACCGTATCTACTCGGGCGTCGGAGGGCAGCTCGACTTCGTCCGTGCGGCTCGAATGTCGAGAGAGGGCCGTTCCATCATCGCGATGCCCTCTACGGCGCAGCGCGGGGCCGTCTCTCGGATTCTTACTCGACTGGCCGAGGGCGCGGGCGTCGTGACGACCCGCGCGGACATCGATACGGTCGTGACCGAGTACGGCGTTGCGGAGATGACGGGGCGTACCCTGAACGAGCGTATCGAGAGCCTGATCGCGATCGCCGCCCCGTCCTTTCAGGGCGAGTTAGAGGCGAGCGTTGAGGACGTGATGCAGAGCGTCGTTTCGCACCGGACGTAAGCGGAGGCTTGTGACGAGCCGCTGAACCAGGAATCAACCAGCCGGTTTGCGGACCGCGTCCGAGCAGAAGTGTTATGAAGCGTAGATGTCGAGCGTGGGATGAGAGAGGCACACTGCGATGAGAAAGCGATGCGACTCGCCTCGGCCGGCTCGGCATCGGCCGACCCGAGCACAAAAAGAGGCCCGCCCCGACCTGGAGGCGCTCCGCGCGAGCGTCGGCCCCCCTTTGCACTCGAGTCGGACACGGAAGAAGGGCCCCGAGGCGCATGACGACGGGAAGACCATCCGCGAGGCGAGGGCCTTCTGCTACCGCTGTCATAAGGCGGCGGTCGTCTGCCTCTGTGATCGGGTCCGCAGGGTGCCGAACCGCACGGGTATCGTGATCTTTCAGCACCCGCGCGAACGATTCCATGCGCTTGGGACCGCACGAATCGCGGCGCTCAGCCTCGAGCAGTGCGAGATCGTCCAGGCGCGCGGGGCTTCGGGGGGACTGAGCTGCGATCTCGCTACGCCGCCGCGCACCGGAGTGCTTTACCCGGGGGCGGGCTCCGTCCCACTCGAGGCGGCGGTCGGTCTTGAGCGCCCGGAACAGCTCGTCGTGCTTGACGGGACCTGGGCGCATGCCCACGCGTTGTACCGGGAAAACGCGTGGCTACGCGCTCTGCCGCACTATGAACTTCGTCCCGCCGAGCCGAGCCGTTACCGCATCCGTAAGGAGCCGAAGGCGGAATGTATTTCGACCATAGAGTCGATTGTGTGTGCCCTGGAAATCCTCGAGCCCGAGACTGCGGGGCTCGCGCACATCCTCCGAGTCTTCGATTCGATGATCGACGACCAGATTCGGTTCATGCTGTAGAAGGTGAGGCCTCCGTAAGCGCGAGACCGAGGACCGCCTTTGCGTTGGTGTCTTTGAGCCTCCGTTCGCCCTCTCCCAGGAAAGCCATCTTCGACCGAGGTCAGGCGATCCGACCCGCCGTCGTCCGGTGCGATGCGGAGAACCGCCCGCCGTATGCGTTTATGGCGCCCAGCCCAAATTCATTCTCAAGTTCATGAGAAACGACGCCCCAACGATGACAAGGGCACCTCCAACCGCCATCAGGCGATGAAGTCTCGCGGCGGCGCCGGGTCTCGTCGGTCCTCGCCGTAGCGCCTGAAGTCCGAGTCCGAGCGGAACGAACAGCGCCAAGACTGGGTGAAGATATCGCCCACTCATGAACATGATGTTGTGATCTACCGGCCCTCCCAGTTTGGGCCCTAGCCAGAACAAAAACATCGTCCCGAGGACCAGGCCAACGGCCAGCACCCCCGCGACCGCTGCAGCATCGGGGCCTATCCTTGGGTGTCGCGGCGCGGTTGCCAAGAGGCCGAACAGCAAACCGACCCAAAGCCAGATCGCCCAGTCCGGGATCTTGATCGTCAGAAATCCCGGAGCGCGCCAGTAGTCCCCAACAAACTGTTCCAGCCATTTCCAGTCGTAGTCGGCGAACAGCAGCGGAGCCTCCAGCAGGAAGCGGGGGAGCCACTGAATAATCGTCCCCAGGCCCCCAACCGCGACCGGGGCAGGCGTCGTGATCAGGGTAGAATCGGTCGCCGAGAGCCACATCCACCAGCCCGCCGCCGCGAGCCCGGGCAGCGTCGCGAGGGTGCCCATCACCGCCCAGCGTCGACCGTCGCTCGCAAACCGGTCCGCCGGGAGCAAGAGCGCCAGCAATGGGAAGAGGACCAGATTCGCTTTGAGTAAGGTCAGGGCGATACCGCAGGCGAGGAGCGCAGTGAACTCGCTGCACCGAAAGCGGTCGGTCCGAACGCGGGCCCGGAGGAAGAGGGCGACGAGCAGCCACGATAGTGAGACCGTCATCCCGTCCGAACTCAGGGAACTCCGGATGATGAGGAGCATGGGAGTCATCGCACCAAAGACAACGATCCAGCGCCCCACCGGTAGGATCGCGATTGCCGCCGCCGTCACGAGGACTCCCGCGGCGAGAGCGCCAACACGCGCCGCATAGAAGTGCAGCGCCGGCGCGTCGCCGAGCCAGTTCGCCATGGTCAAGAAGGCCGCTTGGCCGAGATACCCGTGACTCGGGTTGAGCCGCTGAGTCCCGACCATCAATGCGCTCGGTCCGTCATCGGGCCGCTCCACGACGAGTGGCGGTTGGAAATATTCGTCGATCGTGTAGGCGGCAAACGGGATTTCGTCGGCGTCGAATTGCTGACGAACCTCAAGCTTGCGGAGGTAGAAGTAACGCAGATAAGCCGCGAGCTCCGGTGAGGCCGGTGCGAAGAGGTCGCCGCGACGCGGAAGCCACTCCCCGGTCGCCACACGGATCGCGCGTGCGAAGTGGCCGCCCTCGTCGGTGACCTGCTCGAAGGGATGGAGAATCGCCTGGGCGAGGCCCAGGGTGATCGCGAGGGCGAGGAAGGTGGCGACCGGGCCCCGGGCGTCTTCTCTCTCAGGGGCGTTGGTCGAGGGGGTCAGGTAATCGCCTCCTTGCGAGATCGGCCGTCGCGCTCTGGAGCTCGACGCTCGCGCGGGCGTCGGCCTCGTAGTATAGGCTAAGTGCATGGGAAATCTTCGCGGCGTGACACGCGTCGTAATGGTCGGCCTGCTGTTGGCCGCCAGTTGCTACAACGGGGGCGAGTCACTCGATTTAGACCTCGCGGAACTCGAGCGACGCGAGCTTCGAGCAGGAGACCTCGTCTTGATCGCTTGGGTCGCGACCGAAGACAATCACCATCGCAAGGGCCTGGCCATCGTCGAGCAAGATCGATTGCAGCCGGGGGACGACCGCCGAAGGCCCGCAATGCTCTACGACCTACGGGATCCCGCTTTGACTCCACCGCCTTTTCAGTTGCGGATGCAACCGATGGACATTGCGATCCTCTCCCGCGACGGAACGGTCCTGACGACCACCACGCTGCCCCGCCGGCCGATCGTCACTGAAGAGGCGGGATACATCCTGGAAACGTTGGCGGGAACCTGGGAAGCCGGTGGCGTCGGGCCCGGCACCCGCTTCGCGGGGGTCGCCGAAGCCCCTCGCTGAAGGGCCGCGAGGTCTCGACTCGAAATCCTCGGCAAGGAGAGGCGAGGCCCCTCTACCCTCATGAGCCTCGCGCGAGGGTCCGAAGGTTGGCGAGCGAGCGGCGGCTGGCAACGTTCGATTCGGTCCCACCTCCGCCTGATCGGAGCGGGTAGCCCGTTCCGCAGCTCCTCATGCAAAAGATGTTAGGGGTTTCTATCCGAAGGCCCGGTGCTCCGGCCCCCGCCCAGTGCTCCGTGAAGTCGCTC
>Ga0315331_10003267_pt1 | contig 12229 bp, 24 predicted proteins | sample M160m34915metaG_FD_203456 | JGI IMG/M metagenome (GOLD analysis project Ga0315331, IMG submission 203456) | Ammonia-oxidizing marine archaeal communities from Monterey Bay, California, United States - M1 60m 34915 | ecosystem: Environmental > Aquatic > Marine > Intertidal zone | place: USA...
TCACCTAGTAGCATAATCCAAATAGGTGTAGAAGGAGTATCTAATGCAACTAGTTTAAATTTACTAGGAAGTAGAGACGACTCAACTTGGTATAATCTTCAAGCACAAGAATTAGTAGATGGTGGAACTTATTATATTAAGTTTACAGGAAGTTACATAACATAATGGAAATAACAATTATGTCTAGTAGACTCTAGGCACGGAGAAAAAAATGGCAATAACAAAAACAACAGAAGAAGATAAAATAGAAATAGTAGGAGAATACAAGGACATACAAGTTCGTACTGCTACAGTAATTAAAGAAGATGGAGTAGAGCTTACAAGGTCTTTTCATAGACACGCACTTTCATGTGTAAACACAGTCAAAAATGATGATGATTCATTTACACATACAGACACAGATATATCTGGTGAGTCTACTGAAGTACAAGCAATAGCAAATGCAGTTTGGACTGATGCAGTTAAGGCTGCAAAAAAGAGTGCAAATGAAGCCAGTATGCTATGATTATATTTTTATTTAAATAAGGAGTATTTATGACAGACCAAAAAATAGAACGTATTAACTACAACGGTAAAGAATATCTTATAGAGGATCTAACCGAACCAATGAAGCAAGAGTTCAATATGCTTTTAGAAATACAAACTGAGTTAAATAGACTAGGCCGTTTAGTTAAAGTTCAACAAAGAGCTCAAGATAGCACTACCAGCGCGCTTGATCAACTTATAGAAGAAGCTGGGATAGAAGAATTGCCAGTTGCAACTGTTGCAGATGAACAACTTGAAGAAGCTCACGCTATAATTGATGAAGCAAAATAGTTATGAAAGCATTAATTAAAAATTTAATAGGATCGGTAGCACCAACACTAGGTACAGCATTAGGCGGGCCTATGGGTGGTATGGCTGCAAATATGATCGCAGATGTATTGGGTTGTAAGAACGAACCTAAAGAAATACAAAAAGCCATAAATAATGCTACACCAGAACAAATGCTTGAACTAAAGAAAGCTGAAGCTGACTTTGAAGTTAAAATGAAAGAGCTAGAGGTAGATGTTTTTAAGCTTGAAACTGCAGACATACAAGATGCTAGAGGTAAATTTAGTAAAGATTGGACTGCTCGTATTATAGGAGTTCTTGTAGTAGGTGGATTTATGGGCTACATATTTTTAGTCACCATTCAGCCCCCCGAACAAAACTCAGAGGCATTAATCAACCTGGTTCTCGGATACCTAGGTGGCTTAGCGAGTGCTATTATATCTTTTTACTTTGGGGCTTCTAATACACCTGGTAAAGATGAATAGAGAACAGCTTATAGAAGAGTTAAAAGTTGATGAAGGTGTAGTTCTCACTCTTTATAAATGTAGTGCTGGGAAAAATACAATCGGTGTCGGTAGAAATATAGACGACCGTGGTATTACAGAAGACGAATCTGATTACTTATTAAGTAACGACATAGATCTCTGTGTAAGAGAACTAGAGACAGCTTTTTCTTGGTTTCCAAGTCTATCTGACGCAAGACAACGCGTTCTTATAAACATGTGTTTTAACTTAGGGTTATCTAGATTAATGGGTTTTAAAAAATTTTTGTCTGCTGTGGAAGCAGAAGAGTGGGAAACTGCTGGCGTGGAGATGCTAGATTCTAAATGGGCAAAACAAGTTGGGCTAAGGAGTACCCGCTTACGAGATTTACTTCTGGAGGGGTAATGTGGCGTACTACAAACTTATTAATTTCTCAGGGATAGCACCGCAAATATCTCCTAGGCTTCTAAATGACACAGTAGGACAAACTGCAAACGATTTAGATTTAGATAGAGGAGTTCTTACTCCTATAACCGAAAACTCACAGACACAGGCACTAACGAGTGCTGGTAGAACTAGTATTTATTACTACGAATATGCAGGCAGTAATTTTTGGCTGGAGTGGACAGACGACGTGGACGTTCAACCGGGGCCCATTGCTGATGATGCATTGGCTAGATTATATTGGTCAGGTGAAACTTTTCCTAGAATGGCTGCAGGAGATATTATTGCAGCTAGTGGTTCTGGAAGATATCCTAGAAACTTCTACAGACTGGGTATACCTGCTCCTACTGCAGCTCCTACGGCAAGTGTTAGTGGCACAGACGACGGAACAACCACACAGTACAGCACAGCGTACGTGTATACGTTTGTTTCAGGATATGGAGAAGAGGGCCCTCCCTCACCTGTATCTTCCGTAGCAACTAAAGTAGATGCCCAAACTGTTACAGTAGGTAATTTAGAAACTACAGCAGGTTCAGGCGTTGGCAGAACAAATACTAACTTAAGCAAGAAACGAATTTATAGATCTAACACAGGCTCGAATACTACAGCTTTTCAGTTTGTTGGAGAGGTTGCTCTATCTGCTACTAGTTTTACAGATAATGTAACTAACGCAAACTTAGGAGAACTCATACCTTCTACTTTTTGGATCGGTCCACCTGACGAACAAACTGCTTTATATCCTAATGGGCAAATGAAAGGTTTGACCGCATTATCTAACGGCATTTTTGCTGGATTTACAGGTAAGCGAATTTGTTTTTCTGAACCTTTTTTACCCCATGCTTGGCCAGTAGCGTATAGGACTACTTTAGAAGATGATATCGTTGGCATAGGCACTACTGGAAATGGGTTGTTTGTAGGCACAGAAGGTAATCCATACTTTATAACAGGAGTTGATCCACAATCTATGACAGCCATTCGTATAGAAGCTGCTCAAGCATGTTTAAACAAAAGATCTATGGTAGATATGGGGCCATATGTAATCTATGCATCTCCAGACGGATTAGTAGCTGCAGCTGGTACCGATGTACAAGTAGTAACAGAGGGTCTTATAACCCCAAAACAATGGCAAGCGGATTTTTACCCTTCTACAATTCAAGGTTTTCTATGGCAAGGTAAATATATAGGCTACTATGCTAGTGGTTCTAACTATGGCGGTTTTATTTTCGACCCTAGGGGCGGTAAAAATGCGCTTACAACTCTAACGCAGACTTCCAGTACTAGTACAAAAGGCGGGCACACAGACCCAGATACTAATGAATTGTATGTAATAGAAGGCAGTAATGTAAAAGAGTTTCAAGGAAGTGCAACAAACGAGTCGCTTACATTTAAAACAAAAAAATTCGTACCTAGTAAGCCGACTAAAATGGCGTTTGTTAAAGTAGATGCAGAAGCATATAGCGGAAGTGGTATTACAGTAAAAGTACTAGGAGATGGTAGTTTGTATTATCAAGCAATCATTACAGCTTCTGGTAGTTCCTTTAGTGTAACGGGACAAACCCCTAGTTTTAGTGCAACTACTATACCCGAACCTATTCTTAGATTGCCGTCGGGTATTTACAAGACTTATGAGATACAGGTAGAGGGAGCTCACACTATTAATGAAATCTGCATAGGGGAGTCCATAGAAGAATTGAGGGCGGTTTAATGAGTACTACTGGAACAAAAGTACCATCTTTAGTATCTATACCAAGCAAGGTCGACCCACAGCTAAAAAAAACTTTAGACTCATTAATAGAAGCTTTAGAAATAAGATTAGGCCGACGGGGTGACCCACGAGACAGGGCGATAACTTTACGGGAGCTTATAGATTCGGGTTTAGCTCAAGAACTTTTAGACAACCCTTTTAACCCAAACGCAGGTACAGGGATAGTAGACTTCGAACCTCCTTCTGCTCTTAACGACGTTACGATACCCCCAGCTCCTACAGGACTTGATGCAAGTGCGGCTTTTACTACTAGTGTAGTATCGTGGGATGACCCACAGTTTGGTAATTTTGCTTTTGCTGAAGTATATAGAGGAACTTCTAGTAATATTAGCAATGCAGTATTAGCAGATACTACTACCGCTAGTGTTTGGTCAGACTCTGTTGATTACAATCAAACTTTTTATTACTGGGTTAGGTTTGTAAGCACTTCTGACATACGTGGTCCGTTTTCTGGGCCTGAAGTTGCTGTTACTGCAATAGATATAGCCGCTGTAATGACTAGCTTGAGTCAAACTCTAGCAGATTTGCCTGGATACAACTTACTAGCTACCGGCACTACAGCTGCAACAATCATAAAATCTTCAAGCCAACCTAGTACTAGATCTGGTGGGGATGCTCTACAACCGAATGATATATGGTTTGATACAGATGACGGGCAGATATACACAAGAAATACAGCTAATAATGCTTGGGTTGCAGGGCGTGACTCTGCTTTAGTTACTGCTTTCGGTAGCACTAGTTTTACTGGCAGCACTTTGACTGCTGCTATGGCTACGGCTCAGTCTGATATTGTCACCGTTACAAATGCGCAAAGTGCTACAGCAACGTCGTTAACAAATTTAACTAGTACAGTAGGAACGAACACTGCTTCTGTAAATACACTAACTACTACTACTGCAACCCATACTGGAGATCTTAATGCAATGTTTGTGCTACAAGTGTCTACAGAGTCTGATGGTAGTAAGTCTGCGGCAGGTATGGTTATTGGTTCTAATGCAAGTGACGGGTCAGGGGCTCAGTCTTATGTGCAATTCCAAGCAGATAAGTTTGCTATTTGGAATGGCAATAACGCTAGCACTGCTCCTTTTATTGTATCGAGTAATACTGTTTTTATAAAAGACGCAATGATTCAAGATGCAGCAATAACAAGTGCTAAAATTGGATCGTTGGCCGTTGATACTGCTCGTATTGCTAACTTAGCTGTAACAAATGCAAAGCTTGGTAACTTATCTGTTACTGAAGCAAAAATACAAGACGCGAGTATAACGAATGCAAAAATACTTAACGCCGCTGTAACGAACGCTAAAATTGCTAACGCCTCAATTGATACTGCTAAGGTTGCGAGTTTATTTGCAAATACATTAAGCGGCGATGTAGCAAAAGCAGAAGCAGCGTCTATAGGCAGCAGTGTATCATTTACTAATAATAGTAATACTTACTCTACTGTACTTACTTTAGAGTTAGCAAAACCAACACACCCGCAAGGTTGGGTTCCTTATGCAAATTTTAATTTAAACCAAGTCACTGTTGAAAAAAACTCTTGGTATCATATTAGTCTAGAAATGGCTCCTTGGAATGTGAACTCACAAGGTGGTACATCTAATGAAACTGCATCTACATCTAGCGTTCTTTCAGCTTTCGGTAATGGTTATGACGGCAGTTCGATAGTAAGTACTTACTTGTCTGGAGTAACATCTACAGGTTCTAATAATACTGTTACTTTTAGCAGCAGTATTACTTCATTAGCGAATGTTGCTGTTGGAGATATAATAACTGATGGTAGTACGGATCGTACCATTAATGGAAACGCAGTAGTTTTTAGTAGTAGGATTATTTCATATTCTGGTTCTAACGTTTCTGCTTGGGGGAGCTCCACTACTTTTAGTTTTAAATCATCAGTTAGCGCTGGAGGAGTAGGAGCTTTTACAGAAGTTTCAAAAATTTTATGGGTAGCTGTCGACGACGCCCAAAATGACTTTGCTATTTCAGGTGTATTTGCAGGAGGTACAGAGCAACAGGTAACGCATGGCGTAAAAGCTAGGGTTAGAATTTCTGGAGATGCTAATGTTATAGGTAGTAGTAATGCCAGTGGTACTCAAAACGTACTGGACGCTACTGGATTTCTTATGGGAGTTAGATAATGCCTTGGGTAAAATGGATAGATAATGCTGTTTATAACAATACTGTACATTCTAGTAAAGGAGAAGGAGATGACTGGAGGCCCTTAACTGACGAAGTTGGAGTTGACGTAGTTGGTAAAAATATTGTTATTGTAGAAGAAGACGGGCAGTTATACAGACGCGCAGTTGATATAGATCAAACATATAAACAAAAAAGACAAGCTGAATACCCACATGTAAAGGATCAATTAGATATGATCTACAAAGACCAAGTTAACAGCACAACTACTTGGAAAGACGCTATAACAGCTATAAAAGATAAATATCCAAAAGAGTAAATATTATTGTAAAATAAAAACGTGATTAATAGACCTATAAACCATAAAGAGAAAACTAAGTACAAAGACATTTGTACTAACAAGTACTCTACTGTACAAAACCACGACGGTTCCGTTCCTGGTGTAACGCAAGGTGCTACGTTTGTAGATACAAAATCACATCGTAAATTTAAAAACACAATGACGGAGTACTAATATGGCATATTCATACGGTAAAAAACCTACTAAAAAGAAAAAAAAGACTATGACTAAAAAAGCTAAACCCATGAGGATGAAAAAAGGTAAGTACTAATGGTTAAAAAACTGTCTCCAAAACAAAAAAAGTTAGCTAGAGTTAGTAAGCCTCGTAATAAAATTACAGGCGCAGACTTTAAGGGCCTTAAACGCAAGAAGAAAAAAAAGTGAAATCTAAAAAATCAACCGAAACTGTGACTATAGTAGAAGCGTATCAGCGTGAAAACTCTATACGTTTCAAGTACATTGAAGACAGGCTAGACGAAGGGTCCGCTAAATTTAAACGTTTAGAAACTATTATGTGGGGTATATACCCACTAATTATTACTACCCTGCTTGCTTCTAGGTACATCTAATGTATGAATATAGTTGCACAGTTGAGAGAGTCGTTGATGGCGACACTATCGATGTTGTGTTGGATCTTGGCTTTGACATTCTTTATAAGTCTCGCGTTCGTTTATATGGTATTGATACTCCCGAGTCACGTACTCGCAACCTGGATGAGAAGGCTAGAGGAAAAATGGCTTCGGCTTTCTTAAAAGAAGCAATAGATAATGGCGCAAAAGTTGTTATACAAACAAAACTAAAAGACTCTAGGGGTAAATTTGGTAGGGTTCTTGGCGACGTAGTAGTTGATGGGGTAAATATTAACCAAGCTATGATAGACAACTACCACGCTGCTGCATATTTTGGACAAAGTAAAGAAGCAATCGAAGCAGTGCACGCAGCGAACAGGACAAGACTAATAGAGCTGGGGCTGTTTAAACCTGTAGCGTAGTGCAAGAAGCAGTAACATTTATAAACGAAGTTGGCTTTCCCATAGCAGCTGCGGGCGGTCTAGGTTTCTTTATATGGAAACTTATCAACCGTATAATTGATGGCATGGAGACAAAACTAGATGTTTTAGACGATAAAGTGGCAGATCAAATAGAACAAATGGAACTAAGGCTCGGTACAAAACTAGACTCACAACATGGGATCCTGGTTGCTCTTATAGATAGAGTAAGATCTCTTGATAATGAGATAATTAGACAAGACACGCTTATCAAGACAATCTTAGGAGTACCGCAGTTGATTGACAGTAACAAGATTGCAAAGGCAGACAGAGATGACCAAAGAAAAGATTAATGAACAAACATGATAATCTTTTTGCAATAATAGGACTGTCTATAATATTGCTTGTAGTAGTTATACAACAAATACAAGCAGATGAAATGACTCATAAGTTTAAAAACCCTAGTTTTTCAGGGCAGAACACTTCAAGCCATTACCTAACTATAGAGAACCAAGAGTTCAACAGAAAAGAAGCTATACGTGAAGAAATTCAAGCCTATGTAGAAGACCTAGAAAGAGAAGCAGATAACACAACGTTAGCTAGGTTTATACGTAACCTAGAGAGTAGAATATATGCACAGCTAAGCAGACAATTGGTTGATAGCCTATTCGGTGAAACTGCATCTGATTTTGGTACTCTAGAATTAGAAGGTAATACTATAGAATATAGAGTAGAAGACGATAAAGTAACATTGGTAATTACAGATGAAGAAGGTAACACAACAGAAATTACTGTACCTCTTGGTTCCTTTACTTTCTAATTGCTCGTTAATTGTAGATCCATTAAATAATGGAATACCCCCTATAAGAAGTATTGAATCAGCAGAAGTTGGTTCTTTACTTACTGATTTGACAGAAGTTTCTGTGCCTATACGAAAACCTATAGTGGCGGTATACCCTTCTTCTTTTTCAGATCAGACAGGTCAACGTAGATCTAATAGTCAGTATGCTAGTTTCAGTACAGCTATCACACAAGCTCCAGACGCTTACTTGATTAGGGCATTGCAGCATTCAAATGTCTTTGAAGTAGTAGAGCGTAAAGGTTTAGATAACTTAACTAAAGAACGGCAAATAATTCGCACTACTAGAGAAAGTTTTGATGAAAAACAAAAAGTTAAACCGTTATTATTTGCAGGTCTGCTAATGGAGGGTGGGGTAGTAGGCTACGAAACTAACGTTCGTTCGGGTGGAGCAGGTGCTAGATACCTGGGCATAGGCGGCTCTAAACAATACAGGCAAGACTCTGTGACCATCTCTCTACGTACAGTTTCTGTTAGTACAGGTAAAATATTGCTTGAAGTTTTGGTTACTAAAACAATTCTTAGCGCATCTATATCTTCTGACGTATTTAGGTTCTATGCAAACGGTACTGAATTAGTTGAAATTGAGAGCGGTATAGTAGAAAATGAGTCTATAAACATTGCTTTACAGATGGCAGTAGAGACAGCTGTTTTACATACAATAGAGGAGGGTTATGAAGAAGGCTATTGGAAACAAAAAGATGAAGAAACTGACATTAATAAGCCTAGTTGCGATGACGACTGTATCGCCGCTATACGGGGCTGACAACGAGATATTTATAGACCAATCGGGTGCTACATCTAACTTAGATGTAGAACAAGTGGGTGGTGGAGGAAACATCATCGGTGGTGCTGATGCTGCGGCGGGTTCTATGACTGCACTAGATATCGATGGTGCGTCCATGACGTTAGATATCCTGCAGAAAGGTGCATCAAATAAATTTCTTGGTGATATATGGGCAGATAACTACACAGGCTACTTTTCCTTCATAGGCGATAGCAATACTTTTAATATGTCTACAGACGAAACAAACGCTACTGGAGCTGATGGCTCTAACGTAAACGTACAAGTCACAGGCAATACAAACACCATGACCCTTAATCACGCTATGACCGCACTTGCAGCGAACTTAGATTTAGATTGGATAATACAGGGTGGAAGCAACAGTATTACAGCAGCTATAGATGTAGACGGTGCTACTAACTATATGGATATAGATGGTTCAGACAACACAGTAACTTACGATAGTGATGGTTATGCGGGTGGTTACTTCTACCTAGATCATACCGGTGGATCAAGAACATTTAACATAGATCAGGAATCTACATCTGATAATGATTGGCTTAAGATTACATCTGTTGGCTCTAATGGGGTCGTATGTGTTACTCAGTCAGACGCAACAACTTCATTCGTCTGTTGATATAGGCTCTATATCTGAACTAAGGGGTAGCGCACAAGTTCTAAGAGATAAACCTTATGGGGCAGAGATAGACTTTGGCATACTGAGTTATGACAAAGTAGAAACTGCAAACGGCCGTATGGGTATTACGTTTATTGATGATACTCAAATAAGACTGACAGAAAACTCACAAGTGTTGATTGATGAGTTTATCTTTGATCCTGACCCAGATAAATCTAAAATGGCTTTGACCTTTGCTAAAGGCACAGCACGATTTGTTACAGGCAAGCTCAATAGAGTATCGAAAAAGAATATCAAAATACGGACAAACTCTGCTGTTGTCGGAATAAGAGGGACGGACTTTACTATAACTGTAGATGAACTAGGAAGATCATTAGTTATTCTACTACCTAACCCTGATGGTACGTCTAGTGGTGAGATAACAGTTGAAACGGGTATGGGTATGGTAATACTTAACCAACCTTATGAATCTACTGTAGCCAGTGCATTTGAACAAGCCCCTACAAGCCCTGTTATATTAGACATTACCTTAGATCTAATCGACAACATGCTTATTGTAAATCCTCCAGAACCTAGAGAAGACTTACAAGAAGATACTCAACAACAAGCTACAGCAGACTATTTAGATTTTAACGAACTAGAAATTGACTACTTGTCAGAAAATTTCTTAGATAACGAAAAAGATTTAGAATTCACTGAGCTAGATATTAACTACCTAGATGTAAACTTTTTAGAAGATCTACTTAATGTGTTAGATGCGCTAGCTATATCTAAAGAAGAAGACGCTCTTAAACAAGGGGGTGCTGGCATACGTATTGTTGGAACAGAAATAGGTCAAGACAAGGACACACAAATAACAACTATTGTTGCAGGGCAAACTATTAGTTTAAATAGAACAGTCAACCAAAGTGCTAGGCTAAACTTAGATGGGTCAAACAGTTACACAATTATATTGGTGCAAGACGGCGTATCTAATACGGTTAAGATCAACGGCGGGTCTTCAACAACCATTACAATTAAACAGGGGTCGGGATGAGAAAAGGTATTACAGAGCCTTTGAAAATCTACACTTTATAGGTAAAATAAAAACAATAACTACAGGAAAAACTTATGGCGAGCAGAATAAAAATGGGCCCTAAAGAAGGGATGGTAGGAGATATGAAAGTATCAGAGTACCAAATGAAACCTAATGTACCAAATAGTGCTAACGATATGCTTCAAGACCCTATGCAGACTAGATCACAACTAGGAATGATGCCTTCGTTGGGCGATCCTATGAAAGATTATAAATCTTACTAGGAGCTAATATGATAATAACTTCAACTACGAGCGGAGATAAAGATTTGGTTTGGGAGCTAAATGATAAAGGTGAACATGTAATTACCTTGTACCAAGTGCCGACTAAAGACGGAGAAGCTCCTACTAAATTAAAATCAATGAAAATTAAAAATGCCTAGAACTAGAAAGAAACCTTCTATGAAGGTAAAGAAAAAAGCACTTACTAAACGACAAGAAGCTACTCTAACTCGTCATTCAAAACATCATACAGCTGCTCATATGAAATATATGAAACGTCGTATGTTAATGGGTGATAACTTCAGAGCTGCTCATAAGAAAGCGCAAAAGCAAGTAGGTAAGTAATATGGCTCGTAACTATCGTGCTGAATACGATAATTACCAAGGCAGTGCAAAACAGAAGAAAAGACGAGCTGCTAGAAATAAAGTACGTAGGAAAATGATACGTACTGGTAAAGCTACAAAAGGTGATGGTAAAGACGTGCACCATATTGATGGGAATCCCTTAAACGATTCTCCAAAAAACATTAGAATGGAGTCTAAAAAATCTAATAGGTCTTTTCCAAGAACTAGTACAGGTCGTAAAAAAAGGAGATAAAATGGCAGTTAAAAAGAAAAAAACTACTAAAAAGAAAAGCGGTGCAAAGCCTACTAATCCAGCTTTGTATTCAAGAGTTAAGTCAGAAGCTAAAAGAAAATTTAAGGTATACCCCTCAGCATATGCCAATGGTTGGCTAGTGCGTACATACAAGAAAAGAGGCGGAGGCTATAGGTAATGGCTAAACCTACTGGTGGATTAACTGCATGGTTTGGTAAAGGCTCTAAAGGTGATTGGGTGGATATAGGTGCACCTAAAAAGAAGGGCAAGTATCAAGCGTGCGGGCGTAAGTCTGCTAGTAAAAGTAAACGTAAGTACCCGAAGTGTGTACCACGCTCCAAGGCCAAAAGTATGACGACTGCACAAAAGAAGAGTGCAGTTACTAGAAAACGTAGAGCTGGTAATCCAGGTGGTAAACCTACAAATGTACGTACTATTGCACGTAAGAAAAAAACTACTCGCAGGCGTAAAAAGAAATAACTATTGGTTCCTTACTTGTTTTATTAGTTTAGCTAAGTACCACTCAGCTTTATGTAAATCTTCAATACCATTTTTTTCTTTATACCTTGTGACATACTTAACAATATTACCTTCTAAGTAGCCTAAGTCGTGGGCAAGTATGTAGTCTGTAGTTTCAATTGACTTGTTGTAATAGGGTGGATTTATTTTATCCGACATTCTAACCTCCTGTTGTAAGCATATTAGTTAATTTATCTACATATTCATCAAAACTATACGCTTGTTCTAAAAATTCTTTAACTGTAAAAAATGTTTTGTTTATATCCTGTGTCATTACAATCTTATCTGCAGCTCCGACTACTACGTAAGCAGGCACACTATGACTTAGTGCTTTTTTTAACCATTCTTTTTGTTGCGTAGATGTATTAATTGAAATTTTAGAAGTTGATTTCACAGGTATCTTTTTGTGGTATTTGTATTCTACAAACATGCAGCCAGTCAGGCCGCTGTAGTACACGTCAGGAACGCCTCCATGGTATGCATCATTAATTTTCCAACGATATATTTCTTTGGAGAGTTTTTTGTGGATCTTTGCTATAAATGTTTTCTCGATCACTTAGCCAA
>Ga0315331_10003270_pt1 | contig 12220 bp, 6 predicted proteins | sample M160m34915metaG_FD_203456 | JGI IMG/M metagenome (GOLD analysis project Ga0315331, IMG submission 203456) | Ammonia-oxidizing marine archaeal communities from Monterey Bay, California, United States - M1 60m 34915 | ecosystem: Environmental > Aquatic > Marine > Intertidal zone | place: USA...
TGAGTGGTTCTTTGACCATCCCGTTGAGATTCACGCTGGTACTACCATCTTCGCGGAGATTCGCAAGGTGCATACTGACAGCGACGAGGACCGAGGCATACTACAGGTACAGCGAGGTCAGACTGCTAATCCTGACGGCACGTACCGATACCAAGCTATCGTACATAACCGCTTGTTTGAGGACAAGGACCTAGAGTTTATCAGCCCCTTCCTCAAGTACGCTGCAATGGACTTCGGTCTAGACTCTACAGAGGCTTCCATCATGTTGCGCGACCTTTCGCAGACATCTGGAGAGGAGTTCCTCAAGTCTGAGCCAGTCAACACGCTTGAAGCTGTTGCCAACGGAACCAACGTACAAATCAAGGCTAAGAACGGTAAGAAGATTATCGCAGAGAGCTTGCCATTATCTGGCATAAGCATCGACGGAACACTCGTCAACTCTGTATTGAATCTAGCACTCACACAGCTAAACGACCTATTCACGGCTACCACCAGCTTCCGAGGAGGAGGCAGCGGTAACCCCGTGACAGGATTCGCGCTGAACGGCAACGACCTGACGATAACGCTACAGGACGCAACATCCTTCACTACGGACGTCACTACCTTGGGTGTTGACGAGAATAAGTTTGTAAGCACTGCTCGGCTGGTCGGAACAGACCTTGAGCTGACAATGAACGACAGCACTATACTATCAGCCGATGTAAGCACACTGGATGACATCGACACGAACACCGTGGTCTCTAGTGGTGTAGTTAGCGGCACAGACCTAGTTCTGACGTTGAGCGACAGCAGCACAGTCACTGTTGACATGAGCAGCTTCTCAGGAGGCAGCAGCAGCAGCGGAACTAGCGTTGTTAGCGGTGCAGTCGTAGGCCAGAACCTCGTCCTTACAATGGATGACGCAAGCACGGTCACGATTAACGCACAGAACATGGTGAACGGCTCTCAGCTACCTGCACGCAACTCTGGATGGCACATCGCCTACGGGAGCGACTCAGGCGATGCTGTGACGTCGACAAGTGTAACCTCCGCAATAGATAGTGAACAACCCTTCTATGCAGCTGAGACGCTTGCACGAGGTGAAGAGTTTATATGGAACCACGACGGAAGCGCAACCTACGCGCTAGGTGTCTGGTCTGGAGCAGAAAGCACGAACAACGATACTGCCGTGTTCAATGACTCTAATTGGGCATTCAACTACAACTTCGCAGCTGGAACTACCGACAAGGTGTCTGAGCTGTCACATAACGTAACAGTAGGCACTCTGTACTCGTCAGGCTACAGCATAGACAATACTACAGTCTTAGCAATAACCTTCGAGAACGACGGTAATGTCGCTTTGTACGACATCACTGACGGGGGTCGCGTACTTGTGGGGCGAACCACAATCGCAGAGACAGGGACTTCCTTGACATTGTTCATGGGGGGTTCGAATAACCCTAACGCCACATTCCCAGTTCTGACCAAGCGTATCGAGCGATGGACAATGCTCCATGACGAGCTAGGCACGCAGAACGGAATCTGGACAAATGGCGTACTAGACCACACTGTACTTAAAGCCAATACTGGTATTAAGGCGGGTGAGAAGTATATGATTAACCTAGACCACTATGGACGAAACCACAAATTCGGACTTGGCTACGCTGGTGCTACCACTGGTGTGGACGGAGCAGAGGACATCATAACCGACGGGTTTGAGTATGCGAGCAACGAGGCCATAAGAAACTTTGGCACTACCGACCTCGCGTTCAACAGTAGCGCCTCTAATGTTACTGGCGGCCTGTATGACAACGGAGACGACGCAGGGATGATTTCCATACGATATATATCCAGTGGAAACGTAGAACTGTGGTCCGAGGATGACAACGAAAAGATTGCCGACTACAACACACCGCCTAACGACCCTACGCTCTTCCTACACTTCGGTGCAGAGGAAGAGATTATTTCAGGCGATGTATTCACAATCCCAGACTACTCTATCCAGAGTTTGAATCAAACCTCGCAACCCGTTGTGTCGTTTGCTCCAGACATTAGCGACCAAGTTATCGAAGTCACTGAGGGTAGCGTTATTAACGCACAGATTGCCCTAGACACGGGTAGCGATGTTGTGAATCAGTATGGCGAGACAGACGCTCCTAGCTGGGCTGTTCTGAATCAGACTACTGGACTATTCACAGGAACCGCTCCCTCTTACACTGGTACATCTGATGACTACGTAATAAATTGTAAGGCTGGAAACGCTATCGGTGGTATCACCAACTTCACGGTTACACTCCGTGTCCTAGAGCAGACCTACACCAACACTACGTCCCTGAAGTTCGCGAACAACGTGAACTCATACCTTGGAGGTAATGCAGCTGGCGTAACGTCACTGGAGAGGGCCTCTAATGGCTCTGGAGCTTCAGACGGCTGGACTGTTTCTATGTGGATTAAGCCTAGTGCTTACGGTGCTGGACAGACCTTGTTCTACTTCGGTAGCAACGACGTTGTGAATGGCGGTCACATTGAGATACGAAAGATTCAATCTGGAAGTAATCACAGGATTCAGATGAGGTATGGCTCTCAGAGCAACTTCATCATGAAGAAGAGTAGTAACAACTACTTGACGTTCCCAGCTAACCAATGGCACCACGTCATGGTCACCTATAGCGGTGCTCAGACAGGCGCCTCCAGTGGAAGCATAAACAACTACTACAACGCATTTAATATCTTTATTAACGGTGTATCAGTAGGAACGAATAACACCCACGGCAACTACGGTTGGTCGGGCGCTCTGTCTGGACAGAACTTCAGGTTCGGTAAGTACCAGTCTGGTAACTACCCGAAGGACATCACCTACAACCAAATGGCTATCTGGGGCAGCGACCAGTCAAGCAATATAAGCGGTATCTACAACGGTGGAACCCCTCAAGACTTGACTAGCTTAACCTCGGTTACTGGAACGATGAACACTAGCTACACGCCTCCAGCTCACTACTATGAGATTGGCAACAGCGTCACCAGTGTTCCAGATATAAAAGGTTCTGTTGGTTTAGTGGGGTACAACTTCAGCTCAGGCGATATCGTCACTGATGCTCCGTAACCCCTCATAGGTAACATGGCTAAATCATTTAATCCTAACAGAACAGAGGTCATCATCGACAACAAAGCGGTGATGGCTAAGCTGAACAAAATAGACCTCTACGTAAGGGGCGGAGACAAAGAAATACGCTCCGCCCTACGTAAGGGTGCTAAACCTTGGCCCAAGGCGGTCAACGGTAAGACATACAAATACCTGACGCGCAGAACAGGCGCATCCGAGAACCCAATCGGATTGCAGACGTGGTACGCTAAAGGCAAAAACGAATATGGTGTAAAGGCTCGCCCTATATCATCAAAAGGTAAGGGTAAGCGAAATGGGGGCTGGCGTGTCCACTTCTTTGCATCACCTGCTAAACACATCCGACGGTCGAAGCGGATTCCATTTGACTCAATGTACAGACAACAAACTCCCAACGTTATCTCATCTGTGTCAAAGAAACTACGACTACTAATCAATAAGCACTTCGGTGCAAACACGGTTTATCAAAGTAAATAACCAACTAATAATTATTTAAAATGGCTACTATTAATTCTAACAACCTCGCTGTTTACGCGTTGGACTCTGCAATGACTACCCCAATGGGTGTGTTCGTGGGAACAGACACTGACGCAATGACCGACATCCTTAACTCTGACGCTCCTGCTGGAGCTCAGGAAGACGACTACTTTTTGGTCGTTAAGGCTGACGGTTCATTCATCGGTATCGGAAAGGTGAACGCCTCTGGCGATACTGCTGCTGTAACCGACGCTACATCAACATTGACTATCGTTGCACTCGCTACTTCTAGCTCTTTGGAGACTTCAAACTCTTTGAACGAGACTGCTGCACGTAACGGTAACGGAGGTTCTACTAACTTCATCGCTTCTGGCGCTATGACATGGAGCACGTCTGTTGACGGATTGCTCGACGTTGCTGGTGCTACTGGCTCTGCTGTAGACATCATGGATGCTGCACGAGACAAGAAGTACATGATTGTCAAGTTTGACATGGATGAGGGCTCAGGAAACACATTCTATGCTGGACAAGCTCTTATCGAGTCTGTGTCTATCTCTGGAGGTGTTGACGACATCGCTACTTACTCTGCGTCTTTCTCTGGATACGGAGACTTGTACAAAGGAGCATAATCTTTTAGAGGGGAGGCAATTAAGTCTCCCCTTTTCTTTCCCCAATAAAAACAACCACTATGAACAACATGAATCCATTCCGTGGCGAATTTGAACTAAAGATTCGCAACAAGAAATTAAAAGGCGCTTTCACTATGAACGCCATGCGTTTGACTTTAAAGGCCGAGGGCCTGAAGCTAGAGGGCTTCGACTCATACCTACAGGACGACCCGCTTACAGCACTACCTACTGTTGCTTACTTCTCAATTATATCTGAGTGTGTACGTAACGATAAGGAGTTCAAGATGAAGAGGGAGGCGTTTATCGCTGAGTTCCTTGAGACTGCAGGCGCCTTCGAAGCAGTCACTGAAGCCATCTCCAAAGCGATGATGGACGAGACCGAGGGAAACGACTAGAGGGCGATGAGCCTGTAGAGGTACCCACGTTGGAGGAGGTGTATAAGCTAGCTTGCGAAGCTGGCACACACCCCAAAGACTTCTGGTATATGACTCTGCAAGAGAACATGTTAATCATTGCCCGAACCCGTAAGAGGGACAAGGAGCAGTGGAACCACACGTCTACGCTCATGGCCCTATATGCCAACTCAAAGTCCTCTAAGGGCAAACGTTATAATCCTGATGAATTTAACCCATACGCAATGGCTGACAAGCAAGCGTCTGAGCCTAAGACTAAGGAGGATGTAAATGAACTAATCAACAAATATAAATCATTCAATGGCTAATAACGTAAATATCTCGCTGTTGCTCCGCACAAGGGGCTTCACAAAGGGATTAGCGAACGCAAAGAAGCAGTTGACCACGTTCGGTCAGGTGTCTCAAACCGTTGGGCGTACTATGCAGTATGCTCTCGGTGGTGCGTTGATAGCTGTTGGTGCAGACGCTGCTAAAGCTGCTGCCGACTTCGACCTTGCTAACCGTAAGCTAAAGGCCCTCTCTGGGCCCGAGGCTGCGGCTGGCGTGGAAGGACTGGCTAACACTGCCCGACAACTAGGAAAGAACAGTATCTTTACCGCTGCGGAGGTTGCAAACCTTCAGGTAGAGATGAAGAAATTGGGCCTTACGACTAAGGACGTAAAGGACTTAACGGGCGTTACGGTACGGTTCGCAACAGCGATGGATACCGACGCTGCAAACGCTGGTAGCGTACTGGTAAAGACATTGAATAAATTCAAGAGCTCATTCGACCAGTACGGAAGCAAGGCTGAAGCAGCCACAAAGCTGAGTGACCAGATGGCACACGCCGTCCTGAACTCCGCACTTACATTTGACTCATTACAAAGCGCACTCGGATATGCGGGTGGTGAGGCAGAGGCTGCTGGCTTCTCCTTCTCCGACACAACCGCTATCTTAGCTGAGCTTGCCAACGCAGGTTTCGAAGGCTCACGGGCTGGTACGATTCTACGGCGTATATTTATCAACCTTGCTAAGACAGGAACATCAAACTTGAACGACGAGTTCTTCAAGTTGATAACCAACCAGCAGGAGTTTGCTGAACTCATAAAGATTACAGGTGCTCGTTCTGCGGGTGGTATCGCGTCTATCCAAGGACTGCGGGATGTAATCAAGGAGTTTAGCGCCGCTAACAAAGAGGCTAGTGGCGAAGTTGACGGCTTGTTCGACGCAGTTGACGAGTCGCTTATTGGACGTATAAAGAACTTACGCTCTGCATTCCAAGAGCTGGGTATTGTATTTGAGAAGCAATTCGGTAGACAGCTGCGTAGCTTGATTTCAGGACTGGCTGACTTCATCCGAGGTATCGACGCTTCGGACGCAAGGGCCGCTGGAGCTGTAGCAACGTTCCTACTTATTACCAAAGTACTTAAAGGACTGAGTACCGTAGTAACTAACCTTGCTATCGCATTCGCTGGCCAAGGCGGTGTAGCTGGACTGGCTAAGTCATTTCTAAGACTCGGCCCTACTAGTGTTGCTGTGGGCGCTGCCATTGCTGGATTCGCTATCATGCGAAGCACAATGAACGACATGGCCAATGACGCAGCTGCTGCTGCTGGCAAGGTAGATGACATGCTCACGGCCTTCAAGAACATTGGTGGAGTAGAGGACAAGTTCCTAAACAAGGTTAAGGGCAAGAAGTTTGGTAGTGAGGACGAGTTCCGTAAAGCTGCTGACGAGAGACTGCAGAACCTTGCTGTCGCATTAGACCAAGGTAAGAAGGGTGCTGAAGAGGTCCGCAAGATGGCTGGCATTACAGATAGGTTGGCAGAGGATGGCGAGCGGCTAATCAGAGACGGACGTAGCATTACAGATGTAATGGTCGGATTCATTGGACAACAGGACGATGGAATCATATCTGGGCTCAACACCGAAAGGCTAGAGAAGGAACAGGCTGACTACAGGAAGTTCTTAGCTAATGTCAAGAACACCATGTACTACGAACAACTAATTCGTAACACACGTGACTTAATGATGAAGGCTGGCACGAGTGATGAAAATACGTTCTGGAAGGTCATCGAACCAGAGAAAGAGACCACTAAAAAGGTCAAGGACTTAATTAAGATATTCGAGACAGCCCAAGGCAAGATTTTCGGACGTAATGACCAGTCGCAAGCTGGTGCCGCTACATCTGATGTTCGTCAGTACGCTGAAGCATTAGGCATACTTGCTGACGAAGAGCGAAAGCTAAACGCCGAGAAGACTGAGACTGAAGCTAGAGGGGGCGAGGTGAGCGACAGGCTCAAAGGTGAGATTAAAGACAACCAGCTACTTCAAGACTTCTACAAAGCACAGGCTGCTATACAGATTGAAGCGCTCGAGAATGAGCGGAAGCGCGTCGATTTTTTGAATAAGCGCGTTGGTCTGGAAGGTATGGTTTATAACTGGCTGGAAAAGCAAAAGGCTAAGGCCGCTGAGATAGCCGCACAGAGGAAGCAAGAGCAGGCCGACTACAACGCTATGAGCGACGGAATGCAACGTATCGTTGACAGACTGAAGGAAGCGGGATTTACAATGCGTGAGTCTCTTACCGCTGTTAGCGCGATACTTGATGAGGTGTTCGACGCTCTCATGGCTGGAATCGAAGGCTTTGCAAACACCTTTGCAACTGCACTGGTTGACCCTTCTAAGAAGATGGGAGAGGCTATGAAGGAGTGGGGAAGGTCAATGCTACAGACTTTAATCGCAGCAATCACCAAAATTGGCATACTGACTGCGGCTATTGCAATCGGAAACAAAATAACTGGAGGCGGTGTCACTGCATTGCTAAAAGTTATGGCTGGTACTGGCGCTGTGCTGGGTGGTGGTGTTAACTTAGCCAACAAACTGGCTGGAGGAGAATCACTAGGAACTGGAAAATCAACAACAGGTTACGTCGCAGGAAGTGACTTAGTATTAACTACATCACGCGGCGTTAACGCAAGAGATAGAATTTATGGCTAGAAGAATAGTAAATACAACAATTAAAAACCACAAGGACACGTTCCAATTCGAGCTGCACCAAATGAGCTCAAGCGCACCAGACCTAGATTATGTCTGTGAGTTTGACTCTGAAGGGTTCACTATTGACTGGAATAACTCCAGCGGATTCAAGGACGAGCTTGTCAGTTCATCATGTGCTTTCACAATGTACATGACAGAGATTCAGCGTAGCTATATAATGGCTTCTGCTTTCTCTGCAAAGGAGCAAGACCTCTGCGTCCGAATCATGAAGGACAATATTCCTTGGTGGTGTGGTGTTGTGCATACTGAAGAGATTACTGAGGAGGTAGCGGACGGCACCATTCGGGTGTCGTTCACTGCCTCTGACGGTCTGGGTATGTTGGGCAACTACGACTACAAGCAAGCTGACGGCTCGCCATACGGTGGAAACGATACTGTATCCAACATCTTATGGAACGCCCTAAGCAAACTTCCCCACACACCTCTGTACGCATTGACTGGGTACGAGGTTTTGAGGGAGTACCCAATCGTGCGGCCAGTAACTGATGCAGGGAACACAATATTCTCTATCGCAGCTACAGACGGAAACAAGTACGGTACTATGGACTACTTGTCTGCGGAGTTCAGCACCTTCTACAGGAGCTCACAATCCGAGGAAGACAAGATGTTTAATGACAAGGTTATGTCCATCAGCAAGTTTAGACCTAACGTATTCACATCTAGCGCTAACGTGATAAAGGACGTAATGGCCAGCCTAGGCGCAAGCATCTGCTTTGCTGAGGGTCGGTGGAACGTGTACGACAAGCATACTATGGTTCGCTCCAATATTGGAGACGTAGATGTAGTGAATCACTATGTAACAAACGCTCTGGTTCTGGATAGCTCTAGAAACAAATCAAGTATCCCAGATGGGCTGTACGAAAAGGCCGCCTTTTCTGAGCAGGGCAATAGTGCATACAACAGCCAACCTAGCGTAGAATGGGCTAAGGGTGCGGTCCGAAGCGGGATGTACCCACTTCAAGGAACAGTTCAGGAGCACGTAGAAGCGGGCTCTGACTTGCTATACAACAACGGAATAGGATACGTCAGCGAGAAGCGATGGAATCGTGCAGACGCTATTGGCGCAGTGGACATGAACCAGCCCTTGGCTATGTTCGATAGAATCGCTGGGTACGACACCCTTGCTGGTGCTATACTCGGGGGTTTCGATGTGAGGCAGTTCGCTAAGGACGAGCCTTGGATGTGGAGAGGCTGTGCCTTCCCTGAACCCGACGACTCTGTACACGCACTCCGAACTATGGACGGCATGTTTAGCTTGAATGACAGGGAGCGAGAGTTCGCTGGAATCAACTTGCCTTCTGGTGACGACGATGGACAGATAAGGATTCACGCCGCTGGTAACGCAAACTACAGTAAGACTAACTTGCCTAGCTCAAGCAATAACGCTATCGGCACGTTGGCTATAATGAAGCAGCGCGTTGAGGTGACTACAAGTACTGGAGCTACATACAGACTTAGCCACCCAGTGAGAAGCCTTGCATACGATAGTGATGGAGTCTCTGCGGACATAAACATCAACGGTGCTAACAGATATATGCTGAAGACTTGGAGCGCCACTATTGGTGGGGCTACCTACGAGTGGATTCCATCTACACAGACATCCAGTTACAACAACGCTTGGCTGGACATCCCTATGGGAGCTCACGCACCTACCCTTGATGCTGGTACTGCAACTAAATTTATGCAGACCGACTATCCATCTTTAGACTTATACACACCGCCATTGACTATTGTAACTGACGGCACTGACAACACGCTAACCAAAGAGACTGACACAGCTGATAGGTCCATGTACGAGTGGAGACTAGACCAGATGTACGACTTGCCAGAGGGTAACTTCACCATCACAGACTTCAAGCTACACCAACCTAAGATTGAGGAATGGCATTCACTGTCTGGACCAAACTTAATATACAACTCAGACGGAAGCGCTGGAGCACTGGGAACTAATTACGGCACACCCACATACGCTACCGCAAGAGACGAAGCAAACTTTGGTACGGGGAGTGGCTCTGTACCCAACTCCTTAGAGTACTTTCAGTATTCTGGCCTTGAGATATGGTTCGGTGACGGCACGAAAGAGTTTGACGCTATGTCAACATCATTCCCGTCAGTTATAAACGGAACAGAGGTGGGGACATTAAACAAGACTCGACTGGGAGCTTCATACCTTAATACAGGTGCGGCAACTCACAACAGATACAAGGCGGGCAACTTTGCTACACCTACCTCACGAGATGACAAGATAAGGTTCCAACTACCCAACGACTCAACCGAGAACTTCACTAACCTAGGCTCAGCAGTTTGTGCTGGTGTAGCTAAGGTGCGAGGAAGGACCCGACAATTGCTTAGGGGGGAGCTGTACTCACCTTTTGATGGTCACGCTAATGCGCACATCGTATACCCATATACCAAACTTTACTGTACAGGATTAGATGCGATTACGCTTGAGCTTATTCCTACATCGCTTTCCTACTCACTAAATATGAGTAGTCAGCAGTTCGAGGGCATCATCAAGTATAATGCTGAGTCTGCAATCGCAACCACGGATGAGGTCCAAGAGGACAACACGCGGGGGCCGAGCAGAACACCTACGTTCTCAAAACCCGATACGAGCGACCTTTCAGACTTCGTTACCGCTGAATCTCAAACTGGAGGCTCAGGTACTGGTACTGTTATATCTGGTGGTGGCAAGTTTGGAGACTTATTTCCCATGTTTATTAGAAGACTATAATGGCAAACTATAAATTACTTACACACGCCTCTGTTGGAACTTCCTCAGAGCCGATATTCACGGCGAGCGCTACCAATACGGTAGTCTCGTCCATCACCGCTAAGGACGGGTCAGGCCAGACGGCTGAGGTGCTTATCCAGAAGTCTGGGAGCTCTAGCGTCATTGAGTTGGCCGAGGTTGGCCTCACGTCCAACGCTGGCTTTAACGTTATTGATGTCGCTTTCGCTCTGGAGGCAGGCGACAAGGTTTACATCCGCTCCTCTCGTGGGGGTATGAAATTCATAATGTCCTATGTTGAAGAACAAGACTTACCAAACGATACCGCTCTGGGCGGTCTGGCTGACGTGGATACTACTGGTGTCTCAGACGGGGACTCCCTTGTTTATTCCACTAGTAATGGTGGCTGGGGACCCGCTGCTGGAGGCACATCCACAGGTGGGGCTGACGAGCTTAACGACCTTGACGACGTTACTGTTGCGGGTGCTTCTAGTGGTGACTTTCTGCTTCATAACGGCAACTTCTTTCTGAATTCAGACTTCGGTAGCGCCGTGGCATCTAGCACTTCGGTATTTGCTAACACAACGAAGCTGAACCATATCACGGTTACACAAGCTGTTGACCTTGACCAGATGGAATCTGACCTCGCTGCTGTAGCGGGAAACCACTACACGTCTAGCGACTTTGATACCGACCTAGCGCTCAAGGACACTGGCGACTTGATTGAAGGCTCTAACCTGTACTACACAGAGGCTCGAGTGTCTGCTAATGCTGACGTTGTGGCCAACAGCAATAAGGTTTCATACACCGACAGTGCTCAGGTATCTGCCAACACGACTAAGCTCTCTGGTATTGACGCTGGAGCAACAGCTAACGATACCGACGCTAACCTCAAGGACAGGGGTAACCATACAGGTACGCAAAACTCTAACACTATATCGGACTTCACCGTTGAGGTTGAGTCTATAATCGACGACAAAATAGGTAGCACTGGAGACCTTTCTGAGGGCTCTAACCTGTACTACACAGACGCCCGTGTTGACGCGCGTATTGGTGTTGCTAAGATTGAGGACCTCGATGAGGTTTCGTCTACAGCGCCATCTATTGGGCAGGTACTTAAGTGGGACGGCTCCGAGTGGGCTCCTTCTGCTGACAACTCTAGCTCTGGTGGAACTGGTGGTGTTGTTGATTCCGTGAACGGCATTAGCCAAGCCGCTGTGGTTTTGGACGCTGATGACATTGACGACTCAAGCACTACGCACAAGTTTGTGACTGCTGCTGACGTAACCACGCTCGGTAACATCACTGCCCCAAGCGCGGTAAATCTCGACAGCATAAACACGCTTGCTACGTTCGCTGTTACAACAGCAAATACTGCGCAAGGAGCCATTACCACACACGCTACTTCTATCCGTGAGCACGGCGATGTAGACTACACTGAGGCTAATCCAGCTAACATACCAGTCGGCTCATTGCTTTGCTGGCAGGGTACTGAATGGAAAGACCAAGAGGTTGACCTTCAAGACCTAGCTAACGTGGACGCACCAACTACTGGTGAATTCCTCAAGTGGAACGGTAATACATGGGAGACTGACGCTGTGTCAGCAACGCCAACGGCCACCATTCAGGATGCCGATACTGCGTTGAGCTTGGCTGGTGACTACGAGGCTGGAGCTAGACTCATTAAACTCGTGAACACTAACGTCACCCTCACTGGAGGTAAGGTATATCAGTTGATGAGCTCTGGCTGGGATGCAACCACAAATTCATCTGAAGCTGGCTCCAGCGGCATGATGGCTGTGTGCTCTAGCGACTCTAGCACAGGTAGCGC
>Ga0315331_10003272_pt1 | contig 12219 bp, 9 predicted proteins | sample M160m34915metaG_FD_203456 | JGI IMG/M metagenome (GOLD analysis project Ga0315331, IMG submission 203456) | Ammonia-oxidizing marine archaeal communities from Monterey Bay, California, United States - M1 60m 34915 | ecosystem: Environmental > Aquatic > Marine > Intertidal zone | place: USA...
TCATCGACTTCTATGAAACAAACGGAACAGCAATTGACGCCAGCACTCTTCCGACCTCGTATGCCAATATCATCTTAAACTCGGACTTCGAAACAGGGCACATCCCCTGGTTCGGTGCCAGCTCAACAATCGCTCAGGACCTGAGTCACAGTTACGAGGGCGATGCGTGTCTTCTGGTGTCCGAACGGATTGATGCGGCATGTGGCGCATCGTATGACGTCACAAGCCTGGTCAAATCCGGTGCAAGCTACCAGGTCCGTTTCGCTGTGCAGCAGACGACTAAGATGGAAAGTTATTACGTTCACCTGCAGATTGAGACGACTTTCGGCCCCGGGCTGACGACCGCCGGTCCGTTTACTCCGACTGCTCTTGACACATGGCAGACCGGAAACCTGTATGTAACCCCATCGTGGTCCGGTGACCTGTCGTCGGCAAAACTGACCATCACCACGTCCAACACATCACCAGAATTTGCTGGCTACGGAGGAACGGGGGACTCTGGCGACGACTTCTATCTCGATTCAGTCGGGATGCACCAGACCGGCCGTGAAATTACTCTGGAGCATGTGCTGCTGAGTCCCGACAGCAACCCCTTTGGTGCTACCAATCCGCGGGGCATCTACGTCATCGATTTGCAGGGCAGCAGAATCATCATTCGCAATTGTCGAATTTACGGAACGCTCGTACTGATTGATCCCAGAAACGGCTCTCGAATCGGCGATGGTTTTGGAGTCTCGATCGAACCTGCGGTCTCGCACTTCCCATCGCTGGTCGTGACCGGTGGCGATGTTGATATTGGTCCGTCCGATCGCGGCCTGATCGAAAGGGCGCTGGGAGTGAATCTGAATCCCGATGACGCACCGCTATATCCGGTTGGCAGCGATGACGATCTTGATGACACATTCAGTTCCGGAATCAAAGGGTTGATGTTCAGTTCGCATGACTTCCGGTTCAGAAGCCACAACTCCATCGAAGGCGTTATCCTGTCCCATCAGGATGTCGATATTCGTGACACGTTCGACCTGAAGTACGACAGTCGATACTACCGCAATCCGCCGCCTGGTTTCAGCGGCCCGGAAGAAATCCGCCTGCTGCTGGGCAGTGCCCGGCGCGTGACCGAATAGATATCTGTGTCCGGACGAATAATGCCGCCTGAACTGCAGTGGCGATCAATCATCGTTCGCTGCACGGTCGCGAGCCATATAATCAGCAAAGATGAGTCGAAACGCCGGAGAGAAGTTTTCGGGGATGGCCGCGAGTTCTGTCCGGATTGCGGACGTCGACAACCAGCGCACATCGCTGATTTCGGATTCGTCCACTCGCAGTGCGGCATCAGATTCGACGATAAATAGCTCCGTGAACTCGCGGGACGTGTCCGGACACGCATCAAAGCGGCCCGCCTTTTCCAGCCGAGCATGGACTCCGAGTTCTTCCAGCAGTTCACGCTGGGCCGATAGTTCATAAGACTCCCCTGCGCTCACGTGCCCGGATGCCGACGACGTCCAGACCGACGGAAACTCTTCCTTGTCGGCATGGCGAAGATGTATCAGCATTTGACCACTGCTGCGAAACAGAAAAATGTGCACAGCCCGGTGACGCAGTCCAAGTCGATGGACGTCGCTGCGCGACATCACGCCAATCACGTGATCATGGTCGTCGACAACGTCAAGCTGTTCTTCTGCAGGAGACAATTCACGGGCTTCCGTTGAGCATATTCAATCAGGCCAGGCCCGTCACCCGAACTACAGGGTAACTGACGCAGCGATTTCGTGTTACGCTAATCTGCTGACACGAACATGTCACGGCCGTTTTGAGTTTCCTGCCCGGTCTGCACAGCAGAGCTGCGGTAACGACGGGATTATAGAGATACGTGATTGTCTGTTTGGTTTCATTTCGCGCCGAAGACAGTTACACTATGAGCCCTTCCTTTGTTTACTAATCCCCCACCCAATTCTCCCAGAAGAGAAAGACAACGATGAAGCGAAATAAGATGGCACTGACAACGAAATTACTGGGCGTGACCATGCTGGTTGGCGGAGGATCCTTTGCTGCCGTTAATGTCCCTGACGTACTGTTTCCTGACTGGTCCGGCCCCACTGCCGGCAGTTACGATGAACCGTCCGCTGAACTTGGCAAGAAAACCTCCGCCCGTCGTCCCTGGAGCCTTGAAACGGTTGCGGCGTCGATCGATGGCAAACCTCTTGACGCGAAGCCGGTCTCCGTCGCCGGAGAAATTATTGACCTTTCCTGTTATCTGCAGGTTGGCAAGCACGGTGACAAGCACCGCGGATGTGGTCAGAAATGTGTGGCCAACGGACAGCCGGTCGGACTTCTGGCGAAAGACGGATCAGTGTACATGCTGATTGACGAAGAACATAACGCTCGCCGTGACGGACTGACCACTTTTCGCAAGCAGGCGATCGAACACATGGCACACATCGTGACGGTAAACGGTTCTCTGTCGGAAGTTCACGGCCAGAAGGCAATCTTCGTCCAGGGCTTCCTTAAGCCGGCAGGTGGAAACTAGACATGGTGCATCAAAAATTACCGATGCCACGCATCGGCCTGTTTGTATTTTTTGCTGTCATGTCATGGTCAGTCATCGGGCAATGTGAGGACGAAGAACCCACGCCGCCTCTGGGACTGCCACCGGTCTACTATCCTGACGACAATCTGTATTCCACGGGGCGAGCCGAACTGGGCAAGCTGCTGTATTTTGACAAGCGACTTTCCTCAGATGGCACGGTGTCGTGTGCGAGTTGTCATGGTGTCAAACATGGCTTTACTGATGGTGCACCGGTTTCAACCGGGATCAATGGCCAGCAGGGAGGCCGCAGCGCGCCGACTGTAATCAATCGAGGCTACAGTACGGCTCAGTTCTGGGACGGCCGGGCACCATCGCTGGAAGCTCAGGCTATCGGGCCCATTGCGAATCCCATCGAAATGACCAACGAGAAGGATCCGGATCGGGCTCATCAGACATGTATCGACCGGCTGCATAACGTTCCGGAATATCGTGCGAGGTTCAAAAAAGCGTACGGCGACGCGAACTTTACGATCGAACATGTCGGGAAGGCTATCGCGACGTTTGAACGAACAGTTTTGTCTGGTAACGCGCCTTATGATCGTTTCAAAAACGGTGCTAAAGACGCGATGTCAGCATCGGCCATCCGTGGCAAGGACATCTTCTTCAATAAGACCGCTTGTGACAGTTGTCATCTGGGGTTCAATTTCACAGATGGTTCCTACGCAAATATTGGAATAGGTATGAATCAGCCGTCGCCTGACCTGGGTCGTTACGCTGTCAGCAAACGCGAGGAAGACAAGGGGGCGTTCAAGACGCCCACTCTGCGTGAGATTCAGCATACCGGTCCTTATATGCACGATGGCAGTCTGAAGACACTTGAAGATGTAGTAGAGCACTACGATAAGGGAGGGATTGCAAATCCATACCTTGACGAACGGCTCAAGCCACTGAAACTGAGTGAGCAGGACAAGCAGGACCTTGTCGAATTCATGAAATCTTTGAGTGGTGAAGGCTGGCAGATGGAAGTCCCGTCCAGTTTTCCACCATCCAGAAAATGACGGCTAAACCGCACCTCCATCCTGTTTATTTTCAGGGTGGGGGGGTGTGCTTTCCGGCGATTTGGTCGTCCAAACCGACCTGCCCTTCACTTTCGACGTCCGTTACTAAAATATGGCGGACGGCAGACTCGATTATAGCTGCGACAGCAGACATCGCGTTGCAATCGACTGCAACGCGATGTACGACAATCCTACGCGGGATGGAATCCTGGTCGAGACCGTGGCAGATCCATATACCCGATTCGTCACATGCTTCGCGCAGCCTCCGCTTTGCTGATCGATGATTCTGACGCCGGCAAACGGCTTAAATCGATTGAGGCGGACACGCGTGGTGACACCACGAATTGCCCGGTGTGGAGTGATTTCCACCACGCCTCAGCATTCACAGCTGTTCCGGAACCATCACCCTTCGCCCGTCCCTGGTCACGCGGCATCACATTCGGTTTTACAGTCTGATCACGTACAGAGGCGCAGTGCCATAGTGCGTGAGATCAACCAGGCTTCAGTCACCGACATTACTGACGCCAACACCGGTGTTGGCGTCAGTACACTCAGCCTGCGTGCTGACGAACACGGACAGCCCCGCCGGCGGCGAACACTCTGTTGCCGCCTGTTTCGGAAGACGGTCGGGCAGCAGCGGTGACGAGTCCTGTCTGCCGTTCGCAATTGGCCGTCATTCCGTTCAGACTACCTGTCAAGTCACGAGTGTCCTGCGAAGATATCATCGTCAATCTGCGTCTCTTTGCCCGCCGCGTGTGGAGTGTTCGTCACCAGACACCAGAAACAGGGACAATGAGCAATAACGTAACACCGACCATCCTGACAGTCCTGCTGACAACAGTCTCAGCAAATGCCGCTCACCAGGCCAACGGTATCAAAATCGGTGAAGTGACGGCAAACAGTGCAATCATCTGGACGCGTCTGACTGCAGCCGCCGAGCGGAACACTGACGGGAAGCCGTTCCCTGATAACAACGACAGGCAGCGAAGGTCGCTGCCATACCATGACCTTGCGGCGATGGAAGGTGCCGTTCCCGGAATTACGGGTTCCGTTCGTCTGCGCTACTGGCCACGCGAAACCCGCGCCGAACAGGTCACGACGGACTGGCTGGCCGTCTCCACCAAGCATAATCACACCGTTCAGTTCTCACTCTCCGGTCTGGCATCCGGGACAAAATATTCGATCATTGCCGAAGCGCGTCCGGAGGCAGGAAGCGAGATTAGTTCGACGGTACAGGGTTCCTTCGTGACAGCTCCGCCCCATAACCTGGCCGCATCCGTTCGATTTTCAGTGGTAACAGGACAGGATTACCCGCGGCGCGACGATCCGGCGAATGGTCACCAGATTTATCCTCGCATGCAGGAACTTGGCGTCGACTTCTTTGTTCACACCGGCGACATCGAGTACTACGATAAAGCGCGGCCCTATGCGGACAACATCGATCTGGCACGCTTCAAGTGGAATCGTCTCTACGCGATGCCATTCCAACGCAACTTTCACAACCAGACCGCCAGCTACTTCATGAAGGATGATCATGACACGCTGAAGAACGACTGCTGGCCGGGACAAACCTACGGTGATCTGACATGGGAACAGGGGCTCGCATTGTTTCCTGAGCAGGTCCCAATGGGGCCCAAGACGTACCGAACGGTCCGCTGGGGAAAGGACCTGCAGATCTGGCTTGTCGAAGGCCGTGACTTCAGGAGCCCCAACAGGGCAGCAGACGGCCCTGAGAAAACGATCTGGGGCATAAAACAAAAGAAGTGGTTCTTCGACACAGTGGAGGCATCCGATGCCACATTCCGCATCCTCATCAGTCCGACTCCCGTCGTTGGCCCGGATCGAGGCAACAAGAACGACAATCATGCGAACGTTGGCTTCACGCACGAAGGCAAAGAGCTTCGAGACTTCATCGGCCGACAGAAAAACATGTATGTCGTCTGCGGTGACCGACATTGGCAATACGTTTCCGTCGATTCTCGCACAGGTGTTCGCGAATATTCCTGTGGACCGACAACCAACAAACATGCCAGCGGATTCAGCGAAAAGAACCGTTCTGACATGCACCAGTACCTCAACATCGTTGGTGGCTTCCTGCGTGTTGAAGTGAAACGCGACCAGGGAAATCCGGTTGCAGTTTTTCGTCATCACGGAGTCACCGGCAAAGTCCTGAACGAAGACGTTCAGATCGTCCGTTAACCATCACACCACTACTGATTCTTACCGCTGTGCCTGTATTATGAGTTCTTGACATGAAACTGCTGCTGCTCTCTGGCGTCGTCCTGACGTCCGTCGTTGGCGCGGAAGCTGCCGACTGGCCGCGTTTTCGCGGTCCCAATGGAACGGGCATCGGCCACGCAAACACCATCCCAACCACGTGGACGACTGACGACTATACATGGAGGACCAACCTGCCCGGACAGGGCCATGGTTCACCGATCGTCGTCGATAATCACATCTACCTGTTGTCCGGTGACAGGCAAACCGCGGAACGATTCGTCCTGTGCGTAAATGCAGACAACGGTAATCTGCTCTGGCAAAGAGGATACGCATCAACGCCCGGCGAACTTCATCGTGACAACAACTATGCATCATCGACGCCGGCTGCTGACGCACATGGTGTGATTGCGGCGTGGACGTCGACGGACTCCTTTATGCTTGTCGCGCTGGATAATCATGGCAACGAAGTGTGGCAGCGCGACCTCGGAGAGTACAAGTCCGCATGGGGAGGAGCTCCGTGTCCAATCATCGTCGATGACCTTGTGGTGGTTCTGAACGATCAGATGGATCCGAAAATCATGGCACGGTTCCTGCCGAAAGGCACAGAGATTACCGAACCTGGAAAAAGCTCGGCAATTGCGATTGATCGAAACACCGGAAAGATTCGCTGGAAAATCACTCGTCGTACAATCATCGCCGGCTATGCGACTCCCTGCGTCCGACACCTCCCCGGCGGCAAAAAGGAGATAGTGTTCTTCGGCACGGGCAACGGCATGACAGGTGTTGATCCCTCAACAGGAAACGTCAACTGGGAACTGAATAACTCGTTTCGCTCTCGAACCGTCATGTCGCCGGTGCTTGCCGGAGATCTGATTATAGGAAGTCACGGGCTGGGAATCGTAGGAGACAAACTGATTGCCGTTCGCCCACCCAACGAACGAGACAGCGACGCCCAGGTCGTTTTCGAAATGCGAAAATCAATTCCTCTGGTCCCGACCGCAATTTACAGGAATGGCCTGTTGTTCATAACGTGTGAAACAGGCATCGTCAGCTGCGTTGACGCGACAAACGGCAACGAAGTCTGGCGAGAGCGAGTCCGAGGCAAATTCTACGCTTCACCCGTCTGTGTCGGTGACAGGCTGTACTGTGTGGATCGCAGTGGCAGCGTGATCGTGCTTGCCGCCAGCAGGCAGTTTGCCCATCTGGCAACTAATCCACTGGAAGACGACTGTTTTGCAACTCCAGCCGTGGCGAATGAGTCCATGTACTTTCGCACGGCCTCACAGCTGATTGCCCTGAAAGGAGACGAGCTGTGACGGCAGATCGAAACGCAGAGCGACGCCCACGCCGTTAAATGTTCCCGCAGGGTCACTGATGTGACCCTGCGAAGTCCGAGGGATTATTCGCCATCCAGACTGCGATGCAGTTTCCGCAGGGCTTCCCCTTCAATCTGGCGGACACGTTCGCGAGTCAGTCCCATTGATTCGCCAATTTCCTTCAGTGTGCGGGGTTCGCTGTCGTCCAGCCCGAATCGCATTCGCAGAATTGTGGCTTCCCGCGAATCCATTTCTTCCAGCAGGCGAAAGACGTGTTTCAGATTGTCACTGTTGATCAGCTCGTCTTCCGGTCCCACGGTGCGTTCGTCAGGTACGATGTCACCCAGAGACAGTCCTGAATCGTCCTGCTCCGACTGTGGAGACGCATTGTAAAGAGCGATCGCTTTCTTCACGATCCGCAGTTTCTTCTGTGGAATTTCCAGTTCTCTTGCGATGTCTTCAGGAGTCGGCACGCGTTTCAGTTCCTCCGCCAGCTTGGCGGACGCACGCCGCCACTTGGATAACAGCTCCACCATATATGCGGGCACTCGAATCGTTTTCGCGGTGTTGACCAAAGCTCGCTTGATCGATTGTTTGATCCAGTAGCTGGCATAAGTGCTGAAACGAGTGTTCATGTCCGGATCAAATCCCTCAACTGCTCGCAACAGACCCAGGTTGCCTTCTTCAATAAGGTCCTGCAGTGGCAGCCCCTTATTGGAATAACCCCGGGCAATATTCACGACCAGCCGCAGATTTGCACGTACCATTCTGTCACGAGCCGCGGCATCTCCCGCCGAAATTGCGCGGGACAGGTCCTTCTCTTCCTGCGCACTCAACAACGCTGTTTCGTTGATCTCACGTAAGTAAGTTTCAAGCGGAGTTTGTACACGTGAACCGGAACGTGATTGGGCAGTGGTTGTCTGAGGCATGAAAAAGCTGCATTCGATTGAGGGTGATGACAGACATTGGACGGTGTGGTGCTGGTTCCCGGCCAGCCGTTTGAGTACAGAGTCGTTAAGGAAATCCGGTTTCCGTAACAGACGTCAGGCACGCAGGAAAAAGTGATTCGTGATTGAGACGCACCGTCTGCTTACATCAGTGCCTATCGGCGCTGAGCTTGATTGCAGTCCACTGACTTTGCGCAGAAAATGCCGGTCGGGCACACCCGCCGGCTGAAGCCTGCAAGATTCTTCCGATCTGTCAGGGCCAAAGGGAGTCGCGATATGTCTCATGACCCGCAAAATGCGTGTCATCGACTTGTTAGGCACACTGTGTCACATTGAGACATTTCCGGCCCCTGACGATTTCCAATTGACTTTCCGACTCAGGTAATTACTCTTGTGCCGTGTCATGTCGATGGCGCATTGCGACGGACTTGCTGTCATTTTGATATTGTGGAGGATGATCGTCTTGTCGGCTACGAAATGGACACGTCCAAACGAATCGCAACATAGCGCTGGCGGCGATGTATGCAGCACCTTGATTCAGCTCTGCGGTCGTCAGCTGGCAGCTGCCCTGGATTCGGATTCACTCACCGACTTTCTTGCCAATGAATTGCCTCAAGTCGCCACCGAGCTTGCGGCACAATGGCTCGCAGTTGTTCGACGAGTGCCGGGACCTGCCTGGGATACGGTCGCGGAGCACGGTCGCCACTCACTGGGCAGGTCAATGTACCAGATGTGGGACGAGTCACTTGAGCGTGAAGCTGCCGGAATCGGTGAGGCTGGCGACGGGTGGACGTTGTTCGCCTTCCCGCTGGACCGCAGACACGGAGTTGGTGACCTGTTTGTGGGGGCCACCAGAAATGCCGGAAAAGACCTTTTATCGAACGGAATACTGTCTGCAAGGTCGTTGGGTCTGTCACTGAAGCTGGCTGCTCAGCAGGCGGATTCGCGTCGGCAGGTTGATCGGCTAAAGTCGACACTGGATATTGCGTCCCGTTTGTCCAGCGCAGAGGAAACTGCGCCTCTGCTGGATTTGATCGCTCACGAAGCCACGCGCCTGCTGGGCTGTGACCGCAGCAGTATTTTTCTATGGGATCAGGAACGAAACGAAGTGGAAGCACGGCCCGCTCTGGGGGTCAAGAACGGTTCGTTGCGGCTGCCGGCGAACGAAGGCATTGTCGGTGAGACCCTGCGGACGGGCAGCGCGATTGTGGTGGCTGATGCTTATGACGACCCTCGATTTAACAAGGAAGTTGATCAGCGCAGCGGCTACAGAACTCACAACCTTGTATGTGTCCCCCTGCGAGATGCTGACGGCACAATCGTTGGGGCGTTTGAAGCGATCAATCGCGACGGAGGACACGCATTTTCGGAGGACGACGTTGATTGCCTGCAGCAACTGGGAACGCAGGCAGCAGTGGCTTTGCGCAATCTCCGCGAACGAAGTCTGCTGAACAGAAGTCGCGACCAGTTGGCCGAGAAGGTTACCAGTCAGGTGGAAATCGTAGGCACGAGTTCCGCCATAGCGGCTTTACGAGATACGATCGATCGCCTGGCGTCGACTGACCTGCCGGTGCTTGTGCTGGGTGAAAGTGGCACTGGCAAGGAGGTGGTGGCCAATTCTATCCACTTTGGTGGGGCTCGATCAAACAGCCCGTTCGTGGCCGTGAACTGTGCGGCGATCGCAGAATCATTGCTTGAAAGCGAATTGTTTGGCCATGAGCAGGGCGCTTTCACGGATGCCAGAGATTCACGTCAGGGAAAATTTGAACTCGCTGACGGAGGAACACTGTTTCTGGACGAAATAGGTGACATGAGTCTTGGAGGGCAGGCGAAACTGCTCCGTGTCCTTGAACAGAAAACAATCACGAGGGTTGGCGGTTCTGATACAATTCCGGTGAATGTCCGGATTGTGGCAGCGACAAATTCCAATCTGACTGAGGCAGTCCGTGAGAAGCGTTTTCGAGAGGATCTGTACTATCGCCTGAGTGTCGTAACACTGGACCTGCCATCACTGCGCGATCGTCCCGAAGACATCCTTCCACTGGCTGAACATTTTCTGAGTCGTTTTGCCACCAAAGCTCGGCGAGCGGGACTACAGCTTTCGTCTGATGCCCGCCGCAGACTTCAGGCACATGCATGGCCGGGAAATATCAGGGAGTTGCGAAACCTGATGGAACGTGTTGCTTTTCTGGCTCCGAAGGACCGTATTGACGCCGACGATCTGGCATTCATTCTAAGTCCGGATCACGACGGTGGTCCTCGGCTCTCACTGGAACTCGGCCTTGACGGCGCCACCCGCGAGTTTCAAAAGGACTTCATTCGCCGCAGCATCAACCAGGTGAATAACAACATGACGGACGCGGCCAGGCTGCTGGGACTGCACCGTTCCAACCTGTACCGCAAGATGAAACAACTGCAGATGTCCGAAGTGGTTGGCGAATCAGCGGACTGACAACCAATAATCCGCTGCTGCATGGACAGGAACGCAGCCGTCGTCTTTCGTGGTTTAGCTGTGCTTGCTGCAAGGGCTGCAAAAATTCCGCCTGTGAATCATTGACGGTGGCACAAACGGAGTGCAATCAGCAGGTAAGCTCTGTTGTGCAGCGGCCTTATTCCACAATCACCACGACACCGGTGATATTGTCGCGCGAGCCACCTTCCAGGGCTGCGTCCACCAGTTTTTGAGCGATCTCCTGAGGATCGTCGGTAGAGACAAGCAGTTCCTGAATCTGACCGTCGCCGACGCCATCGGTGACGCCATCCGAACACAAATAGTATCGGTCACCACTTTCCGGCTTAATTTCGCTGGCGTCCGTCCCGGCCGAACCGTCTTTGGTTCCCAGGTAACGATAAAGAACGTTGCGATAACGATGAGTCTTTGCTTCTTCTTCGTTGATAGTTCCGGCTTCGAGCAGAGCCTGCGTCAGTGAATGATCATTCGTAAGCTGCTGAAGATTGCCGTTTCGCAGCAGATAGACCCGACTGTCGCCCACACCGCCGATGTAGAAGTTGTTCCCGGCACGGACAAGGAACACAACGGTTGTTCCCATATTGCGAGAGGACGGATCGACCTCACTCAACGACATGATCTCAGTGTTTGCGTAGTCCACCGATTGGTCAATGACGTGAACGACTTCAGCCTTGGGGCCGCCGTCAAAGTTCAGCAACTGCTCCAGCTGTTTCGCAATCAACTCAACAGCAAGCGCACTGGCTTTCTCGCCAGCGTTCTGCCCCCCCATGCCGTCAGCAACGATAAAATACCGATGCGAATCGTCCACAACGTAGCTGTCTTCGTTATTCTCACGGAAGTTGCCCGTGATACTTACATGGCCTGTTCGAATGGAAACCATTGATTGATCCGAAAGATCCTTCCGGAGAAGGACGCTGATGTTCTAATTGTTCAAGTATCCGCAGGTCGGGAGCCGTTACTTCGTCACGCAAATTGTCCCAAACACGTCACGGATTCCTAAGGTCGTGGCGTTGATCAACATTTCGCCGGCTTCGAATCCAGCCGAGGTGCCCAACAGACGATTCTGGCTTTCCACCAGCTGAAAAACTCGTTGTTTCGTCGCAGGGAACTGAGTTTGGTAGGCTCGAATGGACGCCAACTTGATCTCCAGAGTATCAGAAATATCAGAGATAAACCGACCTCCACCTTCAGGAAGGCTGAGATTCTGAAGGCCCAAAGGATACCAAATTTGTTTCTGAATACGATGAACCGGCAGGTTTTCGAAAAGTTCATCCCATTTTGTGAGCCGTGAGTAGAAAATTGCCGCATCCGTGATCTGCATGGCCTGCCAATGATCCGGCGACGCCAATGGAGTCTTGTCGGCAATACCCATAACCAGTGATGGTCGATAGCGACGGAAGACCTTGGCCAGCTCTATTCGTTCCTCGAAGCCATCGAAGAGCCGCCGATTTGGCAGGTCCAGAGTTTCTCTAATATGGACACCCAGAATCTCCGCCGCCGTGCGGGCCTCCTCCAACCGAACTTCTGGCCCCGGGCTGAGCGGGGTAGGCTCTCCGTCCGTCAGGTCCACGATGCCTACCCGCAGCCCCTGACGCACCATTGCGGCCAGTGTCCCGCCGCAGGCGATTTCGACATCGTCAGGATGTGCTCCGACAGCAATCACATCCAGTGGCTCAGGTAG
>Ga0315331_10003273_pt1 | contig 12219 bp, 12 predicted proteins | sample M160m34915metaG_FD_203456 | JGI IMG/M metagenome (GOLD analysis project Ga0315331, IMG submission 203456) | Ammonia-oxidizing marine archaeal communities from Monterey Bay, California, United States - M1 60m 34915 | ecosystem: Environmental > Aquatic > Marine > Intertidal zone | place: USA...
GTGACATTATGGGCTCGGTTGTTGCTTAACTGGAGTTCTTTAAATTAGGATCGATTATAAACATGCTATACCCTGAAAGGTATTATCAGGTAAGCTTAGACCCTTAAAAATAAGGCCTCAAATTGTTTAAGGCCGCCAATATTACCTTCTATAACAATCTGAAAAACTAAAAGTTAATAAAAAGGAGAGCGAGGATGACCCTCAAGTCCCTAGTAAAAAGCATGGTTCTGGGTGCTTCTGCAGTTTTGCTAAGTAATGCAGCCCAGGCCTATTGGTCATTAGATAATGATTCGTCAACCCTGAGCTTTGTCACAGTAAAGGCCGACCATGTGGGTGAAGTTCATACTTTTGATCATCTCACTGGTACCATCGAAGATGATGGTGCAGTTGAAATCACCATCGAACTCGCCAGTGTTAATACCATGATCGATATCCGCAACGAACGCATGCAAGCCATGTTATTTGAAACAAATCTGTTTCCAGAGGCGACAATAGCGGGGAGTATCGATTTAGAAGCAATTACGGCTATGTCTCCGGGAGCAATGCAATCAATGCAAGTGTCGTTCGATCTGGATATTCATGGTGCTTCGGGATCTTATGCGGCAGACGTGGTAATCACTCGGACTGAGAGCGGTGTTGTTGCGTCGACAGCAAAGCCTATAGTTGTCACTGCTGGCGCTCATGGATTGGTTGCTGGTGTTGAAGCCTTAAGAGAAGTTGCCGGATTACCCAGTATTAGTCGTGCGGTCCCTGTTTCTTTTACCGTTGTATTTGAACAAGGCCACTAGAGATTTTTTTGAAACTGCAGAGGGATCCTTGACTAGCTCATGATCCCTCTGCAGTTTCCTGATTTAGCAATAATCATGAAAAATTAAGATTGGGATGATCGCTAAAACTTGTGCTTCAGGAGCACTCTAATAGTTCTTGGGTTTGCTGGATGGAAGTGAATATCTTCTACGCCGACAGGTTCGTGCGATCAAGCCAGCGGATTTCCTGGCCTTGTTTTGGTTGGTCTGGGATAAATTGAGTAACCACTAAAGATCCAACGGCTATAGCTGCGCCTACTAGAAAAACGGCACTATGGTTAATGACCCAGAGAAATCCCAGTAACGCAGGCAGAATCACCGCTGCGATATGATTAATTGTAAAGCTGATAGAAGAAGTGGCTGCGATATCCGCAGGATCAGCTATTTTCTGAAAGTAAGTCTTTATCGCGATAGCCATGGCAAAAAACAAATGATCAAGGAGGTAAAGCACAATTGCTACCGCTATATTGTCAACGAAAGCATAACTTAGAAAGATTATGATTAAGCCGATATATTCGAGTGTTAATGCGCGACGCTCTCCAATATAACTAATAAGTGCGCCAATTTTTGGTGCTAGCCAAAAAGTTAAGGCAGCGTTTACCAGAGTTAGTAAGACAACGTTCTCAATGGGAAAGCCGAACTTTTCTACCATCAAAAAGCCGGCGAAGACGACGAATATCTGTCGGCGTGCGCCAGCTAAAAAAGTAAGAAGATAGTACAGGGAGTATTGCCGCCGCAGGAAGAGAGATTTTTTCTGCACCACACTATCCTCAAAATGAGGAATAGAAATCCAACAAAATAGCCCAATGATAACTGCGGTGCCGCCAGCCAATAAATAGATCAAGAAATAATTAGCATCAAAAAACATTAAGTATAAATAAATAGCACTTAGGATGAATAAGGTGCACATTGCGCGAGCGCTTAATAATTGCCCTAAAACTTTAGGCGCTTCATCTTTAGTTAGCCACTGCAGGCTGAGCGAGTTATGCAGTGTTTCCAAGTAATGAAACCCAGCCGACATGAGCATCGTCGTAAAATAGAGCCAAAGCGCAGTGGGATAAAATGCGGTGATGGCTACGCCTATTCCGAGAGTAAGCAGGGAAAGCACTGCAAAACTTTGCTGCCTTACAAAAATCATAACTAGTATAGCGGTGAAGGCTAGAAAGCCAGGGACTTCTCTTAAGCTTTGTAATATGCCGATTTCTTCGCCGGTAAAATTAGCGTTTTCTACTGTAAAGTTGTTAAGCAATACCTGCCATGTCGCGAATGCAATCGTATTCCCAATGGCCAGTAGGAATAATAAGGTCTTGCGACTTCGCAGTGGAGGGAGCTTCATAAATGAATGTTTATGGGGTCAGTCAGTATAAGGCATGAATAGACTGCAGATAGTAGGAGTATCGCTAGTAATATTTTTTAGTCCTCAGAGCAATCACAGTGGATTGCATGAGACGACGATTATATCATTCATTCGCTATGGCTTCTCTGGATATTTATGCAGGACCTGCCGCAATGAGGCGACTTCGTAAGGAAGGAATTTGCCAGTCTCAATTTAAAGTCTTGGTTGCGGCTTCTGGAGGTCCAAAATGGTTCGTCTTGGCTGGCTTGGATCGTTATTTATTCGGCTCGTTCTTCATCAATCGAGTATCTGAACTTTTTACTATCGGTTCATCGGTGGGTGCTTGGCGTGTGTGCTGTCTGGCCACTCATGACCCCGTAGCTAGTTTAGAGCGATTAGCTCATTTTTATTGTCATGAAAAATACTCTTCTGCACCGACAGTTGAAGAGGTAACTAATAGTGTTCGAATTATGTTAGAGAAAATATTGGGTGAATATGGGGCTATCGAAATTGTGAATAATTCTTTGTTTCGGACTCACATCATAGCCGATCGCAGCAAGGGGATTGGTTCTTCTCATAGTAAAATTCTGCAGGCTATTCACTTGGCTGCAAGTGCTGGCTTTAATCTTATTTCTCGCCGGTCTTTATCGTTGTTTTTTGAAAGATCAATTTTTAGCAATTTGGGAGAGGGGTCCCCTTGGGCCAAGTTTCATGACATTAGTTCAGCAACCGCATTTTTAACAACTGAGAATATTCACGATGTAATGTTGGCCAGTGGTTCTATCCCATTTGTGCTTGAGGGCGTTCGTAATATTACAGGCGCTAGACAGGGACACTATTGGGACGGAGGAATTACGGATTATCATTTCGATTGGAAATTTCATGAGGGAGAGGGCTTGGTGCTATACCCTCATTTCAGTGCAGAGCTCATTCCTGGCTGGTTCGATAAAATGCTCAGGTGGCGCAAAGTAAAACCGGAGAATCTTGAGAATGTTGTATTGCTTGCCCCAAGTAAAGAGTTTGTGCAAAGTTTACCAGGCAAGAAAATCCCTGACCGCAAAGATTTTAGAAATTTAGATTACTCAGCAAGAGTAAAGCGATGGCAAGAAATAATCACAAGGAGTGAAGAGTTAGCAGAAGAATTCAAACTTGTTGTGGAGACTGGAGAGGGTCTAGGTCATATTAAACCGATTGCTGTGAGAGATAGATGATTTCTATCAGAAGAGTTCATTGGTTAAATCAATTAAAAACAATAACGCTCAAGCTACTGCTCAAATTTATAGTTGGTATATTGAAGCCATCATCTGTTTTGCAGAAGAAAACTTCGTGATTGAAAAAAACTAGTCGAGTAACAAGAACTCACAACTGCATCTTTTTTTGGTCCTGGGGATGGACAACAAGGTGTTTACGTATACCTGGGTCACTCCTTGGAAGCCCAATAGGCTTATAGTTATTCAGGGAAAGCCAGCAGTTTTGAGGAAATGGGTCTTTTTGGTGAAGGATATGGTCTGCTTTCAATACAATCTCGAATTGATGATACCCATAAGATGCCGATACATCCTTTAATCGTTATTGTTGCTTTGTTAAATGCTGATAGCGTTACGAAAGGCTGGATTTTGAAGAAATCATTGAATTTAAGGAAGAAGGAGTGAATAAATTCAACAAAGATCCTTGGAAGTTATTTTGGGTAATCTCAATTGTCTTGAGCCTGCAAAGCTGTGTTGGAATTATAGTTGGCACGGCAGTTGATACTACGATTGAAGTAGCCAAGGTTCCTTTTAAAGTTGTTGGCGCTGCCGTCAATTTAGATGACGATGACGATGACGATGACGGATGATTAGGAATAAGTTATGAGTTTTAAGCCAGAAGACTATGATATTCCCAGCCATTACAAGCACTGGGTAGGGGACAAAGCCGAAGATTATATCGGTCCATTTTTTTTTACGTTAGATGGAGAAACTCCCCGTACTGCCTTTCGTGTTCAGGAGCATAATTGCAATGCCCATGATTCTATTCATGGGGGGGTATTGATGGCGTTTGCTGATTATACGCTGTGCATAGGTGCAAATATGGGAGAAAGCGAGAGTGTCGTGACCGTTAGCTGTAACAATGAATTCATTGCGCCAGCCTACAAAGATGATTTGATAGAGGGCGAGTGTACAATCATCCGGCGTGGAAAATCTATGGTTTTCACTCGCTGTGAACTTAGTGCAAATGGGAATGTTGTACTAAATAGCAGTGCTGTAATTAAGCGAATCAAGCCCCGGTAAATCGAGCAGTAAGTTGTGGTGGGTCAGCAAACAAGAATTCAGGTTCTTCTGCGAGTAGCTCTTTTTCATCTCCTTAGCCCCATAGCACAGCAGCTTTTCCGAGCCCATTAGATTTTGCAGCGATTAAGTCTATTGCGCGATCACCAATCATAATGGCATTGCCGCTAATTATATTTTTTGCTAACAAGTTTTCTAATTGTTTGGCTTTCACCACGCTTTTGGTTGGGCCGCTAACGAATTCGAAGTACTGCCTGACGGTGAACCTTTCTAGTATTTTTTCTGCAATAGTCTGGAGTTTTGAGGTACAGACCTCCATCCGAATGTTTCTTTCGGCTAAATTAGAAAGCATTTCCAGAATGTGTGGGTAGAGTTCATTCTCTGTATACCCGATTTCGAAATAGCGCTCGCGATATTTTGCCACAACTTCATCGACATGGTATCTATCGTCAGAACCAATTATCTGCTGAATGGTTTCTTCCAATGGTGGCCCGATATGCCGAGTAATTTCCTGCTCTGAAAGCGGCGGATAGTCAAAACTACTTAAAGCAGAATGCATTGAGCGAACAACGTCAAGTTTTGGATCTGAAAGCGTGCCTTCTAAATCGAAGATTAATGTATCGAAATGCATATAAATTTAATTAGACTTGAAGTGAGTAAATTTTGGCTGCTGTAAAGTAAAACATCGCATATTTCGCATCTTCAGTAGAATTCAGAACCATTTTGTAGGAGTAGAATAATCTCTATAGATACTTTGTCTTTCATTGTTGTAGTATGCTCAGAACCCTCTCAAAGGTTTGACGCAAGTCAAGGCATAGCCGGACTGTTAGAAGATCAACAAAAAGTAGGAGCTATGCGTGAACATAACCTCGCTCGTCATCATTCTTTACCTTGGCGCATTCGTTGCTTTTGGTATTTACCTAAACAGCAAGAAAGGCAGCGCCGCTGATTGGGCAATCGGCGGCAGTACTCTGGGCATTTTGATGATCGCTGCAGGCGCAGCGGGAACTCGAATTGGTGGCGCGGGTACTTACGGTGTCGCTGGCGACGTTATTGCCGAAGGCGTCGGCCATATGTGGTACGGCGTAAATTCATTTGCGGCATTGTTCCTGGTGGGTTTGTTTTTTGCCATACCTTATCGACGCTTGAAAGTAGTTAGTGTTGGGCAGGTATTCAATCGCAGGTTTGGATCCTATCGCTGTCAATGGCTAACAAGTCTCTGTGTGCAAGCAGAGTATCTGGTAGTCAATATAATTGAGCCTTATGTAATCGGCACAATCATATCTGGATTCACTGGCATTCCATTTCCAATCGCTGTCGCTATAGGTGCGTTTTTAATTATTTCCTTTACGGTTTTTGGCGGACTCAAAGGCACTGCTTACGCAAACATTGTGCATTGTTCTGTAATAATATTCGGCCTGTTATTGGTGGGATTGGTCGCCATGAACAATATCGGAGGCTGGGACGTGGTTGTGCAGCGAACTACTGACCAGTTGGCTCTGTCAGGTGGTGATGAAGTTAAGTGGTGGAGTTTCACCGGGATAGGCATTGCTACGATCATCGCCATGTTTATTTCTGCAACTATTCATACGCCGGCCGCATCTGTGTATTGCAATTATGCAAGCTCAGCAGCGAAGGAAGATAATTTGCTTCCGGGTTTTTTCTTCGCAGGTGTCATCGCTGCAACGATGCCAATTGTGGCTGGATTTATTGGCATTTTGACCTTGGCTACTTACGGCGCCGATAGTGGGTTAAGTAGTTATTTGAATATTGCCCAGCTCGCCATAGACAGTGGGCCGATTCTGGGAGGCATTGCTCTGGCTGCGGTACTGGCGGCCGTCATTTCATCCGGCGCGCCAATTCTTCTCGCCAGCTCAACTATGTTTGTCAATGACTGGATACCTGCTTCAAAAAACTTTGCGCCAGAGAAAAAATTACGTTGGTATAAAGTTGTAGCTGTAATCTACGGCACAATCGCTGCCTTGGTAGCCTGGTTAGGTAACATAACGTCTGTTCTTGGATTAGTACTTATCGGATTTGCTTTAGTAGTGCCGCCTGCTGTTGCGGTTGCATTCGTGATTTACTGGAGGCGCACTTCAGAAAAAGCAGCCTTCTATGGCATGGCGTCTGGATTTTTTGGTGGCTTACTCATGTGGTTGTTTAACGTATTGTTCGACGGTCCGAAAAATGCCACGGCTGGTGGGTTTGCGCAATGGTGGCACGAAATTTACAATCAAATTGGTGCCTGGAGTGATCCTGCGTTCGCGACATTTATTTTCCCAATGATAGTGGTACCGTTGTTTACCATCATCTTTCCGAATACTGAGGAAGAAGATGAAAACAAAGATGCCTTTTATGGAATATTGGGACGTCTACAGCGGAATTTTAAATGGACAACTGAAGCGTAACGCTATCGCTTAATTTCACCACTCGCCTGAATAAGAAAAGGGCCCGGTGTCGCGTAACTTTGCTCAAGTAATGCACATAACTCTTCAGCGGTTTCTGCTTTGCCGCCGGGCACTCCGAATCCTTTCGCCAATGCGACCCAATCTACTTCGGGATTTCCGATATCGAAAAGACTGGCGGCAATCGCACCTACATCGGTGACACCTAATCTTCCGTACTCAACATTTAGAATGTTGTAGGAATTATTGGCGAAGATCACAGTAGTCACATTCTGCTCTTCACGGGCCTGAGTCCACAGAGCTTGAATGGTATAAGCTGCACCACCGTCGCCCAACATCGCTAGAACCCTTTGGTCAGGACAGGCTAGTGCTGCGCCAACGGAACAGGGAGCGCCCTGGCCGATGGCGCCGCCGGTTAAGCTGAGCCAACTATTTTGCGTGGTATTCTGGCAAAAGGAATAGGCAGCATTGCCGCCACCGGAATCAGTACAGACAATGACATCTTCCGGAAGTGTTGATGCGAGTGATTGAATTATAGTACTGGTGTTCAACTCGCCACTGGGTTTGCTAATTTCTTTGCGCTCAAAAGAAATTACTGCTTCGTCGCTTGCGCCAAGTCTATCTGCTAAACGTTGCAGTGCATCTATTGAATCTTCTTCGACGGTTGAAAGGCGAGTTACCTGGCATCCTTCTGGAATTAGCTGCCCTGGTTTACCTTTGTAGGCAAAGAAACTGACCGGAATCTCACCGCCAACTAAGATCAGGTTTTTAACCCCGTCTAAAGTGGCCAGGACTTGTTCGGGAAAGTAAGGCAGGCGACTGACAGCAACTCTACCTGGTCCGCCGTCAACACGTGCTGGGAAAGTACCGTTGAATAATTTGCAGCCCAACTTGCTGGAAATTTTACTAGCAGCAGCCATGGCAGGCTGCTCTGCTCCATGATGCTCAAGCAAAATTACAGTGTCACCGCCGGCTTCAATTGCTTTTGCTGACGCTTCAATTGCAGACTCTTCAACTTTGGCCCTTTGGGGAATGGCATTTGGCTTAGCTACTCCAGGTGAATCGCCCCAGGCAGCATCTGCTCCCATAATTAGCGTAGCGATTTGTCCTGTTGAGCCAGAAGATTGTCGCAAGCTGGCGGTGTAGGCGTCGGCGCCATCTTGTGCCAATGACCCCGCAGTGCTCTCTGATTTTATCCAACAGGAGAAATTTCTGGCTAAGGTGTCAATATTTGAAGTAAGAGGTGCATCATAACCCACATGAAAGTTTGGATGGTTACCAATGATATTTATCATCGGAGAATTGGCTCGTCTTGCATTGTGTAAATTGGCAATGCCATTCGCCATTCCTGGGCCTAAATGCAACAAAGTCGCTGCAGGTTTGCCGGTCATTCTGGCGACACCATCAGCAGCGCCAGTGCATACTCCTTCAAATAAAGCCAACACAGATTTAACGCGGGGAACTGCGTCTAAGCCTTGAACTAAATGCATTTCGGAGGTGCCTGGGTTGGCGATACAAAATTCAACGCCGCAATCAGCCAGAGTGTTAATCAGTGCGGTGGCTCCATTCATGCTATTGTTTCCCTGTGTTGTACTAATTAAAAAGATAATTTACTGAGTTTCGAGCCGGATATCATAGCATCCAACTATGGCTATTTCCCAAGAAGAAAGAGAATTTACAGAGTATGTCGTGGACCTTAGTCAATTGGTAGGTCCGGTCTACTCTAAACGTATGTTTGGCGGGTTTGGAATTTTCCTCGATGGTTTGATGTTCGGTCTTATCGCAGAAAATGTTTATTATCTGAAAGTAGATAAAGAGTCTCGTGAGGATTTTGAAGTGCTGGGTTTGTTGCCATTTACCTATGAGAAACAGGGCAAGAAAACGAACCTGGGATATTTGCAAGCTCCTGAAGATGCGATGGAAGATAGCGAAATTATGCGTGAGTGGGCTAACAAAGCATTCGGTGCTGCAATTCGAGCGGCCGCTAAGAAAAAGTCAAAGAACAAAACCTAATTATGCCAATTAAAGAAAATAGTAACTTAAAGTTTTATCTTTTTATCCGCAAAGGCAGCAATTCATCGATTCTTCCTTAACTTAGTCAGGCGAACCCTTTGCAGATGCGCTAAACTTGAAAAGTGCTTTACCTCGTTTATTTAGAATTTAGGGGATATGATGAAAACACGAATAATAGCTTTCGTAACTGCGGGACTTTTAATTGCAGAATTCACGCAAGCTCAAGACGACTACACGGCACCATTTACAGAATGGGGCCAGCCAGACCTACAAGGGGTCTGGAATTTCAGTTCTGTAATTCCTCTTCAGCGTCCAGCATTCTTTGGTGATAAGCAATTTTTAACCGAAGAAGAGGTCGCCGCACTTGCCAATCAAACTGAAGCTGGTTTAGAAGCAATAAACAATATCGGAGTTGGAGGTTACAACACTTTTTGGACTGAAATGGGTGGTACTGGTGATAATAGGACTTCCCTGATTACCTACCCAGGGAACGGCAGGCTTCCTGAAACACAGGAAGGCGTGTCAGTTCAGGTTGGTGGCCTCGGCCCAGATGAACCCGGAATGAGACCGGTCCGCATGGTTGTTGGTGGTATTGCCAAAGATGGACCTGAAGACCGTGGTTTATCTGAGCGCTGCATTCTTGGATTTAATTCCGGCCCCCCGTTTACTCCTAATCTATACAACAATAATGTGCAGATTTTTCAGAATAAGAATACTGTGGTAATCATGACTGAAATGATTCACGACGCACGTATTGTTCCAATCGCTAACAGTGAACCTTTAACCGAGGATATTCGTCTTTGGACTGGTGACTCCCGAGGGTATTGGGATGGCGATACTTTGGTGGTTGAGACTCGCAACTTTAATGGTTTTACTCAGAGCTTCGGTGTGTATGGTACTGCTGAAGAAAAATTATTAACGGAATACTTTACGCGTACTGGGCCTTACACAGTTGAGTATGAATTTACAGTTGATGATCCTGCTACTTTCAAGGACAAAGTTACTGTGATGGTTCCTATGTCGAAAGTTGATGGTCAACTTTATGAGTACGCCTGTCATGAAGGCAACTATGGAATGATAAACATCCTTCGAGGTGAAAGAATGACTGAGCAACGTGAAGCAGAGTCTGCCCAGTAAGTTTTGAATTTCTATAAAAAGGTCAGCATTGCTGGCCTTTTTTTTGTCTCGGGTTTCTTGCCGATAAGTTATTTCGCATTGGTAGTTCTTATTGATATTTGGTGAGATACTCCATTGAGCTACTAAAAACTTCTACTAGCAAACTGATATTTACATAAAGGTTTTACCTGCTTGCAGTGGGTGCAATTGTTCAGTTCAAAACAGATAGCGGAAATTGAAAAATAATCACCAAGTAAGGTGTGGTAATAAACTGGAATACTGAGGGTAAATTTAATCAAAGCTGAAGGACTTATGTTGGTCATCTGCTTTCAATTGTAACTACACTGGTTTAGATGGCGGTATAAAAAAGTGAGATATAATGAGTAGAACTAGAAGGGAATTTATAAGACTCAGTGCCTTGTTGGCTGCGGGTATGTCACTCCCGGCAAAGGCGCAATCACCTTTGAAACTTTTGATTCTTGGGGGAACCGGCTTTGTTGGGCCACACATGGTTCGATATGCAGTTTCTCGCGGGCATCAAGTTTCAATATTTACTCGGGGCAATAAGCAGCTCGATGTCCCTGGTATCGAATACCTGGTAGGGGATCGCAACAATGAGCTCTCTGCATTGACAGGCAGAACCTGGGATGTCGTGCTCGATAACAATTCTAGGGACTATCGATGGGTTCAAGCCAGTACAGAGCTACTTAGAGGTGCAGCCGAGCACTATATTCTAATTTCATCGATTTCTGCCTATGCCATCGAAGGTTTCGGTTATGAAAACTGGCAGCGCATGCTATGGGAGCCAATGGTTAATGAGTCGACTACGAGAGTCAGTCCTCCGGAAGGTTGGTCGATGGGGGATGAAGCAACCTATGGTTTAACGAAAGCATTATCAGAAGATATTGTACACGAGGCCTTCCCAAATCGTTGTGCGATTGTGAGACCCGGTTTAATTGTTGGCCCGGGCGATCCAACAGATCGTTTTACGTATTGGCCTGTCCGCCTTGATGAAGGTGGAGAGATATTAGCGCCAGGTAACCCTAATCATGCTAATCAGATTATTGATCAAAGGGATCTAACAGAATGGATGATTCGACTTGCCGAGGGGCGAGTTACAGGGGACTTCAATGCAACAGGACCCAACTACCGTATGACCATGAGCACTATGCTTGGTGCAATTGGTTCGGCAGTTGATAGTGATTATTCTCTTGCATGGATACCGGAGCAATTTCTACAACAGCAAAATATTTCACCTTGGAGTGATATGCCCACATGGATTCCAGGGGACCCACTTTCATTCGTTAGTGTTGAGCGGGCAATTGAAGCAGGCCTAACCTTCCGAACTGTGGAACAAACTGCCCGGGACACGCTAATGTGGGACAGAACTCGACCCCAAATAGAGCGGCAAAATCGGCAAGCTGGGCTGACTCGCGAGCGCGAACGAGAAATTATTGAAGCTTGGAAAAATCGACTCCGCTAAATTAAGTGAACTCGAGATAAGAAGTTGCCTTGTTTATATTCTGTTCAAACTTAATTCATCGGGCCGCTTTAACTTGCGCAGAGATTAGATAAATATGCACTCTTAACAGAACTCGTTTCTAGTAGTTTTGTATATATTTGATGTTATTTCCAGAAATCTCTTCCCGTTTGTGTGGGAGATAGAGAATGGGAATATTGTATTCTTGCTGCTAATTCATGCGTCTGTTGCTCTTTTCTAGATTTTGCCAACTCGGGTAGAAACTAGCTTTCTTGATCTGAAATAAATCTTTGATATGATTAATCTTTGTCGTTCGCACAGGCATTGCTGTGCGATGTACCGTAGGATCTGATGACAACATGCAGTAGCAAGTTAATTCGACCAAAAGCTCAAAGCTTTCCTATATTTCAGGTCATATGCCGCGTTGTTCGGTTTAGTGCTTTTTTGGTGGTTGGGCTGCAGACCCTGCCTATGTCCCTGGTAGCGCAAGAAAGAATTAATAACCCTGAAATTTATTCTACTCCTGCAGACATGAGTGGTGTTCATTTTTATTTAATTACGGTGGACGTGGGTGACGCTGTCTGGGATAACTTTGGTCACACTGCCTTGCGGGTGTTTGATGAAAACTCAAATACTGACGTGGTATTTAATTGGGGTAATTTTGATATTGGTGGCGGTGCAGTAGAGTTTTCTTGGGATTTCTTTAAAGGAATTATGAATTATCAGCTGGTCACTAGCTCGCCTAGTCAGGAATTTTCGATGTATCGGTTCCAGGAGCGCACGGTTTGGCAAGACC
>Ga0315331_10003275_pt1 | contig 12218 bp, 10 predicted proteins | sample M160m34915metaG_FD_203456 | JGI IMG/M metagenome (GOLD analysis project Ga0315331, IMG submission 203456) | Ammonia-oxidizing marine archaeal communities from Monterey Bay, California, United States - M1 60m 34915 | ecosystem: Environmental > Aquatic > Marine > Intertidal zone | place: USA...
AGTAACCGTGACTATGGACTTTCGTATTTTTACCGAACCACAACAAGGTGCGACTTATTCTGACTTGTTAGCAGCAGCTTTGATGACAGAAGAATCTGGATTTGACGCTTTTTTTAGGTCAGATCACTGGTTAGCCATGGGCGATAGTGATGGTTTTCCGGGACCGACTGATGCATGGATTACGCTGGGCGGTTTAGCGAGGGAGACCAAAAAAATTCGACTTGGGACTCTTGTCAATTCAGCTACTTTTAGAATGCCAGGGCCGTTAGCTATCTCGGTCGCTCAAGTTGATGAGATGAGCGCAGGTAGAATCGAACTTGGTCTTGGCGCCGGGTGGTATGAACAAGAACATGCGGCATATGGCATACCATTCCCAGCTCTACGTGACCGTTTCGATATTTTGGAAGAACAATTAGAAATTATCACTGGCCTTTGGGCAACTGAAATTGGTGACCATTACGATTTCCAGGGAAGACACTATTCTCTAGTAAACTCTCCTGCTCTACCCAAGCCTTTCCAAAAAAATGGTCCTCCAATTATTATTGGTGGCGGCGGTCAGCGTCGGACGCCTCGGTTAGCAGCTGTCTATGCTGACGAATTTAATCTTCCTTTTCGATCAATTGAAACGTTTAAAAAACAAAAAAATCGGGTTATTAAGGCGTGTGAAACAATAGACCGTGACCCGTCAGAACTTACTTATTCGGTGGCGCTCGTTGCGTGTATTGGTAGTACTGATAATGAAATTGCGGCGCGAGCAGAAGCCATCGGTCGCGATGTGAAAGAACTGCGAGAGAATGGGCTAACAGGTACACCAGCTGAAGCGCTTGAAACACTGCAAAAATGGCATGATGCAGGTGCTGAGAGAATGTACCTTCAGGTGTTGAATCTTGAAGATCTTGATCACATCGGGCTGATGGGTCACGAGTTCATCGGACAACTGTGAGGATTTAACCATGATATTGAAGCGGTGAATCCAGCAGCAATGTGGTCGAGAAAGTCGTGAAGCGTACACTAGCGTCGTGGCGAGTTTTTTATGAAAGGTAAGTGATGAAATGGTTTTGGGCACTGACATTTGTTGTGATCTCGGTGCTCATGTCGTCAAACTCAGCCGCAGTATTAATCGAACCAGTCGAAGGAACCTCCAATAATGTTCTGGTGGGTGATGACGGGATAGCAGACGCATCACTTACATCATCCGGCTTATTGACATTCAGTTTTAAAGTGCCGCAAGTTGAGCATGAAACGATAGTTAGCTATAGGCAAATAGATGCTCCGGCCGGTGACTGGTTACCTCTTGCCGCGACAATTTCAAGTAAACTAGAGCGCCAAAACTATGGTTCCGCTGTCCACTGGAAACCTGAGCCGGTTGTTACCGGGGGATCAGAAGTGACGATAGAGAATCATCCTTACCAGGTGAGGTTAGCAACGATACATGGCTCTCAAAGCAGCTGGTGCGGTGGCGCTCTTCTAACTCCTGACTGGGTTCTAACTGCTGCTCATTGTGTCTATGCAAAGGATAATTTTTCCCTGCCTAAGAGACTAATTGTTGGGTACGGAAAGTCGAAAAGGTCAGATATTAATGCTGACTCATATTTCATAAAATCGTCAAGTCAACAGATTGTTCACCCACAATTTAGTTGGCAGACGAATCAAAACGATATTGCACTTGTGAAGCTAGACGAACCGGTAGACATGCGATATGCAGGATTACTTCCGGTGCATGATTTGGGTGATCCAACAAACTCATCACCGCTTTTTATTACGGGCTGGGGAAATACTACGACCATCGGTGCCAATGTTGACCACCTCAGGGGGGCATTAGTGAATCTCGACTCACAGTGTGGCCAATGGGGGGCGCGTATTAATCCGACAATCCAAGTTTGCGCGGTGGGATCTGCTGGTCAGAGCGCCTGTCACGGTGACAGTGGGGGTCCTCTTGTCATTAACGAAAAAGGTGTTCTCTATTCATTTGGTGTAGCTAGTTTCAGGGGAGAAAGCTGCGAATCGATAAGAACGCCGTTGGTGTATAGCAAGGTATCGGCGTATAAGGAGTGGATAGAAATAAATACGGGTCCGTTGTGGTCCACGAAAATAGCATCAGATACCAGCGCGGTGTTCCTCGCAAATGTCGAAGAATGTAAAACATATGCAGTTCGAATCTCACCTATAACTGACGGAGTTTTGACTCCCACGAGAGATTGGCTTTTAAAGGCTAATTCGAGTCAATGTTCGGGCGTGTCAGCCGAGGCGCTTGAAGGATATTGGCTTTTGGAAGAAACTGGTCGTGTCCATGCTTTTGGAGATGCTGAGGTTTTCGGTGATGTTGTTCTTGTAGATGAACGAAAGGCTGTAGATATCGAACCTAGTAACTCCGGGTTTGGTTATTGGATTCTAGACGATGGCGGGACCTTCCATAAGTTTGGAGATGCAGCTTCGATTCCGGGCGCTGATTTATCTTCTCTGGAAACGAACTACGATTTTGGAATTTCACCTTCTGGGCCTGAAAAAGTCGTGTCTTCTATACCGACTTCATCTGGGCAGGGCGCGTACGTTTTTACATCGATTGGAAGAGTGATCAGGACAGGAGACGCTGTTGCTTTAACTGACTCTGCTGGTCGTGAAGACTTGTTATGGATAGAGCAGCTAAATGCGCCGATCGTAGATGCACGGATCACAGGTGATAGATCTGGCTACTGGCTACTGGCAGAAGATGGGGGTATTTTTACGTTCGGTAATGCGGGATTTGCTGGCGCAGTTCCTGAAAAACCTAGAGCTGATTGGATCGACGAAAAAATAGTTTCATTCGCCCCAGATAATGATGGTGAAGGGTATGTGGTTGTTGCAGCAAGTGGGAAAGCCTGGTTTTTTGAACACCCCATCCGCCCTCAACTTCAGGATGTTATTGAATCTGCTTTCGGGACACGAACGCTTAATCAGCCAATAGCTTTGGTGAAGGAGCGTCGTTGTGGTGGCTACCTTATGGTGGCGACCGACGGTGGTGTGTTTGCGACTCCGATGTCCGACTGCGGATTTCAAGGATCTTTGGGAGACGATCCGCCAGATAGCCCGATTTTGGCTTTGGCATCGTTAGATTAAAAAAGGTTTTAATATCAGAAGCTAATTTATTGGTGAATGTTAAAAATAAATTCGAATAATGAGATTGTTAAGTTCTATCTATCAGTAATTTTGTAACTTAGAAAAAGACCCCATGATCAGCTGCGACAAGACTTCCAAGAACGGCTCCGGTCCTAAACAAGATGTTAGGTGTGAGTAAATTGTTCGGAGGCAGAGTAGCGCCGAGAGCTAACTTTGGTAGGCAAGTGCGCAGAATACGGTTTTCTGAAAATCAAACGTTTGCTTTGATGGCAATTGTTGTTGGCCTAGCGGGTGGTTTAGCTGCAGTCGGATTTCATCATTTAATTGATTTTTTGTCAGTCGAAATTTTTGGTCGAATAGCTGAATTTTGTGAACCGCTGGGTAAATTTCGGTTCCTTCCGCCGATTATGTTGGGAGCTTTGCTCGTAGGTCCGCTGGTGAGTAGAGCTGCACCTGAGGCTAAAGGCCATGGTGTTCCTGAAGTTATGGAAGCTGTGACTCGGCGTGGGGGAAGAATAAGAACGAGGGTTGCCTACGTCAAGGCTATTGCATCAGCATTAACTATAGGTTCTGGTGGATCAGCTGGGCGCGAAGGCCCAATAGTGCAAATTGGATCGGCGATTGGATCAACAATTGCGAGAGCGTTTCGCATGTCTGACCGGCGTAGAAGTACATTCGTCGCTGCAGGGGCGGCTGCAGGCGTAGCAGCAGTTTTCAATGCGCCTCTAGCTGGAGTGTTTTTTGCTCTTGAGGTAGTACTGCGGTCATTTACTGCACGAGGTTTTTCTACAGTTGTCATATCAGCAGTAACAGCTAACGCTGTATGGCGATTGATGGTTGGAGATGAATCGATTTTAACCGCGGAAGTTTATCGACTTGAGGAGCCATTGGAGTTGCTGTTGTATGGGGCTTTGGGCGTATTTGCTGCTGTGATAGCAGTAATTTTTGTTCGGGTTCTATATTTTATCGAGGACAAATTTGAGAATCTTTCGGTCATATCGGACCTTCGTCCAGTTATTGGTGCCGTAGGAGTTGGAATTCTCGGAGCGATATCTATCGATCTATTGGGATCAGGTCTTTCTGGTATCGATAAAGCTCTAGCAGGCGAGTTCACTGTGAAATTTATTTTATTTCTGCTCGTTGGCAAAATGATTGCAACTGCATTGACCTTGGGGTCTGGCGGTTCTGGTGGTATTTTTTCACCATCACTTTTTATCGGTGCGTTATTGGGTTCTGCCTACGGTGAGTTGGTTAACCAAATTTTTCCTGGCTCAACGGCACCGGTAGGAGCATACGCAATCGTTGGGATGGCTGCAGTGTTTGCCGCAGCGGCTCAAGCGCCTATGTCCGCAATATTTATTGTCTTTGAAATGACAAATGACTTCGGTCTGATTATGCCGTTAATGGCTGCTTGCGCGGCGGCAACAGTTGTCTATACGGCCATCAAAAAAGATTCGATTTACGAAGTGAAATTGCGAAGAAAACGAGCTCTGGCTTCTGACCAACAAGGTGATGAGCACCTCATGAGTTCAGTGCTGCTGGTTGCTGCGGCTGAAGCGAAATATGTAGCTTGCTTTGAAAATATTCTGCTGGCGGAAGCAATTAGTTTGATGGATCGTAACAGAGAGGAGGTACTTCTAGTGGTGAGCCACGATCGAGCGTTGAAAGGGGTTGTGCACCAACGTGATGCAGTGATAGCAATAAAAGAGATCCCAAATCGGAAAGTTGTAGATGCGATAAGCCAAGATCACCCCGTGGCGCATCCGGGAGCAACTCTTGAGAATGGAATGCAGCTTCTTGAGAACGGAAACACAAATTTTTTGCCGGTTCTAGATTGGAATGATCGGGTTCTAGGCGTCGCAAATCGAATTTCAATAACGCGAGCCTACGAAGTTTCCCTCAAAGCGTTTGGCGAAAAATAATTGTTAATAGGTTCACTTACTTACCCGCCTAGATGAGACCAGCAGCTCCGGCAACGCTTGATAAGTGGCGATCGAAATCTCTAACGGGAATCGGTGGTGCCAATATGAGTTCGTCTATGCCCAAATCCGCTGCCTGCTGGACATGGTCATAGATTATCTGAGGATCAAGAGATCCCAGAGGAAGGCCAAGCCGAAAACTGAAGTCGTCATCTGACACGTCACGGCCTGCATCATTCATGATGCTTCGTAAATTATTTAGATGTTGTTCGATATCGGGTTGTGCCCACCAGCCATACCAGCCATCACCGAGCCGAGCCGCCCGTTTCATTGCTGCGGTGGAGTCACCTCCTATAAGAATTGGAGGACCACCTTTGCTTATAGGTTTAGGGTTTAACACTACGTTTTCGAAGTCTACGAACTGGCCATGGTAGGTCGCTCGCTCATCTCGCCAGGCGATTCGCATCGATTCTATATACTCATCCAGACGGCGACCTCGGTTTTCGAAAGGTATTCCTAAGGCTGCGTATTCTTCCCATGACCATCCAGAGCCAACACCAAGATCGAATCGTCCGTTGCTTAGATGATCAAGAGTTAGTACCTCCTTAGCGGTTAAAAGCGCTGGCCTTTGAGTCAAGATAAGCACTCCGGTTACGAAGCGCAAAGTTGATGTGTGTTGCGAAGCGACTTGAGCGACGAAGAGGGGATCATAGATTCCGGTTTCGGGATCCCAATTCGGTTTTCCGTCATTTGTGTAAGGGTATGAAGATTCGTATTTGGCAAAGAAAATCACATGCTCAGGAAGAGATAAACTTTTGAACCCTAAGGATTCGATGGTCTGAGAAAAATCTTTTATATAGGCCAGATCACGGTGAGGTGAATTGCCAAAAAACCCAGCAATACTAATATCCATGGTATCTCCCAGCGTTTTTGCGTTAAGTGTAAGCCACTGGTGAGAGTGTACTAACCGGTGCTTAGCTGGTTTGAAGCACGCAGTAATTTTAACTATTACAGAACATGACGATAAGAGAATATCCGATAAAAGCGTTATTAAGGCCCGCACTAGGTGGATGAACCTCAATAGGTCGCTAAATTCGCTATTTGTGGTCGCTGATAATTTCTCTGAAAACATTGATGATTTAATTCGTAACAACAATGAGTTCGCTAAATCTTTTAATGACAGTGATTTGCAGGTAGCGCCAACTATGAAACTTGTGGTTGTGGCTTGCATGGATTCGCGCATGGATATTTTTAAACTACTGGGACTAGAAAATGGTGAAGCACACATAATAAGAAATGCGGGTGGAGTTATAACAGATGATGTAATCCGATCGGTTTGTCTGTCTCAGCGTTTCATGGGAACACGAAAAATTGTTCTTTTGCATCACACAGATTGTGGTCTTCAGAAGGTCAGTGAAGATAAATTTAAGGCGGAGTTAGAAGATGAGCTTGGAATCAAACCTCGGTGGTCGCTAGAAGCTTTTGTCGATCCATACTCAGACACTAGGCAGTCTATGCAACGGCTTATTGTTACACCATTTGTAGATCACAGTCATATGCACGGTTTTGTCTACGATATTAAAACCGGTGAACTCCATAAGGTTGAAGTGAAAACTTAATAAAATTTTGAACCAAATGAACTTGGTATTTCGAAATCCTGGTTTGGAGGCGTTTAGAAGGGTGGTGGGAGCATAATCGGTGTCCCAAGGGATACTGTTTTGTCTGCATGGCGGCGCGACTAATTCACTTAAAACGTAACCAGCGAATTCCGCTGTATTTAGGTGGAATGATGGGGCCATTTGGGGGCACTGTCTTAATTCCGATGATTCCGGAACTCAGAACTACTTTCGAAACCACTACTGCGACTATGGGATGGGGATTAGGTGCATACTTTTTTCCCTATGCATTATTTTTGTTAGTTTCTGGAACCATAGGGGAGCGTTGGGGTCGCTCAAAGTGTGTGCAGATAGCATTTTTTTCCTATGCATTAGCGGCTGTGGTTTGTGCTGCATCTCCGAATTTAGGTTGGTTTTTTGCGGGTCGGACAATGCAAGGAACAGCGAACGCCTTTATGACCCCTTTGCTTCTAGCTAGCCTAGTAGATGTCACTGAACCCGAGAGGCTTGGTCGGTCGATGGGAAGCTATGCCGCTTTTCAGGCACTTGGTGGAGTACTAGGTCCGTTAGTCGGTGGTATCTCGGCCGATGGAAACTGGCGATGGGCGTTCATCGCGATATCGGTTATGTCAGCAATACTGTTGGTTCTTTTGTTGCAAAGACAGATTGAAGAAAGTGTGAACATCAATTTAGTTAGTATCCGAGGGTTATTGAATGGTCGGATGCTGGCGCTGGGACTAATGGCATTAACTACTTCTGCCGGTCCAGCCGGTGTTGGGGTTCTTGTAGCGATAGTAGCAAGAGATACTGTCGGCATGTCGGGTTCTGCTGCAGGCTTAGTTCTGATCTCCGGCACTCTTACCGCCGCTGCACTTGGACCCGTTTGGGGTCGCTTTATAGACCTAGTTGGTGCACAAAGAGCTGGGTTAGTAGCTGTAACTTTAAGTTCATTTAGCGCACTGTTGTTGGTATGGGTTTCAACTGCTGGTGGGTTAGTTTTCACATGGATGTTAGGGGGAGCTACTGCTGGTTTTATAGCAACTAGTTTTCAATCATTAGCTGCTGTTGCGGTAACTGGTAATCGAGGAGGTGGAATCTCTTTTGTGCTGTCTCATCGTTTTCTTGGGAGCGCTATCGGCCCCTTGATTTGGTTGCCCGTCTATTCTAATAGCCCAGCATCCGCATTTCTTGGATGCGCATCCTTAGGAGTGATAGCGCTCGTAGCGGTAATCGCATCGGGCTATGACACGCTTCCCTCGTAAGTTTTTGTTTAAATATTTTAAAGCCAATTGGCGATAGCTTCACCAATTTCGTCGGGGCTGTCTTCTTGAATAAAATGGCTACCGGCAACAGTTACTTCGGTTTGGTTAGGGAAGGTTCGGCAAAATTCTCGGGGACTACCTGTAAGTAGTGAACCCGGGTCAGCGTTAATGAACAGTTTCTTTACTTGTGATGTCTGTAACCATTCTGAGTAAGACTGAACAATTGCAGTGACGTCAGCTGGCTCCTGATCAATAGGAATTTCTCGTGGCCAGGTGAGGGTGGGTCTGCGGTCTGCTTTTTGAACGAAAGGCTTACGGTACTCTTCCATTTCGTTATCGTCGAGTTCTCTAATAACTGAGCCTGGGAGAACTCGTTCAACAAAAATATTTTTTTCAATGACCATTCCTTCTCCTGCATCTGACCTAAAGCCCTGGAATACTGGTGAAGCTGATTCAGGAAATTCATCCCAAGTTAATGGACGTACAATGGCTTCCATGTAGGCCAACCCGATAACTCTTTCCCTATTTCGGTTAGCCCAGTCGAATCCTAACGCTGAGCCCCAGTCATGGATGACAAAAGTAATTTTGTCTCCTAAATCAAGCTGTTCTAATAAACCGTCGAGATATTCGCGATGCTCAACTAAGCGGTATGAATCGGGTCCTTTGTTATCAAGCTTGTCTGAATCACCGTGACCAATTAGATCCGGGGCGATACACCGAGCGTGTTCGGAGAGGTGTGGGATAATGTTTCTCCATAAGTACGAGGAGGTTGGATTTCCATGAAGAAAGATGATTGGATCACCTGAACCCACTTCGTGGTAAGCCATTCTCTTACCATTGACTGTCGCAAATGATTTAGCTAAGGGAGCAGCGGAGAAAGAATTATTAGGCATGTGGCATACCTTACACAGAGCTTAATATTTTTTGTAAAAATAATGGTTTGATAAGTTATTTATTGAAATAATGCTAGAGCTTGAGCGATGTCGGTCTGAGTCACTACAGAGTTATTCAGTATTGTCTTTTCGAGCCATTCAGGGCGACCAATTGAGGCCACAGCGATTGCAGGCTTGAGACCACTAAGCTGAGCGAACTGAATGACGTGTTCGGTTGCGTAGTCCCCAGGCCTCGTGTCGCTACTCAGCTCAAGCAGAGCCCATGGGTCCGGTGTCTTGTTGCTCATACCTGCGGGAGGTTCGGAGAAAACTTTAGATGAGCTTGGTCTACTCCCGCCGCCGTCAAGCCCAGGGCCATCGGCGATGACTAAGCCTCGAACCTGTTTCGGCCTTGATCCAGCAAGTAATAATCCGATGTAACCGCCGAGACCTCGTCCGAAGATTGTCACATCGCCGAAAGCGTGAATCACAGCATCTGCATCAGACATAAGGGCTTCACATGTGTAGCCTCCGCCGGCCGGCAATGACGATTGACCATGACCAGTAAAATCTAATCCGATTATTGGACCTACCCAATGCTCAGTGCCTGATGGTGGCGATGAGAGAGTGCGTTCGCCGAGTCCATGTAGGACCAGCAACGGACGTCCGGAGCCTTGCTGAAGCTCGTGGACTGCTAAATCAGTTTTGACGTGCCGCAAAAATGTGGTTTTCATAAAAGTTTTCCCAGGAAACGAAGGACGATTGCTGATACTTCGGCAGGCCTTTCAATGTGCACGAAGTGGCCTGTTTCTGCCAACGCATGGAATTCGGCCCCAGTAGGTAAAATCTCTAGAGCTTCGTCAGGACTTGTTCCCCAACCCATTTCTTCTTCTATAGTGCCAATAATTCCGAGATATGGTAACTGAAGTCCGCGAAGTTTAGGTATAGCCCATTGAGGGTTCCATGCTCCTGTTGGGCCAAAACGTAGGGCTGGATCAATTTTCCAACGCCAACCGTCAGAATCTTTGCGAGCACCTACTGTGACTAAATATCTGAGCCACTCGGGAGCGAGTCTCGGGTTCATTGCCTGCCTTCGCTGTGCCAGCCCTGCCAGAGTGTCTGGTCTGCGAGTTAGGGTTGAAGCTTTTCTGCGATGATCCAGATATCCGGTCAGTTCCTGGTTGAGGGCATCAACATCTGTACGATCAATCTTTTGGCTGAAACCGCGTTCGTTGGGTATCCCATCAAGGTTAATTACAGCGCTGATTCGATGAGGTAGTGCATCTGCTAGTTGGTTCATGATGCCGCCTCCTTTGCTATGCCCAAGAACTGGTATCAAATCGTTGCTGTCTATCGAGTCAAGCACCAAAGCAGCGTCTCGAATATCCGCGTCGAAACTGTAGAGGCATGCAAGATCGCTGTCGCCATGGCCTCGATGATCCCAAGAAATCACTCGAAGCCCAGCCTTAGCTAACAAAGGGGCGAAAATATCAAAAGTGCCGGAGAAATCAAAACCTCCGTGAGCCATCAAAAGAGGCTGAGCTGATTCGCTGCCCCATTCGCTCACTGCTACTTCTAATCCACCGCCAACATTTAGCCGCCGGATTCGATCAGGACGATGTGCTGTTGGCACATGACTGCGCGCGATTATTACTTCTTGGTCGAGTTCACTGGTCATAGTTGTGTGGTCAGTTTGCCAGTATTGCTTGCATTTTTTTCACAGTGGAGAGAATCAGATCACCCTCGCTGTCAGAAACAGAAGACCAAGCAGGAATTAATAAATCATTTGTGAGCGCTTCAGCTTTCCCCCAGTTATAGCGGTCATCCTCTGTTGGATTTGGGCCATCCTCCCAACCGAAAAATGATGTGTCGTTTGGCCTTTTGACCCGGTGTGCCATTTCTGCAGTGATACCGGAACTAAAAAGCGCACTGAGATGAATTGAGCCCCGCATCTCCCTGAGTACTGATGTAACCTGCATAGCTGCACCAGCTGGATTCTTTGAAATAGGTTCTGCTGCGATTCCCGAAAATAAGGCTAGGGATGAGCGCTCTTGCGCCGTAATAATTTTTTTGGTGGCTTCCACATACTCGTTTAGGTGAGGGAGGGTGGAGAATTTATCGACTCCAAAATTTTGACTGCATAGTATGTATTCGTGACCTGCGACCCGAGGTGGAAGGATGTCTTTTGCTGAATTCCAAATTTTTTGAACAGTAGCTTTACTGAAATATCCCATGGCGCTTTCAACGACCTCAGCTTCGACGTCACCGAGAACGCCACATCTACCTAACATGTAGAAACGAAAACCATCTAGGCCCAACGCTTTCCCGCGGCTAATGGTTGCTTCATCGAAATAGAAAGCCCCTCCAATGCCAGCGATAAGTGGTGATGCTTCGTTAATGAGTTGAATTGGTGCCATAGAAATTCTTCTTTGTGGGTTCTGAGAGATACTTAGGTTGCCATAGACAGCGATCAGATCCACTGTCGCCTACGGTTATAGCTATGACAACAGATATTAAAATTGGTTTGTTCTCGATAAACACCGACCACCTTGCAGGTCCCGAAAATATAGCGAAGGTTGCCGTAGCTGCTGAGGAAGCAGGTTTTGAGTCAGTTTGGACTGCTGAGCATGTAGTTTTGCCAGACCCTCAGGTTGCACCTTCACCGCTTCCACCCGAGGCAAAGTTGTTAGACCCAACCGTTGCTCTTGCATATATTTCGGCCGTAACGAAGACAATAAAATTGGGTACAGGAATAATAATATTGCCGCAAAGGAACCCTCTAGTGCTTGCAAAAGAGTTGGCGAGCTTGGATGTGCTTTCTGCAGGCCGTCTTACCTTCGGAGTAGGCGTTGGCTATCTAGGACCTGAGTTTGATGCTTTGGGAATCCCAATGGAGGACCGAGGTCCCCGAACTGTGGAGTACATCGAAGCAATGAGATCTATTTGGAATGACCCGGAACCCTCGTATAGCGGAAAGTTCGTCTCATTTTCTAACGTAAAAGCGAACCCACGACCTCAACAAAAATTGGGCCCACCGGTTGTCATGGGAGGCCATTCAAAACCTGCTTGGCGGAGGTCTGTAACACACAGCCAAGGTTGGTATGGATTTGCTCTTAACGTTGAACAGACAAAACAAAACATAGAAGGGCTAGCTGAGGCGGCTAGTCGTTATTCTCGACCTGAGGAGCTAGGAAATTTGGAAATCACAGTGACACCAAGAATGCGACCAGGTGTAGAAATGATTGAAGCTTTCAGTGAATTAGGAGTCGATCGTCTAGTTTTGCTTTCTGGCGCCAAAAATGTGGATGAGAGCCTTGCGTTTATCGAACATATTCATGGAAGTTTGTTGAGCTGACCGGAGAAATTATGCAACCGCTTGAGGGAATTCGAGTAGTAGAGCTAGCGCAAGGAATAGCGGGCCCATACGCCGGGAAACTTCTTGCTGGATACGGA
>Ga0315331_10003276_pt1 | contig 12218 bp, 2 predicted proteins | sample M160m34915metaG_FD_203456 | JGI IMG/M metagenome (GOLD analysis project Ga0315331, IMG submission 203456) | Ammonia-oxidizing marine archaeal communities from Monterey Bay, California, United States - M1 60m 34915 | ecosystem: Environmental > Aquatic > Marine > Intertidal zone | place: USA...
AGCGCGACCTTTCGCAGCATCCCCGGGTGATGACCCGCCTGCGTAGTAAATACGTTTAAACTTTTCGATTTCAGATTTTTTATCCGCGCTACTTTCCCTGAAGGTGCCCCACAGTGATTCCAACTGAATATTGATATCATCATTTTTAAGGTTCCGAAGTTCGCGTACAAGACTCGCTGAGAGATCCTTTTTTGGAATAAGTCCACTTTCAACCCCACTGATCAGATGCGTCGCATAGGGCGCTCGAGATGCCAGAACACTCAAGGCCTTCTGTTTTTCATTTCCTGTCAATTCAGGGTAAACTTTCAGTAATGCGGGGGGTGTTTCAGTTTGATTAAACCGAGCCAGATGTCGAATCGTTTCGGAACGCACCGCAGGGTCCGCTATCAATTTCAATAATGCGTCGGGCAATTGAGGATCATTGGCCTGAACCAGAGCATTCAACGCGTTGACACGCTCAGAAGCAGACGCACCTTGATCCTTGAGCACAGTTCGTAATGCATCGAGTGCCGCTTCACTTCCAAACGTTAATGAGAGCGAACGCATCAAAACTCGCACTTCGCCATTTGGACTTTTACCCAGTTTTGATTCCAGGCTGCCCCAACCTTCCGGCATGTCCGCCTCACTCCGCCCTTGCAAGGCCTGACGGATACCTCGCAGCACGTCCAACTGAAAAGTTGTATCCTGACTTTGACTCAGGAGTGTGACCAGGGGTTCCAGTGCATTGGAACGAACGATCTGAGTCTGCATGATGGACAGACTGAAGACCGCCGCAATCATCAGGCGGTTCAGCTGGAATTTAAAAATACTCATTTTTCTTTCGGGGGATGAAGGTTCAAGAACGGGCCTCAATTTGTTGAGGCCAGGGCACCTGTCGTCATTCGACGCGCTATGTATTGCCTGAGGATGGGAATCCCAGTTGATTTCAACAGGGCCAAGCCCTGATCTTGATCAGCGCCGACAACCGGTTCCATTGCATACCAATACATTAACGGAAGATTATGATCATCTTTATCTTCGTCGCGAGCCGTCAACGCTTTGATGACAGGGAATCGATCTTCAACTTGCGTTCGTTGAAGTGCCGAAGCGATGTAAAGACGTACAAAGGAAGAAGAGTCCTCTGCTGCTAGAATTGCCAGCTTTTCCAACGCGATTTTCGGAGCGCTGCGATCTTCCCACAGCAACTGGATTGCCCATGCACGCACATACTCATTTTCATGCTCCATCAGTCGCAGCCCGTATCGATGAGTGAACCCTCCAATGCCATTCAGGGTCCAAAGAAGTCGGAGCTTGTGGGAAATGGAATCAGTCGAGTCGAACAAATTCCTAATTTGCCGATAAAGCCGGGCATCGCCACCCCGTGCCATCAAAAGCTTGCGAGCCTGAAGTGCATACCATTCGTTTTTGTGCAATTGAAGTCTTACCAAACCAGGAGAGGAATGAGCGCGAAGGTCGACCGGAGTCCATGGTTCATCCTTGTAAACCACTTTGTAAATCCTGCCATTGGATCGATCATGCCCATCTTCGCGTCGGTGATGACATTGGTTAGCGTCATACCAGTCAATCATGTAAGCCGAACCATTGTGATCATAAAGCATATTCAGCACCTGCGACCAACGATCGTTGAAATTCATGAAATCAGGACCATGTTTTCCTACAAATCCAGAACCCGATCGCACCGGGATATCCATATTGATACGCTGACCATGAATATTGTTCATGAACGCTTGATTGTAATAGAAGTTTGGCCAGCTCCCCCCCTGGTACATCATCAAGCCGGAATGTGCATGACCACCCCCAAGCTCATCCGAACGATTGTTGGCTGCGTGCGGCCCCTTGCTACCTGCCCAATGCACGTGATCACCGTGGGTCTTGATGTCATCATAAATGAATGGATTTAAATACGGAGGTGCATTCTCGGGTAAAAAGTCTTGCACACGTTTTTTTTCTTCAAGCGAAGTACTGTAATGCTGACCGCCCTGCCTTTGGTATCGCGCACCCTGAATCATGTGCCAGAAATGGGGAATCACGCATGCTTCCATGAAAGCCTGGCCGTGTGCATCAAAATCAACCCCCCAGGGGTTACTGGTTCCCTCGGCAAAAACCTCAAATCGGTGTTTTAAGGGATGATAACGCCAAAGGGCCGCATCCACGCGCTGGCGTTCTTCGTCAGGTGTTCCAGGTTTACCAACGAATGAAGGACAAAACACTCCGTGGCATCCATACAACCAACCATCAGGTCCCCAGGTGAACGTGTTTAATGTTTCGTGTGTGTCTCGATAGGGATCCCACCCGTCCAACAAAATCTCGGGAGCACCATCAGGCTGATCGTTTTGATCATAATCCGGAATAAACATGAGATACGGAGCAGCCCCGACCCATACACCACCAAATCCCACTTCCAAGCCACTGATGAGATTGAGCCCCTCCATGAAAACGGTTTTCGTGTCGAATTGATGATCTCCATTCGTATCCTCGAGTATCAAAATTCGATCATTCCCTTGATCCCCATCAGCACGCACTGGGTATTGCTGTCCCTCGGCAAGCCAGATCCTACCTCTCTCATCAAGGCAAAAGGCAATGGGTTGCGAAATATCAGGCTCAGAAGCGTACAGGTGGGGTTGAAAACCTTTCGGCAGAGTCATGGCATCAACGGCAGCCTGAGGATTCAGCCCCGAATGAAGGACCTGATCAATACTGGGAAGCAAATCGGAATTTGGTTTTCCTGACGCAGCCTGCGTATTCAACATCAGGACTATGGAAAAACAAAAGCCAAGCGCGTTTTTAGCCGATCGGAATGGTTTCATGGCATTGGCAACATACTTCAATGGATCGAGAGTATGCAAAGCGAAATTGTGCCGAAGTTATCAGCGTAACGGAAATATGCAGCTACACCGCCTCAGCAAGTGGTTGAAGAATACCATGTGGGACTATTAAGGGGGGTGAGTTAACGCTCAAAAAAGCAGGTGATTCACCTTCTGAATTAAATGTGAAAAAAAACTCTGGGTCTTTGAATCGATATGAATCAATCGCACTCTCAATGAACCACTGCCCTCAGCAGGCACAGTCGCTTCAAACTTGTTGGCAATCGCAGGACTTCATTGAGTCAGTCCGTCTACTGACTGCACACGGAAATAAACTTGAGGATCTACAGTCATGGGTAGTTTGAATAAACGACCAAAGCCGTTCCCTCTCAATGTTTCCAATTGCTGCCAGACTCCATTTGAAAGATCGTTGCAGTATTCGATGGCATAGAGAGATCCTTCAACCGTTTCAAACTCCATGAAAAGTTGCCCCCCCATAAAGCGCATTGAGCGTATTGGGCCAGTGTCATGAGTAAGAATGGATCCTTCAGGGTGATAATAAGCGGCAAGACTGGACGATTTTTTCTTTGACTCACTTAATCCCACCAGTAATTGATTTGTCATGCGTATGGGTGTTCCTCGGTCAGCCCCGGGCTGTTGAACGAAACGAAGAGATATGACTGGATCTCCCGGTGACGGTTTGACTCCCCTTAGAGTGATATCATCCCAGGCGATCACGGCATTACCTTCTGATTTAGCAACGTGGGTTTGGTCGTTGAATCCGTCCAGGCTTTGAGTCTCGATGCCGGCCAATCTGAGGACGCTATCGTCCCAGCTCAACTCTAATTGCAACCCCATTAATGCGAATTCTGAATTTGCATGTATTTCGACCATCCATTCGTCTTGTTCAGCCAGTCGGTAATCTACGATATCAAACGGCCTGACAGTTTCTGGAATCACATAACGCACATTTGCGGGAGAATGAGGGTTAGGATCACTCCAGTCAAAGTTCACATCGCCAAGCTTGAGACCCAGAAAATGAGCATTGCTTACATCAGACTGCAGGTCTGAAAAAGTGAGACTTGAATAGTTTTCCAATGATTCAAAAGCTTTTGCAGGTTGAACATTGAGATAGTCATTTTTGAGGAATCGCCAAACGGGTTTGCGATTTCCCTCAGCATCCTTAGAAAAATGATCATTCCTGCCGAGAATAACATTTCTCATGGCGACAATATCAACCACGTCGATTGAGCTATCCATATTCACGTCTCCCGCGACCATCTTTGTGGACTTATCAAAAGGTTTGCGTCCCAGTATATGGTTCCTCATCTCAACGATGTCTATGACATCCACTCCTCGACTGACATTGTCAAAACCATCCTTTTCAACCGCCAAAGTGAAAGCAGATTTGGAATCAAGATCATAAGCATGCTCCCCCTTTGAATCGCCTTTGAAGGTTTTCTTACCCCCATTCTGCGTAATCGTGAAGGTGGCATCAGGCACGGGAATCGCATCATTGCCTCCCAGCAACACCTTGCCTGCGATACGGATTTTTTCCGCTTTGCTGAACGCCGCTTTTATATCTGAATGTTCCGGTGTTGATGGATTAAGACGGCTACCGGTTTTTATGAACTGCCACTTTGCATTGAACGACATGGTCTGCAAGGAGCCACTCACAATGTTTTCCCACAATATCTGATTTACTCCTGAAATATTCTCGGCCGCCTTTGCTTCCCTTCCATTAGTGCTTAACTTGATCACACTACCATTCACAGTCACAGGAAGGGCTTTTAACTCATTGATGCCAGCATACAGATTGGATTGCGCATCCTTGAACAAGCTTCTGTTGCCATTGGACTCCACCAAGATTAACCCGGTATCTCCCCCCCCTGAATCCCCACGAGCTGAACTGTCTGAAACCGCAAAACGGCTTTGCAGTGGGTCGATACGCTGCATTTGCTCACGTGTCCCATCCAGATATGCAAGGTTACTGCCCATTTTTTCCAATGCTTCAAAAGTCACGTTGGCGTGACTGTTTCCCCATGGGTTACGCAGGAAAAAGGTTCCTGATGCAACATCGTAGCTCTCGTAAGTATATGTATGCTTGCGTTTAACACCATAGTGGGAGGCCAGGGCACATGGCGCAGATGTACTGAAGACCATCGGCAGCTTTTTATCCACCATCGCAATCAGCTCCTCCACATTGACTGGTGAATCACCTGCCTCACTGATGAACTTGTGCGTGGCTTCCTGTCCGCTGATATGGGAAAGGGCTAAGGAGGCCGACCCTCCTGCGATTCCAAAATGATTCCCGATCCCGTAGCGATTGGTTCCATCCTGACTGATATTGTCTGATTCGTTTAATTGCACGTATGCTTTTTCCGCAAGCATAGTCCATGTTTCCTGCGAAACCGTGTTGGCATTCACCAGTTTCTCGGTCCGGTAACCCGGCACATAGGCGTCCACGGTGACCCACCTTTCAGCACCGTGATTATCGTAGAACCGCACCCCATAAGTACCGTCCTGATTATCAATGAACATGTCACCGGGATAAACGGAAGGATGCCTTCCGTCTATCGAAGCAATCGAAGATTCGGCAATGGCGCTTAGCGAGGATAGCAGGTAACAATCACCTAACTCCCCCTGAGTGACATCAGCAGCTCTGGCTCCATCAAAAAAGAGAGGCAAATCAAGGTAAATATACCTATTAGGTGTGGCTGGGCTGTCGGTTCCATAGAACCATTTTGACATGAGATTCTCCATCCTGCTCTCAGAACTTCCAGGGTAAAGGTTACCGAGTTCTTGACGGGCAGTATTGCCCATGTTGGTAGCAGAATTTCTACCTGTAAAATATTGATTCGCAGGATCACCATTGACGAGATTGTCGAGAAGGGTGACCAGATATCGACTCAAGTTGATCTCTTCATAATTGGCTGCAAGGATTCTGAGGTCCGTCAATTCATCCTCGCTGACCCCCCCTTCCTTGATTGTATTCAAGATTGAATCCTGATTAGTCAGTAACTCCGATCGATCCAGAATACCATCGGCGTCTTCGGAGCGAACCATTGTTTGAATTTCATCTGAAAGCAGCTTGAGCCTGCCAAACCAGTCGACCGACGGTAGTGTTTTAGCAGCTCTTTCCTGAATGATTTTCAGATTAAAACCGTAGAAAACTCCACTTTCCTTGAACGCGGACCCTGTCGCTTGACCGGTCGTCGCGCCCACGGCAATGTAGTAAGGAGCTGACCGTTCAGCCTGGATTCGGAGATTCGCAGCTGTTGAATCGGTGATAAAATTACCGTCTTCATTAAAAAGGAAGAGTCTGGATTTAACCCCTAGATCCTCTTCGCCGTTGATCAATCCCCCATTGACTCTGAATGTGTAAGTCGCTCCTTTGAGAAGAGTTGTCTTAATCAAGACGCGGCTTGCGGCGTCCATTACCTTACCCTCGGAAATCGTGGTTCCAACGGAAAGTTCCTGCACCTCCCCAAGTGCCTCCTGAAAGCTTTTATCCCAAGATAAAGCCCGTTCGTTTCCGAGACCTAGATCCTTGGTTTGGATTGAAAAGGAACCCGTTGGAGACCCAGCTATTGTTCCATCTTGATTGTAGATACTCGACCAATACCCACCAGCGTCCAGGTAGTAATCCCCCGTGCTTGGCGCGACATATGTCAATACGAGTTTCTCTTTTGTGGATCTAGCCTTATCTCGCTTGGCTGGAGGGAAGACAGGGCTACCATTCTCATCCCTCAGAAACATGGAAGGACTTTGAAGGTTATCACCAAATTGATGAAATTCATAAGAACGCGTTTGCTCAAGTCTTACTTTATACCATTTCCGATCGCCCTCTAATTCAATTTCTGCATCGACAATCAGGTTTCCTATGGTGTGGCTTTCTGCTTTTTTAATGTAGTCAGTGGCCACCGAATTGGATATCTCAATTTCCTTACCAAAAAATGTAGCTGCACCTGCCGGTGGAATGTAAAGCCCCTTGCTGGACACTGCATAGCTGCCAATATCAAGACCAGACACATCCAGGAAATAGACACCCGTTTCATTGGCTGTATACGTGATGCTGGGGTTCCACCATCCGTCGATTTGATCGTTGTAGAGTAGTTGCCTACCGAGGCTGTCACGAATTCGAAGAGATGGATCTTTGAGTGATTGTCCAGTGACATCGAAACGGTAAACACCTCCTCTTACCAATTTGATTTTGAACCAATCCCGGTCATTCTTACGTTCCAGGTTACCTCCATAAGACGGTGCATTGACACTGCCGTCTACTTTAAGAGAGGTTCCAGTATCAATGTTACTTTTGATATCATCGGGAATTTCATGAAGACTCATTGTGTAAATGTGACTACCACTGCCTCCATTCTGGATCCCCCAGGTTTTTGTATTCCAGGCATTGATGAAAAAAGATCCTGATCGATTGGCTGTGAAAGTCATCTGCGAATGCCCATCCTTGATGGTTTCGATCAACAGGGATTTGTCATAACTATCGGGATCACGCTGATTATCGAAAAAATAGATACCATGCTCCGTGTAGATCCTGATGCTAGGCCGGTTTAAGAAATGAGTGGAAAGGTCAATCTTGTAGGTCACGCCATTTTCAAGCTCCGCACGATACCAATCACCATCACCTCCATGCGTTCCGTGAATGAGCGCATCATTGGCCCCATCCTCTACACCTTTTTCCCAGGTTCCAGAAACGACACCTCCTACCTTGAGCAGTCCCTGAGTCGTCATGTTTTCAGGTTGATCATCCTCAAGGTGCTTGATCGAGAAGTCGATATTCCCTGGGGTATTCGCACTTACTTCCAGATAAAACGTCTCGGCCGTCATCTTGGAGCCCTTGGTATACTCATACCTGTTGTGTGGTGGAGACCAGGAATATTGACTGGTAGAAGCTTCTTCGTAGGCGCCACCAGGTTTACCCCAGTTACGGACGTAGCTCCATTTATCCAACCATCCCCCCTTGGGCTTGCCTCTTGCATCATACACTTTAATCAGCGGGGATTGGCGATTGAAGGCCTGGTTACTGTCTCCAGCTAAATCAAACTGATAGCTTTCCCCTGGAATCATGCGGACACGGTACCAGTCCCGATCCCCACCATAATCAATGACAGCCCTGGTTTGCACACCGAATGCAAGATCAGGCGCATCTTCTTTGCTAGAACCAACCAGATCCTGGCTGGACAAGTCCGGCATTTCTGCCAATGACACGGTGTAAGCTCCGATAGAACCAATATCGCAACCAACCTCAATAAAATAGGGTGCGGTGTATATGGGCGTCCACTCTATGGCCACATTGCCTTTTTCTACGCCATTATAATGCTGCGCTACGGTATCAACAGTTAACTCAGCTATAGCCAGGGAGTATCTCCCCGTCTCTGCGATGTAGGCCGTATTACCTTGCTCAGCCGCCCCTGCAAGGAGTCCCTTCAGCTCGATTGCATCAGCGTTGGCTTTCTCGGTCACCAGAAATGTGGAACCGTTAGATAATATCAAGGTAGTGTCTTTGGGAATCGGATGTGAAAGGGGCTTGACCTCCAGTTTGGTTGCCTCATCAAGTGCACTCTGTTCCAATACAATCCAGCTTGCATATGCCGATTCGCTTCCGTCGAGATTCCCGCGAAGTTTCCCAGTCAGGCTGACTTCGGTAACAAGGGCATCAGCTGTGAGAGTAAATGTGGCCCCATTGGAAAAAAACAACTTGGTGCCTGACTTGAGAAATTCTGATATTTTTTTGACCTCTATACTATTGGCACCATCCTTGGCCGAGGCACTCGCCTGTATCTCTCTCAATGGTGTTTTGGTTTCCGACTTGACTTCCATGTAGTAGAGCCCGCTCGAGGGAGCTGTAAAAAGCATCTCAGCATCCCTGCCGGGAGTTCCAGCATGTGCCTCACTCGCGTCTGCATTGTTATTGGCATCACTTATTTTTTCACCTTCCGAGTCAAAGATGGAAAAAGCTGGATCAGGGAGTGGGCTATACACGTTATCTCCCTTTCCGATAAGGTAGATCTGATATACCATCCCTTCTTTCAAGTCCGCAGCAATCCAATCCTTGTCATCGTATGAAATGAGCCCTTTCATGTGCGATACCCGATCATCATCAAAAAGCGGCAGTGGATAGGCCCCGCTCGTATCAGAGCCAATATCAGGGGCGTAGGCAGATTCCGCTGTCCCCCAATCCTCAAGTCTGCGTTGAATGAAAAGGTTTGAGTTTTCACGCGGCCCCTTTAATTTGAGCCATGTACCGTTCGGGGAGTTGCCTAGAGTTAGATTGTAGCGCTTGCCTGCTGTAAGGTCGATCCGAATCCAGTCCTTATCTCCCTCAGCCTCTATGTTACCGGATACCGTGGTGCCTTCTTTTAACAAGCCTAAGGTGAACCGATCCGTTGGATAATCATCTGCAAAATACGAAGATGTGATCGTATAGTCCATCAGCCCTGGAAAGTCATAATCGCTGCTGGCCTTGATGAAATAATAACCATCTGTTTCAGGCGAAATATTCTCAAAGCCACGGCCTTTGCCGTTGTATCCGAGATTTTTATCAAACAGGAGCCCTTCATCATCATAAAGAGTGATCATCGCGTAGGGATCGGGCTTGGAATGGGCACTTCCAGAAAAAATGTCGAAGGTATATGAGTTTTGAGCAAGCAGGTCGACTCCGAAAAAGTCATGGTCGCCTGAAGAGTAAAAATGACCACTTGCCCTTTCCCCCGCCTGCAAATAACCCGCCTCGGCAAAGTTGTATGTTTCAGGGATATAATTTGGCCAACCATTAAACCCATCATTGGCGTAGTTGATGGACCCACCATGATCATCGGTAAGTTCAATGGCATGAAGATTGAATGTGCCCGTGGCTTGATCAGCAATATCAACGATATCTTCGTTACTGTATACCTCTATGAAATAATCACCCGTGTATTCAGTGGTGAAAACGATGGTCGAATGTGTAACCAAGGTACCATCACCATTACGATGTGTGACCGCATCCTCGTCCAGTTTGTTTCCCTGACTGTCTCTCAGCACAATGGAAGGTTTGACTAATGACTTCCAGGTATTTTCGACCGGTTCAGCGGAATCTAGATTCCATCGGTAAATCTTACTTTTTTCCAGCGTGTATCGAAACCAATCACGGTCCCCGTCCTTATCAATGATTCCGCTGAACCGGTCGGATATAAGTGCGGAACTGCTCGTCTCTGTTCCACTGGCTACGTCGTCGACTGGAAGGTTACTGAAAAGTGCAGGAACACCTTGGCTGGAGAGCCAATGTCCATATGGGCCAATCGCTCCACCAGTTACTTCGACCACATAAGTCCCCTTACCCATGGAAACGCTCTCTGGCCAATCAGTAGGTGCATCAGATTGTATTTTTAGATAGTAAACACCTGTCTTTGAAGGCTTGTATTTAACGACCCCATTGAGTCCCTTGCCCCCATCCCCAGAGCTATTGACCACCCAGTCCAAATTCTTGTCAAAAAGCTCGATCCTTGGATCCGTCAGATCCCCTCCCACCTCAAAGGAATACCACTTTTCAATCTTAAGCTCAATTTGGACGTAATCGATATCCCCGTGTTGTTGCAGTTGCCCTTTGAAGTTTTTAAAAGTATCTCCATCTACAATCTTGAAGTCCTTTTTTTCCGGATCAATTTCACCTTCAACAAGTGTCGTGCTTTCATAATCCTCCCTCAATGACACAGGTTTAACCAGATCACCCTCTGCCTCCACGTTCATGAGATTGTCCCGATCCCCTCCGAAGGGATTGTCACTGCTCACCTCGGTTACCGTCAGTTTGAAGCTACCGACGCCGAAGGTCTGAGAACCTTCCTTTCCAATACAGGCTAACAAATAATAGCCAGATTCGCTGGGGGTAAAAACAATTTCGGCATCAGACCCCATGAAATCTCCTGCATCATTTCCGGCAATCCATCGACCAAAATTTCCTCCGGCCATGCGTTTATTACGTCGATTACTAGTTAGATTGACACCATCGATTTCGATGACCTGATCGCTCTCGCCTACTGATTCGACCTTGATTTGAATCACAGAGTCATCATCACCAACAGCATCTTCTTTTGCCGTGTAGACCCAAGAACCAGTGTGAGGGTTGATTGTCACGTTACCCTTGCTTGGTTGCTGAAAAACAGAATAGGTTTTTGTGGTATCAATCGCCTCCATCAGTTGAAGTTTGGGGTTTGCCAAGGTCACTCCTTCCATTTTGAAACTGTAGCGCCGCCCTTTCTCCAGTTTGAAAAGTTGCTGAACATTTGCGTTATGATAGTTCCACCCATCCAGCGATGTAAAATGAGGCCCATCTTCTAGAATATTATCCCAGAGCAAAAGTTTTCCATCGCTCGGCACTTCGTAGTAAGCCATGCCATTGAGGTATTTTGGTTCAGAATTTTTTGTGCCATTGATGGTGATACTGACCTCGCGCTGAGTAAGATCTTTTGATTCCACAGTAAACGTATCTTTGACACTCGAGCCCACCAGGAGATCGTGGTGGCTGTTTTTGGAAAGGTAAGTCCAGCGGCCAGAACTGTTGATGGAAAAAGTCCCATACAGCCCCACACTCTGTTCCTGAGGAATGAAATTGGATTGCCCCGCATCAATGTCTTTAACACGCAAAGTTCCACTTGCCTTTTCAAGGCGTTCGAGTCGCTGCGCGTTTAGCTGGTAATTGAGCTTGGAAATGATGGCAGGGTCATTAGTACCGGTAATGTTCACCAATACCTGAAATAAAATGCCCCCTGTGGAATTGACTTCAAAAAGATCGGTTCTTTGAGCGCCTTGCGGGAGCGAATCATGCGGTGAACTAGCGATAAAATCGAACCGCCCAGCGCTATAAACCCTTAGCAAACCGTGATTACCTGTGATATCGGTCTCCAAAAAAGTTAATGCACCAGCTCCCTCCTCAATCAGGCTTCCGGTGTGGGTTAAGGTACCGTTCGTCTCCTGTAGATCAATGACCCAGCCCTTTCCATCCGGATTACGGTCGATGGCGTCTATGATACCGTCACCGTCGGAGTCAGCTGCCTGTAAGTGGCCAAAGGAAATAAGGACGCCGAAAAAAAAGACAAACGCGTTGGTTCTGAGTAAGTTCAAGTAGCAATTAGAGTTCATTTTAATAAATGCCTGAAATTTTCCGATGGGCTGAAAACTCCGAAGGAATTTAAATTTTAGAACTGAATGCATACCAGAGAAAGCCAAATTTAATTATTATAATAAAAAAACGATTTAAATCATTAGAAGACCTTGGAAATCAATGTATCGATTATTATCCATCATTCTGCAGCCAGCACTGTCCCCACCTTAAAAAACGAGGCATGGTAGCTGATTCATCAGAAACACTGACCTTCAGTGCAGCAACAGCAGTGCCGCTCAAAAAACCTAGCAACCACT
>Ga0315331_10003278_pt1 | contig 12217 bp, 6 predicted proteins | sample M160m34915metaG_FD_203456 | JGI IMG/M metagenome (GOLD analysis project Ga0315331, IMG submission 203456) | Ammonia-oxidizing marine archaeal communities from Monterey Bay, California, United States - M1 60m 34915 | ecosystem: Environmental > Aquatic > Marine > Intertidal zone | place: USA...
ATTTCGATGGTGCGAGCTCTACCGATCGGTTTACCACTATCTTCGCTTTCGGCGATGGCAAGCGATTCGAGGTTTTCCTCAATTAGATCGCCGATCTTACTCAAGATTCGAGATCGTTGTTCTAATGCAGATTCACTCCATTGAGGTTGTGCATTCGCGGCAGCGATAACTGCGCCCTCCACATCTTGTTCAGTTGAGTTAGCAATTTTGCCAAGCGAGGTGCCGTCCGCTGGATTGATGTTCTCGAGCCAGTCGTCACTGATGGGATCGCAATACTGGCCGTTAATAAAATTGAGGGTGGTTGTAGAATTTGCTTGGTTCATTGAAACGTCATTGAAAGTTAGTTTTGAGGGCAGTAGGCCATGGCTTTGATTTCAATTTTCAAATCTGGGTGAGGTAGTTGGTGCGCTGCGATGGTTGTTCTTGCCGGTCCTGAAGTGGCCGCAAAGAATTCACCATAGACCTCGTTATACCCTGAGAAATCATCCATGTTGACGAGAAAGGTGGTGACGTCGACAACATCCTCAAGCGTAGCGCCAATTTCTGCTAGGTAGTCTTGAATGTTTTCTAACACCGCGCGGGTTTGTTTACGTATGTCGTAGATCTTTTCACCGTCAACGATCTCCATCCCTGTGATGGAGTTGTCTTTGCGACGAGAACTGGTGCCGGAAATGAATACAAAATCTCCCGCACGTTTAAGGTGCGGGTAGGCTCCCAACGGCTTGGCTTTACCTTCAAATGTTTTGCTGTTTTTCATGGAACCTGTTTGGTATTCAAGATTGGAAAGTCGAAGTTAAGTTCGATAAAACGGACTCAGTTAACAGAGTTTAATCAACCCGACTCAAATTATTAGCAGTCGTTAAGGTGTAAATTTACCAACGGAAATAAGTGAGAGAAGTTTCAAAATGAACCGCCACGGATTCTGCTTTGAATCATTTTAAGTCAATTTCTAGTCTAATTGTAGCAGTAGAAAAGAGGCTCAATTGAGTTGCCAGTGAGTAGAGGCGAGGCTGGTAACCAATAGCGTAACGAGAAAATTGCAATAAACGCTATCTCAGCTCAATTCAATTGCTTTGCTTGAAGACCGTCAGTCGATTAGGAGATACACGAATTGGCAGCGGGTATTTGCAACGGTCATCCGTTACCAGGAAAGGTACGGCTTAGAATTTGAGATTACCGCTGGAGCCGCTCAGAGGCGTTGGAGCAATGATCGCGCTAAGAGGAGTGCGGCCAATTTGGCAATTGGTTGGTCACGAAAACTGTAAGGAATGTCAAAAAGCGGTTGCCAAGTATGTGAGCGAAGCAGCCAGCCTGTTGGAAGTCAGGCCGGCTGTCACACTACAAATTACTTTGTTTCTTGCTTTGGCTGAGCCTTCGGTTCCATCAATTCCAGACCGAATTTTTTACCCTTGTCGACACCGGGAACGCCGTAGGCCATCCATTCCGGTTCGGGGGCGTCCATCAGGTAAAAATCAAAGAACTGTTGCATCCGAATGGCGAAATCTTTTCGATTTGCATCCTTCATAACCCAGTGTGGATCACCATTGTAGTTAAGAAGCCAAGCGGGTTGTTCGAGTCGTCGCAAGGCGACAAATAGTTCGATGCCTTGATACCATGGAACTGCACCATCTTGATCGTTGTGAAGAATCAACAGCGGAGTATTAATTTTGTCAGCGAAGAACACAGGAGAGTTGGCAATGTATTTATCCCGCGCTGACCAAAGATCGGCACCAATCCGAGATTGAGTGCGTTCGTATTGAAACATGCGACTCATCCCACTGGACCAGCGAATCCCACCGTAGGCGCTGGTCATATTACTAACCGGTGCTCCTGATTCCGCACACGCAAACATGTCTGTCTGTGTGACCAGATAAGCAGTTTGGTAGCCACCCCAACTATGTCCCTGCATGCCAATCTTTTTAGGGTTAATGAACCCTTGTTTGACAATGGATTCCACACCGGGAAGTACAGCATTCGCGGCGCTGGGCCCCGGTTCGCCAGTTTTGTAAGGAATATCGGGAATGAAAACGACGTAGCCCCGACTAACATAAAAGCTGTGATTGATGATCGATCGGCCCGCTGCTGGCGTGTAATACGAATGAAGATTGTCAGAGTTTCGCTCGTAAAAATAAACCATCATCGGATACTTCTTGTTCGGATCGAATCCGTCAGGTTTGATCAGGATACCGTCAAGAGGTTGCCCATCAGTCGCATTCCAATGGACTAGCTCGGCAGAACCCCAGCGATAATTTTCCTGCTGCGGATTGATGTCGCTGATCCGGTAGATTTTTTTGAATGCAGTGGTGCTAGACCATAAATCGGGGCAGCGTCTGAATGTGCTGCGACTAAAGATCACATCATTGGTATTCTTGGATTTACTCAATCCGGAAACACGTTCGTCGAGCATCATAAGCCGCTTTAATTTTGGACTAATTGATTCTCCACTGGTTTTGGCTTCACCGCTAGAAGGAGCGGTGAGTGTTAGCTGGTAAAAGCCGCTGGCTTTTGTTTCGTCATCAAACGCTGAAAGGAGAACTGATTGCTCAGGCGAGATCGCACGAAGCTCTCGGTCGAGCCGTTGATATCGAAAACGAATTTTTTCTTCTCGCCCAAGATTGTTTGTAATACACACAGGTGCATCTTTGCCGGTGGGGTCAACCAACCAAATATCGTAACGATCATAAATCAATAAACCGGCATCATGCTCCAGCCAACCCGCAGCGCCGTACGCGCGAGCCAGTGAAGGGGTGTCGTGTAACTCATTTTGAAGCGGGTAAGGAATTCCTTTACTGATTTCTACTGGTTCGCGATCTTTTCCTGTTGAAATGGCATACCATTTTCGAGCTTCTGCATCGAACCAGGTTACAAACTGTCCGTCAGGCGAAAGAATTGCGCTGAACTTACTTTTTTCAATAATCGTTTCTACAACACCAGTATCGAGATTGATCAAATAGGTATCTTGAAAGCCCGGAATATCCCAAGAAAGCATTTTTCGATAAGGCATGTTTGAGGATCCAACCACTAGGCGAGAGGGAGACCTTGGGTCGATCCGAACGTCGGGAACTTTGAGAGTTGCCAATTGGATTAGTTTTTTCGATTTGATGTTATAGACAGCTCGATAGTTTCGTCGCCGTTCACGTTCGGCTTGAAGTAGTTGTTGAGGTTGGAGAAGTGGATCCTGCCAATGCCAAACGTCTAATTTTGCTTTTTCAGGTTCGGGCTTAGCAGACTCGCCATCCTTAGATTTTGCCATTCCCTTCCGCTCTTTCAACACAGCCTCGGGAACTGGAGCGGTATCAAAAAACAATCGTTGTCCATTTTCGCTAAATGTGGGATTGGTACTGGAGGAAATCCACCATCCGACAGGAAGGCCAACACTGGATTCTGTTGCGACCTTGGTCGCCATTTTTTGACCTGATTTCCAATGAAACACAGCCCAGCGGGGAGTCTTAGATTTGTAGTCGTCGCGGTTGGTAAGGAAAGCAACTTGGTTTCCAGCGTCACTAAAGGCGAGTTGTTTGTATTCTCCTTTGCCTTCGAGCAAAACCTGAGACTCAAGTGATTTTAGATTGACAAGAAATAGTCCATCGCCAACTGGTTTTGTTTTACTACCGTTCTTATTTGATTTCGCTTGCGGCGATTGAGAAGACCCTGCTGATTCTACCGATGTGGAATAAGCCAACATCGTCCCTTTTTTATCAAACCGGAACTGCACGACATTAGGAAAAGTTTGTTGGGTTCCGGTTCGCAGATCGTGAAGCACCAAAGTCGTGCCCGGGTTTTTCTTTTTGTTATTTTTATTTTCGACTTCTGCTGTTTTCGGTTTTTTTACCGCAGGTTTTTTGACAGGAGCTGGTTTAGTTTTATTTTTTACCGGCGGAGTGACTAGTGGGTCAGCGGGGCGCTTTTTAAGAGCTTGCTTGCGAGTTGGTTTCTTTAAACCAGTTCCAGTTACTTCGTAGGATTCAACGACTTTTGAAACTTGCTGTTTAACAGATTTTCGATCAATCGGCTTGGTGCGGAGGTAGGCAATCCAATCGCTATTCTCATCGGGAATTTTAAAAGACGAGACACGATCTATGGAAGTTCTTTTTCCGGTGCCCAAGTTCATGATTTCAATAATGGTTCCTGGGATTTGATCTGCAGGAACTTTTGCTTTTTTGAGTGAAGCTATTTTCTCGGGGTCGGGTGTGATTCGGTAAATCACAAATTTCGAATCGAATGTAAACTTCGCTCCACTTCCCCGCGGAATAGAATATTCTTTGGTGGCTCGGTTTTGGCGGATGAAAAGTGTTGGTTGAGCTTTAGATTTTCCGCTCTTTGTCGAGAACGAGATCCATTTGCCGTCGTTCGAAATTTGTTGACTCGAAAGCGACGTCCAAAGGTCGTAATCCGAATGATCGAGCGATCGCAACGTGTCAGTTTGCGCTGGAAGATGTGAGGGGTTTGCGAGAAACGCCGCGGTGCTTAAAAGACAACAAAAGAAAACAAAGCAACAGGAATAGTGAGTGGTGCGCATGGTGGTCTTAAAAATAGAGTTCAACATTTAGAAACTAACGTAAACAGAGTCTGTATTAAGGTAGTTCGTGAATCATCGAAGGGAAAGTAATTGATCGAGTTCAAGACAAAGGTGTTAAGCAATTGCGTATAGTTTCCCACCGAATTCCTATAATCGCACCCAAAAAACAGGATTCTGCGAGCAACTGAGAAGGAACTCTGCCGGGAAGGCTTCTGCTCGCTCAATTGCGTGGAAACGGTAAGTCAAACCAGATCGTTGGTTGGAAACGAGGCAGTGGCTCGATGGTGCAATCAAGAAGAGAAGGCTGACAGGCTTAAGGGATGCTCTGTGACATGAATTGTGTCGATTGTTGAAGCTGACAACTGTAGTCCATGAAATAAAAAAAACGTTCCACCCAAATTGGATGGAACGTCCTTCCGAGGCCATGCCGATGCACGACCATTTCTTATTGTGCACTTTGAAGTGTCGTTTGAAAAATAAAAGAGTGAACGACTGGTCCGCGTGATTGGCGGGTTCCATTATTCATGTGTTGTTCCATCTCTTATTCTGCTCCAGCAAATTTTGTTGCTGCTGGTGCAGGTTCCGATACGGGTGGAGCAATTGTTATCGGCGCCGCGCCCATAGTTCCCGGTAATTCGGACGGATAGGCACTCATGCCGTGCTCGCTCATATCGAGTCCCTGCAGTTCCTCAGATTCAGAGACACGTAAAACTCCGAGGAACTTTAAAGCGCTGAACAAGGCCAGCATTGTCACAAATGCCCAAGCGACAATGGAAACCGTCCCGATGGTTTGAATCAGAAACGAAGTTGCTCCGCTCTCAAGGTGAGCGTTGGGAATAAATCCAATTGCCAAGCACCCCCATATGCCGCAAAGACCATGCACAGGCCAAGCGCCAACTGGGTCATCTATTTTTAAACGGTCAAGGAGACGTACGCCGGCAACAACAAGTGCACCGGCGCACGCTCCAATCACCATTGACCACCATGGTGTAAAACAGTCAGGACCGGCAGTGATTCCAACCAAACCTCCCAAAGCTCCGTTCAAGCCAATTGAGATGTCTGGTTTTCCAAGCCAAACCCAACTAATAAGAGTAGCAACGATCGCACCGGCAGCGGCGGCAAGCGTTGTGGTTACGGCAATGTAAACCGTCGCGTCAATGTCAGCGGCGGTTCCAAAGGCAAGTTGGCTTCCGGGATTAAATCCGTACCACCCAACCCACAGAATAAATACTCCGAGTGCTGCGAAAGTCATGTTGTGACCGGGCATTGGTTGAGGTTTTCCCTCTTTCGAAAACCGGCCAATGCGTGGCCCGAGAACGAGAGCGCCCGCAAGTCCTGCGAACCCTCCAACGGCGTGTACAACTACTGAACCAGCGAAATCTTGAAATGCCATTGAATAGGTACCGTCGGGCATCAGTTCCCCAAACTGAGTTAGCCAACCACCTCCCCATTTCCAATAACCACTGATTGGGTAAACCAATGCAGTCAGGACGGCACTGAAAACCAGGTAGGCTCCAAATCGCATGCGACCGGCAACTGCGCCTGAGACGATGGTTGCAGCCGTTGCGGCGAACACGGCTTGGAAAAACCAATCTGCATATGGCGATAATGAATCGTCATCGGAAGCTCCATAAATTCCAAGGCCACCAAACGAGAAGTAAGAATTGCTGACTTCACCGTAGCAGCCTGGATACATCAAGGCGAAACCAACAGTAAAAAACAATAATGCCCCGACAGATAAATCCATTAGGTTTTTAAACAAGATGTTGACCACGTTCTTCGAACTGTTGAGTCCAACCTCAACCATCGAGAAACCAGCCTGCATAAACAAAACTAAAACCGCACAGATAAAAATAATTGCGTTATTAAAAACGTAAGAAAGCTCGTCGGTGGTGATGGAATTGCTCTCGGAAGCGTCAACAATTACTTCCGTCGAAGCCACAGCTTCGGCAATGTCTTCTTGGGCGAAAACGGAGTTTGATTGATCGAGATTTGTGCAGGCGAGAATTAGAATTACACCGGTCAAAATCGACAGGTATTTCCTGGAAGGTAAAGAATTACGCACTTGATTGAATTCCTTTTTGGAGAGGGCAACGGTTATTGGCTCGGAAGGCGCCCGCCGAAGCAGGGCAATTTCCCAATCGCAAACTTCATACCAATTCGAAATAGGATTCAGTGCACGGTGGCAGTAAAGGGATTTCAAGCGGAAAAAACGCTATCATTTTTTCTGTTTTTTTCTTTTGCAAAAATCAGTTGTCTTCGAACAACGATGTTGATCGCTTAATTCGAGTGCAGGTGAGTTTCATTCCGAGGCAGCCCAATTTCTATCTCTACCTTGCAAAACTGAAAGGGTTGAATTTTTGCCCTTGCTTGATGAAAGCACAATAAATTTGATTTTTAGTGCACAAAAATTGCACAAAAAATAATCATATCCTGGTGTTTAACAGCTGGACTTGGTTGACGTTGTGCTCGGATCAGAGAGAGCTCACGGTGATTTGAAAAGTCGAAAACAGCTCTCTTTTGAACTTCCTTTTGGTCTTCAAATTTCTCGTTTCTAGCTGGTCTCGCAGCACTGATAGCAGTCTTAAAAATTGCTCGCCGGAAGGCTTTTTTTAACCGTTACAGCTTGACAGCCTTGGGTGGATCGACCGTTTCAATCGTCAAAGTTACGCACCTTTGTCACTTCCAGATCGGGAATTACAGAAAATAGGTGAATTTGGAATAGTCGTTAGGGGCGTCACAACCGATTCCCAAAGATGTAGTAAAAGGCGAGCTCAGCCAACATCGTGTTGGGTTTGTTGCTGATAAGAAAACAAATAACGATGTTAGTTACAACACAGGGTGGTGACATGAAACGCGGAAAGTCAGGCTGGATGTTTGTCTTGGGGCTAATTGGATCGGGAGCTTTAGGGCTCTCCGGTGTCCAAGGACAAACAATTAACAATGTAGGAACACCTGCAACGGTAGTTTCTTTTCAAGACGATGCAGCAACCCCCGCACCTGTTGCGGAACCGGTTGTCTGCTGTGATTCCGGGCTCGGCGAGCCGCGGACATTATTTGGTAACGGGTGTTCCGATAGTTGCTTGAACATCGGTGGCTGGTTTGCCATGGGCATCCATACCAAATCGAATGATCTTTTCAACTCGGATCCAGATTCTTTTGACTTGAGTCAAGGCTGGATGTTTGTTGAGAAGGAAGCTAATTCGACAAACGGTGAACTTGCTTTCGGTTTCCGTTTTGATGCCATGTACGGTGTCGATGGTCCTGACACTCAGGCATTCGGCAATCCCGGTCCAACTTGGGATCGCGATCCTGCCTTCACACGTGGTGGTAAATATGGCTGGGCATTGCCACAGCTTTACGGTGAAGTTGCCATGGGTGACTTGAGCGTCAAGATCGGACACTTCTATACATTAGTTGGTTACGAGTCCGTGCCCGCACCGCAGAACTTCTTCTACTCACACTCAATCATGATGTACAACAGTGAGCCCTTCACTCACAGCGGTGCTATCGCAACGTACGAGATGAATAACTGCACCACATTGTACGGTGGATGGACAGCAGGCTGGGATACAGGATTCGATCAGTTTGGTGATGGCAGTACTTTCTTGGGCGGTTTCACCCGCAAGTTCAATGACGACGCATCGTTTACCTACATGACCACCTTTGGTGATCTTGGTGCTCGTGGCGACGACGCCTACTCACACAGCATGGTTCTCGACTTACAACTAACTGAGCACTTGCAGACAGTGTTCCAAAGTGATGTGCTACGAGTCGGCAGCACTGGCGAAGATAATTTTGCACTTAGCAATTACATGTTCTATACAGTTTCAGACCGTCTGACCGTTGGCCGGCGAATTGAGTGGTGGAAAGGTGACAATGTCACTGGATACGCTCCTCACGGCGGAGTTCTTCCTCCAAGTGGATCGCACTCACAGTACGAAGGTACCTACGGATTCAACTACAGAGCGACTTCGAACCTAACCGTTCGTCCAGAGTACCGATACGATTGGTCTCCTGGACTCGATTACAAAGCGAACATCTTTGGAATTGATTTCGTGATGACGTTCTAAGAAATCGTCTGAGCTGAATGCTTAAAATTAAACTCTCCGTAGTGTTTCTGCGGAGAGTTTTTTTGCGCGCTCTGATTTAGTTGGAATGATAACTGGATGACTGGAAACGAAACTTACTTCCGTCTCATTTAATGCGAAGTAATGGCCGTGGTTGTGATGGAATAGTTAACAGCGTCCAGGACGCGTCGGATTCACCAGGAAAGGCGCGAATTGAATTCGTAAAAATAAAGCCAATCTAGTTTGACGTTCTTGCCTCAGTTTTGGAGAATAACCATAGTTTCCAAATTCCAGAGCATGATAAAAATGAATCAAATGAGACCAAACAAGTATTTTCGTTTAGAAGTTGGCATCGGCTGCCTTGCATTTTTCCTTATTTCGCTGGTGAGCAGCCAAGCGTTAATGGGACAAAAACAGGAGCAACCGCGGATTTTTGGAGAGAAATTTAAAAATCTGGAGTCAATGGCGACCGGCCAATGGTGGAAAGTTAAACCAAATAAGCGCCGGACCATGAATCTGAATGTGCCGCGCAACGAGGTCGTTGGATTCGCTGTATATACTCACGACCATGGCGTTTTAAAACTGTCAGCTCAGCTCTTTCCCCTCATGCCGGACGAGGCGCGAGTGGTTCGTTTAGAACTGAAGCAGCCTTCTGGAGAGTGGCAGGAAGTCGCGAAAGAAAAAGTCATTGATCTTGGTTGGAGCGCACATTTTAGAATAGAAGACTGGGACAATACAAAGGACGTAGCCTATCGTGTCCGGCATGGTGCCGAGGCGCAGTTCGAGGGTGTCATCCGAAAAGACCCTATCGATAAGGATGTAATTGTCGTTGGCAATCTGTCTTGCAACAGTTCGCGGACTCCCGGTCCCCGACCTAAAATGCTCGACAATTTAAAAAAGATAGATCCTGACTTCTTGTTCTTTGCCGGAGACCAGTCTTATCATCACACCGAGCATACCTACGGCTGGTTAGAATTTGGAATGCAGTTCCGGGATATTTTGAAGGATCGACCGGTCGTTACTATTCCCGACGATCACGATGTTGGTCAGGCAAATATTTGGGGCGAAAATGGGAAACAAGCGAGTAACCCACAAGGGCCGAGTGGGGGTTATTTCTACCCGGCAAAATACGTCAACATGGTTCAACGTTGCCAAACATGGCATCTTCCGGACGCATATGACGCAACTCCCATTGAGCGTGGAATTGGCGTTTACTATACCGATTTGACCATTGGTGGAATCAATTTTGCGATTGTCGAGGATCGGAAATTTAAGAGCGGGCCAGAAGGAAAAATTCCTAAAATGGGACCTCGCCCCGACCATATCAACGATCCTAAATATGATCGCGCGGCAGTTGATCTTTCAGAATTGAAACTCATGGGTGACCGTCAATTAGAATTTCTTAACGCGTGGAGTCAGGATTGGACGGGTGCTGACATGAAATGTGTTCTCTCCCAAACTGCCTTTTGCGGGGCAGTTCATTTGCATGGCCAGGAAAGCAATCGATTGCTCGCGGATCTAGATAGTAATGCGTGGCCGCAAAAAGGTCGCAACAAAGCACTGGTTGAAATTCGACGAGCGTGGGCTCCTCACTTGTGCGGTGATCAGCACCTCGCTGTTTTTGTGAAACACGGGATCGAAAATTTTGGAGATGGCCCTTATGCGTTCACCAGCCCAGCTATCGTCAATACAATCTATGGTCGTTGGTGGTGGCCGGAAGATGAAAAGCCGGGTCCCAACGCGGTAACTGGCAGCCCTCTTCCGTGGACTGGAGACTATCTTGATGGTTTGGGAAATAAGATCACGATGCTCGCCTATGCCAATCCGCCGAACCGTCAAGATGAAAAACAACGGGGAGATGGATTCGGAGTCGTTCGGTTTGACAAGAAGAACCGGAAAATTACCGTGGAGTGCTGGCCTCGGTTTGCAGACGTTGACCAAGGGGACAAAGCTCAATTCGCGGGATGGCCGATTACATTTGATTACCGCAATAACGATGGCCGCAAGCCAATTGGCTATTTACCAGAAATGGTAGTCAAAGGTGCAGAGCGACCGGTGGTACAAGTCATTGAAGACGCGACTGGGGAAATACTCTATACCGTTCGAATGGATTCTAACCGGTTCAAGCCACCGGTTTATTCGAAGGGCAATTACACAGTAAAAATAGGCCGGGAAAAGCCAGACCTTTCCAAAATTAGTGGTCTGGCGCCGGTGCAACCGGGTAGCGATGCGAAGCTTCAAGTTGATTTGAATTAGGCTGCAAAGAACTTAATAGCATTTGGTTTTAGACTCAGAACACGTATCTCGATAACGCTAGTTATCGAGATTTCGTTCGTTTGGGGAAATGATTGGGTGTCGAGATTTTTCGATTTTTAGAAGAATTCGCTAATGTCCCAAACGATCAAGTTTGTCAGCCACATAACCGAATAAAACGTTATCGAGCTACTCCATGAAACGACATCTAGATTGATGCATTGCTTTGGCATGGGGTGGGACATCGAAAGTCTCCTTCATTATTTGTGATTAGGTCATCAAGCATGGGTTTTCTTTCAGGCAGTGTTACTTTCGAGCGTTTTCGAATTGAAAAAGATCCTAGTGGCAGTTTCGGTGACGAGCACTTGGAGATTTTGAAGCAGCATCGAATCGGCAAATCCAATGCGAGCCTGCACGAACAGCCAAGCATTGGATTCACCGGGGGATCGCATCTTCTCGATACAGAATTCGATCGCGAGAAAAACATCCTCGGCGAAGCGATGCATTTTGGAGTGCGGATAGACACTTGCAGCATTCCCGGCCCAATCAAACGTGCCTGGATGCAAATCGAGTTGGTGGGCATCATGGGCGATCAGCTTGGCAATCGACCGACCAAGGCCCAGCGGGAAGAGGCGAAAGAAGCTGTTGATGCCCGCTGCGAACTGGAAGCTCAAAAGGGCAATTACAAGCGGATGGCAGAAACATCAATTCTCTGGGATGCTGACACAGAGACAGTTTTTCTTGGAAGCGGAAGTGAAAAAACGAATGACTCCTGCATCGACTTGCTAGAGCGAGCTTTTGGGTTGGAGTTCAGTCGCGTATCTTCCGGTAAGCTCGCTCTTGAATACGCACATGAAGTGGGTGCCAATGCTGAGCTCTTCGCGATCGAGCCGACTGCTTTCCTTCCAGGCGAATCTGCCCAGGTGACTTGGTGGAATGGGATGACTGACAATTACGACTATCTGGGAAATGAATTTTTACTGTGGTTGTGGTGGAAGTGGGATACCGGGCCGGACACACTCTTGCTTGCTGATGAGTCCGAGGTTTCTGGAATGTTTGCCAGGTCGTTAAGCCTCGACTGTCCTCAGGGTGAACATGGAAAAGAGTCAATTTCATCAGAGAGTCCAGTCGCCTTACCGGAAGCAGGAATGGCGATCCGCATGGGAAAGCTACCGCGGAAGGCCGGTCTGACCTTAATTCGCAACGGTGAGCAGTATGACTTCAATTTACAGGCGGAAACTGGCATTCTTGGGAGTGCGAAAATCAGTCGCCCGGGTGATAGCGGTACCGAAATGAAAGATACGGGAGATCGGATAGAGAGCCTGCGCACGATGGCGGAAACATTTGATTTATTGTTCGAATTGTTTTGTGCCAA
>Ga0315331_10003279_pt1 | contig 12216 bp, 11 predicted proteins | sample M160m34915metaG_FD_203456 | JGI IMG/M metagenome (GOLD analysis project Ga0315331, IMG submission 203456) | Ammonia-oxidizing marine archaeal communities from Monterey Bay, California, United States - M1 60m 34915 | ecosystem: Environmental > Aquatic > Marine > Intertidal zone | place: USA...
CCAAAATTTATTTCAATTGGCGGATTTTCCGATTTAAATTTGTTTACAAGTTTATTTATTTGAATTGTATCATTTATATCTAAATCAGGAATGTTGTTAATTTCAATTGATCCATCAGAATCAATCTTAATCATTGGAGTTGTTGTGTTTTTTTTTAAAACCTCCAAGGTTAAATTTGAAATTTTCCCTTCTGCACTAACTAATTCTAGTGTAGCTAATGACCATAGCTCCATTTTATTTCGTTCTTCGTTTTTGAAATTTTGAACGAATATATATGTGTTCCATAAAATTGCAGAAATGACAATCGACGAGAAAATAATTATAAACCAATTTGTAAGCTTAATATTTTTTGTCATCTTATATTACGTAAGTTAGTATTATTAAATATAGTGAGTTTATATCTAAATTAAACTTCAATATTTCTTATTTATTATCTATCTTCATATTTGATATAAAATTTAAATATATATGGAAATTCAGGGATCAATAAAATTAATAGGTGATGTTCAAGAAATTAGTTCAACTTTTAAAAAAAGAGAATTAGTGGTTACTACTGAAGAGCAATATCCGCAAACCATTTCTGTAGAATTTGTTCAAGATAAAACAGATCTTTTAAATAGTTTTAAAGTAGGTCAAAATGTGAAAGTAAATATTAACTTAAGAGGTAGAGAATGGGAAAATCCACAAACTAAGGAAATTAAATATTTTAATACAATTCAAGGTTGGAGGATAGAACTATTAGAATCCGATGAACAAAACGAAGATTTACCACCATTAGATAATTTAAGTCCTTTTGAACCCGCATCTGAGACAAATGACGAAGATTTAGACGACTTACCTTTTTAAGAAAAATGTTATCAATTGAAGAATTAAATAATTTTAAAAATCGAAATGATTTTGTCAATCTTCTGAAAAAAAAATTACCCAAGAAGAGGTTTGAAAAAATTATAGCAAAATCTGATTATAATAATCAGATTATCCAACTACAATCAGATTTAGTAAATCTTCAAAATTGGGTAAAGAATAACAATAAAAGACTTTGTGTAATATTTGAGGGAAGAGATGCTGCTGGTAAAGGTGGAGCAATAAAAAGATTTATAGAGCATTTAAATCCTAGATATTCAAGGGTAGTTGCATTATCTGAACCATCTGAAAAAGAAAAAGGTCAGTGGTATTTTCAAAGATATTTGAGAAAAATGCCAAATGCTGGAGAAATAGTTTTTTTTGACAGAAGTTGGTATAATAGAGCTATTGTAGAGCCAGTAATGGATTTTTGTAATGAAAAGCAATATGATCAATTCATTAATCAGGTTAATGATTTTGAAAAAATGTTAATCGACGACGGTATAATTTTAATTAAATTATGGTTCTCAATTACCAAAGATGAACAAAGAAATAGATTTATAAAAAGGTTGTCAAATCCCCTAAAAACTTGGAAGTTTAGTAAAGTTGATATGGAAGGTCAAAAGAGGTGGAAAATTTATACAAAATATAAAGAAAACATGTTTTTGAAAACAGATTCAAATTTATCCCCTTGGAAAATCATAGACAGCAATGACAAGTTTGCAGCAAGAATTAATTCTATTAAATATGTGCTGTCAAAATTTAAAAATCTTTCAGAAATGAAAAATTTTCCTAAACAAACTAAGCCTTTAAAATTAGAAAAGCTGAAAGATGTTTCTGCAAAGGATATAAAAATCTTAAATAAAAATAAGTCTCTAATAAACTTACTTTCAAGAAATGACACATCACTTTCAAAAACTTTAAGATATTATAAGTATGAAAAAAATCTTTTGAAACTTCAATTAGAAATGATTAAGCTTCAAAATTGGGTTTATGAAAAAAACAAAAAGGTTATTATTGTTTGTGAAGGAAGAGATGCTGCTGGTAAAGGTGGGGCAATAAGAAGAGCTATTGAAAATTTAAATCCAAGAAAATTAAAAGTAGTTGCACTACCTAAGCCGAGCAATGAAGAAATGGGGCAGTGGTACTTCCAAAGATATGTAGAGCAATTCCCCAATAATGGCGAAATCGTTTTTTTTGACAGAAGTTGGTATAACAGAGCAGTAGTTGAACCAGTGAACGGATTCTGTAGTAAAAAAGATTATAATATTTTCATGACTCATGTAAACGAATTTGAAAATATTATAATTAATAATGGAATCATTTTGCTAAAGTTCTATTTTTCTGTTTCAAAAGAAACCCAAGCTAAAAGATTTGATGAAATTAAAAATAGTCAATTAAAGAAATGGAAATTTACTGAGGTTGATGGTAAGGCTCAGAAATTTTGGGAAAAATACTCAGCTTATAAGGACAAAATGTTCAAAAAAACAAATACATCAGTAGCTCCATGGAATATTATTTCAGCTGATAAAAAAATGTCCGCCAGAATAAATGCAATCAAATTAATTTTAAATAATATTCCCTATGATTCTAAAACACTTATTCACTCAGAAAAAATTAATTTCTAGATTCCCCTTATAAAATCCATTACCTTAACAGAGTCCTTTACTGAGTAATCACCAATTTTAATTCTTCTTAATTCAGAAAGATGAGCTCCAGAATTTAATTCTTTCCCAAAATCGTGTGCTAATGACCTAATATACGTTCCTTTACTACAAGTAACATTAAAAGATATTTCTGGCAAATTAAATGAGGTTATTTCAAAACTATCAATCAAAACCTCTCTTTTATCTATTTTTATTTCTTTTCCTTGCCTAGCAAGATTATATAATCTCACCCCGTCTTTTTTAATAGCAGAAAACATTGGGGGAGTTTGAAAAATTTTACCAACGAACTTTTTAGCAGTTTTAAGAATTAATTTTTCATTAATATGATCAATTGGATAATGAACGTTGGGTTTAGTTTCTAAATCATATGAAGGAGTTGTTGAGCCTATTGTAATCTTTCCTGAATATGTTTTATTCATTGCAGAAAAATTATTAATACTTTTTGTCATTTTTCCACAGCATATTATTAAAAGACCTGTAGCAAGCGGGTCAAGAGTCCCTGCATGACCAACTTTTATTTTTTTTATATCAAATTTTTTTTTGATTGCATATCTAATTTTATTGACAACATCAAAAGAGGTCCAATTAAGTTCTTTGTCAATTAAAATAAGCTCTCCTTCTTTAATATTTATACTCATCAATTCACAGTAAACTAATTGAAATAATTCCTAGGACAAAACAATAAAAACTAAAATATATTAAATTGTTATTGTTTACAATTTTTAACATCCACTTACAGGCTAATAAGCCAAATATAAAAGAGGAAAGAAAGCCAATAATTAATACAGATACATCTAATTGATTATTAAATATTTCACCTGAGATAACATCCTTTAAAATAGCACCAAAAATCACTGGTATAACTATCAAAAATGAAAATTTTGCGCTATCACTTTTACTATTTCCTAAAAATAGCGAGGTGCATATTGTTGCTCCAGATCTTGAAATTCCTGGAAGAATAGCAAAAGCTTGAGACAATCCAATAATTATAGCATCAGTCTTAGAAATATTTGAATTTTTTGGTTTTATTATTTTGGTTAAAAAAAGTAATATTCCAGTTATTATTAACATTACACCTACAAGAGTAATATTTCCTGTAAATAATATTTCTATGTAATCGTTGAGGGTAAACCCAATTATACCCGCAGGAATAATTGCTATAATAATTTTGATAATATAATTTTTACTATCATCAGAATTTTTTGAAAGAACCCCTGTCAATAAACCCCATATTTCCTTTCTGAAAACAACAATTGTACTAAGTGCAGTGGCAAAATGTAAAATAGAAGTCATTAGAAGATTGTCTGAGGGTAATTCATTAGCACCTAATAATCTTCTTCCTATCTCTAAATGTCCACTAGACGAAACTGGAAGAAATTCAGTTAAGCCCTGAATAATCCCTAAAAAAAGTGCGTCAAGTTCATCCATTTCAACTTATTTAGATGATTTTAAAATAGCATAAACTTGTATTGCAAATCCTATTAAAATTAAAGCTGGAGCTAGTCGTATTCGGGTAAAATTATATATTTCATCTGAAAAAATATTAGGATCATCACTACCCCCTCCAGACATTAATATAAAACCTAGAACTATAAAAAATATACCAATTAGCATTGATATATAATTATGCTTTTCAAATAGTAATTGTTTTTTTTTCTTTTTCATTATTATATATCTAATTTATCTGCCTTGATTTTTAGAATATTCTGTGTTGCAAAAAATGTGCTGATGTAACTAATTGTTAAACCCAATAATATCATAAAGAGGCAAAGAATAAATATTGTTTTGGGCTCTATATTATTTAAAAAATTGATATTATTATCTAAATAGTTTATAATTAATATTATTAAGCTTATGGAGAGAAAGGAAGAAATTAAACTTAAAAAAGCATTGGTTTTTAGAAAAGGTTTTCTAATGAAAGATTTGGTCGCACCAACTAACTGCATAGTCTTAATTAATTGCCTATTAGAATAAATTGATAACCTAATTGAACTATTTATTATCAAAAATGTAATTATCAAAAAAATGGAAATTGATGGGATAAGCCAGAATGTAACCCTTTTAATATTTTCATTTATAAGATTAATTAGGTTTTTATCATAAACAATTTCGTCAACGTATTTATTTTTTTTTATAATTTCAGAAATACTATCAATTTTTACTGCTTCAACATATTGACTTTTAAAATTTAAATCAATAGAGTTAACTAGGGGATTATATCCCAAGTCTTGAATAAAATCTTCTCCGTATTCTTCTTTCATTATTAATACAGCACTTTCTTTAGAAACGTAAGATAGTTTATCAATGTAATCACTCATTAAAAGTTCATTTTGTAATTGTATAACCTCTATCTGCTTTACATTATCTTGGAAAAATATCGATACAGAAAAATTCTCTTTGAATGAGTTAGCAATTGAGTTTGAGCTAATCACAAATACCCCAAAAAAACCAAAAAGAAATAATACAATAGACATTATAATAACTATTGACATATAAGATGTAAGTAATCTTTTGTTTTTGATTTTTTTCATAAATCTTAATTCTCAATAAAAGTAGTGAACAAATCAATAATTAAAAAGATTTTCTATTCTTAGTATAAAATGTAAATTTGTTCTTTTGGTCAATTTAATTGTTAATGGAATATAATTTTAGAACTATAGAGCAAAAATGGCAAAAGTATTGGCTAGAAAATAAGATATATTCTGTTAATAATAATTCGAACCTGCCCAAATATTATGTTTTAGACATGTTCCCTTATCCCTCTGGTTCAGGGTTACATGTTGGTCATCCGTTAGGATATATTGCTTCTGATATAATTTCAAGATATAAAAGAGCCAAGGGCTTTAATGTATTACACCCAATGGGTTTTGATTCTTTTGGACTACCTGCTGAGCAATATGCTATAAAAACAGGTCAACATCCAAAGAAAACTACCGATAAGAATATTATAAGATTTAAGGATCAGTTAAACAAACTTGGACTTTCTTATGATTGGGACAGAGAAATAAAAACTTCTGATAGTGAATATTATAAGTGGACTCAGTGGATTTTTTTAAAATTGTACAATTCATATTTTGATAAAAAAGAAAATAAAGCGAAAAACATTTCAGAATTAACGATTCCTGATTCTCTAACAATCACTGAAAAAAATCGTTTTATTGATTCTAAAAGATTGGCATATGTAGATACTATTGATGTTAATTGGTGTGAAGAATTGGGTACTGTTTTGGCCAATGAAGAGGTGGTTGGAGGCTTAAGTGAAAGAGGAGGCTTTCCAGTTGTAAGAAGACCAATGAAACAATGGGTTATGAGAATAACTGAATATGCTGACAGATTAATCGAAGATCTTGATAATTTAGATTGGCCAGATTCAATCAAGGCATCACAAAAAAATTGGATTGGAAAATCAACGGGGGCTGAAATTGCTTTTCAAATTGATGAAAATAATACAATTGATGTTTTTACAACAAGACCCGACACTATTTTTGGAGCAACTTATTTAGTCTTAGCACCCGAACATCCAATTCTTGAAGATATTATTACAAATCAACAAAGAAAGGAAATAGAGGAGTATTGTAAAAATACTTTACTAAAAAGTGATCTTGAAAGACAGGAAAACCAAAAAAATAAAACAGGAGTATTTACCGGCGCTTATGCGGTTAATCCTGTAAGTGAGGAAAAGATCCCTATATGGATATCTGATTATGTACTTTTCGGATATGGTACAGGAGCAATAATGGCTGTACCTGCGCACGATGAAAGAGATTTTGAGTTTGCAAAAAAATTCAATTTAAAAATTGTTAAGGTAATTAAAAGTGATCAGGATTGTTATTCCGGAGCAGGCGAAATAATTAATTCATCCAACTATAATGGTTTGCCAAGTGAAGATTTTAAAAATATTATAACTACTTATTTAGAAAAAAATAAAGTAGCCAAAAAAACTACAAATTATAAGTTAAGAGATTGGATTTTTACAAGGCAAAGGTATTGGGGCGAACCAATACCCATTTTACATTCTGACGAAGGAACGGTAGGACTAAAAGAAAAAGATTTGCCTCTCATACTTCCTGAAGTTGATTCTTATTTACCTACTGCTGACGGTCTTTCTCCTTTGGCTAGAAATTCTGAATGGAAATCAGTAAATATTGATGGAAAGAATTTTATTCGTGAAACCAATACAATGCCTCAATGGGCAGGATCGTGCTGGTATTATTTGAGGTTTTTAGATCCCAAAAACAACGAATCGTTTGCTTCGAAAAAAAATATTAACTATTGGATGCCTGTTGATCTTTACATAGGAGGAGCTGAACATGCGGTTCTTCATCTTCTTTATTCTAGATTTTGGCATAAGGTCTTATTTGATTTAGGCTATGTAAACACACCTGAGCCCTTTAAAAAATTAGTTAACCAGGGTATGATTTTGGGAAACAGTGCATTTATTTATAGAAAAATTGATGGAAAAAGTTACGTGTCAGCTGAAATAGCATCTAAATATAAGACCCAAAGAATTCATGTTGATATTAATTTTGTAAATGAAAAGAATGAACTAGACTTAGAATTATTAAAAAATAACAATTCGGAATTTTTAAACGCTTCTTTTGAATTTAATGATAAATTTTATGTTGATCGTGAAGTTGAAAAAATGTCAAAGTCTAAATATAATGTTGTAAATCCTGACGATATTTGTGAAAAATACGGGACAGATACTCTAAGACTTTATGAGATGTTTTTGGGCCCACTTGAACAATCAAAACCCTGGAATACAGCTGGGATTTCTGGAGTTCATAACTTTTTAAAGAAATTTTGGAAGCTGTATTTTGATACAGAATCTAATATCCTTGTTAACGATTCTGATCCCAGTGAACAAAGTTTAAAAGCTTTACACAAGTGTATAAAAAAAGTATCAGATGATATTGAATCTTTTTCTTTTAATACAGCGGTTTCAGCCATGATGATTTTAGTAAATGAATTAACATCTCAAAAATGTAGAAGCAGAAAAGTATTAGAACAATTATTATTGGTTATTTATCCTTTTGCTCCTCACATTTCTGAAGAAATTTGGGAAAATTTAGGAAATAAAAAATCAATTGTTTATTCAACTTTTCCTGAGTACTTGGAATCGTATTTACAAGATAGTACAAAAATTTACCCAGTTTCTATAAACGGTAAATTAAAATATAAAATTGAATTAGCTACTAATTTGTCTAAGGATGAAATAGAAGAATCTGTTTTATCAGATGAAAATTTTATAAAAAAACTAGATGGTAAAACCCCAAAGAAAATTATTATCGTTCCGGGTAAAATTATAAATTTTGTTGTATGACATTGGCTGTAATTTTTACATCTGCTTTATTAGCTATTTGCGGATATATTGTTAATGAAAATAATGCAGATAGTTTATTAGCTGGTTATAATACCATGACAAAAGACGAAAAAAACAGATTTGATTTAGCGAATTATCTTAAATTTTTTAGAAAATTTATGCTAAGTATTTCGCTGTTTACTGGAATTATTTATTTTATTTCAATTCTTTTTTTTAACGATGAAACTAGTGCTATAATTTATGCTATTTGCCTATGTATTCCATGGCCATACTTTATTATTATTTCTAATAAATATTTATAATTTAATTTTCTCTTTTTACTACAAAAAGACCATTCTGAATATCACTTATTATAATATTTTTGCTTTCATGGAAAGGGTAAACACTCCAAGCACCACTAAATCCTGAACCATCTCCCTGAGGATATGAGTCAAAAAAACCAATTTCTGTCATTTGTTTTGATTCTATTTGACTAATGTCTATTTCTCTTAAACCAGCTTTATAGCTAGCCAAATAAAATCTGTCCCCAACTATGTATCCGTTATGATCAATTGCAAGAGTTGGCCCATAATAATCATGATGTAAAATTGGATTATCTAAGTCTGTAAAATCTAAAACTATACTCCTTGTATTAATTCCGTCAGCAGCTTCATCCAATTCATCTCCAACGATAAAATATCTATGATCTTCTGTTAACCAGCCCTGGTGAACATAATGCGTATTTTCATAAACAATTGTGGAAAGAATAATAGGATTTGATTTATCTGAAATGTCGATGATATCCACATGTTGCGCATCACTTCCAATCATAATTTCTTTTCCTATGTGCTCACTATCTGGCCCATCATATATGATAGCTTGTGCATCGTGACAATAACCGACACCACTAAAACCGCCTTCCATAACTGGAGATGTCGGATTCTGGATATTTATAAAGATTGGACCTCCGTCAAATAAACCTCCTTCATGTCCAGGATCTCTTGAAAAACTTCTTCCAGGATCTTGATTACCTACAGGGTATGCATAACCAGTCTGTTCGTTGATTACAATATTATGAGCTCTTCCAAAATCTGTATAATGAATATCAGGAGAAAACACACTTGGCATATTTTCTACATTTCTTAGTCTTTTCAGGTCAAAAATTTGCATTCCGTGATTTGATGCTTCACTTACAATATATGCGTGGTCGTTATAAACTTTAATATCTCTCCAAATACTATTTACTGAAGCAGTAGGCAAAATTCCAATTAGTAATAAATTGTCTGGATCACTCATGTCAACAAAAGAAGTATGTGATGAGAGTCCAACAATAGCATACTCTTTTTCGGTTAAAGGATCCTTCCAACCCCATGAATCATTAACCCTAGTATTTTCCACAAAATCTATACTTAGTTCTTCTATAGAAAGATGACCGACTAAATCATATCCGTTGCAGGGATATTCACCCGCTAAACCATTAATGCAAGGCAATGATGTAAAATCAACAAGATCACATTTATCCCCAATTCCATCACCATCACCATCAAATTGGTAAGGATTATAATTTTCAGGACAGTTATCTTCAATATCTATTATCCCATCATCATCCATGTCAGAACAAAAATCTCCAATTCCATCAGAATTACTATCTGTCTGATCAGGATTTGGAACAAAAGGGCAGTTATCGATCATATCATAAAATCCATCGGAGTCATTATCAGCGTAATTCTGATCAATAGATTCGTTTTTACAACTTTGTATACTAAAGAAAAATAGTATCATCGAAAAAACAATCTTATAAATTTTTAAAAATTTAATTTGCATACATAATAAATCAAAAGGCAAATATATTCAATTAAATTATAAAGTAATTTGTCTGTTTATTTGCTGATCTAAAGAAATATAGGTTTCGGTTCGAGAGACACCTTTTATTGTCTGTATTTTTTTTGTAAGTATTTCCATTAAGTCTTCATTATCCTTACATAATAATTTAGTAAGTACACTCCAGTCTCCTGTCGTATAATGGCATTCTAATATTTCAGGAATTTCTTTAAGTTGATTAACCACACTTAAGTTATTTGTGGCTCTATCTAAAAAAATTCCCACGTATGCCATGGTTGTAAATCCTAAAACTTTGTGATTAATCTTAATGCTTGAGCCTAAAATTAAATTTTGTTTTTCTAGTTTTCTTAATCTTTGGTGAATAGCAGCTCCTGATATTCCAATATTCTTTGCTATTTCTAGAATTGGTCTTCTGGAGTTAGACATTAGCATTCTGAGGATTTGCTTATCAATACCATCTAATTTTATCAGCTTATTTTTCATTTAATACTCTTCAAAGTTTATTCCGTTGGCATCTAACTCCTTGAGAACAGGATTGTAGATTTCTTTGTCAATCGGTGTATGAATACCTGTAAGATTAATTTTATTATTTAATAAAAGTATCGAAGAAATTGCAAGGGGTAGCCCAACTGTTTTTGCCATTGCAGTATAGGTATCATCTTTTCCTTTACATACCATTGTGGAAATAATTTTTTCATTTTCTCCCAAACTTGTTTCATACCCAAATTCATGATACATCACTATCATGTCTTTGTCTTTTTTTTCTAGTTTCCATGCATCTTTTAAAATATATTCTAATATTTGAGCGGGTGATGCATTTTTTAATGGGATTTTTTTATTTGAACTAAGAATATCTATTTCCTTAATCTTTTCCCAGTTTTCATCACCTTTTGATATTGAAAGAACCCTTTGAAGTTTTTCCTCAATGGATAATTTATCATCATAGGGTAAAAAACAATTCACATATTCTTTGAAACTCATATTTTCAGAGTTTGAAATTTTAAAATTATCGTTTGTTAGACCAAGCTTAACGAACATATTCCAAGATTCAGAAAAACCGACTTTCCTGATGGTTCCTCTTATCATGGTTTTGATATTATTAAGGGAATATATTTCTCTGTATTTTAATGAATCACGGTTAGGATAAACTTCAAATTGACCATATTTTTCTATTTTTATTTTTTCGGTATTTTGGAATAGCCTGTTATATGGAATGTATTTGTATTTATTATTTTCAATATATTTTGCCGGGATACCTTGACCAGCCAAAACAACATTTCTTGGATTCCATGTAAATTTATAATTCCATTTATTATTGTCACTTTCAGGTGCAATTAGACCCCCTGTGTAAGATTTAAAAGAGTTTATTTTAGCACCATTTGCCACTAGTTTATCTATTATTTTTTTCGCACTCATGTGATCAATTCCTGGATCAAGCCCCATCTCATTTAAAAACAATAATTCACTGTTTTTGATATCATTAGTTAGAGTTTTCATTTCCTCACTAACATAGGAGGCGGTTAAAAGATTTCTCTTTAATTTCAGACAACTTTTTGCTAAAATAATATGAAACCTAGCTGGAAGCATTGAAATAACCAGATCAGATTCTGATATAAATTCCTCCCTTTCCTTTTCACTTGAAATGTTAATTGGTGAAACCTTACAGTTTTCGTATTTCTGATATTTTTTTAAATGATTTGTATCTAAATCAGTAATATGAATTAACAATTCTTCTTCTTGAGATTTATCGAGTAAATATTTAATTAAATAAGGTGAAGATTTGCCGGCACCTACAATTAAAATTTTTCTCATACTGAATTAATTTAATTATAATATTAGTAAATAATTATTAGTATTAATTAAATAATTTAGATTAATTTTAATTCTTATAATCTATTGAAATATCAAATATGATCGTAGTCTCAAACGATTCAGATAACCTCAAAATTTCCTTAAATCATTTCGGAATAGATAGTCCTAAAATCAATTACAATTTATCGGTTGAAACATTGTATAGTTTATGTGTCGAAAACGATTTAGGAAAATTGACTAATAAAAATGTTTTAGCAATCAATACGGGAAAATTTACTGGTAGATCTCCTAATGACAGGTATATCGTTTCAGATTCAATAACCAAAGATAAAGTTTGGTGGGGTGAAATTAATAGACCAGTTGACACTCAAGTTTTTGATAATTTATATACAAAAATTACCAATTACTTATCTGGTAAAGAGCTTTATGTTCGGGATTGTTATGCTTGTGCTTCAGAAAAAAACAGATTAAATCTAAGAACAGTATGTGAATATCCATGGAGTGATATTTTTGCTTATAACATGTTCATAAGACCAGAAGAAAACGAAAAATTTAATATTGAATGGACTGTGATTTCTGCACCAAAATTTATGGCAAATCCTGAAACGGATGGAATAGATAATCAAAATTTTTCTATAATTAATTTTTCAAAAAAAGTAATTATTATTGGTGGAACTGGATATACGGGAGAAATAAAAAAGGGAATTTTTTCTGTTTTAAATTTCACTTTACCTGTTCAAAAAAATATTT
>Ga0315331_10003280_pt1 | contig 12216 bp, 7 predicted proteins | sample M160m34915metaG_FD_203456 | JGI IMG/M metagenome (GOLD analysis project Ga0315331, IMG submission 203456) | Ammonia-oxidizing marine archaeal communities from Monterey Bay, California, United States - M1 60m 34915 | ecosystem: Environmental > Aquatic > Marine > Intertidal zone | place: USA...
TGCCCTAAATCGTCGATAAGAGTTGGCGTGGGGCGCGAAGCAGAGCATGGATTCGTCCAGCAATTGACCCAGACCGCCCACGGCATGCCGCAGGCGCGGCATGAAACGAGGTGGGTCCACTGGTTCGGGATCCGCGAAGACATTGTTGCCGTCCTTGTCATAGACACTGGCATGAATGTGCATGCCGCTGCCGGCCAGCTCACCAAAAGGTTTGGCCATGAAAGTGGCGCCGTAACCGTGTTTTCTTGCAACGCCTTTCACAATGCGCCTGAGCAGGAGCGCGTGAGTGCCGGCGACCACTGCGTCGGGCTGATGCAAGGTATTGATTTCCCACTGTCCCGGCGAAAATTCACCGTGTAGCGTGGTTAACGGTACGCCCTGCAATTCACTGGCGATTCTGACGTCGTTCAAAAAGGCATCACAGTCGAACAGGTCATCGGCCATACAGTATTGAATACCCTGTTGCTCGACATTCGTGCCGGGAATGTTCCCTTTGAGGGGCATAGGGCGACTGTCGTGGGTATTTGCCAGTAGATAGAACTCCAATTCCGTTGCGACGGTCGCTGAGAGCCCATCCGCGGCATAGCAGGCGAGGACCTTTTCCAATGGCTGTCGAGGGTCTACCCAGTCCAATTCGCCGTCGTCTTGGGTATAGGCCACCATGACCTGTGCGACCGGTGAGTCGTACCAGGGCGCAGGTGCCAGCGTTCCCGAGACGGGCCGAATGATTTGGTCCGGGTCGCCCCCAAGCTCTGAGAGGGGTATCTCGTCGTACCAATCCCCTCTCGCGCCAAGCAATGGCGCTGAACGAGGAGTCAGAAAGGTGCCGTCGAACAGCCTTGAGAACTCGGAGCGATGGATTCGCTTCGCACGCAAAATCCCCGATATGTCGGGCATCAGCAGTTCCAGCACCTGAGTATCAGGATACGCCGTTAAGAAATCTTCCAATTCTGCCGTGTCGGCATAATTCATTGTCTGTCTCTCTCGTAACCCATAGCGTCAAGCTTAGAGCGGCAACCGAGTTTGTCTACCAGTCGTATAGGCCGCCATTCGGTGATAGATCAACTTCGATACAATCTGCGGTGATGATAAGGCAAACCATGCTGGGTCCGCCTGCTACCCACCTTATGCTGCTGTTGGAGAGAGCCACATGTTTGGACTGCGCGCGATAAAGGATTCTTCCGAGCACACTGGATCGTACTATGCGGCATCGCGCAGGCCCGCGACTGATTACCCCACGCTGACTGAAGCGATTGAGTGTGACGTCGTAGTCGTTGGAGGCGGTTTTTCCGGGGTGAATACGGCAGTAGAGCTCGCAGAGCGCGGCTACGAGGTGGTGCTGATGGAAGCCAATCGAGTCGGGTGGGGCGCAAGCGGGCGCAACGGCGGACAAATCATTGGTGGTATTGGCCATACTCCCGAGAGATTCAAAAGGTCGATTGGTGAACAGGGCATCAATACCATCTATCAAATGGGTATTGAGGCGCGCGACATCATTAAAGAGCGCGTCGAAAGCTACCATATCGATTGTGATCTGAAGTGGGGTTATTGCGACGTAGCGTTAAAACCCCGGCACATGAAAGATTTTGCTGAGTGGCGTGACTGGGAAAAAACCATCGGTAACCCCCATCCTTATACACTGCTCGATGCTAGTGAGCTCAAGGAATTCGTGAATTCTGACCGGTATCTCGGAGGTCTCCACAACACGGCTAACGGCCATATCCACCCGCTGAATCTCTGCATCGGTGAGGCAGCAGCAGCGGTCAGTCGTGGCGCCCGAATTTTTGAGCAAACTCGGGCGCTTGAAATAGTGCCCGGGGACAAGCCGATCGTTAGAACCGAGCGAGGTCGTGTGACGGCAAAGCACGTTGTCCTTGCGGGCAATGCCTATATGGGTAAATTGATTCCAAAGCTCAGCGCTAGAGTATTGCCCTCGGCGAGCTCGGTTATCGCCACCGAGCCGCTCTCGGAGGCGCTGGCTGATAAGTTGCTGCCGGGTGATGTCGCCGTGTGTGATCCGCGAACTGCTTTGGATTACTTTAGGCTCTCTTCGGACCGCCGTATGTTGTTTGGTGGTCTTTCTAACTACACCGGTATGGAGCCCAAAAATCTGGTCTCGGTCATGCGCAAAAAGATGCGCAATGTATTCCCGGATCTTGAGGGCATTAAAGTGGACTACGCTTGGAGTGGGTGGATTGGTATTGGTATCAATCGCATGCCGCAGCTCGGCAAGCTTGCGCCTAACATTCGTTATATTCAGGCGTATTCTGGCCACGGTGTGGCGCCGACCCACATCATGGCTAAGATAACCGCCGAGAGTATTGCCAGCGAAACGACTCGTTTCGATACGATGGCGTCTATACCGCACCTACCCTTCCCGGGAGGGCGGGTGCTCGGCAGACCACTGCTGGCCGCAGGAATGGCGTATTACAAACTGCTGGATCTGTTTTAGCAGAGGCTTTTTATTCCGCGTCTTCCGGAACCATCATGGCGTAAACTTTGCGAACTTTTTCAATCACCTCAGCGGTGCCTTTCCAGCCCCTGGGAAAGACCCAGCTATCACCTGCTTTGACCTCTGAGACAACACCGGTCTCGGAGGTGAACCTCCAGTGACCTTCCAGCAAGTAGCAGAATTCGGTTAGTTCGAGATCAAGCTCCAATGTGCCGGGCTCGCACTCCCAGGTGCCCGTGTACAGCTGACCTTTTGCAAGCTCGCCTTCAAAAAAGCCGGCGTTGGTTTGCAAGGGCAATGCGCCGACTGGCTCCCCAAAAGATTCACACCCTTCTAAATCCGATAGTTGCGCCGGATTTTTTTGGACACTGATTTCTGTCATTGCTTCATCTCCAGTTAAAACATCTGCTCCAAATTATCGGCTGATATTGGGACGCCAGAACACTGTGAGTCTAGACACTAGGGGCGGTCAACGCTTCTTAGCCCATATGCTCGTAGTAAAAGTGACGGTCAATCAAGTAATCTGCCTGGCGAGTCAGGAAGTTTAGACTGTCCACTCATCGAAAGAGGCAATAATGGGTCTGAGTACGCCCTCGTTGTTAGCGAATCGGATTGAACATCGTCGGCAATGCCTAGGCAGCTTTCTGGCATGACGGCTTTCTCCATCACGATCGCGTTATTTGTCATCCTGTTTGTAGTGATCGGGAGTTACGCGGGTCGTCGCGTCAAAACCCTCGAAGATTATTACGTGGCGGGGCGTAGCGCTCCTACCTTCCTAATTATTGGCACGCTGGTTGCCAGCCTCATGAGTACGACGGTATTCATGGGCGAGGCGGGGTTCACGTATGCGGGGCAGTTGGGTCCATATTTGTTGCTGCCTGGGCTCACCGTTACAGGATATATCTACGGGGCATTATTTTTTGGCACGTTTCTAAGGCGAAGCCGGGCCAACACCGTCGCCGCCTTCTTTGCAGAGCGATTCGCTTCTGCAGAGATACGGCGCATCGCCGGGTGGACTGTCATCTTCGGTCTCGGGGGATATCTCCTGATCGTGACCCAGGGTGCTGCTCTGCTGCTCTCCGACCTAACTGGTATTAGCTACGCTACCGGCGTTGTAATTGCGTGGTTGAGCTATTCGGTCTTCACGCTTTACGCCGGGTCTAAGGGTGTGGTGATTACCGACACTTTGATGTTTCTGTTGTTCACCGGTGCGTCGCTATTTTTTGTCACGCATTTGCTGGAAGGTTTCGGAGGCATCTCACAGACCATTCAAGATCTGACGCGGCTGAGTGCGAAACCGGATCTGACCTCCTGGCACGGCATTATTGGAGAGGGCACCCCCTGGCCTACGGCGCTCGACTTTTTTATCTGGTTTGTATTGATCGACCTTTCCTGGAGCCTCGTTTATGCCGTTAGTCCATGGCAATCCAGTCGACACCTCATGGCAAAGAGCGAGCACGTCGTCCTGCGAGCATCGATCTACACAGTGCTGGTGGTGATCTTCCTTCAGCTGGCGATTTACGGCGCAGGTGGCTTCGTGAATCTGGCTAATCCAGACATCGAGAACGAGGAGACAGTTCTTATTTGGGCTGCCACTCATCTCGTGCCAACCTATCTTGGCGCGTTGCTGGTTGCAGGCATCGTTTGTGCGGCGCTGTCTTCAGCCTCCACGTTTCTTTCTCTTATTGGTTTCAGTGTCAGTAGCGACCTCGCCGAGGGCAGCGGTTCCAATAGTCTAGTGCGGACACGATTGGCTATGGGCGGGGTCAGTCTGGTGGTGCTGATAGTGAGCCTCGCGCTGCCGCATAACCTTTTCTGGATAACGCTATTCATCGGTACCGTATTTGCTTCGAGCTGGGGGCCTGTTGGGCTAATGAGTATCTGGAGCCATTCAATCACGGCGCGCGGCGCACGCTGGGGAATGCTTGCCGGATTGTTCGCAAATGTTATCCCCGCAGCGATGGACTATTTTGGCCTTATAGACTTGCCAAGTTATTTAGAGCCCGTGCTGCTCGGCATTGTTGCTTCCATCGCCTTTGCCTACTGGGGTTCTAGAGGAGATGTCGTGACGGAAGCGGAGCGTCTTTATTTGGAGCGGTTGCACCGAACCCCCGCCGCTGATGTCGATCGAGGTGCGACACGGCTCACTCTTTTGGCGCCCATTCTCTTGGTAATTTATGGTTGTGTTATGCCATTTCTGTTGCTGCACTTCTATGTCGAGCCGTATCAGATCGGCGCCGGCGTGATCGCGGCGGGAGATAATGTCGACTGGAGTGGAGCCGAGTCTTGGTTTGTGGTGGGGCCGGCGCTGATATATGTGCCGCTGGGCGTCATTGCGTGGCGGGTCATTCGCAAGCGTTACACGCCGGCAGCGGCATAGCATTAGACCGAATGCGCCTCATGTGAGCGCCCGATTCGATACAGGTATGCGATCGCATATTGTCCGCCACGCCTGTTTGCATTGTTGAAAGCCCATTGGGAGGTCAGCCTATGAAAACGCATGTTTCTGAATCAGACGCGATTATTATTGGCGGCGGACATAACGGTTTGGTCTGTGCGAGCTATCTGGCCAAGGCCGGTTTGTCAGTGCGTCTCTTTGAGGCAAGAGACGTCTTGGGCGGAGCCGCTATTACCGAGGAGTTCCATCCAGGATTTCGCAATTCTGTTTATTCCTATTCTGTCAGCTTGCTACATCCGCAAGTCATTGCCGATCTGCTTTTGGAGCAGCATGGGCTTGAAATTATGGAGCGACCGGCCGGCACGCTTAGCCTCCTTGAAAACGATCATCTGTTACTCACTCGTGATGAGGCACAGGCGAGGCGTGAAATTGCCCGATTTTCCCGACGCGATGCGGATCGTATTGAGCAATTTGAGAACGAAATTAGCCATGTTGCCATCGCCCTTAGGCAGCTGGCGCTTCGCGCTCCGCCTGATTTTGGTGGAGGGTGGCGCGATGTGATGCAGCTGCTTTCAGCGGGTAACGTGGCCAGACAGCTCGGCGCTGAATCCCAAAAGGTGCTGGCAACATTACTGACTAGTTCGCTAGGTGACTATTTGGATGCGTGGTTCGAGGGCGAAGCGCTCAAGGGTGTGCTGGGGCTCGAGGGTGTGATTGGCAATTTTGCGAGCCCGTATCAAGCTGGCACGGCCTACATTTTGCTGCACCATGCTTTTGGTGAGATCAAAGGTCGAGCCGGCGCATGGGGTATCGCCAGAGGCGGTATGGGGGCGATTAGCGATGCGATAGCGAGCTTCGCCCGCGCGCAAGGTGTGAGTATAGAAACCAGTAGCCCTGTTCAGGAGATTTTAGTCGACGGCAAAAAGGCGGTCGGCGTGAGACTGTCGGATGGCCGCACATTCACAGCGCGGCAGGTGGCTGCAAACGTTCATCCGCAGACTCTGCTGACAAAAATGCTGGATCCCGGTTTACTCAACGAGGACGACCGGCGACGCATCACAGGCTATCGCAGTCACTCGGCGACCTTCCGAATGAACGTTGCGTTGTCCGAGTTGCCGCAGTTCACCTCCATGGCGGGGCAGGGCGATGCGCATTTTCAGGGAGCGATTGAGGTGTCTCCCTCTCTGGCCTACATTGACCGGGCCTATTTGGATGCTAAGCGTTTGGGATGGGCGCAACAGCCCGTGATCTCAATGCAAGTGCCAACGACACAGGACAGCTCTTTGGCGCCACCCGGCGCGCATGTCGCCAGCCTTTTTTGTCAGCATTTTCAGCGTCATCTTCCCGACAATCAAAGTTGGGATGACGTAAAAGATGAAGTGGCCAACCTCATCATTAATACGATTGATGCTTACGCTCCTAATTTCCGCCAATCTGTTATCGGGCGACAGATAAAATCACCGCTGGATATTGAGCGCGATCTCGGCATGGTTGGCGGCGACATTTTTCACGGCGCCCTGCACCTCGATCAGTTTTATTCAATGCGTCCGATCCCCGGATATGCTTCTTACAAGATGCCGGCAAAAAACCTCTTTCTCTGCGGGTCTGGCGCCCACCCCGGTGGTGGCGTGACAGGTTTGCCCGGGAGAAATGCCGCAGAAAAAATGTTGCACAGTCGTTAGCGTGGCCTCTCTGGTGATGAGTATCACCGCAGGCTTTCACGCTTATCTGACTGGCTACAGGCCCATTCTCGATGCAATAGGATGTTTGATCGGTTTAGTCACCAATGGGTAATTGAGGGTCATTGGCTAATGAGGCTTCGTGGTCTTCAATTACCTGATACAGCGGGAAATCGATCCACGTGTCATTGAGGTAATTCAGTTCGGGTACTTCCTCTTTTGGATCAACGATTAAGTTGTATATCGAGGGATACGCTATGTCCTGCACCGCATAGGTGTCAGAGTCCATCTCTTTGAGCAAGATTTTCCAATCGCGCCATTTCGCGCCAAACAGCGTGTTCCCGATGTAGATGACCAGACTTTCACGCGCGGAATCATCGGTTTTCCCCATGAAGAAGCGCGACTGATCGACGCCATCCAAGACACGATCTTGCGGCGTCTCGACACCCACAAACTTGGCAATGGTCGGAAAAACGTCCAGCTGATGCACGACCTCATTGGATACCCGCTGGGCCGGTATTTTCTCGGGCCACCGAATGATGAACGGTACCCGCAAGGAGCCCTCATAAGGAGAAAACATCCCGCTGCGCCATGGTCCAGTGAAACCAAAAGAGCGGGGTACACCTTCTCGGCCATTGTCCGAGGTGAAGATGAAGATCGTGTCATCACTGAGGCCAAGATCGTCCAACTTTGACAGCAGCTCCCCCACGTAGGTATCTGTTTGTGCGAGGACGTCTGCAAAACTACCATGGCCTGTGCTGCCATAAAAATCAGGATGGGGGTCTACCGGCTCATGAGTCTGAGTGTAGGTGACGAAAGCAAAAAAGGGCTGCTGTGACGACGCCTGCCGCTCGATGAAATCGAGTGTGTTATCCGTTATCTCGCGATCCATCACCGTACGTTTAGCGCGGTCAAAAACCTCAATATCTGTCGGTTTCTCACCTTTGCGGCTCGACATCACATAAGCGAAACGAATATCGGGATGGGCGTCGGGTTGGAAGCTGTTGCTGTCGGGCCAAAAGGCGCGATCCGATGACCTCGGAAGCCCGATCCACTCATCAAAGCCCTGGTCTGTGGGGAAGCGACCTTCGGTATCTCCCAAATGCCACTTACCAAAAATTCCGGATATGTAGCCCTGCTGTTCTAGCAGCTCCGCAAGGGTGATTTCCCACTTTGTGATGCCATACCAGACTCCTCGCGGCGGGCTGTTTTCTCGCTGTCGCGTGCGAATGCCATACCGACCCGTTAGTAAGGCAGATCTGGAAGGTGTGCACTCAGCTTCTACATTAAAGTTGGTTAATCGCATCCCCTGTGCAGCGATGCTGTCGATATTGGGTGTGGGCGCACCCCTCATCACTCCGCCGCCGTAGACGCCGACTTCGCCCCAACCAAAGTTGTCCATGAGCACTAGGACGATGTTGGGTTTGCCGGCTGTATCTTCAGCAGTGGAGGCCTCTGCCGTACCTTGTGACGGCGTGAGAGCCAAGAGAAGTATCGTCAGACCTGTGAGAAAGAACGGGGGTGCTGCAGGTTTCATAGAGCCACCAATCAAAATGCATGACATCGCGATGTGGACACGAGTCTACCTCATGTTCCAAGCGCACAGTGATGCGCTGTTAGGATCCCCATCATGGGCTGACAATGCTGTGACCTCACCTTCAGAGGTAACCGCTTGCTGTATGGTGGGATAGAGCCTGCCTTATGTTTAACGCGTTTTGGCACTGGGCAGTTATGGTCTGTCACTGCGCAGTGTGTAGTGAATTGATGAATTGTCTTGATTAATAAAAGGAGATTCAAAAGTGAGGTCGTTTTATGTCTGTGATTTCAAACTCAGCGCTGGAATCGCGGCGCTGACCGTTTTTTTCAGCTCGGTCGCTGTTGCTCAGGTTAGCTATCCAGCGAAACTGTCGGAGGCGGCGCTTGGCGGCGCGGTGTTCGCCGATCCTTCAACAACCATCACTGAGGTAGAGGGTGAAAAAATCCTAGACTTCACTTCGCTCAAGTCCAGCGACGGTAAGTTTGCCTCGGGGATGTACAAAGCCGGGCCACAGATTTTCGATATCACTGAGCCTTACGGCGTCGATGAATTCATGTTCTTTCTCGAGGGCAGTGTGACGCTCACCTCTGCCGACGGGTCCGTCATAACGGTGGATGCTGGAGAGGCCGTGACGATTCCCAAAGCGTGGGTGGGCCGTTGGGAAACCGAGGGTTATCGCAAGATCTGGGTCATTTATTCGGAGGATGGTTCAGGGCTGTAATTCGCTGGTTTATGATGGGACCACACGAAAATTAGCAAAAGGTGACAAGGGGCGTTGATTGCCTAGTGAAGTTCAGCAATCGGCGTATTTTAGGTCTCCAGATTGCCATTATCTGTGAGGAAACCATGAAAAAACTTTCACTGTTAACGCTCAGTGGCGGGCTTGCACTCATGATGGGCTGCGAGGGCAGCGCAATTGCACAGGGCGATGCTTTGGATCGCACATCGCTGCCCATCCAGCCTCCGGTAGCCGCACCCATCACGGAGCTGGATGCGCGCAATGTGACGGCGCCACCGCCCTTCAACATCACTCCCCCGGAGGGCGCGCCCAATGTGGTGATCGTACTCATCGACGACATTGGTTTTGGCGCCACAGAGCCCTTTGGTGGTGCTATTGAAACGCCCACCTTTTCCCAATTGGCGGAGAACGGCCTGCGTTTTAACCAGTTCCACACCACGGCGTTGTGCTCGCCAACGCGTGCCTCACTGCTTGCTGGACGTAACCATCATGTTGTGAACGTGGGTTCGGTGATGGAGATTGCCACCGGCTTCCCCGGCAATCAGGGCCGACGCCCCGACAACGCCAAGTACTATGCCGAAATCCTGCGCCAAAATGGCTACAGCACAGCGGCGTTCGGAAAATGGCACGAAACCGCGCCATGGGAGACCTCGGTGTCAGGTCCGTTCTTCCGCTGGCCGACTAACTCTGGCTTCGACAAGTTCTACGGCTTTATTGGCGGTGAGACCAACCAGTGGGATCCCGTGATTTACGACGGGGTGACCAAGGTCGAGCGCGAGGACGACCCTGACTACCACTTCACCACCGATATGACAGATCAAGCGGTGTCGTGGGTGCGCTTCCAGCAGGCTATGACGCCGGATCAGCCTTTCTTCGTTTATTACGCGCCGGGCGCAGCACACGCGCCGCACCATGCGCCGACAAAGTGGCGTGACAAATACAAAGGCCGCTTCGCTGACGGCTGGGATGCGCTGCGCGAAAAAACGCTGGCCAGGCAAAAAGCCATGGGCATTGTGCCCGAGAGCACCGTGCTCGCTGGCAAGCCGGATGAAATCAAGGAATGGGACGAGCTGACTGAGCAAGAGCAGCAGCTGTTCGAAGTGCAAATGGAAACCTTTGCCGGTTTTATGGAGCACACCGATGTGGAGATCGGTCGTTTGGTGGATGCCATCGACGATATCGGTGAGCTGGACAACACCCTTTTTGTTTACATCATGGGCGACAACGGCTCGAGTGCAGAGGGCGGCTTGATCGGCACCTTCAATGAGTTGCTTAGCCTCAATGGTATTTTCGGCGTTGAGACCGTCGAGAGCATGCTTGCGATCGCGGACGACTGGGGTGGCCCTGATTCCTTCCCGCACATGGCGGCAGGGTGGACAGTGGCAACCGACACCCCCTTTAAATGGACCAAGCAGGTGGCAGGTGACTATGGTGGCACCCGCAATGGCATGGTGATGCACTGGCCCAATGGCTTTAAGTCACGTGGCGAGGTGCGCAGCCAGTGGTCACACGTGAACGACATTGGCCCCACAGTGTTGGAAGCAGTCGGCCTTCCTATGCCGGACACGATCAACGGTATTCCGCAGCTGCCGATGGATGGCGTGAGCTTGCTCTACGCCACCGATGATGTCGACGCAGCGGATCGTCACACCACCCAATATTTTGAAATGTTTGGCAATCGGGCGATTTATCATGAGGGTTGGTTGGCCCGCGTGGTGCATGGAGTGCCCTGGCAGCCCAAGCCCATCCGCGCGTTGCAGGAGGACATCTGGGAGCTCTACGACACCGCCGTGGACTTTAGTCTGGCCAACGACCTTGCAGCGGATAATCCTGAGAAGCTGGCTGAATTGCAGGCGATATTTAACCGTGAGGCCATCGCCAACAATGTTTACCCGCTTGATGACCGCCGCTACGAGCGGTTTGATCCCGCGCAGGCAGGGCGACCCGACCTGATGGGGGGGCGTACCAGCCTGACGTTGGCTGACGGCATGGACGGCATACTGGAGAATACCTTTATCAACATTAAGAACCGCTCCAAGACCCTCACAGCGAATGTCGAGCTCGTCGGCAACGACCGCGGCATCATCCTGACTCAGGGCGGTAAGTTCGGTGGCTGGGCGCTCTATATGGATGGCGGCAAGCCCGCCTACACCTACAACTGGTTCGGGCTGGAGCAGTACACCATTGCGTCGGACGATGTCCTGCCTGCAGGTTCTGCCGAGGTGAAGCTGGAGTTTGCTTACGACGGCGGTGGCCCTGGGAAAGGCGGGGTGGCAACGCTGTACGTGGATGGGCAGAAGGTCAGCGAGGGGCGAGTCGAGCGGACCCAGCCCGCCGTTTTCTCTGCCGATGAGACGGCGGACGTCGGTAAAGACGATGCGACGCAGGTCGTGGCCGCATTCGATAACGTCCGTGACTCCCATTTTACCGGCTCAGTGAAGAGCGTCACGGTCGATACCGCGATGCCATGAGGTCCCACATCAGGCGCGGCCTTCCTAGTGCGGCCCGCTCAAAATAAAAAGCCCGCTTTTTGCGGGCTTTGATGAGAAGGGAAGGCTGTTGCCTTCCCTTTTTTTTGATCTCGGTGTTCACTCTCTGTGTTGCTTGCAGTGGCTGATGCTCAGGGTGGACGTTGAAAGAGAGATTTGTGACGAATGTAGATCGCGTTGGCAGCAGCGCGGCGTGGTGGGCGTTGGTGCTGTTAACGGCAACGTATACGTTTTCGTTTATCGATCGACAGATCATTAACCTTCTGGTTGATCCGATTCGCGCCGACCTGTCGCTGTCCGACTCTCAAGTCAGCTTCCTCCAAGGGCTGGCCTTTGTTTTACCTTATGTCATTCTGAGCATTCCCTTGGGGCGTATTGTTGATCGTGCCAACCGCATTCGTGTGCTGGTATTCGGGATACTGATTTGGACGGTCAGCTGTGTGACCTGTGGTTTGGCCAAGAACTTCTGGCAGCTGGGTGTGGCACGTATGGGTGTGGGGGCGGGTGAGGCGAGTGTTACGCCGGCCTCGTGGTCGCTGTTGGCCGATTACTTTCCTGAGAACAAGCGCGCGCTGCCGGTGAGCATCTTTCTGATGGGCCCTTACCTCGGCGCCGGTTTGTCACTGATTTTAGGCGCGGAAGTGGTTGGGTGGGCCAGTGGATTGGGCGCCATTGAATTGCCCATGGTCGGTGCCTTGGCGCCTTGGCAACTCACCTTCATGCTGGTGGCGCTACCGGGGCTACTGATGGTGTTTTTTTTGCCTCTGCTGCAAGAGCCTCCCCGCACACAGCGGCTGACCCAGGCAGCTGAGCCGCTTAGCTGGAACGATGTCGCACACTATGTCTGGCCACGCCGTGGCGTATTTGGCGCCTATCTTCTGGGTGCGCCGTTTATTGTGCTGGTGCTCTACGCTTTGCAGGC
>Ga0315331_10003281_pt1 | contig 12215 bp, 8 predicted proteins | sample M160m34915metaG_FD_203456 | JGI IMG/M metagenome (GOLD analysis project Ga0315331, IMG submission 203456) | Ammonia-oxidizing marine archaeal communities from Monterey Bay, California, United States - M1 60m 34915 | ecosystem: Environmental > Aquatic > Marine > Intertidal zone | place: USA...
CTTCGGATTCACGCGCAGCGTATGCGGATACGAGCCGCGCTTGGCCGGGCTCTCCGCGCTGGACCAGATCGTGATGTCCGTCGTCTTGGGATCGAACTTACCCATGTGTCCCGAGGAACACAGCGTAACCCAGTAGTTGCCGTCGTTGTCCGGCTCGATCGAATGGGGGCCGCGGGCTCCGGGAGGCATACGGAAAACCGTCCGTTGGCCGGTCGCTATATCCAGCTCAACGATCGCGCCTTGTCCCATGTCTACGGCGTACATGGTCCCGGGCGGGCCGGGCTCGAGGTCGTGCACCATGGCCTTCAAGGGCGTGCCAATGTCCCATTCGCTAATCTTCACCTTCGCGGTAAATCCGGTCGGTGGCGGTGGCGGGACATACTCCGGCCAACGCGACTCGGCAGCCCGCGTGTAGGTGTCCAGCAACCGCTTGACGATGGTCTTCTGCGTGTGCTTATACAACCCGCCGAAGCCGTCCATGCGCCTGACCATCGTCTCCCAGTCCACCGGTTGCTCCGGCGTGCGGAAGCCCAGGGTGCCAGCCTGGTGACAGTAGGTGCACATCATCTTGAAATTCTCCTTGTCGCGCAGGCTGTCCCACTTCATCAGGCTCATGGCCGAGGCGGCAGTTCGCTGCATCTGCAGGTCCTCGCCCTTGGCCGACTCCATCCTGACCGCCAGCGCACCGCTGCCTGGCTCAACATCCTCCACCCACTCATCGAGCTGACCCGGCAAACGCATGCGCACCTGATGCGTCGTCTTGCGAAGCCCGTTCAGTTCGAACTTGCCATCCGCTGCGGTGAACACAGATGTGTGCATTTGCTGCTCCTCGTCATACGCGCTCACCATTACGCCCGCCATCGGCCCGCCCTTCGCGTCCGTCACCCGGCCATGAATCCGCGTCTTCGCACCGGGCTTGATTCCCTTCAACTGGACAAAATGGCGGCTGGATTGGGGCTTCCCATAACTGTCTGCGGAAAGGGACTGTTGGCCGAGCGTTACGGAAGCGGGCAGGAGGAGAAAGACAAATGCCGCCAAAAGAAGGGTGCTGCTAAACTTGATTCTGACTTTATTCATGGAGCTGTTTTTTCCTTGGTGGCGACGTGTTCGAGAATCCTGACGAATGAGGCTCCCGGGTTGGGTATGTCAGAATCGAGGCGGCGTTTTTCTTTCCAGAGTTGTCCGACCCGGGCACGCTGTTCGGGTTTGAGACCGGCCATTCGCTTGTCGACGTAAGGCTGATGGCGGCTTCCGTGGTAGCCCTCGGGAAGTTTATTCTTGTCGATGCGGGCGAGGAGCTTCGCGGTATCGGTGGCAGGCTGTTGTGGTCGGTTTACTCGGGGCTTCTTCGCGGCGGCCAGATCTCCGTTTTTGATCCATTCCGGAGCTTCGACCATGACACTGCGGTGGATGGCAGCGGCCTGTTTTTTCATTCGGGCGACGAGTTCGGGATTTTGTGACGCAATGTCCCGCTCCTGGCTCAGATCGCTTGCAAGATCGTAGAGTTGAACCCGATCGACGCCTCCCTTCTTCATCAGGGGGATCAAGGCTTCATTAAAATAGAACATGGCCCGGAATTCATCGCGCAGCCGGTTGGCTTCGCGATTGGCGAATCTGCCGTTGAACATGCGTGAGCGCAGATCCAATCCGCCCAGCTCTTTCTCAAGATCGTCCCCCAGGGCCAATTTTGTCTGCTGCAGCAAGCGGTTCGCCTTCGCATTGTCAAACGGGAGTCGGGCTGTGCTCGGCGCCAAGAGGGTATGGTCCCCCATTCTCATCGCCATGGTGGAGCCGTTCATCCAGAAAAGGGGTTGATGACGTTCAAAACTGCCGGTGCGGGTGAGCAAAGGCGTGAGGTCAGAGCCGTCCAGGAAGACGTCCTTGGGTTTGTCGATGCCAAGAAGCCCGCAGATGGTCGGAAGCAGGTCCACGGCTCCGGCAGGCTCTTTCTCAACGTGGCCGCCGGGGATTTTCCCTTTCCAGTAGAAGATGCCCGGCACGCGATGCCCCCCTTCATAATGCGATCCCTTTTTGCCGCGCAACTTTCCGCAGCGATCCTGGCGGTAGCTGCCGTTGTCGGAGGAGTAGTGAATGATGGTGTTGTCGAGCTCGCCAAGTTGCTCGAGCTTGGCAACGAGTCGCCCGATGGCGCGGTCCGTGTTGTCGATGGTGCCGTTGTAGATGGCGGCCTGATCGTTGAGCGCGCCATAGCGGGAAACGATCTCGTCGGGGGCCGCAATGACGGCGTGGGGCTCGTTGAACCAAAGGTTGAGAAAGAAGGGAGCGTCGGTGTCGCGTTTTTCATCGAGCCAGGTGAGGGCCTCATCGACGACGAGCTGGCAGGAGTAGCCTTTCATGGGCCCGGCAGGTTTGCCGTTGCGCAGAAAGTTGGTGGGATCTTTGTGGCTGGGATGAGCCCCATTGACCAGGCCGAACCAATAGTCGAAGCCATGTTCGGCAGGCGTGGGGTTGTCGCGATTGTTCACCGGCATACCGAGATGCCATTTACCAAAGTGAGCGGTGCCGTAGCCCGCACCCTTCAGGACTTCGGCGAGAGTTGTTTCGCTGCGAAGCAGATGCATTCGGTGACGCTGTTCACTGAGGACGGAATAGACTCCGGCGCGGATGTGGTTGCGGCCGGTCAGGAAGGTGGCACGCGACGGGGAGCAGACCGGAGCTCCGGAATGGAAGTCGGTGAAGCGCACGCCCTCGGTTGCCAACTTGTCGAGGACCGGGGTCTTGACGGGGCCACCGTAACAGCCGATGTCGCGGTAACCGAGGTCGTCGACGAGCAGGGTGATGACATTGGGCCGTTTGCCCTTTCCATTCACTGCCGAACCAGGCGGCTTCACCTCAGGTGGGTTCCCCTCCTCTGCCCGGGCAATACAATAGAGAAACCGGCGTCCCCGGATAAACAACTGGTTCCCTGCAATCGCCGGGGAAGAATGCACCGTGTCACCAAGCTTATTGGTGGCAATCACCTCGAGCTTTCTTGATCGCTTCAGCACCAGGGTCGTGCCGTTTCGGTCGGTCACGTAAACCAGTCCATTGGCACCGACCGGGGAAGAATAGATTCCCGACATTCCCGGCAGCCGCTCACGGTTGATGATCTCACTGCCATCCTTTGCATCAAGACATGAAAGAAGGTTCTGGTTGGACTGGGTGAAAAACAACCTCCCGTCATAGAGCAGCGGTGATGGCACGTAGGGAGTGCCACGCTTCTTGGTCCACAGGATCGACTCGGATCCGGTGATGTCCCCCTTGGCGGAAAGCGGCAATGCCAGCAATGCGGATCCCTGGTAACCGGTCATGCAATAGACCACGCCATTCTCCACTACCGGGCAGGGAATGGCATTATCGGTTAAGCCTGAGCATTGCCAGATGATCTCCCCGCTCCCCAAATCGTAACTGATCACCTTGCCGGAAGCGACCAACCTGCCGCCACGCCCCTTGCCGGAGGAAGTCGTAATGACCTGAACCCGGCCACTATACTCAACAACTGCCGGGGTCGACCAGCCGTTACCGCCCTCGCGCTTCTTGCGCCAGATTGTCTTTCCTGTGCCCGCGGCAAGCACCTCAATGGAGGATTCCCCCTGATGGTCACGGACAATGATCAGCTTACCCTCATGCAACACCGGCGAGCACCCTTCACCCAGGCTGGCGCCCATCTTGATTTTACCCAGTTTGCGATTCCACAAGAGTTCTCCTTCCAGGCTGTAACAAAACAAACCGGCTGATCCGAACCAGCAATAAAGCCGCTTGCCATCCGTAGTGGGTGAGGCCGAGGCAAAATTATTGTCGTTGTGATGCCCTTCATGCGGCACCAAATTCGTGGCAACCTGCCTCCAGATTTCTTTTCCCGTCGCACGAGAAAGGCAGAGCACCGCAAACTCGTAGCTGGTGTTCGGGTGCTTGATTCCAAAGACCCGCTCAGGCTGATCCTCCGGCCTTGGCAGGGACGGATCGACCTTGCCGGTATTGATCGCGGTAAGCAGGAAAACCTTATCACCCCAGATGATCGGCGTGGAACTTCCACTGCCACCCATGGCAACCTTCCACTGGATATTTTTCTCATTATCCCACTCCACAGGCCCCTTGGCAGACTCGCTAAACCCATTCGCATTCGGCCCGCGCCACTGGTGCCAGTTCTCTGAGCTGGCTTCCTCAAAGGACTGCGCTTTGGCTGTATGAACCAAGTATAAGAACAGGCAAGCCAGGCCGCCTGCCAAATTACGGTATCTCATTTTTCCGCTATGGTGATGATCATTAATCGGGTTTTCTCCCCGCCATGTGCGACAAGCTATCTTCCGGCAACCCACTGGCATTAAACCACTCCACCGCGGCTTGATGATCCTGCCTGAAGAAATGCCGTCCGGCACGAATCATCGCCGACTCCCGCATGCCGGGGTCAGATATTTCCGCTGCCCAGATCACGGCGGATTCACCGTCCTGGGAAGCCAGCCCACTGATGAACCCGTTGATGGCAAAATCGCGGTCCTGAGATACCGGCATATCAATGATTTCCTGCACCGCCTCATGCGGTTGATTGGCCCCCTTGAAACCGAACACAGCACTGAGGGCATCCCGTTGCCCCTGGCTTGGTTCCAGGGAATCCACCCAGGCCTCTGCCGCCTCCCTGTCATCCCATTCCCTCACCACTTCGCCAAAGAGGCGCGCGTTCTGATCCTGGCCGACAAATTGTTCCGCCCATTGGGAAGCTGCCTCAGGATCCTCACTGGTAAACTCATTGGCGACCTGCCACAGGGCAGCACCCTGGAGTGGGCCCTCCTCAAGGTTCTCTGCCCAACTCAGGCCACCCTCCAGTCCCTCATTGTCAACTACCTCCCGGGCAAGCTTGCGCATGTGTTGTGTCGCGTGCGGGTCCTCATTCTCCGCCAGGCCGAAGACATACTCGGTGGCAACCCCAATATCATTGTCGGCAAGCCCCTCAATCAAGCGCCCCGTCATGCGCCGGCGCAAATCCCCCTCCATTTCCGCCACCAAATCGATGGCAATTTGCGGCTCAACACTGGCCAACCCAGGTAACATGTTACCGGTGTAGCCATTGCGATATTGCTCCGGGATCTTCTCAATGTAGGCCACCGCTGCTTCCGGGTCATTGGCACCCCAGGCATAATCAAAATCCCGCCACTGTTCCCCGCTAGCCTTATTATTGGCCATCACCTTACGGATGGCCATGGCCTGCTCCACAGTGAACGAATCCTGCTGCATCTCCTGAAGGATCCGGTCAAAGGCGCGACGACGCTCCACCGGGTCGGATGACTTGATTGCGGCAATGACCAGTTCTTCAATCTGCCCCTCACTCAAGGGACCTTTCTCCAGCGCAAAATCCTCAAAGCGCAATCCTTTCCCGTCCCATTCCCTTTCCACCACGGCCAATGATGCCGGCCTGTCATTATCACCTGCCCCGGATTTGGATGATGAATTCTCCGATGGCAGCGCCGGCTTACCTGCCCCGGCAAGGGCACTGAGGCCCTGGCTGGAGCCTGGCGGAATCACTTTAACGTGATGCCCTTTTCCCGGGCGCACTGAAGCAGAAGAAGGTGATCCGGAAAACTGCGATCCAACGACAAACATTGCTGTCGTGAGGAGGAAATAAAAACAGTTAATGGGCAGTTTATTTTTCATAAACAATTCCGTTAAGAGAAAAAATCAACGGCGTCGCCCACGTGCGTCACCCTCATCTTTTGGGGGATTAAGGATCGCCTGCTGCACATCCTCGGAAACACCTGAAGAAACCATCCACTCGGCAGCTCCCTGCGCGTCCCTCTTTGACCAGGCCCTGCCTACACCGATAATCGCATTTCTACGCTGCTCATCGGAGCCGATGGATTCCGCCCAACTCATCGCGGCCTGAGGGTTTTCCCAGGCAAGCCGACTACTGAACCCTCTGACCGCTGCGTCCTTGGAATCCGAGGCTGCCATTGTGGATAGATACTCGCTGGCCGCAGTCGGGTCCCGCTCAGCCCATTGGTTCATCGCCCTATGCATGCCGATGTTCTGGCCATTACCGGCGGGAAGTGACCCCAGCCATTCAACAGCAGCCTGTGCATCTCGCCTCGCCCAGTTCTGCCCGACCTCTCCAATGACCCCGGCACTCGACGGCTCGCTACTGAAATTCTCAGCCCATGACGCCGCCGCCTCAGGATCCGAGCGCGCAAAATGACCAGCCATGCGATTCATCGCCATGTCCCTCATCTTGCCCTCAGGCAGGCCTTCCGACCAAAGAGCCGCTTCAGCAGGCGAATCGCTACGCATCACCGCCCCCGCGACAATATGAATCATCCCCTCGGCTCCCTCGTGACCGCTTGCCACCATGTCTTGAACGAACTGGGTGGCTGTGTCCGGATTGGCATCGGCCAGGCCCTGCACCAATCCCCGCATCAGGTGGCCGGTCAGACCAGCGGCGGGAATCTTGCGATCCTTGAGCAGGGCGTCAAACCCCGCATTATTCTCCATGTCCAGATTATTAAACCACGCCAGGGCTGCCTCAGGATCGGCACTCGCCCAGCCAGTCAGAGCGGGAGACATGTCATCTTCCTCCGTATCGGCGCCAAACATGACAGCTGCCGCGCCTCCAACGGCCCCCCAGGCATAATGAAATTCACGAAACTCGGCACTGCGATGATCCATATGCTCAATCTGCTTGCGAACCTGCAGGGCATTCTCGGCAGTCAGTCCTGCCAGCAGGGCAGTAAAGGCAAACCTGCGCTCAATCGGGTTTGTGCCTTTGCGGAGCTGCTCACCGAGCGACTCGATGTCTCCATCCGTGAGCTTTCGTTTCACCACCTCTAATGAGCCAGAATCAACGCCGTCACCGCCTGATCGTTTCGCGGAGGCCTTGCTTGAGCCACCTTTTCCAACAGTCAAATTGCCGCGCTCATCTGCCGGGCCCTTCCGGACTCCGGTCGCCATGCGCTCCTTGTCATCGTTTCCCCCGGCCGGGAAAAATGTGGCACCGATGTAGAATGAGAGGACCGCCGCAATAATCCAGGCCCCGTGCAGTAAAAAGTTCTTCTTCATTTTTATCGTAGTCTCTAATGTGTTCCAACAAGAAACAGGGTCACTCTGCCCCGATAAGTTCAACGCTGATGATTTCCAGGCCGGCCCGTTCCTCATGCGTGAGGGCCCAGCAATCAAAAATCTCAAGGCCAACAGGTGATGCTGGAAAATAGTTCCTTTGCGGGGTCATTTTCGCAACCTCAATATCAAGCTCGAAGTTCCCGTCCGGATGTCCGCTTACATCAACATCACGCCAGCTAAAGTATTTCCCGGCAAACCCGCCGCGCAGGTAGTTTCCCCTGAAGCCGAATAGCACCCGGTTACTCGAGGTCATCCGCCCACGAACCCGGAAACGCGCATTCTCACTCAAGCGCACAGGGACGCGGCTTGTAGCGGATACGCCAATATTGACAGAATAGTGCAAATCCGGCTCCCTGCCCTCCTCGATCCAGAGGCACGATTTGGCCCGCAAGCGCATCGGGTATTGGGCGACTGGAAGCTGCAAATCACCCCGACGCACATCACGGGGGAATTGACTCTGCCACCCTTCAATCGACGACCATGGGAATCCCGGCACACCGTGGGGGATCGCCTTGAACTCGGATTGCTTCTCCAGAGCCGCCACCACCAGGTGATTGGCGGGAACTTCCTGCACGCTGCCGTCAGCCAGCCGCTCAACACTCACCAATCCTTCATTAACCGAAACTCGTGTCGAGTCCGGGCCTGCTGTGATATTAAACTGGGTGCCCAGGACCTCGGCCTCAGCAGAAGGAGTCATCAACCTCAGTGGCTTGCCCGCGGGCTGGGCAGCCACATCAGCGGAAAGGTCTCCACGGCGCAAATGGATAAACTTCCCCTGCTCTCCATCAGACAAGGTCAGCAACGCCGATCCTGACACCCAAATGGTTGATCCGTCTAGAAACTCAATCTCGGCCCATGAATTCGCAGCCAATGTCTCCAGCGTCCCCCCCTTGATAAGGTCACCGGCGTTCAGGCTGTTCACCATCTTCCCGCCGTCACCGGTCCAGACAATCGCCCCGCTCAACTTGACGATCCGCGCAATGGAAGAGGGCTCTGCAGGGCCCGGCTGGATGAAGAGTATAATTGCCAATACAATGGCAGCGGCAGCCCCTGCAAGGAATGCGATCCTGCGAACCTTACTGCCCGTTGCTCCGGAACCTGCCGGGGCGGCATCAAGAGACTTGCTGTGCTGCAAGTCAACATGCAACCCCAAGTAGTGCAGATAGTGCTGCTGTGCATCAGGATATTCCTCCAGAATCTCCTCCAACTCGGAGAGCTCCTCAGCGGAAATACTTTCCTCAACAAGCCGGGAAAGCAGGGCGTTAAGTCTTTGTTTCCAGTCGTGAGGGTCAAGCATCACTCCAGCCCTCCTTTCTCATGGTCCTGCCAACGCACTCAAGAAGCTGCCCGCGAATTTTTTCCAGGGCATAATAAAGCTTATGGAGACGGACTCCTGTGCGCTCTGCCTCCTGCTTGACTGCCCCATGGCGACCATAGCGCAGTTTTACCCACTTGCGCTCCTGCGGGTTAAGCTTAGTGAGACAATTTTTTAATGCCCGACGCCTTATCTCCATCACCGGCTCCTCCTCCTCATGTGCCGCGTTGATTTTCTCCAGCAATGAGCTCGAAAAGACCAACCGCTCGCGAGCCTGTTTCTGGCGCCACTTCAATACCTCCAGCCAGGCAAACTTCTTTGCCCAGGGCACAAAAGGCCGCGACTGGTCGTATCTCTCCCACTTCTCCCACAACTTGACGGACACCTCCTGGATTACCTCGCCGGCATCCACTGCACGCGGGATCATCATATAGACATAGCGCTCAACCTCCGCCTGATGGCGGGTCCAGAGACGAACGAATTCAGCGGCAGGATCCATGGTAAATAACAACCGGGGCTTTACCCCCTATCTATAATCCACATGAAAAACGGATTTTCAGAAAGTTTTTTCAGAACAGGATCAATCCTTTATTTCCTTCTCGATTAACCCATTAATATACTGATATCCAATTAGTTAAGAAACAGTATTCTCAGGGTAAAAACACCGAAATCAATGACAGGGTGGGATTTTATCCCTGTGCGGCCGCGTTTGTGTTTATGATTTTCCACACCATGAAATTACACGCTTTCTCCATCATTACGCTCAGCCTCATGGGCTCCTTACAACTCCAGGCCGACCCCGCCAAATTCTCCAAGGCCGTAGTGGACATCGGAATGGTCGCAAAGGATATCGAGAAGACCGCAAAATTTTACACCGAGGTTATTGGCCTCACGGAAGTCAAGGGCTTCAAGGCCTCCGCTGAAAAAGCCACCAGTTTCGGGCTCACGGATAATCAACCCGCTGATGTGCGCGTCTTTATGCTGGGAAATGACCCGGCTTCCACTCGCCTTAAAATCATGTCCTTCCCAAAGCGTGAAGGCGCAACCCCGGACCAGAAGTTCATCCACTCGACAATTGGCATCAGTTACCTGACTATCATGGTCAAGGATATGGACGACGCGCTTGCCCGTCTTAAAAAAGCAAACGTGAAATTGCTCGGGAAAACACCCGCATCCCTTGGCGGCAACACCCGCATCACGGTTTTCCACGACCCTGACGGAAACTTCGTCGAACTAATTGGCCCGGTAAAAGGATAAGAAGGATAAAATCATTTCATTTCATCCAGCCCACTGGCACCGGAACACTTTCCCTGAAACAGAACTGATGAATGATTGACAAGGATAATCTACGGATATCCATTTCCCCACACAGGTTGTAGCTTAAAGCATTACAGCCAATACAACCAAAGACACAAAGAATCATGATCAAAAGACTGGCACAAACAACAACAATGATACTCCTGGCAGGCAGCGTGATGACTGCTCATGCTGATGATAGAAAAAGGCACCAGGATCCCAGCCTCAAGAAACACCAGGCCATCGAGGAGAAAATAAAGGCTGCCGTTGACGCGGGCAAGTTATCCCCCGCAGAAGCCAAAAAGAAACTCGCCGGCATCAAGGATGAACTCCGGGGAAGTGACAAGTCCAGGTTGAAGAGGGAGGAGAAAAAAGCGGGGCGATCCAAGAAAAAGAACAAGGGAAGCCGCAAGGAGGCACAGGGAGGGGACAAGGCAAAGTTCATGGAGATAGAGAAGGACCTGCGCAATGCCGTCAAAGAAGGGAAGCTCTCCAAGGCGGACGCCATGAAAAAACTCGTGGCTCTCAAGAAACAAATGTCAGGCGCTCATGATAAAGGGGATGGCGGCGAAAAGAAAAAAACTTCCGATGGCCGTGAAGCGAAGTTCCGCGCAATGGAGGAAAAAGTCTGGACTGCCGTCAAAAGCGGCAAGATGACCAAGGCTGTTGCCGAAAAGAAACTCGCCGCCATGAAAAAAGCCATCTGGCCGGACAAGCAGGGACAGGCAAAAAAGAACCCCGCCGGCGACAAGAAGGATCCACGAAAGGCGCGCTATCTTGAGGCAGAAAAACAAATCATTGCCGCAGTGAAGGTAGGTAAGATGACCAAGGAGGAAGCTGGCAGAAAACTGGCAGGAATTAAGAAACAACTGTGGGGTGGCGACAAGGGCAAGAGTCAGGATGATGAAGAGAACGCAAGGAAAGGCGACTCACCAAGAGCCAAATATCAGGCTGTTGCCGAGAGGATTGCCATTGCTGTTAAAGAAGGGAAAATTTCCAAAGCTGATGGCGAAAAGAGACTGTTAGCCTACAGGAAACAGCTTGGAGCCGGCTCCCGGTCAGGGTCTGGTGCAGGTAAAGGTGCAGGTAAAGGTGCAGGTAAAGGTGCAGGTAAAGGTGCAGGTAAAGGTGCAGGTAAAGGTGCAGGTAAAGGCGCAGGTAAAGACGCAGGTAAGGGCGCAGGTAAAGACGCAGGAAATACCACCTCGGGGAAAAAAATTCCCGGTCGGCCACGGTAGGTCTTTGTTTTCCCTGGCTACCAAAAAAATAATTCATCCGGGCATTGCGCCCGTAATCAAGCTCTGCCCATCACTTGGCAGAGAGCACTTCCACGGACTTTAGTATCAGCGGATCACTCCCCTTCGCAAGATCTCCGCGCATATTTTGCAGCGGAATATCCACGGGAACACCCTTTGCCTCATAGCAAATCATTGCCGCGGAATAATAGACCTGGAAAGAAAGTGAATACTTCCAGCCATTGGGCAGTTTGCGCTCCAGCATATTGGAAAAAATCCCGTTGGTGGGCTCACCGATGATGGTCACGTGCGGCAAGTCAGCCATCAGCATGGCAAACGCATCCGCGCCACTGAATGAGGCATCATGGGTGAGCAGGGCAATCGGGCCGGTAAATGTAGCGTTTTCTCCCACATCCTCAGCAGGCTTGAGATATCGCGCCTTCAATTCACTAAAGTCATCAGCAGCACTCCCCTTCTTGGTCTTTCGGTAATGCCCGATGCGTTTCTTGTCAGCAAAACGACTGGCAATCTGGTAGACACACTGGTCGGTGCCGCCCGGGTTCAGGCGAATGTCGATGATCAGCCCTTTAACCCCGGCAAGCTCCCCGAGCACCTTGTCCAGTGCCGTATCCAGTTTCCTTGCCTTCACCCCCTCAAATTCGGTGATCAGGAGATAGCCAAAGTCCTTGCTGCGACAATAGGCGAGCAGGTCAGTCGCTTTTTTTTGCTCATCAAAACCCTGATCTTTCAGGGTCTTGCTTACCATTGACTGATAGGATCTCTCCAGCTTGCGGGTATTAAACTCCCTGAAAAAACGTGGCGTGTCCTCAGCATTGAACTTCCCCTCACCCAGCCCTTTTGCCTTAAGGTTGACATGCCCATCCTTGAGCGGCTTGAGCATGTCGCAAAGAATCCTGAACAATTCCTCATCGGTGGTAGTGCTCTTCACCTTGGGGCGGAATGCCCGGTATTGCTCCTGCCAGTCAACCCCCCTCAGCTTGAAGAAAGCATATCGCTCATGGAAGGTTTTCCAAAGCGCCTCAAAATTCTTCTCAGGCTCGGAAAGCTCCGCACCACTCAGCGGCAACAACGAAACCCACAGGATTCCCGTGAAAAGAATATATCTGAACCGTTTCATTTCCTTGCTTCTTTTTACTCGGGACAGGATTGCTGAACATTCCCGCCTATTTTCCCAAGCAAGCCGGTTGCCTCTGCACACTTGGAGGAAAACAGCAACTCAGACACCCCGTTCAGAATTTCCATTA
>Ga0315331_10003282_pt1 | contig 12212 bp, 7 predicted proteins | sample M160m34915metaG_FD_203456 | JGI IMG/M metagenome (GOLD analysis project Ga0315331, IMG submission 203456) | Ammonia-oxidizing marine archaeal communities from Monterey Bay, California, United States - M1 60m 34915 | ecosystem: Environmental > Aquatic > Marine > Intertidal zone | place: USA...
CATTTTTTGAAAAGGTGCTGGGAGAACGACGCAAATACAGCTGTTGCTACTGGGATGGGCAGGTAGCGGACCTGGATGCTGCTGAGGAATCCAGCTTACAGCAGACCTGTCAGCATGCGGGGTTGGAAGATGGCATGCAGGTTCTGGATCTCGGGTGTGGCTGGGGTTCGTTGACTCTCTGGATTGCCGAACACTACCCGGGATGTTCGATCCAGGCGATTTCCAACTCTCATTCTCAGCGTGCTCACATCGAGCAAGTGGTCGAACAACGAGGTTGGCAGGATCGTGTGCAGGTCATCACGTCAGATATTAACGAATTTGATCCGGCCATGACCGTTGATCGAATCATATCGATCGAGATGCTGGAGCATGTGCGGCACCACGCGCCACTTTTTCAACGCATGGAATCCTGGTTGAATCCGGGTGGGAAAATACTGGTACATGTCTTTACCCATCGGGACTACAGCTATCCGTTCGAGACGGAGGGGACGGATAACTGGATGGGAAGGTATTTCTTTACCGGTGGCATCATGCCCAGCCAGGGCCTGCTCCCCGCGCTGGCAAGTGGTTTTGAGTTGGAAGAGGAATGGACCTGGGATGGACGACATTACCAGAAAACAGCGGATGCCTGGCTGGCAAAAATGGATGCGGCGCGCGGTGATATTCAACCGCTTCTCGACGCGCATTACGGTGCCCAGGGGCAGACCTGGTGGTACCGCTGGCGCATGTTTTTCCTGGCCGTTTCCGAGTTGTTCGGATTTGATGATGGCCAGCAATGGCAGGTCAATCATTACCGCTTCGGGTGACAGCAGCGGATGTCCGACGTTTCCGCATTATTGCCGATCGACAGGTGCTAGCCGCGAGAAAAGCTGAACCACCAGACGGCGGTGTCAGCATGGTTCTGGTAAAGTCGCTCGTCATCCAACAACTGCCAACCCTTGCTCTGAAACAACTCGCGGGTTTCTTCAACGGTTCGGTAGTATCCCGTGTAGCGCGTGTTGAGTGCCTTCGAATACTGGTTGATCACTTCGATTCGTTTTTCCAGCCCGACGGAGGACCTGACCAGCAGGGTAGATTGTTCTGCAGACCAGTCTTCGAGTCTTTCCAGCATTTGTTGGCACTGCTCGTTATCCAGGCAGGGAAGGATTCCTGACAGCAATACCACGTCAAATACGCCATCGTATTGGAAAGTGGTGGCGTCGCCCTCGAATAACTCGGCTTCCACGTGAGCGTCGGAAAGTCTCCGCTGAGCCAGCTCCAACAACTCACCGACGTAATCGAAACCGACCACTTTATTGAATTGCTTTGCCAGGCTGACCAGCAGCCGGCCATCACCACAGGCCGTGTCCAGGAGGGACTTGTCGCCTGGATTATCAACGGCCGCTGTAACCAGGTCGACTTCACGCTGGGTTTGCGAGGCAACCTTTTCCTGGTCGCCGTTAAAACTTCCCAGCACAGTCACCCCGGCAGGTAATTCACGTTCTTGAGTTGCCCGCGCAGTCCAGAAAGTTTTCAGTTGAGAACGAATCCTGGTAGAAGAGACGCGTGGAGTGCGAGGGATATGGACGACCTGGATTCCATGTTCATGACAGTATTGGAGCGTTTTCTGCTGATCCGGATAAAGATCAGTTTCTCCATACTCTTCGCCACATGCAAAGACGTTAATTCCAAGTGCTTCCAGTAACGGTCCCTGGAAGATGTCACGGTAGCTGATGGCTTCATCGACGAAGCGAAGTTGCTCGATGATCGCAATTCGTTCGGCAAGGGAATTTACCAGCTCAACTCCCTTGTGGGTTTCCACGTCACGGTCATCCTGGACGCCCACGATCAGTGAGTCACCGGCTGCTGCTGCGGCCATCAGGTAATTCAGATGTCCGATGTGAAAGACGTCGAATACGCCCGGGACAAAAACCTTTACCATTGGTTGGTTCCTTTCCAACGGTCCCGTTGAATGATTGCCTTGCTGTCGATGTAGTAGGTATAGTCGTGACAGGGTGTCTGCCAGTCCCCGTAGACCGACTCCAGGTACTGTTGCTCATTTGCAGGCTTGAGCCATTGTCGGTCACAGAAGTTAACAGGTTCCAGGTCAAAACCAGGTATCTCGTTCAGGAACTGGCGTTTAGGCCGGGGGAGGTAGCAGTACCAGCGGATACGATCCTCGTGTCGAGTTGCTTCGAAGAACTCGAACTTGATGTGTCCATAGTTGAGTACGTACTCGGTGGCGTGTCCCTCGTTGTTGATCCAGCAGGCTTCCTTGCGAAATCCGGCTTGCTCGAGGGTTGTGATCGCTGCCATCAGATCCTGGTGATCTTCGCGCCAGTAATGGAAATCAAAGTCCGTATCGTGTGCCAGGAGTTTGCCTTCGCGTGCATATCCGATTACCATGCCACCGCAAATCCAGTACTTGTCCGCCAATGGAGTCTGGCTCATCAGGTCATGGAACCGGTGCAGGCGTTGCAGCATTTTTTCCGGGGTGAAGTAGAGTCGCTGTCGGATCCGACGGCGCGTTTTACGAAATAATCCCATGCGTGAGTCCGTCTGCAGGCAAAGACATGCAATCTGAGTGACGAAATGACAGCGTAAACCTTGGGTGATCCATGTCTTGCGCCAATAGCATAGCTTTCACCAAAAAAGCAGGTCAATGGCAATTAATGATGGCACGCCCGGACTTTGATAACAGGACGGAAGTTGGAGAAGGCGAATTGTCGGGACTCTAGAGACCACCAATGGGTGCTGCCTGTGCCAACGCCTGCTGGATCGGTTGAGGTACCTGGGGTTGCAGCCGCACGATACCTGGATCGACCAGGGTATGCAGGATCGTGGCGGTCAGTTCAGCCGTGCTGATCGGACTGCTGCTGGGACTGCCGCCCAGCTTGTCAGATTGTCCGATCACCTGTCCCATCTTCAATCCACCGCCGGCAAGCACCAGTGGGCAGAGTGATCCCCAGTGATCACGACCTGCCTTGGGGTTAATCTTGGGTGTGCGTCCAAATTCTCCCGTGATGACCAGCAGGACATCGTCGCTCAGGCCTCGCTCGGCCAGGTCTTCCAGGAAGGCGGTGACTGCCCGGTCGACCGCTGTTCCCAGGACCGGCATCCCGTCGTCGACACCGAATCGATTACCATGCAGATCCCAGCCAGTACTGGTGACCGTTACGAATCCACAGCCGGCCTCGATCATGCGTCGAGCCAACAGCATCTGGCGACCGAGGAATTCCGGTGTCTGTTTCTCGAAACCTGCCCGCTTGGGTTTGCGCAGAAACACCTCCGGGGGAATCGTGACATCGCTGGTGTCATATTTTTCCAGGACCGAGCGAGGTTCCCGCGAGAGGTCAAAAGCGCTCGTGACGCCCTGCAGAAGCACGTCAAAAGCCTGCTGGTTAAACTTATCCAATCCTTCCAGCAACCGATTGTTATCGAGGTTGCGCTTGAGCTGATCCATTTTTTGCAGCAGCGATCGCCGATCATCCAGGCGATCCGTTTCAATGCCTAGCTTCATGTCTGACATGAGCTGTCCGCCACCGCTGGGATCAAAGGGCGCATAGGCCGTTCCCAGGCTGTTGGCCGGGTTCAGTCGCTGAGTATAGTCCGGGTTGCCCACGAAAGCGGCACCTCCCGCACGAGGGCCCAGCATGATGTTGTTGGGAATCCCGGTGCGAGGATTCGTGGTTCCGGCGATCGAGCTGTAGAGGCTGCCCAGGTGTGCCTTGGTAGCATTACCGCCGGCAGCCATGTACGCCGTGGCTGAACCGTGAGAGGTCATCCCGTTGCGGAAACTGCGAATCACGGTCAGTTTGTCAGCATTGCGGGCCATACCAGGAAAGTGTCTGCCAAAGGTGACGCCTGGCAAACATGTCTTGGTTTCCCCGAACATGGCTCGATAGGCCGCCGGGGCAGTCATCTTGGGGTCGAACGTTTCATGCTGAGGTGGACCGCCACCCAGGAACAACAGGACGACTGATTTGTCACGTACCATGGCGGAAGGGCCGGCGAGGGCCTGGGTACGAAAGAGGTCACTGAGCATGAAACCGCCCAGGCCAAGCATTCCCGCAGACAGGAAACTGCGACGACTGCGTCTGTGAGGCTTGATATGCAACATGATGATTGGCTAGATCAATTCAGGCATCGGATCATGGTCAGCCAGGTACTGCGGTCGTCCACTCAGGTCGGGTACGGTTGCCGTACGAGGGTTGATGCCCATCTGCTGATAGAGAGTGGCAATCACTTCACCAAAGTGCGTGCGTCGTTCGACGGGATAAGCTGCATGCTTGTCGGTAGCCCCGATGACCTGCCCCATTTTCATGCCGCCGCCGGCAAGCAGGCCACCCCCGACCTGGGGCCAGTGGTCACGGCCAGCGTTCTTGTTGATTCGCGGAGTTCGTCCAAATTCACCCCAGGCGACGACGGAAACATCATCGGCCAGCCCGCGTTCATAGATGTCCTCGATCAAGGCCGAGAGTGCCCGGTCGAAGTAGGGCAGGTGCGTATCACGTGCCTCGGAGAAATTCTTGCTGTGAAAGTCCCAGCGTCCAAAGTTGAGAGTGACCACGCGACAGCCGGCTTCCACCAGTCGCCGGGCCATCAGGAATTGCTGGTTGTTACGCGGGGCGCCGTCACCGTACCGGTCGGTATGTCCCTTGCCGTAACGTTCGATCGTTTTTGGATCTTCCTTGCTGATATCAAGTGCCTGGGCGAGCTTGCTGGAAGTCAGGATTCCCAGGGCCTGCGCGGTAATGTCGTCGACTTCCTCGTAAATGCGTTGATCATCTGCCTGGCGACGAAACTGGTCAAACTGTGTTAACAGGTTGGTCCGTTCATCCAGACGCTCCTTGTTGCCCCCGTTGAGCACCATGTCTTTTTCAGCAGGTCCGGTGGGCCGGAAGGCAGCGTGTGAAATTCCCAGGAAGCCAGGCAAGCCCGGTGATCCGTAAGGAGGATGGCCCGCATTGGGAGCCAGTCCGACAAAGGACGGAATACCAGGACTGGTGGGCCCACGCAATTTGGAAACCGTTGACCCGACCGAGGGCCATCCATTGCGAGGTTCATTGACCTTCGGGCGTCCGGTGTAACAGATGTATGAGTCATGGCTGCCGTTGGGTGACCCGACGACCGCTCGCAGTGGCACGCACTTGTCCATGATCTTGGCCATGTACGGCATGTGTTCACTGATCTGGATACCATTGACATTGGTCTGGATGGGATTGAATTCACCACGGATCTCGGCCGGGGCATCCGGTTTCAGATCGTACATGTCCTGGTGAGGTGGGGCACCTACCAGGTAAATCATGATGACGGCCTTGTGGGAATTCTTGATCCCGGCCTGCGCCTCTGCATGCAGCAGCTGTGGCAGCGAGAGGCCTCCCATTCCCAGGGCCCCGATCTTCATGAATTCACGACGGGAGACGCCGTTGCACAACTGGTAATTTCCGTTGCCGATGGAAAGCATGATCTTGTCCTAATCCGTGAAGGTATCAATGGTCGTTTATTATATCGGCGATCCTGCTGACTGCGAAATACGGAATCGTCCTGAAACCGATTTTCTGCAGGTTTATGGTAAGAATACACTGGATTGGACCCGGTGAGGACCCACCGTTCGAGGGGCCACAACTGCTGCTTCTTGCAAAGCTGGAAAGTTGTGACGATTGAGCGTGCGTTGAACCCCGGGCCTTTAGCCAAGAAGTTCGTTACGCACCTGGCCGTCTCCGGCAATTGGATGTGGTCGAGCGATTTGGTTGGGAACGGTTGCGGTGTTCGGGAAGCCAAGAAGGTGAAACGCCGTTGCCTGCATGTCCTTGGGTGAGATCGGCGTTTCGGCAACGTCTCCGCCAATCGCATCGCTGCGACCGACGACACGACCTCGCGCGAAGCCGCCCCCGGCAAACACCGACGAATACGTCCGCGACCAGTGATCGCGGCCGCCCCCCTCAATGTCGCGGATTTTCGGCGTGCGGCCGTGCTCGCTCGTGCAAAGCACCATCGTCTCATCTAGCAACCCTCGGTCGTCCAGGTCCGTGATCAGTGCCGAGTAGGACTGGTCGAAAACGGGCAGCAGGTAGTTCTTCAGTCGCGGGAAGTGATTGGAGTGAGTATCCCAGACGGAGGCTCCGTGAGGGCCGAACGGATCCCAGAATACAGTGACAAATCGAGCTCCTGCCTCGACGAGTCGCCGGGCTGCCAGGCAGGATTGCCCGAACAGAGTCATGCCGTATCGCTCTCGAAGTGAAGCGGGCTCTTTCTGGAGGTCAAGTGCCTCGCGAACTCCGTTGGAACCAATTAACGAGAACGCATTCTGCTGATGCTCATTCCAGTTCGTCCAGGCCCTCGATCGCTTAAGCTGACTTAGCGAATTGTCAAACTGCCTGAGTAGATGCCGCCGCGAGTCGAGGCGATCAGAGCTGACGTCGTCCGGCAACTGACAGCCGGGCACCTGGAATCGTCCGTCCGGTTTGATGCCGGCGTGTGGGTCGAGAACTTTCTCGCCTTGGCCAGCAGTGAGCTTCGGAACGACTGTTGTGCCGTCGCCCACAAAGTCCGTCCAGAACGGGTCAAAGCCGTTGCCAAGAAATGCTCCGTAGGGACCGGCCTGAGTGGACGATGATCCACGCGAACAAAATCGCCAGGGCAAGCCAATGTTCCGCGGCACGGTCGGCATCCGAGTTCCGGATCGCTGCGTATCAAGGTAATCCACCACCGACCCCATAAACGGCCAGTGATCCCGATGTCTGGGTTGCGTCTCGAGTGGAATGCCATACTTCGGCATACCCGTCATCACATAAGCACAGCAATGAATCGGATAGGGATGTGTCATCGAGCGGACGACGGTCAGTCGGTCCGCAATCTTCGCCGTCTGCGGCAGTCCCTCGCCAATGCTCAGCCCCGGCAGCGAGGTTTGAATGGCTCCCATCTCGCCCTGGATTTCCGCACCGGCCTCCGGTTTGGGATCGAATGTCTCATGCTGAGGTGGTGAGCCAAACAGAAAGAGGAAAATCGTCGCCTTCGCCTTCGCCGAACCGCTGTTTTTCGCTTCTGATTCAGCCCGCAATGCATCTGGCAACAAAGGAGCAAATGCCCCGGCTGCGCCGATGTGAAGCAGGTCGCGTCGAGTGACGCCACTGCAGAGCGATTTGCGGGAGCCGAAGATGGGAAGCATGATCTTGTCCTAATCCGCGAATTCATCAATGGTCGTTTATTATATTGGCGATCCTGCGGACTGCGAAATACGGAGTCGGCTTGAATCCGATTTTCTGCAGGTTTATGAGCAAGAATAACGGGGATTTGCTCCCCTGGGGACCCACCGGGCGAGGGGCTAGGCGAGGATATCCCGTGCCACAACTCCTGCGACATCCGTCAGGCGGAAATCACGTCCCGCATAATGGTAGGTCAGTTTTTCGTGGTCGATACCCATCATGTGCAGCATGGTGGCATGCAGGTCATGGATGGTCATGCGATTTTCCACGGCGTAGTAACCGAATTCATCGGTCTTGCCATACCGGTAGCCACCCTTTACGCCGGCGCCAGCCATCCACATGGTAAACCCGTCCGGATGATGGTCCCGGCCGATGGTCTCGGGTTTGCCAACCTGGGCGGTCGGGGTCCGTCCAAATTCTCCACCCCAGAGGACCAGGGTGTCTTCCAGTAATCCACGTTGCTTCAAGTCCTGGATGAACCCGGTAATGGGCTTGTCAATTTGGGCCACATTCATCTCGTGGCCTTTCTTGATGTGTGAATGTTGATCCCATTGTTCATTGTTAAAAGGTAAGGAACCGGCGTGGCTCACCTGTACAAATCGCACACCTCGTTCTGAAAAGCGTCTTGCCAGTAGAAGTTGATGCGCGAAATTCTTGGTCGTGGGGTCATCGTATCCATAAAGGTTGAGTGTCGCATCCGTCTCGTCTGCCAGGTTCATTACCTCAGGAGCTTCGGTCTGCATGCGAAAGGCCATCTCGAAAGACTGGATACGTGCTTCCAGCTGAGGATTTCTTCCTGCCTGTTTTTGATGTTGCTTATTAATGTGCTTGAGTTGATCCAGGAGTATTCGTTGTTGGCTGCGACTGCGTTTCTCATTTTTTAGGAATTCAAAACGTGCATCCTTCGCGGGTGTGTTCGGATATCCTGGCGTACCCAGCGGAACACCCTGATGGATATTGGGAAGAAAGGCACTACCAAAATTATCCACGCCGCCGTGCAGGCTTGTCGGGCAGATGGTAATGAAACTGGGCAAGTTCTGATTCTCGGAGCCAAGTCCGTAACTGACCCAGGATCCCATGCTGGGTCGAATGAGCGATTCAGAACCTGTAAATAGTTTCATGCATGCCCCTCCATGGGCCACATTGGTATCACACAGACCGTGTAGCATGCACAAATCATCGGCCACTGCAGGTAGATGTTGCCAAAGCGAACTCATTGGAATACCAGACTTGCCGGTGGGCCGGAAACTCCAGGGTGATTTCAAGAGGTTGCCGCGTTTACCGAACTTGACCCTCGTCCGTTCGAAAGGCGGTTCCTTCCCGTCATATTTAGTCAGGGCAGGCTTAGGGTCAAAGAGGTCAACATGGCTGGGTCCACCATGCATGAACAGGAAAATGATTCGCTTGGCACGCGCTTTAAAATGGCCGTCATGAGGTGAGAGCGGTTGCTTCACGGGTGCCTCGCCGGCGGATAAGCCGGCGTGCATTGCATTGAAAGCCATACCGCCGAAACCGAGACACCATTGGTTGAGCAGATGGCGCCGGTTGATAAATCGAGAATGTGGATGATGGGTCATGATCTAGTTGATGTAAATAAATTCGTTGGAGAGGAATAGCAGCTGACAAAACGCATTCCAGGCACGTTCATCGGCCATTTTTTCAGTGTTATTGTAGTTTGTAATGAATTCCTGGGCGTCCCTTAGCTCTGATGCAGATGGGGGGCGGGAGAACGCAAGTGTGTATGCCAGAACAATGCGTTTTTCAGCAGTTGCTTCCGAATGCATAAGCCGCCTGGCCATGGCTTCTGCAGTTTCCTGCACCCAGTTACTGTTTAGCATCAGCATCGCCTGCGTTGGCAGCGTGGTCGTGTGACGATTGCCCGTGGGAAAGGCAGGATTTGGAAAGTCAAACAGTGTCAGGAACTTATAAACATTGGTGCGAACAATCGGTAAATAGACCGAACGACGTTTTGAGTTTTCGTAGGCCCGTCGGTTTGACATTAACGCCTGGGGAGAAGGGCTGAGAGTTGAAATGCCTTCAAAGGGGGCGCCACCCACCTGCAAGTCAATTTCTCCGCTGACACTCAGCAAGGCGTCACGAATCGCCTCGGCTTCAAGACGTTTCGGAGTATGTCGCCAATACCAACGGTTGTCCGGATCCTTGGCTGCCGCCTGTTCATTAAAGTCAAAGCCCATGCGATACGTCGAAGATTCCAGGATATGGCGATGAAGTGCCTTGAGACTCCAGTTGTTCTCCAGCAGGTAACCGGCAAGGTAATCCAGTAGTTCCGGATGGGTTGGGGTTTCACCGGAAGTACCAAAATTTTCAGTGGAGCGCACCAGGGCCTTGCCGAAATGCCATCGCCAGATTCTGTTGCTAATGACACGGGCTGCAAGCGGTGTCTTGCTTCCAGTAATCGCGTGCGCCAGTTGAAGCCTGCCGCTCTCGTCCTTTGGGAATAATCCAGGCTTTGTATCGGTGAGCAAGCGAGGAGCACGTCGCTGCACGATGGCGCCTGCCTGGAGGTGGCTACCCCGAACATGAATCGGCATGTCGTTGATGTCACCCTCACCTACAGCCATGGCGACGATCTTTCCCAGGACCGCCTGGCGTTCATTGTTCTTCTTCAATTCGTCGTCAAGGTTAGCAAGAGTGGCTTTGTCAGCTGGTTGTAATTCACCGGTGTGCGCCGGCCTTGATAGCAGTGTCTTCAATTCTTCTTCGGTCAATGCAGATAGCCCGGTGGGAGGCTTGCCTCCCTGTTTAAGCCAATTTGCAACTTCCGGAATTTTCGTGGTGACTTCCTGGCAGGCAATCACCCAGCGCTGGAGCGAGGCAGGATTTAATTGATGGGTTTTGGCTACTTTCGAAGGTGATGGTAATTCACTCGCCGTGTTCAGTGGGACAAGCCTCATTTTATCGATGTGGACAGATACCTTGGTAGTTTCCAGGCGGATGGTATGCATCGGTTGGGTTAAATCGATGGTCGCCTCCGTCATCCATTTCTGATGTTCGGGATACCATCCCCCGGTGACTTCTTTGAACGCTTCTTTGTTGATGCGCTTGCCATCGAGAAGAATAGCCATCGGCCTGGAGGCATCAGCCGCATATCGAAATTGAAGTAAATGGGGACCCTTGGTTGTCGTGGCGATATCAAATTCCATGAAGCTGATTTCATTGCTTCGGGAAGTTGCAGCGATACCGATGTTTTTTCCGTAATTGTCCTTGATTCGGGAGAAGTCGCCGCGATCATAACGTTCCGCCTCCCGGGTCAGGAAGGCATCATCGAGAACAGGCGCGAGGGAAATTTGATCAATGTGGGACATGACATTCTGCACTTCAAATCGAAGCACATTTGCGCCAGCCTGGAATGCATACCGGCCGGAGACATGCCATTTTTGCTGTTCCGGATTCCAGCCCCCGGTGACTTCGCCAACGGCGCCATCCTTGACCAGTTTTCCATTCAGGAACAGCTTGCCTGGACGTGCCGCGGCGGCAGCGTAACGTATGTCGAGCTGATAGATCCCGGCTGTTGGTACGTTCAGATCATGTTCAAATGTTTGCAGGCCGGAACCATTCTTGTCAGAGATGATACCGATCCCTTTACCATATCCGTCGGTGACAATACCAAAATTGCCCCGGGCAAAAGTCTCTGCCTGGATCCGCTGGATTCTACCTCCGTCATTCAGCTTGATGAGTTCACCGACAGGCTGCAGGGGACGGTTCGCTGTTGTCGCAAGTCGAATCCGAAGTTCCGCATCAAATTGGGTGTTTTGCCATTTCACGATGGTAGGTACATGACGCAGGTAATCTGCCGGCTTTTCGATGGCCAGCTGTCCGAGTTGCCGGCCGACATCATTCAGCAGTTTCTGACGCTGGGTCGCTATCTCTTCATTGCGTTTTTTGAGTACCGGTTGCTCATCGGACTTCAGGTTAACATTCGTGAGCTTGGTGCTTCGTAAAACTCCAGCCATTGCATAGTAGTCTTCCGTGGTAAACGGATCAAACTTGTGGTCATGACACCTGGCACAACCAACCGTAACCCCCAGGAAGGCACGACCGATGGTGTCAATTTGTTCGTCGATCATGTCACTACGTTTCTTTTCAGGATCCTGCTCGGCATCGATTTTGACGCCAAGTGCCAGGAAAGTCGTGGCGTTGATTTGATCGTTTGTTATTGCGGTCGTTTGCGGAGCCAGTAGATCGCCAGCAATCTGCTGGTGGACAAATACGTCGTAGGGAGTGTCCTGGTTGAATTGCCGAATGACATAGTTCCGATATCGCCAGGCGAGTGGATACGGTTTGTTTTCGTCAGCTCCGTTCGAGTCGGAATAACGTGCAACATCCAGCCAGTGACGCCCCCAGCGCTCTCCGTAATGTGGCGAATCGAGTAAGTCATCCACCAATTGGCGATAGCCCCTGGGTTGATTGAGTACCGCACGGTACTTGGCCAGATCCTGCGGTGACGGTGGCAGGCCCGTCAGATCGAAATACACTCGACGAATGAGTGTTGCATTGTCAGCTCGAGCTGGGGGATCCAGGTTGTTTTGCTCCAGTCCAGAGAGGATGAAGCGGTCAATGGGATTCCTGGCCCAGTCCGCTGAACGAATGGCCGGTGGCGGCGATTTCAAGAGAGGTCTGTAGGCCCAGTGATCGAGTGCTGTTTTCCAGTCGATTGTTGCCTGGGCTGCTGGTGAAAACTTGGCACCATAAGTTGTCGGGGTAGGAGCTCCCATCTCGATCCAGGTGGAAAAATCCTTGACGATGGCTGCCGGCAGTTTACCCCCGGGCGGCATCTTGTAGTCCTGGTATTTTAGCGCCGAGATAAGCAGGCTTTCCGCTGGCTTGCCTGCCACCAGGGCCGGCCCTGATTCTCCACCGCCGAGCCATCCCCGGGGGAAGTCGAGTCGCAGCTTGCCCTTGGGTGGTTTGGCCTGCTGGCTATGGCACTTGAAGCAGCGTTCGACCAGCACCGGACGGATACGTGATTCAAAGAACTTGATGCCCTCGGCGTCCTTTGCTGCT
>Ga0315331_10003284_pt1 | contig 12208 bp, 13 predicted proteins | sample M160m34915metaG_FD_203456 | JGI IMG/M metagenome (GOLD analysis project Ga0315331, IMG submission 203456) | Ammonia-oxidizing marine archaeal communities from Monterey Bay, California, United States - M1 60m 34915 | ecosystem: Environmental > Aquatic > Marine > Intertidal zone | place: USA...
AGATTAAGTAATGGCAGGACAAGCAAACGGTGGACAAGTAACTAAACCTCATAATCCTATGGATATGGGAAGATATGTAGGCAATCCAAATCATATTGCTCAAACACAAACAGTTAGAAATCCTAATCATCCTATGCATGTGCCTACAAGTAGCGGACTTATGACTGGTGGTGCTAATGATTTAAGGGATAGTATGAAACCTTTTTTAGATGCACAAGGTAAACTTGTTGCAGAGCCAACCCCTACTATATCACAGACACGGGGATTACAAGGTATGAGAGATGAAAATGGTAATTTAATACCTAGTGGAATTAATAATAGAATTACCCCTTTACCTAGTCTACCACAAAGCAATTTAGGCATAGGAGCGCAACCTAGACCAAACATCAATGTAATGGCTGCAGATGCTATTACAAAAGCTGGGCAAGTTAGCGCAGATGAAACAGGTTACACACCTACACAAGTCACAGCTAATCAACTTGCTACTACAAATTTAAGTCCATACACTAACCCTTACGATGATGCAGTTGTAAAAGCTACGCAAGACGATATGCTACGTAGCAACATGATCAATAGGAATCAATTAGGCGCAAGTGCTTCAATGGCAAATGCTTTTGGTGGTTCTCGTCACGGTATAGCAATGTCAGAAAATGATCGTAACATGACTGAGCAAATGGCTCGTGCTACTGCTGGATTAAGACAAGCCGGTTTTCAAAATGCACAAAACCAAGCGCAATATGATATTAATAATAATCTACAAGCTCAATTAGCAAATCAATCTGCAAATCAGTCAGGTTCAGCTCAAAGATTAAACGCAGCTAATCAATTAGGTAATGTGGCTAATCTTGGATTTAATATGGGGCAAACTGTAAACAGTAATCTTGGATCGCAAGGCGCAATGCAACAAGCATTACAACAAGCAATTATGACAGCAGGTCAAAATAAATTCGCGGGTTATACTGGACATCCTTCGCAAGGTATTGGGTATTTAACCCAGGCTTTAGGTGTGCCAGCATTATCAAATGTAGGAACACAGACAACAACACAAAACAAAGGATTGTTTGATTACCTTACATTAGGTGCATCATTACTTTGATAGGAGCATAAGATGGCAATAGGATTAGGACAAATGCTAATAGGTGGTTTAATAGGAAGCCAAATTGGTAAAAATAATGGTTTAATGCAAATGCTTGGTAATAAAAACAATCAAGAAATGCCTAAAGAAGCTACACATACCATGCCTGATGGAACTGTAATGCCTGGTGCAACACATCAACAATATGCACAAGCACCACAACAAGGGGGTGGTTTTACACAAAATATTAGAAATATGTTAGGGAATCCAAGTGATGAAAAGATAGCTAAAATGGGTTTAGCATTGAACTCTATGCGTATGCATCCTGATGCCAATTTAGCCACATCGTTTCGTTCAACAATTGATAAAAGTCTTAAATCAAAACAACTAGAAAAACAAACAAATGCTACGATTACGCATTTGCAAGGTTTAACATCTACACAATATCCTAATGGTCGTACAGACCTTGTTAGTATGTTAGAAAAAGGCATTATTACACCTACTCAAGCGGTAACAGAATCAATGAAAGTTACTAAACCATCAGCGTTAGCAGAAAAATTTGATAAATATACAGATTTAGCAAAACATTATGGTGGCGCAGACAAAATACCTGAAAACGAATTACAAATATTAGGTATTTCATCAAATGATGTTACAAGTATAGAAGAATACGAATATTACAAAATTAACACAACTGATCCAAACCCAGTTGGATATTTAGAATTTGTTAATATGCAAACACCTCAAACTAAAATTGATTTAGGTGACAAACAAGAAATTACGTTTTGGACTGAATATAACAAAAAAATGATTGATGATCTTATAAAGTGGAGAAACGGTGGTGGTGCAGATCAAATATCTAATCTTGTTAAATTAAAAGATGCTTTGTATGAACTAGAAAAACCAAATAGTATGTTGACCGGCCCGATTGTTGGAATGGCGCCGGATTTAGTAAATGCTTTTATTAATCCAGGTGCAACTGATGTTCGTGAAAGTATTGAGTCCGTTGTTCAGCGTAATTTAAAAGCTGTATTAGGAGCGCAATTTACTGAAAAAGAGGGTGAAAGATTAATTAGTAGAGCATTTAATCCTAAACTTTCGCCTGAAAGAAACGCAAGACGTTTAAGATTATTAATTGAAGCAATGGAACAAGCTGCTATGGCAAATAATGCTTCACTAGAATGGATAATGAATCCTGATAACAAGAGTACGTTTCAAGGTTTCACAGGCGCAGTACCAAATATGAATGACATGTGGACAGCTATTGCTCAATATAAAATAGGAGATATTATTGAGGGAAAAAATGGCAAAAAATATGAATATGTTGGTGGTGACGATAAGAGTCCTTCATCATTTAAGTTAATAAACTAAAGGAATAATATGGCAGAACTTGATCCGTGGGAAAGTGAACCTGAAGATTTAACTTGGGCGCAGGCTGTTGTACAAGGTGGACAAAATTTACCAATGTCAACAATAAAAGCAGGTGGAGAAATAGTTGAAGCAGTAACTCATCCAATAGAAACAGGATTAACTTTATTAAAATTAATGTCAGGTACATTGCAATTAGTATTACCTGATGAAGTTGTTAACATGATTGATCCTGAAGGTAAAAGTGCAGAAAGCCAAGAAATGGCATTAGCAGTAGGTCAATATTTTAAAGATAAATATAAAAACGAAGATTCAATAAAACACGTAGTTGCGACTGATCCTGCTTCTGTCCTTATGGATATAGCTACAGTATTGTCAGGTGGTGGCGCTATTATGGCAAAAACAGGACAACTTACAAACGTTGCAAAAGCAACTACTGTAGGCAATGTTTTACAAAAGACAGGAACAATGACCGATCCATTTACAGCTACTTTAAAAGCAGGTGAATTTGCAGTTACAAAAACAGGAAAACTAGCAGGTGAAATAGCAGGTGGCACTTCAGGTACAGGAGGTGCTGCTGTAGCAAATGTTGTTGATGTAGCAAGAGAAGGCGCTAAAGAAGGTACGATTGGTACAAAAGGCGATAGACTTGGTAGAGGTGCAGAAGGACAAACTGTTACAAATGCGATACGTCAAGGAAGTGATTTAGAGCAAGTATTACAGACAGCTTTACGTGATCTTGATGTTATGAAAGCAAATAAACAAGATAATTATAGAAAAAACAAAGAATTGTGGAGTCAAGATGTTACTGCATTAAAGTTTGAAGATATAGATAAAGCAATGCTTCGTGCAGATAATATTGTTAGATATAAAGGAACTATTAAAAACGCTGAAGGTGTTAAAGCCTTAAAAAAATTGCAAGACATTATTACAGAATATAAAGGAAATAAACCTGAAACGCATCATAGCGTAGAAGGTTTTGATGCTATGAAACAAACAATGTGGTCAGTTATTGAAGATATACCTATGGATAACGCAACAGCTAGAGCAGTAGCACAAAATATTTATCATTCGGTAGGCGATACAATTAAAAAACAAGCGCCAGGATATGCTTTAGCTATGAAAGAATTTATGAATGCATCAGATTTAATAAAACAAATTGAGCAAACTTTATCTCTAAAAAAAGGAGCAAATGTTGATACTGCAATACGAAAATTAAATTCTATTATGCGTGACAATGTAAATACAAATTTTAGTCAAAGAACAAAACTAGCTAAATTATTAGAAAATGAAGGTGGGGAAAAATTTATTGCAGAATTAGCAGGACAACAATTTGCTAGTACAATGCCAAGAGGTATTCAAGGTGCAGTTACACCTGGTGTAAGTACCGTAGCAGCAGTAGGTGGTGCAATTGATCCAATATCATATGCTGCTACATTGGCAGCCTCATCACCTAGAGTTGTTGGTGAAACTGCAAATCTAACTGGTTATATTATGGGTAAATTAGATAAATTACCTACACCAAAATATGAAGGCATTGCAGGATTGTTAGAAATGTTATATCAATTACAAGCTCAGACAGAAAACAAACAGAATCAATAAAGGAATAACAATGGCACATACAGAATTAAAAGCAATGAGTGAAGATGATGTACAACAGATAGCGCATGATGCTGTGCAAAGTGCAATTAATTTTGTTGAAAGTGAGATTGCTGAAGATCGTATTAAGTCACAACGCTACTTTGAAGGTGAAGTAGACATTGGTCAGGAAGATGGTAGATCAAAAATTGTAGCCACAAAAGTTCGAGATACTATCAGAGCAATAAAACCTAGCTTAATGCGTGTGTTTTTATCTTCTGAACATCCAGTTGAGTTTATACCTACAAGCCAAGAAGATGTAAAAAGCGCAGAACAAGCCACAAGGTATTGTAACTACAAATTTAGTGAATTAAGTGGATACACGCTTTTAAACGATGCAATACACGATGCTTTAATTAAAAAAACAGGTGTATTGAAGATTTGGTGGGAAGATAACACAGAAGAAGAATTTTTTAGCTTTAGCAACGTCACAGAAGAAGAAATGTTAGCTATTGTTAATGAGCCTGATGCTACAGTTATAGAACAATCTATGGAAATGTCTATGGAAATGGGTGAAGATGGCATGGAAATGGAAACACCTGAGTATTCATTAAAAGTAAGCTATCGCAAAGAAAAAGGTAAGTTATGCATAGAATCTGTACCACCTGAAGAATTTTTAGTAGATCGTAACGCAAAATCAGTAGAAGATGCTTATGTAGTTGCTCACAGGTCAGAAATGAGAGTAAGCGATCTTGTTACTATGGGTTATGATTTTGAAGAAGTAAGCCAATTGTCAGGTTTGTCATCAGATGACACATATACAGATTCTGAAGCGTTTGAGCGTAAAGGTTACGAACAAGACGAAGATCATTCTACAGCAGACATAAGCATGAAAAAAGTTGCTGTAACAGAAGCCTACATGAAAATGGATAAAGAGGGTACAGGTGTTGCTTCAATGTATAGAATATTAATGGCAGGTGGTGACAACAAATTGTTAGAATGTGAGCCATATGGTGATGTGCCATTTGCAGTATTTGAAATTGATCCTGAACCACACACGTTCTTTGGTCGTAGTGTGGCAGACTTAGTAATGAACGATCAAGACTCTGCTACAGCTATGATGCGTGGCATGATGGACAACGTAGCGCTAACTAATTCACCAAGACAAGGCTATGTACAAGGGCAAGTTAATGTTGACGATTTAATGAACAATGAGATTGGTGGTCTTGTAAGAATGAAGTCACCACAAGCGCTTGTCGATATTGCAACTCCTTTTGTCGCAGGTCAGGTATTAACTGCGATGCAATACTTAGACGATGCTGTAGAAGCTAAAACTGGTGTAAGCAGAGCTTCAATGGGATTAGACCCGGATGCATTACAAAATACCTCTGCTACTGCGGCTCGTCTACAAGCACAACAAGGTTCAGCACAAATAGAAACTATGGCTCGAAATATTGCAGAGGGTGGCTTAAAAAGATTGTTTACATTAATGTGTAAGTTGTTAGTAGAAAATAGCTGTGAAGAAACGCTTATGCGTTTGTCAGGAGAATTTGTTCCAGTTGATCCACGTTCTTGGAATAGTTCTATGGATATGACTGTAAATGTTGGATTAGGAACAGGTAGAGAAGAATCAAGAGTAGCAGCATTAAATCAAGCACTAACTATGCAGATGCAGATATGGTCAACATATGGCGCACAAAATGGTTTAGTTACTATGACAGGTATTAGAAATACACTTGGCGATATGTTAGGTATAGCAGGAATTAAGAATGTTGATCGTTACTTTAATCCAATGACACCTGAAACAGAAGCTATGTTAATGCAACAACAAGCAGAACAACAAGCACAAGCTGAACAACAATTAACTGAAGCAGAAGCAATAGTACAAGCAGAACAATACAAAGCTGATAAGAAAGCAGAAATGGATATGTTAAAAGCTCAAATAGATGCACAGAAAGCCATTGCAGTTGATGATAGAGAGCGTGATAGAATGGATCAAGATTTATTAACTGATGCAGCTAAGATTATTGGTCAATATGGTACAAAAGTAGATGTTGAGAATATTAAATTAGCACAACAAGAAGCTAGATACCCACAAGAATCACCAGCACAAGCTGTCACAGGAGGTAGATTCTAGTGGCAAACAACTTATCAATAGTTGAAAAAAGCGCTAAAATGAGGACATTAAAAGCTGATGACACGTTTCAATTGGCTTTAAAAGAGATTACAGATCAGCAAATCGCTGTGTTTGTAAATGCAGATTCGACAACGGATCAGCGAGAGAAAGCACACGATATGATATGTGCGCTTAGAAAGATTGACGATTATTTCGACTCCGTACAAACGGATGAAGTAATGTTTAATCATAAACTAACTAAAGGAGAATCAGCACCGTGAGTGAAACTACGACTGAACCTAAAGTAACTGACGTAGATAGTGCTTTAAGTAGCATACTAGAGCCAGTACAAGAAGAAACAACTGAAGCTGTAATTGAAGAAGAACAGATAACAGAAGAAGAAACTGAAGAAGTTGAAGCTACTGCTGAATCGGATATTGAAGAAGAAGTTGAATCACAAGAAGAAGTTGAAGAAGTAGACGAAGAAATCTATGCTTCTGAGGATGACGAAAACCACCTAGAGGATGCAAGTCAAGAAGAACTTCAAAGATTTACTGTTAAAGTTAATGGTAAAGAAGAAGAAGTAACCTTAGATGACTTAAAGCAAGGCTATAGTGGGCAAAAGTATGTCCAACAAGGTATGCAAGATGCTGCATCGCAAAAGAAAGAAGCTGAAGCAGTTTATGCAGCCTTGACTAATGAACGTCAGCAATTAGCTGAGTTGTATCAATCGCTACAAAATGGTAATATTTCAGCGCCACCTGAAAAACCTACAAAAGAATTGTTTGATGCCGATCCTATCGGGTACATGAAACAAAACTTAGAGTATGAAGAACAGAAAGCGCAATATGATGCACATATGGCGCAATTGCAACAGGTATCACAAAAAACAAGTGAAGCTGAAGCAACTGCAAAACAAGCGTATCTAAGAGAACAAATGCAAATATTACAACGTGAAATTCCTGAGTTTGCAGACTCTAAACGAGCAACTGCACTAAAGGAAGAACTTGTAACTTACGGAACAAATCATTATGGTTATACTACTGAAGAAATTTCGCAGATTACAGATCACAGAGCGATTAAAGTGTTACACGATGCCATGAGGTATCAGGCTACATTAAAAGGCAAATCACAGGCTAAACAAAAGTTAAAGTCAGCGAAACCTATGATGAAACCAGGCGCTAAGAAACAACCTACTTCTAATGCTAAAGTACGTTCTCGCCAAAAGGCAAAACTTAGGGATTCAGGTAGCATCGATGATGCACTTGGATTAATTTTAAATAGTTAATGGAGAAATATTATGGCACAGCCAAGTAATACTTTCGATAGCTATGACGTTAAAGGTATTCGTGAGGATTTAGAGAATGTTATTTATGACATCTCTCCTGAAGAAACTCCTTTTTACTCATCGCTGAAAAAAGTAAAAGCAAGTAACACTTACCATGAGTGGCAAACAGATGCACTCAGATCATCAGCAGCTAACGCTCACATTGAAGGTGACGATACTGTAGGTGAAGCACGTACAGCCACTACCCGCCTCGGGAATTACACACAAATTTTTAAAAATGCGGTGATAATCCCTGATACAGACGAAGGACTTGACAAAGCAGGTCGTTCAGCTGAGATGGCTTATCAAGTGTTAAAAATTGCTAAAGAGCAAAAGCTAGACATTGAGAAGGCTTTGTTTGATAACAATAAGTACGAAACAGGTTCAGCATCAGCGGCTCGTGAACTAGCTGGTTGTGGAGCATACGTGACAACTAATGTTGCAAACATTGGTGGATCAGGTGGTGCAAACCCAACTGGTTCAGTACCAGGTGCTACAGCTCGTACTGACGGTACAGCTACTGTTTTCTCTCAAGCAGACTTTGATAGTGTTATGCAGTCTATTTGGGAAGAAGGTGGTAAGCCTGATACTGTATATCTAAGTGCGTTCCAAATGAACAAAGCACTAGCATTTACTGGTATGAACAACCAACGCTCTACAATTGGAGCTTCAGTTGGTGGTACTAACGCTGTTGTAAATGCAGTAGACGTGTATGTAACTCCGTGGGGAACAGTTGATTTTGTTCCTAGCAGAGAAAACAGAGGTCGTGATGTTTGGATTATGCAATCAGATATGTGGGCATGTGGTGTTCTTAGACCAACTAAGAATACAGAGTTAGCTAAAACTGGTGACTCAACTAAACGTCAAGTATTAACTGAACTTACGCTTATCTCTAAGAACGAGAAGGCTTCAGGTTTAGTTGCTGACTGTACTACTTCATAATGAGGTAGAATATTGGGTGTGGGGAGTCCTCCTTAATCTCCCCACACTTAAAGTGGGAGATTTGAGCTAAGTTTCCCACACCAAATTTAAGATAATATGAAAACAAAAGAACAAATACAGTACAACCGCAAAGACGATAAAATTGAAGTTGCACGTACATTTGATAATCAACCGAGCTTAGATCGAGCTGAAGATTTAAGAAAAGCAAAAGTAGGTTTAAGTGGTGAAAATCGTCTTGTAGGTTCTATACCTTTACATATTATGGCGCAATGGTGCAAAGACGCAGGAGTGAATTGGAACGATATTGAAGCTCGTAAAGAAGTTGTCAGAAAAAATATATTAAGTGGTGAATTTGACAAATTTCGAGTATGGCAAGGAACTTTTTAGGAGAAATAAATGGCTGATACAACAACTACAACTTATTCTTTAACTAAACCTGAAGTTGGCGCTAGTGAAAGTTCTTGGGGTACAAAAATAAATACAAATTTAGATTCCTTAGACGATTTACTAGATGGAACAACTGCAATAACACCAAATCTAACAGCAGGTAGTTGGAAAATAAGTGGTGTTGCTGTTACATCAACTGCAGCAGAGTTAAATGCATTAGATGGCATTACGTCTACTGTTGCTGAATTAAACAAACTTGATGGAGTTACTTCTTCAACTGCTGAATTAAACATATTAGATGGAGTTACAGCTACAACTGCTGAACTTAATTACATGGATGGTGTTACATCTAATGTACAAACACAAATTAATACTAAAGCTAATCTAGCAAGTCCAAGTCTTACAGGCACACCGACTGCACCTACAGCTTCTAGTGGTACTAATACAACACAAGTGGCAACAACTGCATTTGTAGAAACAGCTACACCTTTTGCTACTCAATCAACGAAAGGCATGGCTAAAATTTGGACATCAGGTGGGAACTTATATATACAAACTTCGTAATGGGATTATTTATTAACGGAACAGATATATCGGAAACTAAAGAAGTATTTTTTAATGGTACGTCTATGGATAAAGTGTTCTTTAATGGTACAGAAGTATGGACAGAAGGTTTGCCAGCAGTATCATACACAGACACTAGAAGGCATTGTATAGATCACTATTTATATGTCAAATATGATGGTGCAGGTAAAGTAGAAATAGCTGGAGCTGAACCTAGTGGTGCAGTTCATACAGGTAGAGGAGATTGTGGAAGTTACGCACAAGGATGGTATACAGCAATTGATCAAGATGTAACTGGTTATACAAATATACGAATACAAGTGACTGGTGAATCAATGGGAGGTGGTGGTGGATCATTTGACACAACTATCCCAGTAGGCAACTCGCTTGGACAACAAACTGTAACGGTGTATACTAACGGTGGAGCGCAAACTCCTGAAATTACAACAACAGTAACATTAACGGACTAAGATATGGCAGATACTACTACAACTACATTTAACCTAGTCAAGCCTGAAGTAGATGCTTCAGACGATACTTGGGGAACAAAACTTAATAATGACTTAGATGCAATTGATGATCTATTAGATGGCACTACAGCCATTAAGCCAAATTTAACTGCAGGTCAATGGAAAGTAGGTGGCACAGCAATTACCTCAGATGCTACAGAAATTAATTTACTTGATGGTGTAGCTTCTATTGTTGATAAAACCTCTGCAACAGGCTCTGCTAAACTTCCAGTAGGTACAACAGGTCAAAGAGATGGATCACCAGCCACAGGCTTTATTAGATTTAACACAACAGATTCTAGCGCTGAGATTTACGATGGTTCAGCTTGGACAGCAGTAGGTGGTGGAAATACTACAGACAAAGCGCTGTATGAACATTCTCATACTATAAGCGCTAACTACAGCATTACAAGTGGCAATAATGCACTTACAGCAAGTCCGATTACAATTAACTCAGGGGTTTCAGTCACGATTCCAACGGGTTCAACTTGGGTGATAGCATAATGAGTAAAGTTAAAATACAAGGCAACGCATCAGGCACAGGGGTACTAACTGTAACTGCTCCTAATACGAGTACAGACAGAACGATTACACTACCTGATTCTACAGGCACACTAGCAACGACTGCTGATGTACCAAGTTCAATTACAGATAATGGTGATGCTACTGCCATAACAATTGACTCAAGTGAGCGTGTAGGAATTGGAACTGGAAGTCCATCTGAGCCACTTCACGTTGCAGGAAGTGGAAACTCTACTAAGATACGAATACAAAATACAAAATCAGGCACTACAACTGGTGCTGAACTTGAAATGGTAAGTGAAGATGGAACGTGGCAATTAGGTCAAGGTCGTGGCTCATTACACGATGGTGATGATGAAGATTTCCATATTTATAATAGTGGTACAAAACTGTGGATTAAAAAAACAAATGGTAATGTATACATACCTTCAGGAAATTTAGTTTTAGGTAGTGGTTTAACCATAGGAGGAACAGGAGCAGCCAATACTTTAGACGATTATGAGGAAGGCACTTTTACTCCAGTTTTTAAAGATACATCTAATGCCGTTGTAAATGGTACTCTATATAACGCTAGTTATACAAAAATAGGTCAGATGGTTTTTATTTCGCTTTATTACAGCCCTGGTGATGTTCAAAATGGTTATCTAATGAATATGTCTTTACCTTTTACAGCTTCGTCCGCAAACCACAGGTCGGCTGGTAGTTTGTGGACTTATAATGGCCCGATTCCTGAAAAATCAAATCAATGGTTAGTACAAACTAATACTGCACACGCAAGTTTTTGGAAACTTAGAGATAATCAAATTTCACCAACTATGCAATGGGATAACGGAACAGAAATAGTTTTATCAATAGCATATTTTACATCACAGTAATTTTTAGCTTGACAATTATTCTAAGTGGATTCTTAGAACGGACATTTAATAACAGGAGAATAAAGTGGCATTAACAAAAGAAACAGTAGTAGACAAGATTGAAGTATTAGAAAATGGAAGATTGCAAGTTCGTACAGCAACAAGAGTTAAGGAAGATGGAGCAGTATTGTCATCCTCATTCCATAGAAATGTTTTAGAACCTAGTACTAAAAATGAGAGTGATGCTTGGGTAGACACAGACATTAGCGGTGAAGATGCTAGAGTACAAGCAGTAGCTAATGCGACTTGGACTGACTCAGTAAAGACAGCCTATCAAGCAATGATAGATGCACAAACACCATAGGAGTAACGGATGAGTATTGTAATTAATGGTTCAGGCACAGTAACAGGACTAGATGCTGATGGAATATCCTCTGCTCCTACAAACGCAACTGACTCAACTAAGTTGCCTTTAGCTGGTGGCAATATGACAGGTAGTGTAAATTTTACTGATAATAGTCAAATAAGACTTGGAAGTAGTAATGATTTATCTATATATCACGATGGTTCTGATAGCATAATTAATGAAGAAGGTACTGGTACATTAGTTATTATGTCAAATGGTGCTGGAATATTTTTACAAAAAGGCACTTCTGAAACTTTGGCTCAATTTAAACCAGATGCTGAAGTATCACTTTATCATAACAATGCTAAAAAGATTGAAACAACTGCAAACGGAGTTACAGTAACAGGTTCTGTGGATGGTGCTGATAATTTGGTTGAGGAAGTGGCTTCAGGTGCTACGGCAGCATTATCACACGATGGCACAGCATCAGCTACTGTATATGGAGTCACAGGCACACACACTACATATTTAGTTACTGCATCAGCAAATAGTTCTATAACTAATGTAGTTGCACTTGTTAGTATAGGAACTTCTACAAGCACTATGAGAATTACTAATTA
>Ga0315331_10003287_pt1 | contig 12205 bp, 9 predicted proteins | sample M160m34915metaG_FD_203456 | JGI IMG/M metagenome (GOLD analysis project Ga0315331, IMG submission 203456) | Ammonia-oxidizing marine archaeal communities from Monterey Bay, California, United States - M1 60m 34915 | ecosystem: Environmental > Aquatic > Marine > Intertidal zone | place: USA...
CGGTGTCGAGAACTTTGTCTGGTGCCCCTTGATCGCGCCCAATGGCGCTCATGGCTCGCTCTAGTCGCCCCCGAATGGCCTCCGGTGACAGTCGGCGTCGAGGTGCTGGCGAAGAGATTCCGCGGGTCGGTAGCCCAGATGACTTGTTAGCTTCAAACTGCGCGCGGGTTGCTTCGAGATCATTGAGGATCAGTAAGTTCTCGCCACGTACATGCAGGCCGAGTTTTGGAACCTTGAGTCGGAAGCCACCTTGGTAGTGGAACTCGTAGTAGTCGTCGCTTTGTCGACCGGCACTACCAGCATTGTCGAACTGGTATTCGTTGACGGCAGTTGGTGATTTGACTGGGTCTTGAGCTGTCGCAGTCGGCACGACAATGGAGCTCAGCAGTGCGGCTGCGAGATAGTGGGTGCTGCGTTCTGGACGCATGCTTGTGATGCGCTCGTTGCGCCTCGTGCTACTCACAGTTGCCCTTCCTGACCTAGAATACCGGTTGCGGGTGCGATTCGATTGACTGCCCCGGGACCATCTGCATTGACGTCTGCTGTGTTCGGCACGGGTTGCACAACGCTGCTGGCGCCCGTTCGGAATGACCAAGTCTTATAGTTGACGAAGGCCCAGGCCGAGCGAAGGGTGCGCCCATCAGGTAGCTGAACAATTGCACCTGTTGGGTCGCTCGCCGTGCAGTGACCGCGCAGGACGTCAATCTTGATGTTGGCTGCTCTAGCATCGAGCTTGGGCCAATCGACCTTCACGTTTGTACCTTCGATCAACGAGATGTCGCCAGGCTTGCCGACGGCCAACGCTGGCCCTTCACCGGCTGTGATACGACGCATGATCAACGTTTCCGCGTTGATGTTGATGCCTTCTGGGTCGGTTTGTCCGTCGGGACGCAGGCCATGCGCTTCGACAGGACCTCCGAAGTGGACTACATCCGGATCAACTTGGATATTGCCTAAGCACACTGCCCGCATGTTGGACAAGAGACTGCTCGAACCCTCTTGATGCAATGTCATCGTCGGCGGCATAAAGGTCGAGCGATCATCAAATGAACCGAGAGCTGCTAATTGCAAAGCGCTTTCACTTTTGACCCGAACGCGTGCACCTTCCATGACGACGGTGCGCCCTTCGAAAGTGCGGCGAACGATGGCGGGGGTTTGTTCGTCAGCATTGCCGACGAAGAGTAGCGCCTTGCCGCCTTGGCTGATCAATAGCCGGTGTCCGGATCCACTGATGTGGCCCTGCAACTCATCATCGAGTTGGAAGTCGCGGACGTCGTCGACGAGCAACCATGGCTTCGCCAGCGAATGCATGACGAGGCTGGGTAATAAGTCACTCGATCCACCGAAGTATATGCGACGCACTTCAGTTGGTAGTGCGAATGGCAGCACACGTAGGCGAGTGGCCGCGCACGTAACCGTCGCTGGTTCTGTCGATCCGGTTTGCGGTACTTTTGCGTAGATCCGTGGCAGCAGTTCGCCTTGAGCGTGTGCGTCGATGATTGCATGGCGGCCACCGGCGTGGTGAACATCGATCCGCGGGCCGACGACTTCGACAGAGTGTTCTCGTGGAGGCCCGCTGGTCAGAGCTTCCTTCCATGTGCGGAGCAAGCGCGGTGTGCTGTCCAGTTCTGTCAATTCCGACCACGGTGACTCGTCGAGGTCCATTGGCAGTAACCGCATCGATCGAGGACCGATCTGACGGAGACGGGGGGCTTGAGCTTGAAGGACTTCGTCTTTCTTTTGGAATGTAGCCCGAACCGGTAGTCCCCCAACATCGAGGTCAGTGATGACCTTGTCTTCGAGCGTTGCTAGCAGTTGTCGGACGTTACGAAGTTTGGTGCCTTCGTCGTCGAAGTCAGCTTGGATCTCATCGAACGGCGCTCGCAGCTCGATAGTCGTGCGAGTGTTGGATCGTTGGACCTTGCAGGCGCCTAAGCCGGATACTGACGCTGTGCCATAGGTCACGCTGTAGCGATGTTCGCGCCACCTTGTGGTCTTCTGGTCTTTAGCGAGGCCGAGTTGCAGTTGTTGATTGTTGGCGCCAATCGTTAGCACCATGCCGTCGTTACCTTTCGCAATCAGGTCCGGCCTCGCCTTTTTGGTTAGAGGATCGAGCGAGCCAGCGTCGAACACTTCGACATCTCCAAATCCCTGCACGACGCCTGTTTCGCCACTGGGGCGGCCGTAAATGATGAGCCCATCGCTAGCGGTGATTCTGCGCGTGCCACTTTCGAATTTGGCCGCACCCTCGTAGATGACGATCTGCTGTTGCGCGAGCGATCGAATCGTCCATTGAGGAAAGCCCAGTGCTCGGTGCAGCGCGCCAACTGAATTACCTGGTTGTGCGATGTGGATGCGCCGCGGAGATTCTGTGACGACCGGTGCTCCCAGACTCTTACCTGGGAACAGGTTGGTTTGTTCGATGCGCGATTCACCACCATAGGTAGTGACGATGAATGGATCGCCGAGTGGACCAGGGCGGACCATGATGCGTGGTGTCGCAACGTGCACTCCAGGAACATCAATGGTCGCTGGTGCTCCAATCAAAACGAGTCGCTGCCAGCCTAGATCGCCGCGCGTTTTGTCATTTGGATCGCTCTTGATTGACTTGTTCTTGTTGCGCAGCAGCCACCCTGTGAATTGGTCGCCACGAATCTGAGACTCAGACTTCTTTTGAGCAGCGCTGAGGTCCGCTGACTTCATGCCCGGAAGCTTTAGAGCACCGTGTGTCAGTTCTAGTTCAACGTTGTCATCCAGCGAAATCTGTGCGGCGCCGGTCACTGTGTCCTCGACGTATCGCAATCGGCCATCAGCACGCACGACTAAGTCATCGGCGATTACTACCGGGTCCGTCTGAATAGTGATCTCGGCTTTTTGCAGGCCATTTTCCGTGCTGCGCGGTAGTCGGGCGGTGGCGCCGCGCCCGGTCAACTTCACAGACTGCCGCCCCTCGAACGTCATGGTGACGAACTGGGTTGCTGCGGTGGTCAGTTGCACCAAGTTGTCGCCAATGACAATCGTTGCGTCGCCCAACTCGAGTCGGAGTCCGTCCAATTGACTGTCGGGTTCGGCAGTGATGATGCAGTCACGAACTTCGATGTTCTTTTGTTCGCCAAAAGTTGGTTCGCCGTTTGGGTCACGACCTAACTCGACGAACGCTTGGCGCGCGATGACTGTTGCGGCATGCACTCCCTTGTCGAATAACTTGAGAGAGACATCGGTCAGCTGTTGTAGGCCGTCACCGATCGGGCGACTGTCTTCGGCGCGCAATACAAAGACCCGTTCTTTTCGGGTGCGACCACCACCGATTGGAATCTCGCGATCCTTTGGATAAACGAGTTTGCCGTGTTGGGATAGTTTTGCGCCGCCACCGTTGCCGCCGAATTGGACGCCTGGACCAGCGGGTTCCTGAGCTCTCTTCGGTCGTTTTGGTGCAGGTGCATTCTTGTCGTTGCGGTTACTGCTGTTTGCACGAACAGCAACCTCGTCGTCGATTGCAAACCAGAGCGCACAGATTCCGGCTCCAAGTAGTAGGAAGAATGCGATCAGCCGTTTCACGGACGACCATCCTTATCGACGACGTTTTGCCAGACTCCGCGAGCACGGAGTAGCTCTTCAATCACATCGCGAGCGGCGCCAAACCCACCTGATCGTTCGGTTACGAACTGAGCCTGTGCCAACACTTCACGGCGCGCTTCTGGAACGGTTGCGGCAAAGCCCACTTGTTGCAATACCGGCAGGTCAAGCAGGTCATCACCGACGTAGGCCACTTGGTCAGGAGTCAGGTTTTGACGCTGCAAGATTTCGGCGAAGGCTGTGGATTTGTCGATGCGTCCGAGCACTACATCGTGCACTCCGAGGTCGCGTGCTCTTCGTTCGACGATTTCGCCGCCGCGCCCGGACAAAAATCCGGAGCGACCACCTGCGCGATGCCAGTAGACGATGCCTGCTGCATCGTGGACGTGGAAAGACTTGTATTCGCGGCCCTCAAAGTCGAAGTGGACGCGGCCGTCGGTTAGGACACCGTCGACGTCGAGCAATAAGAACTCAATATTGCGCAGCGCGGCATCGTTTGGACGTTCGCGCCCTGGCGTCGCATTCGCGCCCGGTTGAGACGAACCCGCATGTGGAGGCTTAGGAGCACTCATCCGATCTTGAGATTCAGCAGGTCTTGTACGTCGAGCAAGCCAATCAACCGCCCTTTGTCATCGACGACTGGCATTTGGTCGATCGCACTTTGGTGTAGTAGACCGAGCGCTTCGAGTGCGAACGTGTCGGGTGCGATAGATCGTGGCTCCTTCGTCATGGCCTCATCGATGCGGCGTTCGCGCGGGTTTGATAGGCCATGTTCGATCAGTCGCCGTAAGTCCCCATCTGTAAACAAGCCCACTAGCTTGCCGTCGCTATCGATCACGCTGGTGGCACCTGGGCGTCCTGGGGTGCACGTCATGACCTCGATGGCTTCCATGACGGTGCATGTGTCCTGAACGCACGGATTGCGGTCGCCGGTTCGCATTAATTCGGACACTTTCATTAAGCGACGGCCGAGGTCGCCGCCCGGATGGAAGCGCGCGAAGTCCTCGGGACCGAAATTGCGACCTTCCTGCACGACCAGCGCTAGCGCATCGCCAAGAGCTAGCATCGCGGCTGTCGAGGCGCTCGGAGCGAGGCCATGTGGTCCTGCTTCGTTGATTTGGCCAAGTTCGAGAACGAGGTCGCTGTGGCGTCCAAGGGTTGAACTCTTTTCTTGCGTGATCGAAACCATTGGCACGCTGTTGGCTTTGACGTGCGGGATCATCACCAAGAGTTCGGCTGTTTCGCCAGATTTGGAAAACGCCAGTAACAAGTCACCGGGCTCAACCCGGCCGAGGTCGCCGTGAATGGCCTCTGCAGGGTGCAAGAAGATCGAAGAGGTGCCGGTGGAAGCCAGCGTCGCCGAGATCTTCTGGGCGATAAAGCCCGCCTTGCCCATGCCAGTAGTGACAACGCGGCCCTGCAGCCCGAGGATCAAGTCCAGGGCGTTTAAGAAGGTTTCACCAAGGCCGTCGGCTACTTGGCGAACCGCATTTGCTTCGCACGCAACGATCTGGCGAGCACGTTCGATCCGAGAGTCCATTGAGGGTGCAGAGCGTAGCACTCTTGCCCCCCTCACGTCGCGTGTGTGGACCGCTGTTCCGCGGATGTCTGGACACCTTGTTGCAGGCTGACAGACGAACTCCACAAAGTCGAGTCGAACTAGCTTGTTAGGTCGAGGAGGTTGGGAGCTGAGATGGCTCTCTGGCTAGCTGGGCAATGTGCCAAAATGTGCCGGAAAGATCGATCTTAGGAGTTTCCCAGTCCGACATGGCCTCGGTGGTCGTTCGTGGACATTTCTTGGGGCCGTTGGCTCCTCAAAACGGCCGAGATTATGGATTCGGACCGTAAGCACGTCGCATTGGCGGTGCTGCGGGGCAAACTCGAAACCACCCGATTAGAGGTTTGCTGGGAGGTCTAGATTGTCAGCGAACATTGGTGCGGTGTCGGTCGCTGAGGACGCACAATCGACTGGCAGATCAATCAATAGGCTTCGTGGTCGCAATCTCGAGTGCTTGTTCAAGGTCTGCGCTCGTTGCTGCGGCAAACTGCTCTTCTTCGACGTAGCACCAGCGGCCCCAAATCTCAGCCGAACCGATCGCCTGATCAAAGAACGGGGCAGCTGTTTGCTTGCCGCGTGGAACGATCCAAGCCGCATCGTTCATGATGATGACGTTCCATGTGGCGGTTAGGCGAGCATCGGCCAATCGCATTAACGTGTCGGCTTGACCTTCTAGGCCGCCGCGCACGCCAATCATGCAAAATGGCACATCCTTGCAGACTAGCTCGCAGTCCTCGGGAACATCAATCAGATCGGTTTGTAGCGGACGCTCTGATAGTTCGCTCAAGAACGGCATCTGCTCGTCGACTAGGTGGGCGTGGGCGCGCGGAATGGTTGCTGCAGCACCGATGTTGTTGAGCAGGGCCGTGCCGTCGCTTTGGTTGGCCCAGTGGAGTGCAGCTAGCCAGAATGTGCGGTCTGGCTCGCGGGCTGGATTGGCCATCCACAGAATTCGTTGGTTCTTGGCGAACGGAAACTTGTTGGGGGTGAGTGCCAGCGTCTCGTGCCGCCAGTAGGCCTCCTCGTTGAGGATTCGGTCCGCTGGACTGCGCTGTAGAGCTGGCCGTTCCTCCTGAATATGACCAGATCGGGCCTTTCGGCCGGGGACTAGGGCCAATTGCACACTTTTGCCAAACAGCGACAAAGTCCGTTTGGCAGCGGGCTCAAACGGCACCAGACTCGGGTGCGGTTCGATAGGAGGGCATTCCATGGACTTGCGATGTACCCCGCAGCTGGCTCTGGCTCAATACTCGTCCGAGGGGCGGGTTTGCTCCGCGTGCCTTATGTCGTTACCGTCATCGCCCTCGAATGGCCTACTCGTGGGCCTACCTTGATTCCCGCACAGTTCTAGTTTTGCGCATCGTCTTTTTTGGAAGTAGTGACTTCGCGACCCCTTCGCTAAAGGCATTGAAGGAGGGTGGATTCTCACCAGACCTTGTTGTCACGAAGCCTGATGCGCCGCGAGGCCGTGGTCGAAAGATCTATGAAGCGGAGGTCAAGCTCGCGGCAAATGATCTTGAGCTCACTTGTGAGCAGCCAGCAGATCCTCATGACCCGGAGTTCTTGGCGAAGCTCAAGGAGCTCCAACCTGACATTGGCGTGGTGATCAGCTATGGCGTGATTTTGACGCCAGAGATGCTGGCGATTCCGAAGCACGGCATGATCAATGCTCACGCGTCATTGCTGCCTCTCTATCGCGGTGCAGCGCCAGTTCAGTGTGTGATTCGCGATGGTCATGCTGAAACGGGCGTCACGGTCATGAAGATCGCTGACAAGCTCGATGCTGGAGATGTCATTCTGACCGAGACGACGCCGATTGGTGCGACCGAAAACTCTGGCCAGTTGCGCGTCCGTTTATCCGAGCTATCGGGTACGGCGCTCGTCAACGCGCTAAAAGTGATCGAAGACGGGTCAGCGACTTACACGCCGCAAGATCATTCGAAGGCGACGTATGCTCCGAAGGTTGAGAAGGAGCATGGAGTCATTGATTGGACACTGCCTGCGACCGAAGTAGACCTTCTGGTGCGTTCGATGACTCCGAAGCCTGGTGCGCAGACGCGTCTCGGCAATAAGCGTTTTATCGTCATCGAAGGACAGGTTGAGCAAGACCTTTACGGCATGGGGATTCCTGGTGGGCTGCAGTCCTCTGGTGAAGAAGGTATCCGCGTCTGCACCGGTAAAGACCTGTATCGCATCACACGTATCAAGCCTGATAACGGTCGTAATATGACTGCCGGTGAGTTTGTGCGTGGTCATCAAATCGCGCCTGACGCTAGGTTCGGCTAGTGGCCGTTTTTGCTGGACGGTTTGAGTAGTGGCTGTTTCTGCCAGATCGCTAGCGCGCAATGCCCTTGTGGCACTTGAGCGCGGTCGTAGCGAACGTTTGCGCAGTGAACTCGAAGGCCGCGGTCTCGAAGGTCGTGACCTAGCATTTGCCTTTGAGCTATCCCATGGCGTGATTCGGCGACAGCGGTTGATCGACCATGTCCTGCTTGGGTTTGCCTTGCGTGGCTTGCCGAAAGACCCGCAGCAACGGGTCACGCTACGGCTGGGTGTTTATCAGTTGTTGTTTGTGCCCGGGATGAAGGCGCATGCGGCAGTGCACGAGACCGTAGGGCTGATCGTGCATAACAATCGTGGCTTCGCGAATGCGATCCTTCGGCGCGTTGCTAGCAGTGTAAAGGAGTGCGACGAAGGTGCAGAACTGAAAGCGCTGCATGAGATCGCGTTACCGGATGGTCGTAAGGTCGAGTTGGCCAAGCGGCTGCCTCGGGACGAAGTGCGCAGGCTCGCGATTGTTCATTCGTTACCGGATTGGTTGGCGCAGCGTTTCGCCGCGCAACACGGCGTTGAAGGTTTGCGTGCGATTGCTGCAGCAGCCAGTGAGACCCCTGGCATCTATTTGCGTAGCAGCAAGCACATCGAACGCGAGTCGTTGCAAGTCGACCTTGCAGCTGCCGAAGTTAAGGTTGAGCCATGCGATCACGACCGCTTGTTGCGGTGGACTGGTGGTAACTCACCGTTTGCAACTGCGCCGTTTGATGCCGGGCATTTTGTAGTGCAGGACCCGACGGCGATGCTCGCGGTGCAAGCTGTGCCGTGTAAGCCAGGTGATACGGTTGTCGACCTGTGTGCGGCGCCAGGCACTAAGACGACGTGGTTGGCTGAATCGGTCCGGCCTGATGGGTGTGTGTTCGCATTCGATATCGATGAGAAGCGTCTCGGTCGTATATCCGAGAATGCGCACCGACTCAATTTGACCGAAGTCATCAACTTGGTTGCTAAGGCCGACGACCTGCCAATGGCAGATTGCGTGTTGGCGGACGTGCCATGCTCGAACTCTGGTGTGCTTGGGCGTCGCGTTGAAGTGCGCGGGCGACTGGAGGAAGCGACGTTTTCTGATTTGCCTAAGTTGCAGGGCGAATTACTTGAGCAGGCGATTCGGCACACGAAGCCGGGCGGTCACGTTGTTTATTCGACCTGTTCGATCGATCGCGAGGAGAACGAAGACGTTGTTGCTGCGTCTTTGGAGGCTCATCCGGGGCTAGAATTGGTCGACAGTAAGTTGACGTTGCCGGCAGCTGGCAAGCACGACGGTGGGTTCTTTGCCGTCCTGCGTGTTCCCAATTAGTGCGTGCGGTCAGGGCTTTGGTCCGTTGCGGATGCCTTATGCGCTGGTCATTTCCGAATCGGGCTCGTCCGGTTAGAACTTAGGGCCTAATGGCTTCGCGATCCTCTTCACGCCGCCGCGCAGGTGGCCGTTCGTCTTCTCGTTCTCAGCAGAACAATCAGATGCCGATGATTATCGGTGGATTTGTTCTGTTGGCAGTCATCCTCATTGTTTGGGCCATCTCTTCAGGTGGCGACGATGGAACATCAGGCACTGGTGGGTCCAGGGAGGCTAGTCCAGTGACTAAGCAGCCTCAGAAGCCGCGCAGCAACGTGGCGGTTTCGGGCGGCAAGTCAGGTCAGACTCCTGATCGTCCTGCACCGGCGTTGACGCAGGACATGTTGAACAAGATGAGTGACTTGCTTGCTCAGGCCAAGTCGATCAGTGACTCGGGCTTCAAGTTGCTGAAGGAAGGCAAGAACATGGAGGCGCGAACTAGGCAGTCGGAGGCCAAAGTGAAGATCGACGAGATCAAAAAGCTGATTGAAGAACCATCGCTTTGGTATGAGGAAGCTGACATGGATGGTTGGTCGATTCCGCCCGAATACGTGGCGTTGAATAGGCTGTACAGCAAGATGTCGACTCTTCAGAAGACGATCAGAATGCAAGGCGGCAAGTAATCAACTTCGATGCTGCTCGGTTACCACACCAACAGCCTGCAAAATCATCGTTTCGATGAAGCGCTGACGTTGTTGTCTCGTCACGGCTACCAAGCAGTGGCGATCACGCCGGATACGTGTCATCTCGATCCCGAGTTGACTAGCGATTCAGATCTCGCGGTTGTTGCACAGCGTCTTCAGGAGCTTCGGCTCACGCCGATCATGGAGACGGGCGCACGCTTCTTGCTCGATGCGAACACCAAGCACGAGCCGACTCTGATGACGCGAGACCCCGCGCTTCGCGAGCGGCGCGTGGGCTTCTACCGGCGCGTTGCCATGATGGGTAAGCAGCTCGGCGCTGAGGTTGTGTCGTTCTGGGCTGGCATTGATCGCTCGCCTGGGCCCGATAGTGAGGCTTGGCTGCTCGAAGGCATCGCCAAGACTTGTGAGGTGATTCGGGAGCAGGGGCTTGTCCCATCGTTGGAGCCAGAGCCCGGTATGGCACTCGAGACATTTGCCGATTATGAGCGTGTCCGGGCAGCTCTTGGATCTGATGCTCCTCAGCTAACCTTAGATATTGGGCACCTTTACGCTGTTTGGGAGGGTGAGCCCGCGGAGGTAGTGGCCCGAGCCGCTCCGTTTATGGCCCAGGTTCACCTCGAAGATCATCGACGCGGAGTGCACGAACACCTGCTACCCGGCGATGGTGAAGTTGACTTCGAAATGATCCTAAGCTCTCTTAATACTTGTGGTTACACAGGGCCTGTATGTTTCGAGTTGTCCCGGCAGAGCCACTGTGCACCGACCGCTGTCGCGACCTGCCAAGAGCTTTGGACTCGATTCCTGCCCACATCGCGTCGTTGACCACTTCCCGATCGGGTCTACTCTACCGAGCCTAAGGTGGCCCCAGGCCGCCGATCGAAACGCTCCAACCGTATGAGACTCTGCCCATCCGTCGAAGGCTCTGCCTCTCCACTGATTACTCACCGGATTGGTACCGATGTCTGTCTCGCGCGGCAAGCGACGAACTTTCACAAGTGCCACAGCTGCATCTACCGCGGTAAGGCTGCCAGTTGGGAGCCTGACGAACCCCAAGGTGACGTCGGTAAGTTGGTGGATGTTGTCATCCCTCGTCCAGATCCAAAGCCGTCGACTATCGCGGCAAGCAACTCATAACGGGATTTGAGGACCGCGTAACACAGGCAAGCCGGGTTGCGGCTTTGAGCCTGTGCTGTGTCTAATGCTCTACTGGTATTGCGAGAGCACGAGCTTCAGCTCTTTTTCGGCATCCGCGTAGTTTGCTGCGAGCATCGGAGTCAGCTGGCGTGAAGCCTCTAGTTTGTGAGCGCCGGTTGAGATTTGCAGTTGTTCGCAGATCTCTTCGACGAGTTTGGCTCCTAGGTTGCCAGATGAGCCCTTTAGCGAGTGGGCTGCGCGCTCGGCCATGTCGAAGTCACCATGGGCTAGCCCTTGGCTGACGGCCTCGACTTTTGAGGGGCCGTCTTCGAGGAACATCTGGATGAGATCAATTAGGAGCTCTGGATCGCCGTCATCGGCAAATGACAGAAGCTCCTCAATGACTGCATGATCCAGAACGTTGCTCATAATCCCCTCCTGTTGAGAGAATCGACTTCGTTCTAGGTCGAACTTGACCTACGCCGCATGGCGTCTCGGATCAGGATTTTGCAGCACTGCGGACCTCGTCATCCGTCAGTAGGCGCTTACTCGACTTACCGGCGTCTAACACGCGGGCGACGCATTCATCTGTTGGTTCGATGCCAAGGCGCTCCAGCACGAACGCTGCGTTCGAGCGGCCGGCCATTGGGCCGATCGCAATGCGCTGTTCTAGGCCTACCATGCTCGCTGGAACGCCTGAATAGACCGAATCGGCTAATTCTACGTCGTCCTTGCGGAAGGCCTTGATGACCGCCGCAGCGTGTACTCCGGTACCCGTTTCGAACGCGTCAGTGCCGAAGATTGGGTAGTTGTGTGGCGTCTCGATTTCGAGAGCCGTGCCGGCAGCCGCGACGTATTCGGGCAGCGTTGTTAGGTCGTTGTCGATCCAGCCGAGCAGTTTGCAGTTAACGAGCAACTGGTCCATCGGTGCGTTGCCGGCGCGCTCGCCAACACCGAGGGCAGTGCCATGCACCCGGTCGGCACCGGCTTCGATTGCGGCAAGGCAGTTGGCTATACCGAGGTCGCGGTCTCGATGGCCGTGCCAATCGACACCGATTGTCGGATCGTGTTCATCGGCAAGTGCTCGAACGAATTTGACGACGGCTCGCGCTCCGGCTGGAGTTGAGTGGCCGACGGTGTCGCAGACGCACAGGCGGCGTGCGCCTAGTTCGATCGCCTTGGTGTAAAGAGCGCGAATTGTCTCGGGCTTGGCCCGCGTTGTGTCCTCGGTGACATACATCACCGGCAAATTGTTGTCGCGAGCGAACGTCAGCGCGTCGGCTGTGTTCTTTAGCATACGCTCAAGAGTCCAGTCCTCGGCGTATTGACGGATGTAGCTGCTACCGATGAACGCGCAGACCTCGACAGGCATGCCGGATGCTTGTGTTATGTCGACAACGGGCGCGATGTCAGTGACCACCGTGCGGCACGCCACGTTGGCGCCGATCTTTAAATTGTTGTCGGCGATGTGTTTTGCCAGCTTTGTGATGTCTTCACGCGGCCGACCACCTGCACCGGGCAATCCTAGGTTTGCCGTGTGGATGCCGAGTTGGTCCATCCGCTCGATTAGATCGATCTTCAGGTCGAGAGTCGGATCGCTTACAGCCGGCGATTGCAGGCCGTCGC
>Ga0315331_10003289_pt1 | contig 12201 bp, 32 predicted proteins | sample M160m34915metaG_FD_203456 | JGI IMG/M metagenome (GOLD analysis project Ga0315331, IMG submission 203456) | Ammonia-oxidizing marine archaeal communities from Monterey Bay, California, United States - M1 60m 34915 | ecosystem: Environmental > Aquatic > Marine > Intertidal zone | place: USA...
TTAATCGTAAACTGACAACGATAGCTAAACGATACATGAAGTCGAAGTACAAGGAGGGAAAGCGAGCCAATCGGAAAAAAGTCGATGAGTTCGGAGTAGAAAAAAGTTACTATACTTTGAGTTCGAGTCAAATTGAAAATGAGCCGTATTCATCTCGTAAACCTATTAAGTTATAGAGATGTTAAGAAGAGTTTGTCGTAGCACTCATAACGTGTGAGTCAAGTCGAATAGAAATGTACGAAATCGAACCAAGTTGCCGTGAGCCACATCAAAGCGTGAAGAGTTGCAGTTAATCAACTTGATCTGAAAAGATGTGAAGCGAATTATCATCTTTCAAGGCTATTAACCCAGAAGGATGTTGAGGAAAGTTTATCGTAGCACTTACAACGTTTGAAGAGAGTCAAGTTAAAAAGAAGCGTTTCGAGGGGCACAAAACCGAACTACCTTGAGCAATTTTGCACAACAAAGAGCGACACAGAATTAAATTAATAAGAAGTGAGGGGGTTTGAGGCGATTTTCATCTCTTTGGTTCTTGCACCTACAAGAGATGTTGAGGAGGGTTTATCGTAACACCCATAACGATTGTGTTGAGACAACTTGAATTGAGCCGAGGCAAATGGAAAGGGTATGAGGGAAGTCGATAAGAGCGAAGTCGCTAAGAAGATTTCTTAAAGTCTGACTTTTCAATCAAAGACTTTGGTAGTCTTTCACCTTTTCTTTGTAACTGCAATGATTCTTTTCTAGCACCATCGGCAGCAGAAGCTATGAACGCATGATGAATTTGTTTGGTTTCTAAATCACGTTTCTTAGCTTGATCTAATTTAGAAGAATCTATGTGAGTAAATAGTCTACGAGTATGCCTACGATGTTTTTTAATACCAGCATTGGCTTGGGCTGCTGAATAATCAACAGCCTGTTTATCCGTAAGCACAACCAAAGTTCCTTTTACTTCTTTGAGAATGATTGGTCTGTTAATGCCTTCACGAAGTTTTTCAATGTTGTTTTTAACAGTAACCATACTCCACTTATCCCATTCGCTATCTGGAAAGCAAGTGTTCCAGTAATCTAGGATATGTTCTTCTGGAATAACATCACCTTTTTGAAGTGACCTCCAATCAATGCCATCTATTCTGGGATTTGGCATTAGTCAGCCATCTCCACTAGCTCAGATGCAGAAAATCTACCAAATCTAGGTCGCCATGTACCTAATCCTTCAGCCTTTCCAGCCATAGTAATGATTCTATTTAGTTGAGATACACTTAATATCTCATCATCAACCATTAGCTCAAAAGTACATTTCCAATCTGGAAACAGTAATCTCTGAACCCAAACACCTCTTGATGTAAATGCTGTATTAGAAAAATAACTTTGATCTTTTGTGTACATTTCCAAAGCATCTTTTGATCCTTCATATTCGATTACTGGATCATTAGTTACAACAACAGAACGAAGAACGTCTTTACCTAACTTCCATTTGGTAGCAGCGTTTCTAAGACAACGCAAGAAGTTAGCACCTGGCATATATGGATCAGAGAATCCATCAAATTCGATAGAGTTTTTAGTTTCGTTAACTTTAACCTTACCTTCTTTTTTCCAATATCCAGAAAAAACCCAATCTAATGCACGAAGGCAAAGATGATCTTCATCATTTTTCTTTTTCTTACTAGAGAAGAATGCTTTTTGTTTTGCTCCTTCACCTAATGGATCAGAGTTTTGTACGTTTGAACAGAGAAGTCCAGCAGTTCCATGAACTGTGACTTGATAGCTATTAAGTGCCATAATAAAAGTTTCCTTAACGGAGTGAAAGTTTAAATCCTTAACGGACTCTCTTATATTAAACATATATTATTTATATGTCAAATTTATATTATTTGTGTTACAAAATGAGAATATTTGATATAATAAATACAAGCCGTGAGACTTGGCTTAAGTAGATAAGTTACTTGGAAGGGGCTTATCTACTTTTTATTATGTATAATTTAAAAACCCTATTCGACAAGGCAATGGATAGGGCGTCTAGGTAGACAAGTTTCAACCCGTGCTTGTCTACTGCTTTAATTTATGAGTATGTGGTAATACCTGATTAGCCTTCGGCACTAAATAGATATCCTTACAAATATCAAAAAATGGGCTTGATTCAGCTATTAAAATGCCTTCTTGTTTCAATTTTCCGCACTCTCGGATTCTGGCAATCTGCCAATCAAGCCTTTTATTCTCTAACACCTGATTTTGTATAGCTATTTGTGTATCGGCAGCAGATTTACATTGATTTTGAAACCCTCTGTCTAACGGAATACTAAACGTGGCTGATATTCCAAAGTTCAAAGCATAACTATCTTTATTCGTTCCAGAATAGTTTTTTTGCATGAATAAAATATCTCCTGGGTTATCTGGCACACCATCATCATTAGCGTCTGTTGGATCGTAGAAGGGTGTTTCATAATAATCTCGATAAGGCTTGAGATAATTTGCTCCAAAAGTGGTGAATGGGCTGATGGATAGGGTCGGCCCTTGGCATACAATATTTCCACCATACTGATTAGTTGTCATATTACCCGTAAGCGTCTGGACCGCCATATTCGTGACGCTTCCATTATTTGACTGACTTACAGCATTAGCTAAAACCTGCGTGGGAGATAGCAGGATTACTGAGAGAACACTGAGGTACTTGTGACTACGCTTTGTGATTCTATATTTCTTTGAATTGTTGTCACGTTTGAAACCCCACCTGGGCCACGATAAGTTTCTGTGAATTGAAATGCGTTTCCAGAAGTTGAATCGGTTAGTGTGAATACTGGTTTGTTGTTTGTCGATAAATCTAGTCCTGTCCATGTCTGACTTTCCCCATTTATTGTCCCTGTAACATCCGTTGTATTTGGAGCGACTGATCCATCGGTTGTAACTCCCAATCCAGTAACAGTGTACTCATAAGAATTACCAAAATAATCTGTAGAAGTAATAGTCTCACTGATTGAGGTTGTTGTATTTGTGGTGCTTGAAAGAGTCCCCGTTGTGAAGTTAGGAACAACAGGCTGTGATTTAACAGGTATGGCATACAACAGAAGCAGCAATAAGAGTTTTTTCATAAATCATCTTATGGTTAGCTCCGTTACGAACTGTCCTGTAACAGTAGATCCTGAGTCTCCTTCATGCAATCCTGTGATCCCATGACCTGACGTAATAGATCCAGCAAAACCATCTCCACTTCCAGCTACAGTTGAAATTACACTACCAAAGTTAGGAACCGTTCCAGCAGAAATGGTTGTGTTTTCTGTTCCGTTATTTGATGGAATCGTATCTGCTGCTGTAAATGACTCTGTTAATGACCATGTACTTGCACAGTTAGCTGGTGTTGCTCCGCAACCATTAATAGAATAATTTCCAGCATTAAGAGTTACTTCACTATTGCTTACAGTTAGTCCTCCAATTTGATCGTCTGTATTACTTGTTCCGATATTACTTCCAGAAGCACTATATGACGCACCAATTCTTGTGGCCTGTGTCATAGCAGCATCAACTTTTACGCTTACGCTAGATGTAAATTTTGAAGTTATATCAGCATAAGCTGGTGCTGATATGAGGAGTAACAACGAAAGTAGCTTTTTCATTTTTTGGATTTAGGGTCGATTACTTCAGCACCTTCTATTTTAATAGGTGTTATTACCCTTATAGTCTGAACCATACCTTCATTTTCTGCAACTTTACTGTCTTTCTCACTACGTTTCTTTGATCCCTCCAAACCGAATGTTGCCAATGCTCCCGTTAGAAGCGAAGCAGGAAATGTGATGTCTTTTGGTTCTGAACTGTACCCTGGAATCGAGATGTAATTTAATGTGACTATGAAACCACTCCAAACCACAACACCCAATCTAACAAAAAGGCTAATAATTGCTAGTTGCTCTTCTTTGTCATCTAAACCTTCCTTAAGTTTCTGAAAGGCATTTTTTTTCTTTTCTTCAACCATGGGACAAAATTTTAGGCATACTAAACATAACTATAGCTTAAATTCATGCCTGAGATATATGCAGCCTTAATAGGAGCAGCAGCTACGGCTTTTGTCATGGTTCTATCTAACATAAGTAGTAGAAGAGATAGAGATATTGTTGAATTGTTTAGCCGAATAAATAGATTAGAAAGAGCCGTAAGTCGTATGGAAGGTCAAAAAGACTAATCTTTGGTATGTTTGGGTAAGAAGATATATCTTTTTATGTACAAAATTTTAAAACCAATCTTAATGACGTTTTTAACAACAACTGCTGTTAAAAGGTTAGTGGTAGATTTATTAAAATCAATCGCAAAACAAACTACTAATACTTTAGATGATAAAGCAGTTGAGATTTTAGAAAAACAACTCTTTCCCTAAAATGAAAATCACTAAATTTCTCAACATAGATATTGAGCCAGCTCCCCCAGAAATGGAATTAGAGATTGAAATGCAGTGTAGAGAAATTATGAAGTCTGATGATTTAGACAACATAAAAAGGTATTGCACACATATGGTCAGAAAGAAGTTTGATCAAGATATCTTTATGGCCTCTTTATTGAACAGACTTATAGAATTAGAAGCTAATCGTGTCGTTCAACAAATGAGAAAAGAAAAAAGAAAACCAACAAATCCTATTGCAAAGTTTTTTCGTACTCGTTGAGATATTTTTCTTCAAAGTCTCTTATAAACATCTTTTCAGTTTTATCAACTTCATAATTAAATTTAAGAACTGCTGTTCTTATATGCTCTGCAACCCAACGACCCTCTTCATAAACTACTTGTGCTCTTCCATTTTCTTTAATAAAAACATAATGATCTTGTCCTTTTAACTGAACATCTAATAAATTTTTTTCTAAATCATTACGTCTTATTTGTTTAAGTTTGCGTAACTTTTCTACGGATTTTCTAACTGGTGTCATTTTTTATAGTCTGAAGGAGGAGGTGTAAGCCAGTAGCGTACACCATTTATTATTTTAAAGTGAATATTGAGATTGGGATCTTTAACTAAATATTCATCTTTGGGTTTAGAAAGGCAACTCTTCATTTACTCCTGTATCTATTTTCTGGGGATTAATTTGCCCATAAAGGCCGTAGTCTCCATCCATGACTTTAGCGTTGATGTATACACCTTCCGTGTTAATGTTCCCTTTTTCTTTTCCAAGATAAACTTTTCCTGATGATAATTTTGTATTTACTAAGTTTTGCATATGATCCATAAAATGCGTAATAGATTCTGTTGGAATGAACAAAGCTAATTGCTTACCATATTGACCATCTTGAATTTTAAATGAAATGGGTTTAGGTAATGCTGGATTGAAATTGAATTCTGGCATGATTAATTAAAAAATTGAGCTAATAAAGTGTTAAAGAATGAATTAAAAGAAACTTTGTTTTGTTTACAATGATCTTTTATTTTTAAAGCAAGGGTGTCATTTGTTCTGACACTAAAGATGTTTTTGTTCCAATCTTTTTTACGTTGCTGTTTGCGGAGAAGAAGTTCATTCAATACTTGTTCTCTCGCAGTGTTGGCAGTTTCATCTGGTGTCATAAGCTCTCATCTATCTTAGAGATTTCAAGAGCTAAAAACTCACCATGTTCAGCAGTAGTAATATGTCTGGTAATTTTTGTATCTTTGATACTGAACTTCTTTCTGAAAGATTCGACTACATCTTTCATCTGGAGTGGTTTGCTTTGATGAAGTGCCTGTAACTTTTCAAGAATTACTTCTTTTGCTTCCTTAGTAATAGGATCAGGAAGTTTTTCTAAAACAGATGTAGATTCTAGTTTTTGATTAGGTTTTGTAGGAGTTTTTGCTACACCTGTTTTTGGTGGTGGAGTTTTGGTAAGTGAATTACCATCATCATCATCGTTAGCTAGTCCATAGACAGAAAGTAATCCATATCTACGAGCATAGGTTTGAGCAGAACCAGCTTCCTGATGTGCATTTTTTACATTACTGGGAATTTTTGGAACAGGAAACTTACTGACTAAAGGTTCATCACCAGAAACGTGCATCAATTTTGTGATGACTATTGTAATAACTTCTCCCTCTGGAGTGATTACATAATCATTCAACTGTGTATGACAAAGACCAAACTCTGTAGCTGGTTGAACAGCAAGTAGAGCTTGAGCCAATGTGGTGTATTTGCTTTTATAAAATGGATTGCTTCCATCTAAACCAGCAGCATGATGCTTTTGCTGGAAAGCGTTTAGTGCCTCGATCAATGTCGAAGGCTGTTTAGTGGCCATGAGTAATTGTTTACTTGATAATTATATTACACATATATCATGTTTACTGCAAGGCAGCTTGTAACAATGTGTTGAATTGTTCTGGAGTCAAGACCATTCTCCATTGACCTCCTCTAAACCTAACCATACTTGCAACAAAGTCCACACCTGCATTTTTTCTCTGAGTTTCCACTTCCCTGGGTTTAACTAAACAAGCTCTAGACTTATCTTTATAGTCTGCCACCTGTATCACGCAGTTAGGTATGCCATATATATCTCCAACATCATCTGGTATTCCTGCTGCAAGATTTCTTTTACATTCAAAACCAGTAACCTCTGTTAGAAGTTCTGCTGCTTCTCTTTCAGCTTTGTCTCCTTTTCTTTTATTTGGATTAGTCATCCTTCAAGTAATCGAATACGTTTTTGTATATCATCAAATGCTACAACATAATCTTTATCTGAGATTTCATTTTGAAACCATTGCCATTCAAGTGATGCAATTTCATTGTTTAGCTTTGTGATCAAATACTTTTTTCTTCGATCAAGTTCTCTATAAAAACATTTCATCTCATTACTTTCCATTTTCTTCTTATTTTTGCATTTAATTGTTTTGCTTTTTGTCTTTTAAGACTTAGATAAGTGTCATTTAATTCATCAATCAAATGAGTAAAGTCTCCCTGAGATGACATTTCTAATGACCTTTCAAAGTTAACGATAGATGCTTTGATAAGTTCTAAGTCTCTTCCTGAGACATCAAGTATATATCTCATCTTTTAGTCCACTCCGAGATAAGTTTTCTTAGCTCCTCGATACGTTTCTGAGCAGCTTGTATTCTTTCTTGTTTTGTCATCAGAACAATTCCTGTTCTGATTCAAACTTTTCCCATGCTTTCTGCCATGCAGCTTCACATCTTTCTGTTGGCTGATCAATGTTCATAATACATCTACCTTCAAATGCCCAGATTGTGTTACATACATCTGGTCTTAAATCGTAGTTTAGTTTCAACATTTCTACGTAGCAACCAAGTTGTTTATCAGTTGAGTAGGGTTCTTTCCAATACATATCAAGATCTTCGATATATAACAAACCATCTTTCTTTCTCTTTCGCATGAAATAATCACAGCTACTTTTTGTTTTCAAGTCAATCAATCTAATTTGTTTGGTCTTGGTGTCATAGCCAAGTAGATCAAGTTGACCGCCAACTGATTTATCAGGTATCGACATCATATGTTCAACTGCCATCGGTTCAAAATGTGTGAACAGTTCATGTTTAAGTAATGGTTCAACCCATGCACCATATTCATCAGGATCAATTTTGCCGTTACCCAACATATGTTCAGCTAGACATTCATGGCACTTTTCTCCTCTGGGCTGCCATTGTGATCTCCACTTTTCGATATTTTCTTTATCTTCTTCTGTCAGTTCACTACAGACTTGAGTAGTTGAATAAGATAACCATTGTTTAGTTTCAGTATTTACATACTGGTGTCTGTTTTCATCTCTTTTGATTGGAAGAGGTTTTAAAAGTTGGAAGGTTTTCATTGTTAGAAATCGTATTTGATTGGAAGGTCTTTTGGATTAGTAAGTTCTACTTTTTCTTCTTTTGGTTTTAGCTTTGGTATTTTAACCCTAGCAAGATTTTGATATTCGACACCTTGATAACCTTGCGGAAATGCCTTATTGCCTTTGGTATTGTTGACACATTCTGTCCATCCTGGGGGTGGGGTGTCTAAATCCTCTAGTGTCCAATAACCTTTTTTAATACCATCTTTTAGTATTTTTAGAACTGAAGCATCAAATAGTTTTTGCATTATTCAAACCCCCTTTCTGCTGTAAATACTCTTGATGCTGGATGATTATTTTTTGGCTCTTCTGGTTTGTAACCCTTCTTAAGTGGATATATATCCTTCCAGCCATTGCAGATTGCCTTCTCAAGAGCTTCTTTTCTATCCTGTGATGGAAATGACCTGAGAGTTTGAAAGATACGTCTAGCGACCCTTGTAGAGTTGACTGCACCTTTTTTCTTTCTAATAGGCCACCATTCTTCAATTAGATCAGCACAATCTTTTAAGTCATCAGGTATTAAATCTGGTGTAATTGTTCTAAATCCATAGAGATCCATAGGTACAGCTTCTCCATGTTTTCTTTTAGCAGCAGATTTCATTTTCTGTTTGAGAATCAGACGAATATATTGCGGTATTGTTAGTTCTTCTCCTCTAGCTTCATTCAGATAAGTATGAAGATCAGAATCTAACCAAATACAAACTTTAGTTTTTTCCATTCATAATAAACTGTTCATTACTGACAGTAGGTGATATTTATTTAGATGTCAAGCAGATATCTGAAAAATTCTTTTCCTTATCCTATATATATATTATATATATACATATATATTATTAATACATATATAGTTCTTATAAATATTTATTTATTTATATTATATTTCTTTTTCTTTTGGTTCTTTTCTTTTTCTTTTTTGCAGTTATTTATCATATTTTTTCCATTCATAGTTGATTTAATACCATAGTGATAGTATATTAATATATATTTGCCATTCATTATGTCTGAAAACGCTACTGAAGATAAAAGAGAAACCTTAAAAAGGATAAGTGTATCCGTAAATCCTGATGATTATCAGCATTTAAAAGACCTATCAAGAGCAGGACTCTCAATAGGTTTTTTAATTCGTGAAGCTATACACGATTTTGTTATAAAAACTAAAAAATAATCAAAGTTTAGAATGTTTACCTTTTTCTATTAACCAATCAAACTTATCAATCATATTTTTACAATTCTGACATTGTAAAGCTGACCAAGATAGATGATATATCTGACCTAATTCATCACATTTAGGACATTTAATTGTAGCTCCAGAGTATCTTTTACATCTTGAGTAACGTGTTATTGGTACAAATTCAGTCATAAAATTGGTTCTCCTTCTGGTGTAATTTGTACTGCATAATCTATTTTTGGAGTGTGTCGAATAGTGTCATCTATCTTTGCTTCAATAAAACTATCTTCTTCAATTACTTTCTGACGAATTAAAGCTGTCGCTTCATCTTTGTCTTTAGCTTCAATGTGATAGTAATTGACATAAGAATGAGTAACTCTAACTTCAAATTTAGTCATTTTTTAATCTCCATATAAGGTGTTTTAGTTTCATATAAATCTTTATTATGATCCCACCACAGATCAATAATATATTTATCATCAGAAAAAAAATAACCTCTATCTAATTCTCTACATTCTTCAATGTAAAACTCTATAAAAGGTTCATAATAATCTGGATGTAGATTATGTTCCTGTGCTAAGTTTTTAGCACTATCTGCACAATGCTCTTCAAATTGTTCATTAACATAAAGAGCATCTTTTTCTTCCATAACTTGATCTGGTAATGGGTTATCAATCATTCTTCTACCTCCTGATTTTCTAACTCTGCAACTGTAAAAGGATCTAAAAAGTTTTCTAAGATCGTAATTTGATCTTGAATATGTTTTAAATCTTTATTCAGTTCAAATCTTCTGGTAGTAATACCAGTAGTAGGATATTGAGCTAGTAAACGATTAAGAGTTTCTCTAACTTCTCTTAATGCTTTAAGTGCTTCAGACATTTGAATCCTCCTCTTCCTCCACTAAAAATTGAACATTAAATAATCCTTCTGTATCTCTACCGTATTTTGCATAAATTTTATGCTCTTCGATAAAGTCAGTTACTAATTTTTCTACTTTGGATCGTGGGTAGATTTTGTATTGAGTTTGCATTTTCGTTACCGAATTTTCGTATTTGGAAAGTACTGGTCTTACTTAATTAATTAATGCCAGTAAATTATTCAGTTCTTTTTAAGAAGTGAGTTAATAATATATTCATAGCTTCCCTCTTTTCATCTTTATCACTTGAAGTTTTATATATCTTTTTTTGGTCTATATATATTTGATATTTTAAATCTATTTTATCTTGTCTTTTATCATGTATTTCTATCTTATTTTCTTTTTCCCATTCTTCTATATCTGATTCAACTATAACCATGTCATACCAATCATAAAAAGTATTAGGATGTACATTATCAAATTTTTTTCTACATTCATCTACTACCTCAGTTCTTGATAATCCTTTTCTAATTAACTCTTTCATATATTCCATACATGATTCTCTATTAGGATTTATATTTACCATTATTCAATATCCTCTAATTCCATATTTAGTTTTTCAAAACCTTCTATATCATCACAATATGGATTCTCTTTTTGTATTTTTTCAATACGATTCATAGCATGAACTTGATATTCATATCTATGTGCAGCTAAATGATTTATTAGACGAATAATAGTTACTTGATGTTCTTCAGATAACTGATTTATTCTGCAATTCATGGTAATAATGTGTTTCATAATTAATTAAAATTTAGTTTTAGTTGTTGTTTATCCATTAATTCTTTTTTATCTTTATCTTTTTGTTTTTTATCTAATAAATCAATACCTTCTTGACCTAATGTATTTCCTAAATTATCCATTATTGTTTCACTTAAATATTCTCTAAGTGAATAATTTATATCTTCTTCTTCTAAATCAAATAATTCAAAACAAGTTCCTATTTGATTATGATCCCATTCTGAATAATCTTGAGTCCATAAATCTAATCCATTTTTATAATGTGACCAAAAACCTGATCTACTTGTAAATCTTTCTTTTATCTTATTTTCTAATTCTTTTTTATAGTTTTTAATTATATATTTAATAAAATCTATAGCATGATCTCTTTCAATATCTATAAAAATTCTATCTGTTTCAAAATTATATTCTCTCGGACTTGTTATAAGATTAAATTTAGCTTTTAATGTAAACCCTTTTAATCTTCTATTAAGTATCTCAATATAAAAATTTGTATAATCTTCAGCTATTTGATTGTAAAAATATGATCTATTAATACCTAAATAACTATCCCATAAAATTTGTTGCTCATCTTCATTTAGATCGTATATATGGCTATCCCATTCTATTTGTTGCCCTATTTGATGTTCTATATCAGCATCAATAAATGAGTTATAAAAACCATCAAAAGGTATTGTTGATTCTAATTTATTCATAATTAATACTCACATTCAAGAATTTTTCTTAGCATGACTTCATCATTCATGACATATGCTCTACGAATACCTTGATTTTCATAGTATTCATTAGGATCTATTAAATATTCTCCCATGATTGATTGAAAAATTGATTCATTCATGGGTTCATTTAGTTTAGTCATTTTTAATATTGTATAAACTATTAAAATGATATCACAGTTATAGTATATATACAATATATATAATAAAAAAAGTCTTATTTAAAAGACTTTTGATTGAACTATAAAATAATAATGATCGTGATCATATCCAAGAGCTAAAACTTCTAAATCATCGTTATATTCTTTTAATTCCCATTCTTTTAGCATTTCAATGCAAGCATTATAGTAATTATCAACTGCATCAATATTACTATTCCATTCAATAACTTTTGAATAAGTTGTTTTAGCGTCTCTTTTATGAGAAACTTTTGCTCTTGGGTTTTTATTATTGGTAGGTGGTAAAAATTTTCCTTTAATTACCATACCTTTAATTTTTGTTTTTTCAAAAATACTTTCTTTGTTCATTGTTATCCCCTTAAAATGGTTGATCCCAGTTCTCATATTGCCAAGATGTGATTAAACCATCTTTGCAAAGTCTATCAGTCCAATTATTCCAAGTTTCACGCTTGGCAACATAATCAAAACGATTATTTTTTAAAAACTCTTTAAAAATAAATTTAAATTGTTTTAATGCTTCTTTTTTAGTCATAAAATTTTTTTGACTCTTCATTATTAATTATATCATAGTGATATAAAAAAACATTCAGTTTATAGAATACTAAAAAAATTCATTCAGTTTTTTGCATTCAGTTTATAGCTTATTTTTTTTTTACTGGCTTTTTTTTATTTGTTAAAAATTTTTTTTAGAAAAAAAAAAAAAT
>Ga0315331_10003293_pt1 | contig 12196 bp, 11 predicted proteins | sample M160m34915metaG_FD_203456 | JGI IMG/M metagenome (GOLD analysis project Ga0315331, IMG submission 203456) | Ammonia-oxidizing marine archaeal communities from Monterey Bay, California, United States - M1 60m 34915 | ecosystem: Environmental > Aquatic > Marine > Intertidal zone | place: USA...
TTGGATCGGACACTGTAAGATAGTTGGAAATAGTTAAGTGAAAATCGCAACACGAAATTTTTCTTTATCGCAACGAGTTGCACACTTAACTGTTGCTAATCACAAATTCCTGATTATGCTTGCAACTGTCATTACTCTGCTACTAAGCGCAGGAATACTACGAACGAGTTTTGATACCTCCTTAAACGCATTGCTAACCGAAAGCGACCCTTATCTTGATGAGCTTGAACTTTTAAGTGACGAGTTTCCTACCAACTCAGAAATTCGTTTCGCATTCATTGCGCAACCAGGTAAAACCATTTTCACGCCCCCTGTTCTCAATGCGATTGCAGAGCTCAAGGAAACATCCACCACTATTCCCCGCATTCGCGGCATAACGACGATACTTGAATTTACTTCTCCTGAGACTCAAGCCCGTTTATTTAGCAAACCATTGGAGGAATATTCTACCCCTGAGCTGCTAGAAGTCAGCGAAAATGCTAGAAAGGATAGGCTGCTAACGAATAACTTGCTTTCGAAGAATGGTGCTTTGACTTTTGCTGTTATCACGTTAAACAGCAGAGATATTGCCAATGAAGAGCGGCTGGAAATTGCTACTGCTGTGCTGGGTCTGCAATCTCAGTTACGGCTATCAAATCCTGAAGTAACACTATTTGCTAATGCAGATGTTCTTCTTGAGCAATCTAGCCAGCAGGCCATGATAGATGATTTAACCACCCTTCTCCCGATCGTAATTCTTCTTTGCGTATTAGTAATTTGTTACTGCTTTAAATCTATTACACTGGGAATTTGCATTCTCATCCATGTGTTATTCACTGTGCTTTGCACTGTCGGTGCATTGGGCTACCTAAGCTTCGCTTTCAACAATATTTCCATTATTGCTCCTTTGGTCGTCGTCATAATTTCGGTGGCTACCAGTGTTCATATCATTTCAGTCTACAAACAAGCCCTCCATAAAGGACAATCAAAAGTGGCTTCAATGCGCCACAGCATGGGCTATAACTTCCAACCAGTAACGTTAGCAGCGATTACGACTGCTATAGGATTTTCATCACTGAACATGTGCTCGTCACCAGCAGTGCAAGATTTTGGGCGCATTGTGGCGATTGGCATTATTTTTTCCTATCTGCTTACCCTGTCTATGCTGCCCTGTCTGCTTATATGGCTGTCTCAGCCACCCAAAAATTCTGAGCCCGCAGATATCCCCTTTCTGCAGAATCAACTTCAGCAGATCATAGATTTCACTAACTTGCATGACAAAAGAATTTTCTGGACTTGCAGCACCATAGCAGTTGTTACATTGTTAATGCTGCCTCTCAATGAAACTGATTTTGATCGATTAGATTTCATAGCAGACAATTCTGAGGTTCGTCAATATTACGATGTGGTAAGCGAGCACATGAATCGAGGTCCAGCATTAACCTATGGCATCGATAGCACTCTAGAGAACGGCGCGATAGACCCAACTTTTTTGATCAAGATTGACGAATTTTCACAATGGCTAGTTTCTCAGGAAGATGTTGAATCTGTTATAAGTTTGACCGACGTATTGAAAACAATTAATCAGATAGTAAATGACAATCAAGAAGAATACTTTTTGTTACCAGTTGATACTGAAACTAATACTAACTATCTCAATGCCTATCGTACTATAGAGAGAAACTACATACCCCTGGCGAGCTTTCTTAACAAGACTAGTTCTCAGTTGACCCTAACAGTGAATGCTTTGCCAATGTCCAATCAGGAAATCATTGATCTAGATAAAAGGATTACTGTCCAATTCACCGATTCTTTCGAGACAGCCAATCTAATCCATGGAAGCGGAATACTCTTGTTTGCTCGCATGGATGAACTTGTAACAATTGAATTATTGCAAGGTTATTCAATTAGTCTATTACTTATTACACTTTGTTTAATAATTGGTTTTAGAAGTTTGTATTTTGGAATACTAAGTGTAGTGCCAAACTTACTTCCAGCAACTATTGTTTTTGGGTTATGGGCATTATTCGTGGGACAACTGGATCCTTTTGTTATGATGTTGTTCAGCATAAGTATTGGCCTGGTAGTTGATGATACAGTCCATATACTAAGCCATTACCTGGAAGGACGTAGGGCGGGCGCTAACAAGAGTGATTCTATTGCCCACTCAATAAAGGTTGCTGGCCCTGCCCTAACTATTACAACGTTAGTGCTCGCTTTCGGCACAACTGTGTTGATCTTTGCGAATACATTGTATTTTCAGCAATCAGCGAAATTGCTGGTTCCTATAGTGGTGTTGGCATTAGTGCTGGACTTACTTTATCTGCCTACCATTTTGAAGCGCTTCGATAATAGAATAAACACACAAGAGACTGTGACTTCTTGATTGGTTCGAACTATCATCAAAACCCTTAACAGGAGAATAATAATGATTAATCAAATCAAAGAGTTTCGTATGTTTTCTTTCTTGATAGCCACATTCATGCTCGTAGGAGTACCTCTCATGGCGACAGCACAATCACCTGTCAGTGACTTAGAGTCTGAATTCTTATTAGAATTGCTGCTGGATGTTGATCCTCAACTTGATGCAGGGCATACCAGCATTGCGCCAGTAACCGGTGGCACTTTTTCTGGCGCCCGTTTAAAAGGCATGGTGCACGATGGTGGGGCCGACTGGATCACTCAGGTTTCAGGCCACAGTAGTCTCGATGTGCGCATCACCTTGGAAACCGACGATGGCGCAATTATTTATATGACTTACAAGGGCGTAGTAGCCAGAGGTGACTCCGGTTTGTATTGGCGAGTTACACCAGTATTTAATACCGCATCCGAGAAATACGATTGGCTAAATCATCGGGTTTTCGTTGGTAAGTCTAAGCAGGTAGAAGGCAAAGTTGCTTATGACGTATTCGAGATTCTCTAGGCATCCAGCAATGAGCGAACCAAGCGAGAATATTATCTAGTTTAGCGATAGAGGCTAGGTTCATAATACGACTCATAATAAATTCCCCCTATGACTTCGGGCCTGAGTAACAGACTAGAACTTTCAAAGCAGCCTTTGACTATGCGTGAAAACTTAGGGCCAACACGGCACGGGCACAAAAAACCCGATCGCTCTGCAGTGATCGGGTTTTAATTTCTGACTCAGAGAGGTAACCCTGAATTAGTCTTCACCGCCTTGGTCGATATCTTTCCATCTAACTGCGCCGAAAAACATCTCATCCCAGCTCTCATTGCCCCAATCTACGTTGCGATCAGGATTAGGATTTGCTGGATTCTGCCCTGAATTATCCCACGCTGCTGTGGCGGTAATCTTAGTGCCACCTGGAACGAACTTAGGCTCATTGTAGGTGTAGCTTAGCTGCCAGTTGTAATTGTATTTGGCAACATTGATAAGTTCTTCACTAGTTCCGTCTGGATAGTCAGCAACAAAGCGCATGCGCTTGCCACGAAAATGCATATGTGGAAGGTAGCTATGGATGTGCGCATCGTTCTCAATCACGATACTGGCTGTCTGTTCAAAAGCCGGATCGTTAGCTGGAATTGTAGTCCAAGTATTTGGGAAAACACAGGCACATTGTCCTGACATTCTCTCTTCAGGCACTTCACCCAGCGGATAGAACCAAACACCTAGCTGGCTGTTATCAACTGTCTCGCGTCCATTTGGCGTGTAGTGCATATTTAATTTAAGGACTGACCCAGCCTTAACCAATCCGCCAGTATTCGGTGGTGCTAGATCTGGAGTATCGCCCGGAATATAAGCAGTAATGTCTGCTTTGTCCCTATTTCCATCTCCACCAAGAAAGCGTCGACCAGATTCACCTGGGAAATCTAAACGATTAACCGTGTGATGAAGGACTGTCCGATCACCGGCAATAATCTGGCTGCCCCGCACCCACCTGTCTTCCTCCATGTCGAAGTTGACTTCGACATTCACAAATACACCATTGCCAGTCGCTGGCACGGTGGTAGCAGGTATGTCTAGTACCAGGTCTGGCTCACCAAAAGCCCACTTGGATTCTGGCCATTGCAATAGAGCAAGTGGATCATGGTCACCATCTTTTGGTGCACCAGCATCAACCCAGGCAATAATGTTGCGAACGTCATCATTATCAACCAGCCGATCGTTAATGAATTCGCCGATATGACCATCAATCTGACCGGGGGGCATACGTCGAGTCATTAATACTTCGCGAATCATCGGAGACCATCCTTGCACCATGGTATGGCTATCCATGGCGAATGGCGCTACTCCACCTTCGCGATGACAAGTTGCACATTGCTCAGCCAGTACCGGTGCAATATCTGCCACATAGGAAGGCACACTTTCCGGAGCCGCGAAAGAAACCACCATGCCAGAAGTTTCGACCAATGCTGGTGATACTTCTTCGCCGGCAAGAATTTGTTCAATTGCACCTTCCGCAGCGGCAACTGATCCGCGGAATTCAACGGTAAATCGCTTCGGATCGAAGAGCAGTACTTCACCAACACGAGCAACGCCAAGCGCTTGTGAAATCAAGCGCGCATCATCCATTAATACAGGAATATCGACACCGTATTCAGCAACTTTGTCCTGTACAGCTTGTCGATTCAAACGACCCATTGGATTAATCATTAGGAATTCAACGCCAGCCTCATCAAATTTGGCTTTCAGTGCGTCAAATGCGGGAACTTCCGCTGCATCACTATCATTAGCTTGGACCAGTAAAGCAATCGCCTGATGATCATCGTACCAACTCATTCCATGGTGATAACCATCTTGATCCAAAAGTGAAAAATCTCCAACACGGTCTGCTCCCACTGCTACCGCAGGCATAAGCACCAGTGCCAGAAACAAAGTTTTTAATAAGCTCACTTTTTTCACTGCTTCCTCCTAAGTCTTTATAATATTAGTCTATAGACCTCGAAAACTGGGTTTTCTCTATCATACGGCCTTAATCGGATAACTCTACTCGAGCAGGCACTCTTTTGAAAACTCAGCATAAATAAACCCTACAACCATACGATCTATAAGGATTTTCGTCAATCGGAAAGATATCCGTTTATCGTTTATAAAGCTTAGCTTAACCCAGCGATTTTAATGGAGTTTCTTTCTCTACGGCAGACCCTAAGATTCGCTTCAACTCTGGGTATAAAACAGGATTAGCGATTAACAAATCGTCGGGGTGGAACTGCGGATCGATGCCCTCCGGCACGTCGCTAAAATGACCGCATTCTGCACCAGCCTCCTTTGCTATTAGCCTCGCAGCTGCAAAATCCCAAATACAGAGGCTTTCGTAATAACCATCTAATCGCCCTGCCGCTACCCAACAAATATCGAGAGCAGCAGACCCTAGTCGCCGAATGTCCGCACAATGATGTAATACGACGCGTAGTCGCTGAATCATGGGTTCCAGATTAGATTTTTCGTAAGGAAACCCTGTTGCAATAATCGCGCGATCAAGCGCTGGCTCATTCGCTATTCTGATCGGACTATCGTTAAGAAAGGCGCCCCCTCCTTTCAAGGCTGAAAACATTTCCTTAGTGAAAGGATTATAAACAACACCAATTTTTACTTGCTGCTGCTCGACATAGGCTATGGAGACTGCTGACTGATTATGTCCATGGGCAAAATTCACCGTGCCGTCAATAGGATCGACAATCCACACTGATCCCTGAATTTCTTGAAGATTGCCAATATCGGGAGAGAGCTCTTCAGACAAGATCAAGTGACTGCCATATCGTTTACTAATCTCTTCACTAATAAATTTATCAGCGGCAAGATCAGCATTAGTTACCAACTCATTGCCATATTTAAATTCATGTGAAAGCTTAGCCTCTAGCCTCTTCTTACAAACTATCTCACCTGCTTGCTCAGCAATAGCAATCGCAAAGGTCTGAACTTCCTGTAAATCCATTTCCATCTACCGTTGCCCTCTGCTGAATGAGTAATGAATCTAAGTGCCAGTAAATTAAAGCCAGAGACTATAACTATTAGCATTATACTAGGAAGAGACTAACATAACGCAGTAAACAAAAATGCCAACAATCTCTAGATCATGACATCGCTAAGTATTACCGTTAAATATGCGAGCTTTGCTGTATTCGCTACACTAGCAAATCTTTTCGCACAAGAATTAACAATTAGATTTTATAGTGCGTTGCTAAATATCTATGCGGGCATCCTGGCCGGCACACTAGTCGGTTTGATCTGCAAATACTATTTAGATAAGCGCTTTATCTTTGGTTACCGCGCCTCATCGGCCTTGAATGATATGCGAACGTTTCTCGCTTATAGTCTCACTGGCATAGGCACAACCCTTTTATTTTGGATGGCTGAAATCAGTTTCGAATTACTCTATGGTACAAAATTCGCCAGATATTTAGGTGCTGTCATCGGTTTGACCATTGGATATGTAGTAAAGTATCAGCTAGACAAGCATTACGTATTTTCAAAGCGAGAAGTTTAGATGCAACTACATGGCTGGGGTAGGTTTCCGGGAGTCACCGCGGAATTACTCGAACCCCCCACACGAGAATCGATTCAGAAACTTTTTGGAACTAAAAAGAAACACGGCCCAATGATTCCGCGTGGTGCCGGCCGTAGCTATGGAGACAGCTCTCTCGCGGATACTGTCTTAAGTAGCCGCTTCCTGGATAGTTTTTTAGAATTTAATGCGACCACCGGTATCATAAAGTGCGGGGCTGGAGTGTCTATGGGTGCTCTGCTTACAGTTATCATTCCAGAGGGATTCTTCGCCCCTGTGCTTCCTGGAACAAAATTTGTCTCGATTGGCGGAGCCATAGCGGCTGATATTCACGGCAAGAATCACCATACAGACGGTAGTTTTTGTGACCATGTAAGAAGTTTTTCTTTACTGCTGTCCTCAGGGGAAATAATTCAATGTAGCCGCGATGAAAATAGGGATGCATTTTTAGCTACCTGCGGTGGGATGGGATTAACCGGAATAATCATTAATGCCACGATTTCTCTACATAAAGTATCAAGTGTCTTTATTAAAAGAAATTCTATTGTTGCTAAAGATCTTGATGATTGCATGGATCTGATTGACCAGAACGAAGATAGCAAACACTCTTTTGCGTGGCTGGATTGTTTGGCCCGCGGGAAAAGCCTCGGCAGGTCAATTCTTCATTTGGCAGACCATTGTGCAGATGGTCTACAACAACCAAAATCTAGAGTTAGCTTGTCAGTACCGTTCGGAACTCCAGGATTTTTCTTAAATAGATTTAGCAACAAATTATTTAACAACGCGATCTATGAAATGTGGAAGCATCGCAAGAATCCTTCAATAGTAAACTATAATTCTTATTTTTTCCCGTTAGACAATATTCGAAATTGGAATCGTCTCTATGGCTCCAAAGGCTTTTTGCAATACCAATTTGTCATGCCATCTAGCTCTGCCAGAGAAGGGATTCGCGAAATTCTAAAAATAGTATCTGAATCTTCAACAGGGTCTTTTATTTCTGTCTTGAAGAAGTTTGGCAATGCTAATCAGAACCTACTGTCATTCCCCACTGCTGGTTATACATTAGCGCTAGATTTTAAAAATAAACCAAGTGTTTTCCCTCTTCTCAGTAAACTCGACGAGGTTTTATTAGCCCACGGTGGCCGACTCTATCTAGCCAAAGATTCGAGAATGAGTGAAGATGTGTTTAAGGCCGCTTATCCAAATTGGGAACGTTTTGTGGAGATAAAAAAGACCCTTGATCCAAGCAATACTTTTGTTTCCCACCAGTCGATGCGATTGGGATTGACGCAGTAGAAATCAATCTAAGGAAAAAATAAAACAAATAGATAATGAAAATTCTGATTATTGGTGCTACTTCAGCAATAGCAAAAGCGTCGGCGCGCTTGTACGCAGCACGCAAAGCACAATTATTTCTTATTGCTCGAAATGAAGAGTTATTGATCGAGCTCAAAGAAGATTTAATGATCCGTGGTGCGCATTCCGTTGCTTATTATGTGCTTGATTTGAGCAATCAGAAAAATCACGGCGAAGCTCTCGAGCAAGTCAGGCAATCGTTAGAAAAAATTGACATTGCGCTGCTTTGTCATGGGTCACTGCCAGATCAAGAAACTTGCGAAAATGATTACAACAGAGCCAAAAAAGAAATCAATATTAATGGTCTTAGTATAATCTCACTCTGCACTGAACTGTCAAAAGTGTTTAAGGCGCAACAAAGCGGCGTACTCGCAGTAATTACCTCTGTCGCAGGTGATAGAGGCCGCCAGCCTAACTTTATCTATGGAGCGGCAAAATCGATGGTTTCGACTTATCTTCAAGGACTAAGAGGTAAACTACTAGCCCATAAAGTCCACGTAATCGATATCAAACCAGGCTTGGTTGACTCACCAATGACCTCAAAGTTTGACAAAGGTCTCTTGTGGTCAACCCCTGAATTGGTGGCGAATAAGATTGTGCGCGGTATCGATCGAAAAAATCATACGGTATATGTTCCTGGCTACTGGCGTATAATTATGGCGACTGTATGTTTGATTCCCGAATTCATATTTAAGCGATTAAAGATCTAGATAGTTGACTAGCTCAAATCCCCATCTTCCACTGTTTGTTGATCTCGACGGCACATTAATCAAAACAGATTTAATATTCGAGTCGTTATTACTTCTTTTAAAGAAGAATTTTTTCTATTTATTTGCAATTCCGCTTTGGCTTTTAAAAGGAAGAGCTCATCTAAAATTTCAATTGGCGAAGCGGGTAGTTGTGCCTGCAGATCGACTTCCGATAAATGAAGAATTTCAAAAGTTTTTGGAACAGGAGAAAGCCCATGGCAGAAAACTTGTGCTTATCTCCGCATCAAACCAGATTGCTGTAGAAAGTATTAGCCGGCGCTGGGATTTATTCGACGAGGTTTTCGGTAGCGATGAATGTATAAATCTGAAGTCCAGACACAAGCTAAAAAAAATTAAAGAAATAAATTCTGACGAAGCATTTTCTTATGCTGGAAATTCTGCTGATGACTTACCAATATGGAAAGAAAGTGCCGAGGCGCTTCTAGTTAACTGTGGAGATAATCTAGCAAAGAAAGTTGAAAATAAAAAATTAACACGCTTCGATTTACCTTACTCAAGAACGCTAAAGCTTCTAGAAGCTATGCGCCCCCATCAATGGCTCAAGAATCTTCTGGTTTTTTTGCCTTTGGTCTTGTCTCACCAAGTTAATGATTTTGACCTATTGCTTCTTTCAACCACTGCTTATGTAAGTTTTTGTTTGTGTGCGTCTAGTGTCTATCTCCTTAACGATATGCTGGATTTGCTCAGTGATAGACAACATCGATCGAAACGTCATCGAGCTCTTGCGTCAGGTGAGCTTCCACTAGTGGTCGGGTTTATTGCTGCCCCGCTTCTCTTTTTGGGAGGATTTCTTATCGCCTTCAAACTTCCATTCTTATTTTTGTTGGCGCTGTTAGGCTATGGAGTCTTAACTTCTTTATACAGTTTTTACCTGAAACGCTTATTTCTGCTGGATGCCGTTACTCTAGCTATGCTTTATACCCTCAGAATAATAGCAGGTGCTGCAGCAATTACTGTTCAAGCTACAGGTTGGCTAGTGGCGTTTTCTTTATTTTTGTTTTTTGGCTTGGCCCTAGTTAAACGAGTAACGGAATTGTTAAATCTAGTTGCAGAGAGCAAACATAGGATCGAAGGGAGGGCCTATCATGATGTGCATACGCCGTTGCTTTCAAGAATAGGTATAGGCTCCAGCGGATTTGCTATAGCAGTTTTTATGCTTTACATAACTTCGCCAGAAACAACCCAGCTCTACAGTTCACCTCTCGTACTATGGTTAATTTGCCCGCTATTTATGGTGTTGCTGGTTCGTATCTGGCATTTCGCTAATGAGGGAAAACTCGAGGAAGACCCAGTGTTGTTTGCCTTAACAGATAGAATAGGACAAGTAATTGCACTAGTATGCGGACTGCTGATTTGGATCGCGGCTTAAACACCTTTCCCTAAAATTCCAGCATGGAAATGTAAGTGCTTCTCGATAAAGCTCGAGATAAAAAAATAGCTGTGGTCATAACCATCGATCTGGCTATAACGAAGGGGATAACCCGTCCGGTTAGCTACTTCTACCAATAGCGAAGGCTTTAGTTGTTCCTCTAGAAATTGGTCTGCTGACCCCTGATCTACCAGCACCGGAATTGGTTGGATTGCTTTTTTCATGAGCTCGACCGAATCGTAGTCAGCCCATTTGCTCTCATCGTCACCGAGGTAGTTCTTAAAAGCCTTGACTCCCCAAGGGCAATTCATTGGAGAAGCAATGGGCGCGAAGGCTGATGCGCACTTGTATTTGTCAGGATTTTTTAACGCAATTGATATCGCTCCATGACCTCCCATTGAATGACCCATTATCGATCGAAGTTTTTCATCTGCAGGAAATTCTCGATTTATGATTGAAGGTAGTTCTTCAACTACATAGTCGTACATCTGATAATGTTTTTTCCAAGGCTCTTGAGTTGCATTTAGATAAAAGCCTGCGCCTAGACCAAAATCATAAGCAGCATCTGCATCATCCGGCACTCCTTCTCCACGAGGACTGGTATCCGGAGCCACGATAATGATGCCTAGCTCTGAAGCCAGTTTCTGAGCACCCGCTTTTTGGACAAAGTTCTCATCAGTGCAAGTTAAACCTGACAACCAATAGATTACTGGTAATTTTACGTCAGCACTGCTGGGTACTTGCTCCGGCAGAAATACTGAAAAATTCATTTCGCAGATGACAGTCGACGAAAAATGTTTACATCGAATCTGAGTGCCACCAAAGCATTTATTTCGCGCTATCTCTTCCATTCGATTCTTATTCCTATGTGCATTAACTCTAAAATTTTAAATTAAACCAAGGGTAATACAATTCGCCGGCCAGATGCAGCACTTCGATGTACAGCCTCGGTCCACTCCATATATTGAACACCAGTAGCAAAACTGTTCAGTGAAATTTCTTCTCTGCCTAATATTGCGTTGATGAACTCTTCTTCGACGCGATAATAGGCTTGCTCTTGAACAGGATTGGGGAGCGGTGATAACTCATTATCACCGCGCCTTCCAACAAATACATTTTGTCTGTTATCAACAAAAATCGTGCCATCACTACCATGTATCCAGGTTTGATTGCCACTTGAGAGGCCCGTAGTTTCACTAAAACGCATGTGAACTTGCGCGCTATTAGCGAGCTCATAGATAACATCAACATGGTCGGGAATTTCTACATCAACACTTTGACCATCACGATTTAAACGTTTAGCCACATGAGTTTTTGTTTGTGCCATGACCTGATTACCCGGGCCTAGCCAACGCATCATCGATTCATAAGTTGAGCCTAAATAACTCTCCGAGACCAAGCGCTGCACCACATTGTCTATCACATAACTCGTGGAAGTTGGCACCAATTGAGATATCAAATCAGGATAGCGAAGAGAAGCTGCCAACATTTCCCGAGCTTCTTCAGTGTTATTTGCCATGCGCGCCTGACACATGACATGTTTTCCACTTTCAAGACTCGCCAGTGTGAGATCTCGATGCATGTAGGGCCAAGTGCCAATAAGCACTGCATCTATCTCTTCGTCAGCCAGCAATTCTTGCCAGGAACCGTAAGCTTTAGGAATACCAAACTCTGAAGCAACTCGCTGACTCGATTGCAGAGTCCTGTTTGCTACTGCAGCAACTTCGCACTCGGCAATGGCTCGAAATCCTGCTAGCTGAACATTCCGTACATTGGCACCAGCCCCTATGATACCAACTCTTATTTTTCTGCCGATGACAGAATTCTGGGCTGTTAATGGCCTTGATGTGAATGATGCAACCAAAGGAATCGCCGCAGATTTCAAAACTGTGCGCCTTTTTATCTTGGTGGTTTTGTTTACTTCCAAGGTTTTGGATTTTTTTTCTGACATAAACGTGTTACCTATTTTGTATCACTAAACATTCACTGCAGTAATTACTTCTGGATCATGAAGCTCTCTTCAATCGGATTCCATTTGCTGGGCTTATCTATTTTGGTGATTTTCATTGGCGTCGATACTTTAGGGTCCAACAAAAATTCAAATTGTTCGACGTCTCGGACTTTCGGGTCCAACCATTTTTCAACCAAGTCTGAATCTTCAAAATCCAGCATCAGTGGCATCGATTTGGGGTGAATTTCGTTCCATTGAGGGACTAACGGTGGCAGAGTGATTATCGACGCCGAATACACTATTT
>Ga0315331_10003294_pt1 | contig 12196 bp, 11 predicted proteins | sample M160m34915metaG_FD_203456 | JGI IMG/M metagenome (GOLD analysis project Ga0315331, IMG submission 203456) | Ammonia-oxidizing marine archaeal communities from Monterey Bay, California, United States - M1 60m 34915 | ecosystem: Environmental > Aquatic > Marine > Intertidal zone | place: USA...
CACCAAGCCTCCGGATAGCCGTCACTCTCGGGATCGACGTGCGAGCCGTGCACGTGCGTCACGATGGGTACGGGGCCGTCATAGGGGGAGGCGTCGCGCCCTGCACAATCCGTGCGGTAGACCTTGCGCGGCGGCCCCGGGCCACTGTCGTCCGCGTAGAAGAAGCACTCCTGGCTTGGATTGGCCCAATGGAGTGTTTGATCGACGGGCAGAAGATGCTCAAGGAACTTCCGGCGCCGGTGGCCCTTCCTGTATGGACGATTTGTCTTGGGGTTGATCGTGACGAGTTCATTGACCCACTTGATGTAGACAGGGTCGCTGGCCTTGGTTTCGATCGTGAAGGCGGGGTAGTTGAACTGAGAGGCTTTCCGGTCATACCGTCCGCGCCCCCCAAGACTCAAATCTGGGGCGACATCGGGAACGGGGTCCTGCTGGGGGCCATAGCTCCAAACTGTCGTAGGAGGATAGCCACGAGTGCCGTCCAACCAGTCCATTGCCGCACAGTCAAGGCCTCGGTCACACCACTGGCCGCCGGGCAGGATCTGCTGCTCGAACTCACGAACGGCAATGTCGTAATGGTTGCGCCCGTCGCCGTTCTCGCGCATCACGCCGGGAATCACCAGGGGAACCTGATACTTCGGGATCTGAAACGGGTCCAAAACGGAAGCCGCGCCGCCGGTTCGCCGGTCGATCTGCTGTGCGGTTGAGATCATTGGCTGTGCACCGGTTGGCGCAGCATCCAGCAGAGCACTGGCCAAGGTGAGGAGAGTCGCACCCCAGATCAAAGAACCGCCACGTCCGGATCGCATCGCCGTCCCCTTGTGGGTCTTCTTGCCCTCGGTTTATCCTACCAGGGAAAGAAACCGGCGGCTCCTTCTCGCAGTCGCCGGGCCTCTCGGACGTCAGGCTCACGATGGAGGGTGCCGCAATCGCGTGGCGCCCCAACCCCGGCGTAGGACCTGCGTACCCGATTGGAACGACACCAATGAAACAAAGTCATTTCATTAATGTCGTTTTTAGAGAGGCCTCGGGTACCTCTTGCGTGGCCGCGCGCGCTTTCGTTTCTCGTACATCGTGCTCGGCGAGCGTGCCCCTCGGCATGGCGGCGTCGTCGGGTCCGCCTCGGGCCGGGTGCCTGAGCCGGTTCGAAGAGCAGGTGCGATGGCCTCCCGGCTCGTGCTCGGTACGGTGCAGAACCGGGTCGGGGGCCTTCGGCCCGGACGTGCGTTCGGATCCAAGCCTTGGACACCCGTACCCAACGACGCCCCCGGTGAGAACGCTGAGGCGCGAGCCAGGACCACGCTCACTCGTGGCGGCAAGCCCCAATCAGTGATTCGAAGTGAGCGGCGGCAGCTTCAACCATCGCTTCGGCGTCGTCTTCCAGGAGGTACCCTCGTCCACCCGATCTTCGACCACCTCCTCGTAGGCGTCTTCGTATGCGTCGACAGCCCTGTAGCGCTGGATCAACTCGTCTCGGTCGAAGGGCTCCCACGCCCAGAAATTGCCGCACAGATCAGAGATGTTCAGCGTGCCCACCCGAGCCACCGGTTGTTCCTCTTCGCCTGGCTGGACCTGAGCAACCCGACCGCCGTCGCCGAATCGGGCTTTCGTTTCTGCGACACATGGGAGATTGTCGCAGGCGGAATGGTCCCCAAGGTTTGGCGCGTATCATTCGCCGTCTGTCGCAATCATGGAAGCGCCCACTGCTGGAGATTCCCAAGCGGAACGGGCCCGGGGATCCGGCCGGAGTCTCACGGAGAGGAAGTGTCAGGGTGGGCTTGGCGGCGAGGCTTGCGTGCACTGTAACCCTCACAATATTGCTGCACGTTTTCTGGATCGCAATCCGTCTGCGATTCTCTGGAAGGAGACCCCCTCGGTGTCCGGGGGGCTTGGGCACGAAGCCCGGTACCAGGAATCCGGAAAGAAGAGCGTCGTCCAATCACCGCGCGAGCATCACTCGGAGGCTCGGCGGATCCCGAGAAGGGCTCTCAATCAGATCGTCGGAACGGTAGGCTAGAAGCCTAAGGGAACACGGATACGGTCTAATCCCCGACGTGCTGGACGCGTCCTCGGGACAGGAGATGCGCCAGAGACTCGCGGAAGCCTCCGCGAGAAGCCAAGAGCGGGGTGTTTCCGCACGCGTCACTAGTCTCGATCCGAATGAAAAGCATGTTCGCGTCTTTGATGTGACCGATCTGGACCCCGCGTTCGCCGAACTCATTACCCATCCGTCTGCGCTTCCGCGGGTACGTCACTTGCTCGCCGACGATTTCATCGTTTCTGACGTCGAGGACAACATTGCTGAACCCGGTAGCGGATCAATAGTGATCCACTTCGATCTCGCGGTCGTCGTACAACCTCCCTGGACGGAGCCCTGGAACATCAACGTCATTTGGTGCCGCGACGATATGTGGCGAAAAAATGGCGCCACGCAGTGCCTGCCAGGAAGTCACGCGTTTCAGACGATGAGTAACCTGCCGGAAGACATGGCGGACTCCATGTTGTCTTTCGAGGCGAAAGTCGGGAGCATTCTAGCCGTGGACGGGACGCCTTCTGCATACCTCCGGTGAAAACAAAACTCGAAACGAAGAGCGGGCGCTTCTTTTTGCCGACTACACGCGCTCTTCCATTCCGCGGCGACTCGATTTTGAGGCCCATTTGTCTGCTGCAACGAAGGCGTTGCTCAGCCCGAAACGCAGGAACCGTCTTGGCCTAGATGCACCTGGTGTGAAGACGCGTGCGAGCACCTGGTCGCCCCGGCCGAAGCCGCCCAAGCTTTCAGGAAGTCGCGGGAGCCAGCGACGTCCGCACGTCGGGCAAGAGAATGCCCGTTCAAATTACGTTGCAATCCCAGTGCATTGACATGGGGATCGATTGCTTCCCGTTTTGAATACGAATCGACCTCCCGCGAGTAAGAGAAAGACGTAGTCAAGCGCATGGAATCATCAGGCGTGGCCTCGTGTCCCGAGTCCAGGCCGCATGGGAGCGAACCCGAAGGGCCTTTAGGGACGTGCTGCAGTCTGGGCGTTATGAGCGGCTCCTCCGGGCGTTTTTGCGGGATGGGGCGTAGGGGCACATTCAGGCCATGAGGTTCAGCTAGTCAGGAATCGGCGGAAGCCCGCGCCACGGAGCGGAAAACGATCAACTCCCTCCCCTGTGAGGTTTTGGTGACCACTGCCATCTGCTCGGAGTCGTCCGGAATTCTTCCCAGTGCAGGGCGGTTCCTGAACATGCAGATGGCGTCGTCTCGAAGGATTTCCGGGTAGATGTCTTCCTGCATCGCCAACGGGAAGGGGCACCCAATGGCTCGGTTGAAGAATGGGAAGTCGACATTCTCGGCTAGCTGGAGCCAGCTTCGGTCTTTACTCACTGCCAGATAGTCGTAGTTCGAGAAATCATTGAGCCGACGAAGCGCTCGTGTCGAATCGCGCTTGTTGTAGAACCTTGGCACCGAGTCGTTCCCGTATTGATCTCAGTGCCGTGGCGTTTTTTGAGTGTCACCTTCGACGTGACCATCGACCAGCCAGAATGAGGCGCTCCCATGTAGCAGCAATTTGTCCGGCGCGATCGAGACCCAGCCGGTTCCACGACACAGGTCGACGATCTGGGTGGGATTTTCCGGCAAGAACGGCTGGATGTCTTCCGCGTCTCGCTGAGTCAACATCCTGATCACATGGTGAAGCAACGTGTGCTTCTCTCGTATTCCTTGATCTCTTGATGTTTCGTTAGGGCGAATCGGATTGCCATGCTGCTCTCCCTGTTCTCGCCGCGATCGCTCCGGGACTTGAGACCGGACTCGCCTGCGGCGCCGTTCGCGAACGGGCGCTCTCGGTGGGTGGGCAGTATGATTGGGGTTGGGGGTGCTGCCCGCGCTCCGATCGTATAAACAGGGCACTCGGAGCGTCTTCATGGCGGGTGTGTGGGGACGGTGTCTACTGGGTCGGGACGAGCAACCCGCCGCACCGCGCGGGCGGCGTCGCGTGACCCTTGGGGCGACTTTGCGCCGTCGCGAGACCGTAGGGAATCGATCTGTTGGAAGTCGGTGGTCCGAACGCGAATCGGAGATCGTCGTTGGAGAGGCCACACGATCGCCGCGCACACGGCCTGGCCGGTGGCGCCGATTGAGTTCGTACTCTTCGGTATGCTCCGCCGTATGACAAGGCGAGGCTCTCTTGGTCGAGCCGTAGCGGTCGCGTCACTCCTGGCGACCGCTTGTGCACCGCAGTTTGGGCCCGCGGCGGTCCAGAACGGCAGAGTTGCCTATGGCGAAGCGCTTGCGGCGAGCGCTGACGAGCAGCAACTCCTGAACATCGTCAAGATGCGCTTTCTCGATCACGCAACGTTCCTGCGGGTCAGCAGCGTCACCGCAAGTCTACAGTTCCAAACGCAGGGGCAGATCAGCTCGAATGTCACGCAGACGCCGTTTCCGCTGAATCTCCAAGGCACTGCTACCTGGGAAGAGAGTCCGACGATCACCTACCAGGAGTTGACCGGTTCGGACTATGCGCAGCAGATGCACTCTCCGATCCCAGCCGAAACATGTATCGCGCTTCTCCAGACCTGGCCCGCGACGGTTCTGCTCCCGCTCGTCGTCAGAGAGGTGAACGGCATTGAGAACGTCTTCGACTCCATTCGCCTCGGGGACCCACTTCCTGTGGACCAGCACGGCTTCTTGGAAGTCGCGGCGCTCATGGAGGAACTCTACGACCGCCGGGAACTGGAGTGGGAAATTCGCGCATCGGGAGATGCAGGGAAGAAAGTCGAGGCGGCAATGTTGCTGCACACGGTTCAGGGGAAGGAGACGGCCGAGTCGGCTCGGCTCCTCGAGGTTCTTGGACTCGAGGCGGCAAAGTCGGGCCCGACCCGCTTCAAGATCGAGTATGGGCTTGAGGCATCAGCGCCCGACTCGATCTCGATTTCGACTCGTTCCGTTCAGGGAGTCCTCTTGTTCATGGCTCTCGCGACGGACGTGCCTACCGACCTGGCCAGCGCTGCCCTCGGCGTCCGGCCGCGGGGCGAGCGTCTGCCAACCGAGTCTCTGCTGATTCGCTCGAGTGACGACAAGCCGAGAGGTTCTGCGATCGCTATCCCACACCGGGGGCACTGGTTCTATATTCCGGATGAGGACCTCCGCTCGAAAGCGACCTTTCGACTTTCGCGAATTTTGATGAAAATGCAGTCCGCCGAGAACACGAGCGGCGCACCGATCTTGACCATCCCTGTGAACTGATCGATCCCTCGCATACGGGTTTCTTGCCTCAGTCGAGTTGCCTCGCCCCGGGGACCGCCGAGCAAGTCGGCGGGGCGCTCGCTCTAGAGGCTTCGACACAGGCACCGAGCTTCTTGCGAATCAGCCACAGTGGATCTTGTGAAGTCGCGCCAGTGTCTTGCGTTGAGGGCGGGAGATGCGGGCGTTGGTGACGCCTCCGAGTCTGGCTGCTACGACGGCTTCTTTCGGCGTCGAGCTTGGCGAGCTCGCGCTGGAGTGTTCACCTCAGCGAAGAGTAGGTTGACGGTGGCTTGGCCTGCCGGCTCCGCATTGAGGGCGCGGCGAATCCGAGGAGAGAGATCGAAGCGGTTGCGGGCTTGGTGGCAGCGGCCGCGGCGTCGATCTGGATGCCCTCGAGCCCGAAAATATTGTCGGCGAACATGGTGCCGTTCGTTATCGAGATCGTGCTCGTCTGGAGGCCACCGTCACTCACCACAGTGGTGGAGTGTCGCCACCATTTATTGATGGTGCCGCTTGTTTTGAACGCGAGAGTATATGTCTTTCCCGTGTCGAGTACGAGAACGCCACTCGCCTTCGATCCGTCCCCGAGCGTCAGCCCATGCAAGTTCCGGGTGGAGATGGCAGTGGTATCGAACTCATCGGTGTAAATCGTGACGTCCTCGTCCTGTACTGGGCCTCAGAACTGGCGTCGTAAAGCAATGCGCTCAACGGTCCCCAGTGACCTGAATCGCAGAATCCGAGGATCGGAAACGACTCCAGCGTGGAGAGGTTGTCGAGCCGAATCGAAATCCCGACGATTGGTCTTGCATCGGGAAAACGGGTGGAGTCGCGGCGTTGCCGATCACTGCCGGATCGAGATTGTTTCTCGAACCCGAAATGACGACCGCCTGTGTTGCATTGGCCATGCGAGGCCTGGGGAACACGAGAGTGACGAGGGACCTGACGCGTTTCACAAAACACCCCCCAAGGTGCCTTCTCTTTGCACCGGGCCTTACGCCGTGTTGCGTTATCCGCCACGGATCCTGGGCGTCAAATTACGGAACTCGTGCCGGCAGCTACGCGGTGTCACCGTGAACTAGATCTCATCCGTCCTGTCCCCGCACGGCAAGACCAGAGGCGGGTGGCTGTACGACACACCTTTGGACAAGGTGTCCGGCTGAGCCTGGTTGTTGACAGTCCCCTGCAAAGCTGTCGCACCGGGTTGACGCGCTATTGGTAAGGAAATCCAAGGATTTAGGTTCCGCTAGCCGGGGACCCTGTCCGACCTGAAACTGTTATTTACAGCCAAGCGACGGCTCGAATCCTCCGCCCAGGCGAATCCGTTGGTCGTACGGCTGGTTCTGTACCTGGCATGGCGCTTGCTCTTGTTTCTCGGGAGACGAGCAGAAACAGGGCGCTGGGTCGGACCCTCCAATCGAACGCCCGACCCAATGAGTTTCATAAATGGGCCGCGGGACAGGACATGTCTGAACATCGAATCGACGCATAGAGGTATTGGATGATGCTTCTCGGAAGAACTCTCGGAAGAACTCTCGGAAGAAACGGGCTGGCAGAACGTGGCACTCGACAAAAAAAAATAGGTACAACGAGGCCTTCGAGGGCTCTAAACCTGAGGAACGTAGAATGATCTCGAACACATCAACGATTATCAGGCGCAGCTGTAAAGGCGTTCGACTTCTCGCCCCATTGCTGCTTCTCGTCATGGTCTGGGCGTCTGAAGCCGGGGCGCTCACGATTAGCATCACGGACCCCGACGTGACTGCTTCCGAGACCGCAGACGGTTTTACTGTCACTCTCGCGCCGAACACACATTCTGCTCTATCTGCTGGCGCGACCTCGGCGTTCCGGGCGCTCATCCCGGGGCAGACCGATGGTGATGTCCAGACCGTTGCGGGTAGCACCATCGCCGGGACACTCAGCGTCTCGATTCTCGATGCGACGGCAGGGGGCGGTTCTGGAGGCTTGGACATCGTCGCAGTCGCGACAGGACTCCCAGCTCTGGGTGTGGGCCAGCAGTATCGTTGGATCCAGTTCATTGAGACGAACGTGCCCGCGGACGGCGCGGTTAGCCCGTACGTCGATCCACAGCCGAACGACGACCCTGCGGGCTCGCAGCTTCCATTCTATTGGACGAACACGGAACGCACTACGGGCGGAACGGGCGAGACGGCAGGCGGCGACATCCGTTTTGAGGATTCGCCGAGTCGGGCTCTTGAGGACGGGACCACGTGGAGAGGGAACCTTTATCTAGTCAACTACGAAGCCACTGGGGGTCCCAATGGGACGAAGAAGATCACGATCTATGACGGCCTGAAATACGGGTTCAATATCGAGCAGAGCGTGCCGGAGCCAGGCGCAGGCCTCCTGACAGCGATGGGCCTGCTGCTCCTGACCACTGCGGGAAGGAAGCCAGTGGCATGAAGCTCACCCAACTCGAGGCGCTGGCTCTCGTCGTCGCGGCCACGGTCCTCAGCGGGGCAGCAGAAAACGGCCCCAGCGAGAGTCAGCGCTTCTGGGCGGGGGCGACAAGCGACCGAGTGATCCTGTGCCTCAACCATGTTGGCCCCGAGGACAAGCCTTTCTTGCCGATCGCGTTGTCGGCGCGGCAGATCGAAAGACCGGTCCTCGTTGAGATGCTCGGAGAGCGCCGTGCAAACATGGCTCGTTCCTATCCGGTGCCCCTCGAAGTGATGGGGAAAGCCCTGGATTCGATCCGCCGGATCCAATCGAGTGACCTCTTGGCCTCGGGGGCCGGCTCTCGAGGGAACGCCTTTGAAATCCTCGCCTGGCAACAAGCCTTGCACCGAGGCTCACTTCGCGCGGATGAGGTGAGGCGTTTCATCGACGTGCTGGACAGCGAACTCGAAGTCGCGCCAAATAGCCGAGCATTGACGGACCTCAAGGAAGCCCTCGCGACCTGGCGGAGGCGCCTCCCTCCAGCGCTAGGCGATGAGAACCCCCATCCCGAAGAGCCATAACCGATGCATACCGAGCGCACGCCTGAGCGCGGAAGGGGCGGCAGTCGAGGTGGGGCGTTCGGAGGCAGGGGCAGGGCGCGATGTCAGAGAGCTATCCAACCTCGAGCGTCGTGGTACCAAAGATTCGAAGGTGATCGATCTTCGGAGCCGGGCCGAAGTACATCCGCTCGCATCCAAAGACCTCGTCCATCCCCAGCGCACCACACAAGCCGATCGCGGCCGGGTTGTTGTTCGGGGCGTCGAGATAGATGGGGCCAGCGGCCTCCTGCTTTCGAAATTCTTGGACAAGACTCTTGGCGATGGCCTCGCTATCGGCGAACAAGGGGCCGATCTTCCAACCTGTGACGCACGGACGCATCACCCCGTAACCCGCCAGCTGGCTCCCGTTGGGAATCGCCAGGGTGATCGCGTCGGCCTGGTTGATCCAAAGCTCCAAGTATCGTTCTCGCTCACAAGGGAAACAGGCAGCGTCGTATTGCACGATCGTCGCCATCGGGATTTCGTCGAGCGCGACGACGTCCCGATTCGGCGGCCCGAGCAGCACGCCGGAGGGGAGCTCGAATCGGCGGTGTCTCGTCGACGCCCGGAACCCCCCGGCGGCATAGAACGGAACCATGGGGTCGACGCCGTCGAGGGCGATGGTTCCGCCGGGTCGTAACCGAGTCAGGAGATGGTCCCGCCGAGCGAACCAGAGCTGCTCGCCAAGCTTCTTGCCGCGGTGGGAGGGCTTTACGATGAACAGCCCCATGAACCCGAAGTCTTCGGAATGTCGGATGATCGCGCCGCCTCCGACGAGCTGACCGTCGTCCAGCATCGCCAGGTACCCCTCCGGGTCAAGCTCCCAGAAGAGGTTTGCATCGTGTAGGCCTGGGTTCCATCCCTCCGCCTCTGCCCACTGGACCAGTTGGCGAAGCTCGTCGCGCTGCATGTTTCGGATCTCGGGCATCTTTGGGTGCGAGCCTCGTTCGCGTTGAGTGCCTGGAGTCTATCGCCTGGAACGGGTGCGGACGCGTTGGGGATCGGAAGTCACAGCCGGGTGTTCACGTCTGGACGTGATGACGCACTGCGGCGTGATGGACCCGTTTTGTCCCGTCGTGGGTCGCTGATCCAGCGGGTGGGGCCGTTGGGCCATTCGCGGGTCTCCTCGGGCGGGCAATTGTCCACCAGGGGCTCGATCTGGACCCGTCTCCCCGCCGCTCGTACCCCCTTGACGGCGTTGCGCGAGGTCAGACAGGGCGTTCCGTTCAGAACGGAACGCTTCCACCGATACGCGAGTCCGCAGGTTTGAGATTGTGCGGAGCCCACCTTTGTGGCCTGACGAGTCGGACGGACGGTTGGAGGGGGCTGCAGGCGGGGGCTCCCGGTTCCGGTCCCGAGCCATAAATTTGAGGCTTCTTGGTCGATTCCCCGCTCAGACCTCACAGCGCTTGCCCGATAGAGAAGAGGTGGAGAGTGTCATTTCAAACGATGCCGCTTGGCTCCTGCGTGGTCCTGGCGCGATACCCACGATTGCGCCGGCTCGGTGCCTCTGTCCTGCGGGGGAGCGTCGATGAAGATCCTGTTCCTTGCACCCTGCCCATTCTTCCAGGAGCGGGGCACGCCGATCGCGGTCCGAGAAGTTCTCGTCGTTTTGGCCGGTGCCGGTCATACGATCGACGTGCTCTGTTATCACGAAGGTGAGGCGGTGGAGATCCCGGGCGTCACGCTCCACCGTGTGAAGCCCTTCTTGCCGATCCACGGGGTTCCACCGGGCCCATCGATCAAGAAGATCATTTGCGATCTGTCGATGGCGCGAGATGTCGTGAAGATGGCGCAAACCGGTGACTACGACCTGGTTCATGCGGTGGAGGAGTCCGCGGCGATGGCGCGCTGGATCCGACGCCGCTTCGGCATCCCTTACATCTACGACATGGACTCGTCGATGCCGGGGCAGGTCGTTGACAAGTTCCCGTGGGCTCGCGGGGTGTTGGCGCCAATGCGGGAGGGGGAGCGTCAGTTGATCGCAGGCAGTAGCGGCGTCGTCGCAGTGTGTCAGGCACTCGCGGATACCGCACAGCGCGTGGCTCTAGACGGCGGCCGTGAACGCCCGGTGGCGCTTCTGGAAGACCCTAACCTTGCGGACTTCTCCGAAGTGGACCGGAGCGCTCTGAAGGCGGAGCTCGGGACGCAACGGCGGCTCGTGACGTATGTCGGAAACCTGGAGTCCTATCAGGGGATCGGCCTGCTCCTCCAAGGGTTTTCCAAGGCGGTGGGCCAGGTTCCGGACGCCGATCTGCTCGTGGTTGGAGGCCACTCGGACCACATTGCTCTGTACAAGGGAGAGTCCGAGGCGCTGGGCATCGCGGACCGGGTTCACTTTACCGGACCGATGCCCCTTGACCGCTTGGGGTTCTTCCTCGGCTCGTCTGACGTTTTGATCTCGTCGCGCGCTCAGGGCGAGAACACGCCGATGAAAATCTACTCGTACATGGCTTCCGGCACGCCGATCGTCGCGACGGCGATTCGTTCCCATACGCAGGTCCTTCACACCGACAACGCTGTACTCGCTGCTCCCGAGCCGGAGGCGCTTGCCGACGGCATCGTGCGCGCGTTGACGGACCCGGAGGTCGCGGCTCTGGGTGCGGCGGCAAAGATGGAAGCTGATGCTCGTTTCAACCGGTCGGTGTTTCGTCGGACTCTTTTGTCGTTTTACGAGCTCGTGGCCAAGAACATCGCCACCGCCGCTGCTTGATCGATACTCGGTCTGAACCGGGACCCATTGAACGGAACGAATATGGAATCTTGGCCCCTTCAACTCTTCAACAAGTCAGTCCTCAAACAGGAGAAGCTCAACGCCTTGCTCGATGGCATCGGCGGGGCGACGACTGGGCTCTCTTGTCTCGACGTTGGAGGAGACAACGGCGTGGTGAGTCTGCTGTTGCGAGAGCTCGGGGGCGACTGGGTCAGCGCGGACCTCGACGAAGGTGCGGTCGCTGCGATCCGGGAGCTCGTGGGTGGCGAGGTCGTCTGCCTCGGTGGAGCGACGACCCCGTTTGCTGATGATCATTTCGATCTCATCGTGATCATCGATTACTTCGAGCATATCGACGATGACACCGCGTTCGTCGCGGAACTCCAGCGGATCCTTCGGCCCGGGGGCCGTTTGGTTGTGAACACGCCGCATGCAAAGACTTCATTGTTGCGGCGGCTCCGCCTGGTGTTGGGACAGAGTGACGCGAAGCATGGCCACGTTCGCCACGGGTATACCGACTCGTCGATGCTCCGACTCCTGGATCCCTATTTCTCTGTGACCTCGGTTCGGACGTATTCTCGCTTCTTCTCGGAACTGATCGACACGGCCATGCAGGCCGCCGTGGAGCAGACCAAAGGCGAGTCCAATTCTCAGAAAGGGGTATTCGTCACCGGTGGAGACATGGCCAAGCACCGCAAGGCGCTGCGGCTGTATTCCGCGATCTACCCTGTACTGAAGGCCGTCTCTACCTTGAATCTGTTCGTCCCGTTTTCCGGGTATAAGCTGATCGCCACTGCGACCAGCAAGAAGACCCGTGATGGAGCGTAGTCTCGAGGCGCTAGCGGAGAGATCCCACGACCTGCTGATCGTCGGTGGCGGGATCGCTGGAGCCTGGATGGCTTGGGAGGCGAGCCTCGCAGGTCTGAAGGTCGCTCTCGTTGACAAGGGCGACTTCTGTGGCGCGACCTCCGCCAACAGCTCGACCATCTTGCACGGTGGCCTCCGCTACTTGCAGCAGGCCGACCTCACACGGATGAGGAAATCCATCCAGGAGCGCCGGGTCCTGCTTTCTGTGGCTCCCCACCTGACCCGGCCCCTCCCCTGCGCCATTCCGACCTACAAGGGACTCAAGCACGGCCGAGCGACGCTCGGGGCAGGGTTGCTTCTCGCGGACGTGATCGGTTTCAACCGGAACTACGGGCTTCCGGCTGGCCGGAGACTCAAAGCAGGGAGGTTGCTGAACCGAGAGGTGCTCTC
>Ga0315331_10003295_pt1 | contig 12195 bp, 8 predicted proteins | sample M160m34915metaG_FD_203456 | JGI IMG/M metagenome (GOLD analysis project Ga0315331, IMG submission 203456) | Ammonia-oxidizing marine archaeal communities from Monterey Bay, California, United States - M1 60m 34915 | ecosystem: Environmental > Aquatic > Marine > Intertidal zone | place: USA...
TGAAGACGCCATCGGACTAGAAGATTATTACGCCATTGAAGAAGAGACCGTAGAAGACAAGAAATGGGGTAAGCGGTAACGGTTGCGTCGGTTTGGCCAGGTGAATGACTGGTGGCGGCGTCCGAAGCCACTGACCTAGCAGTCTTGCGTCCCTACTGGCGCACAGGTGCGGTAACTCTTGCAGCCATCCTAGCGGTGTCCATGCAGTCGTTGGATAGCCACACCGCCAGCATCGCGCTGCCGACTATTCGCGGCGCCATGAGCGCTAGCACCGATGAAATCGCTTGGGTACTAACGGCCTATCTTGTCTGTATTGCCATCAGCACACCGCCGATCGCCTGGCTGAGCCGCCGCTTCGGACGCAAGAAGATTTTCCTGTCGCTGATTGTTGGATTTAGCCTGAGTTCAATTTGCGTCGGCTATTCCTCCAGTCTCAGTGAAATGGTTTTTTTTCGGGTTCTGGAAGGACTATTCGCTGGCGGCCTTGCCCCGCTATGCCAGCAAGTTCTGCTCGATACTTATCCGAAGCGGCTACACGGTTTTGCCATGGGCTGTTTCAGTATCGGCATTCTATTTGGGGTTATTGCCGGGCCTACACTGGGGGGCTTTATCGTTGAGTATCACGATTGGCGCTGGGTCTTTCTAATGAACGTACCGATCGCAATCGTTACCTTTGTGTTGATCTGGCTTTTCGTCCCGGAAACGGAAAAACAACGAGATAGGCCGTTCGATTTTGTGGGCTTTTTTGCCCTAACCATCGCGGTCGCCAGCGCTCAATTGATGTTAGACCGAGGCGAGCGGCTTGATTGGTTCGCCTCAACGGAGGTGGTACTTGAGGCCGGCTGCGCCGCTGCTGCTTTGTGGGTCTTTCTCTTTCATATCATGATGACGAAACACCCGTTCGTGCAGCCGTCGCTTTTCAAAAATCGAAATTACGCTGTCGGATTGTTTCTCACTTTCGGTTTCGGGATCATGATTTACGGCCATGTAGGCTTTGTCCCTACCATGCTGCAGAAGCATCTAGACATGCCAGCGCTCACCACCGGCCTCTTGATGGTGCCTCGTGGTGTAGCGTCCATGGTAGGTTCTATCCTTGCCGGCGTTATGCTGGCTTGGGTACAGCCACGGAACGTCCTAATCGTCGCTTGTCTTTTATTATCCTATTTCACCTGGCGCATGACGTTCTTCACACCTGACACCTCTGAAGCGCAAATCATGAGCATCATCGCCTGGCAAGGGTTTACCATGGGTTTGGTAAGCGTCTGCGTTGCCACAGCAACCTTCACCACACTAACCCCCGATCAACGCGCCGAAGGAACCAGTTTTTTTAACCTCATCCGAAAATTCGGCAGCAGTGTCGGCGTATCCTTCTTGGTGAGCCAACTCGTGCGAAACGCTCAGTCTAATCGCACCAGCATCGCCCAAAACGTAACGCCCTATAACGAAAATATTGAGTTATCGTCAAAGGCGGAAAGTTGGAATCTTACCGATCCTGTCGGTGTCGCCGCCATCGAAAAAGAAGTACTACGCCAAGCCGAATTTCTCGCTTACCTGCAGGATTTCTGGTGGCTGACACTCGTGACTTTAGCGATGATCCCCTTAGCTCTATTGTTACGAACAACCGGCAAATCCACTACGAAATAGCCGATCCAAAAGTGCAGAGATTACATTTTTGACCACTGACACTGGAACCACCACCCCAACGCCCCGGCACCTAGTCCCGGTAAGTTTCGGGGTCTGTCTTGCCGCAGGCATGCAATCGATGGATACGTTCCTCGCAGGCATCGCGCTGCCCAACATGATGGGGGCTTTCTCCACTACACTTGACGAAATATCTTGGATTCTAACCGCCTACTTGGTCGCCGTCGCCGTGTTTACACCCCTCACCGCATGGTTGGGGCGTCGTTATGGGCGAAAACGCGTTTTACTCACAGGCATCGTCGGGTTCGTCGTGGCATCCACCTTCGCTGGCACATCAAACAGTCTATTGGAAATCGTAACGGCTCGTTTTATTCAAGGCATCTTTGGCGCAACGCTTATACCAGTCGCCCAACAAATTCTGCTCGATCTCTGGCCAAAGGAACGGCACAACATCGCCCTTGGCTGGTTCAGTGTCGGCATGATGGTTGGGCTTATTGTCGGACCTGTCCTTGGGGGCTTCCTAACCGAGTACTATAGCTGGCGCTGGAATTTTTTCGTTAACATCCCCGGCGGCCTAATCGCATTCATCCTTATTTTTCTATTCGTTCGTGAAAACAAACCGGATACATCTCGACATTTCGACCTCACCGGCTTCATTCTCCTCGGCACAGCACTGATTTGTATGCAATCGGTACTAGATCGGGGCGAAAAGCTTGCCTGGTTTGAATCCGATGAAATCGTCATGTGGAGTGCAATTGCACTCTGTGCGATTTATCTTTTTATTGTTCATATCATCACTGCGCGGCGGCCTTTTGTGGATCCTGCCCTTTTCAAGAACCGCACTTTCACAATTTGTGCCTGCTATTTAATTTTGCTCGGCATCATGATGTTCGGCTTTATCGCGCTGTTTCCAGCGCTCCTACAAAATTACCTCGGCTATCCCATAATGACGTCCGGACTGATATTAACGCCTCGCGGCGCCGCAACTATGGTGGCCGCGGTCTTTGTCGGCCACGTCTTAGCGCGGATTGGACCAAAGCCCATAATATTTTCAGGATCGGTACTTATGGGCATATCGTTCTTTTTTCTCGCCCGCATTACACCTGACATAAGCGCTACAGACCTATTGTTTTGGATAGGCCTTCAGGGTGTTAGTTTCGGTTTCTTCTCAACCACGCTAACGGCTGTTGCCTATTCGGGGCTGCCAAATGAACTTCGTCCTGACGCCACGGCTTTCTTAGCGCTATCACGCCGCATTGGCGCCAGCATCGGTGTCTCGGTTCTGGTCGCGCAATTATTACGTTTCCAACAAGCCAACCGGGCGACACTCGGCGAAAACATTTCGGTCTATAGCGAGCGGCTACATCATCTCAACCTGCCCGATAACTTAAGTCTCGGCGATCAAGGTGGTCTTCACGCATTTGGGCGTTTAATCAATGAACAGGCCGAATTTATTGCATACCTAGATTGTTTTAATTTTCTGGTCTGGGTCTGCTTTATTGCCGCGCTAGGCGTATTCCTGATGAAAAGCCCTACGAGAATGCGCAACTAACTCATCCAGCCACCGCGTCGTAGGGCAAACAGAGTCAGTAGTCATGTCGGTGTTTAGAGGGTTATTCGGATGAGAGGGGTTTTTAAGACCTAAGATATAGATAATTCATCAAAATATTCCTATGCAGTCCTAAGCGTCATCAAAGGTTCCACGGTCGCTAGCGTTTCTACAGACAAGGCAGTTTCGAGCCACTGCTTTAAATTACCACCTCTCAACAAGGGCGCAGCGACAACTTGAAAGCGTTCACAAATTTCACCTAACCGCATCGGGTTATCGGAACACCCAGTAGGTTGCATGATAGCTTTTTCTTTTGTGGAACCATCCTTCAACCTCAGCCTAACCCGTGCGGGTACATATTCCGTCGAGGTCCCGGCCTCTATTTTTTCATCCCAAACGCAATTTGCCTGCTTACACAAATCCAAGATTGCTTTGTCCTGCACGCCTTCTTCGAAATCAACCAAGGTCAAAATCGCCGGACCGGGTCGTCCTGGCACCACGGAAAGCGCTAGGGCAACGGAAAACGGAATACTCATTTGTGCTTGCTGCATGTCTTGCGGCTGATTTCCCGTCAAACGGCCTTCCACCACATGAGGTACACCAATCTCGATACTAACGACATCGTCCGCGGTTATGCCATCATCAATCAAATGCGATGTCGCCTCCACCGCTGCCTGGAACCGCGCACTCCCAGCATGAGGCTTGATAGTTAAATCCATCATGCGATACCGCGTCCCCAGTTCATTACTAATGATGGAAGGGTCAAATTCGTCCGACATACCCCTCGCAAACCCTTGTTCTCCCTCAATAATATCCGGTGGACCTGTCAGGCCTGCTTCAGCAAGTAAAGCGCATTCCGTTCCACCTGCTGATGCTTTACCTGCATGTAGCCGCTTAACTTCGGAACCCGTCAGGAAGAACTGCGTTGGACCGCCGCTATAACTTGCAGCCAGTCCTATGGCGTTACGAATGCCGTCCACACCGAGCCCCAACATTTTTGCACTCGCGACCGCCGCCCCAAAGGCACCGCAAGTAGCTGTGGACTGAAAGCCGCGACGAAAATGGCTCGGTTGAATTGAAAGAGCAATTCGAATCATCGCTTCATAACCTGCTACCACCGCTGGCACGATAGTAGCCCCGTTTGCACCAATTTTTTCCGCTAACGCCAACACGGACGGCCAGATGCAAACGCCCGGGTGATGCATAGCCCCGACGTGAGTGTCATCCCATTCAAGACTACCTGCAATAATTGCATTGATATAAGCCGCGCGTACCGGGTCCAACCGCTCATCGTTATAGAGAACGCTTGACGTGGGCGTTCCACCCAGCCCCAACATTACCGGCCGCAGTTTTGCCCCCCAACTGGTATTAGTGCCGACGATTCCCGCACGGAAAAAATCAACTAAAACCAAACGTACCTGCTCACGCACATCGCAGGGCAGAGTGTCTAGCGTTAGCCCTGCTACAAAATCCGCTAACTCCTGTGTAACGGAAGTTGCGCTACTAGCCATAATAACCTCCGATATTCCCTCAAATCGTCCGGTAGCCTAGGACCAGAAAATCGGAATGACAATGCACATGTAAGGGAAATCACTGATAACGAATAATTTAAGCCTTTTTAATTCCCAACAAACTATAGGGTGCGAAATTTCCGATATATGAACCTTAGGAACGGGGTGCCGATTAACCGAAGGTCTATAGCTACCTGTTTAAGCGCAGCCATGACCCCAATCGAGTTTATACCCCCGCGCTTGCGACGAATTTAGGCAAATTAGTTCTATCCAGCCTAAGCGCCCTAGACGTCGCCGACACCGCAGGCAATTCACATAACTTCGAATGTAAGACTAGTTAATCGGAATGGTTTTCGACATTGAGAATGTTAGAATCTTTATCAGCGCTACACCCTTTATTAAAAACATGAGCAAACACCCATGACCATCCTGCTCTCCAACGATGAGATAGCCAGCCTTCTAGATATAAACGATGTCCTCGAAGCATTAGAGGAAGCTTATCGGGAAGCTGCAAAAAACCGCGCCATCCTAGGCGCACGGGCGGAAATTATTACAGAAACCACCCATCCGGACTCAGTTTACCAATTAAAAATGATGAGCTCATCAATCTCCAGTTTGGGTGTTGGTGCTGTCCGGATCAATTCGGACATCCTCTCGTTTCCGACGATCGGCGGAAAAAAAAGGCGGGAGAAGATACCGTTAGCACCCGGAGATAGGTGGACGGGTTTGGTACTATTGTTCAGCACCCATACCGGCGAACCACTAATGATTTTCCCCGATGGCGTGATGCAGCGCATGCGGGTAGCGGGCGCTAGTGCGCTCGGGGCAAAATATATGGCGCGCAAAAATGCCAAAACCGTGGCATTAATCGGCTCCGGCTGGCAGGCCGGCGCACAAGCCATGGCCATCGCTGCGGTACGCAATGTTGCGCAAATCCGTATTTACAGCATGACCCGTAATAACCGAGATAATTTCTGTCAACAGATGAGCCCGGAAATCGGCGTTGACATGCATGCCTGCGAGGATATCGAGGAGGCGATCACAGGGGCCGATATTGTTTTATGCGCCACCAATTCGGAATCGAATGTGCTGTTCCAAAGATTTGTCAAACCGGGCATGCATATTTCGACCATTCGCGACAATGAAATCGAACTCGCCGCTATCAAGGCCGCGGATCACGTTGTGATGCATGATTCCGGCAGCATGGATTTTGACCACTATAACAACACCCACGGGATCAAAGTCGCCGATCAAAAGAAAGAAGCGGGTAACAGCCCAGAGATGGCTTACTTGCGGAAAGTCCCCACCCTTCCCGATCTCATTACCGGTTCTGCAAAAGGGCGAAATTCAGACAATGATATTACCTGTTTTTTGAACTATCGCGGGCTCGCCATCCAGTTTGCGGCTGTCGGTGCGACATTGTATGAGCGCGCCAAGGCTCAGAATATTGGCAACCACATGCCGACAGAATGGTTCACCGAGGACGTACTACCTTAGGCCGAGTAATATTATAATTCAGGGGTAGACTAAGTCTATGTCTAGTGAGGAAAATAGCTCTATATTCAATATGCTCGACCCCACCGCGGCTGGGGAAGAAGACCCTATCGGGTATGGGCCGAGTCTAAGCAGCTTAAAAGGGCTTAAATAAAGTGTCCCTAAAATAGCTGGATGTAGCACGACCCTTAAAATCAACCGCTACAGAAAAGGCAACGTAATTGTGAAACCTGCCAATTTATTGTTCCTTGTTTCCGATAACCATCAGCGCAATTACACTGGCTGCTACGGCCACCCATTCGTTCAAACCCCCAACATTGACAGCATTGCCGAACGTGGCATCCGATTTGATAACGCTTATGCGGGTAGCGCGGTTTGCTGCCCAGCCCGTGCCTCTATAGCCACCGGTCGATTTCCCCATCAGACTAATTATTGGGATAACGTAAAGGTCTATGACGGGAAAATTCCCAGTTGGCATCACCGTCTGCGCGCTGCGGGGCACGAAGTGGTTTCAATCGGAAAATTGCATTATATTGGCGACGACGAAGATGACGATTACGGCTTCACGGAGAGCCGACTTGCGATGCATATCGTCGGGCGCAAAGGCGCTTCATTCGGTCTGCTGCGAGCAACCGAACAGGGGGAAGAAGCCCGGCAAACGCCGCGCGATAATTATAGCAAAACTGGCATCGGTGAATCCGATTATGTATTATATGATCGCCAAATTGCTGATGAAGCGTGCACTTGGTTAGAGGATCATAAATCAGCCGGTGAAAAACCTTGGGCCCTTAAAGTTTCATTCGCCGCTCCGCATCCGCCCTTTATCGTGCCGCAACGGTTAATGGATCTCTATCCAGAGGCAGACATGCCATTACCACCACAATTCACAAACGGCCCGGGCCAAGCGCATCCGGCTTTACAGCATTTAATCTGGACCCATAGTTTCGAAGAGCTAGCAACCGAACCCTTTTTAAGGAAATCCGTGGCGGGCTATTGCTCCTTAATCACCCATATGGACGAACAAGTCGGAAAAATACTGCATAAACTCTATGACCTCAAGCTTGCCGGCAACACCAGGGTAGTTTACGTCAGCGATCATGGCGAAGCGGTGGGTCAACATGGCATGTTTGGTAAAAGTGTCGGGTATGACCATTCTGTAACCGTGCCGTTGGTAGCATGCGGCCCAGACATACCAAACGGACAGACCGTAGGAGACCTGGTATCCCACGTTGACTTGTTTCCCACTTTTCTAGAATCTTTTTCCGTTACTCCGGAGCCCGAAGATGCCGACCTTCGGGGAAGCTCCCTATGGCGCATTGCCGCCGGTCAAATTCCCGACCGGCCGGCATTCTGTGAATATCATGCCCATGGTTCAAAAACGGGTATGTTCATGCTCCGGCGCGGGAACCTAAAACTGATCTATCATGTAGGACTACCCGCCGAATTGTACGACCTGGATAATGACCCCCACGAAATGCGCAATTTAGCCAATGAACCAGCGTACATGAAGGAATGCGATAGTCTTCAAAAAGAATTGCGCACTATCGTTGACCCGGAGGATGCGAACAATTGCGCCAAACGAGATCAGCGCTCTGCCATAGAACTACACGGTGGGGTCGAAACAATCTTGAACGGCGGAAGTTACGGCTACAATCCGGTGCCCGGCCAAGAGCCGGTTATAGTCAAATTTGAAAAACCATGACCGCGCAACTTAGTCTTGTTAACCCCGGAAAGCGGCCAAACCATCCATATTATCTGCCTTTCCAATACCGTCGCAGAAACTCTGTAATGCATCAATCTGGCTTTCATCCCAACCGCCATAAGCGCAGTTCGAGCGGTATTTTCCATAAAGCTCTTCGTCACTAAGAGGCTCTACTGGGCCCCCGCGCATATGAGGTTGTTCGAATTCATGAACGGTGCCGTCTTTCATGGTGGCTTTAAGGTGGCCTGTGTAATTTGCCGGATACTCATTTTCTGGATCAATAACGTAAACAACCTTTTGGGCGATCTTAGCCGCCACCGGGTCCTGGAACCGATCATCAGTGAACTGGGCCAGACCTGCAGCACCGTCTACCATGCCAATCCCAATACAATAGGGCACGGAAAACTTACCGGCATAAGGCGTCGGAATATTTTGTTTTAGACCTAACGGTTCCCAAAGACGATGTACAGTGCCTTCGCCCACATTACATTCTATTTTTTCAATTTCATCAGGATTTACGCCCAACCCACGGAACCGAAGCGCACAATCAATGAATGGCTGGGTCATCGTGCCGCAAGCGTAGGATTTAAAGGTAATCTTATCTGCGACCCATTCTTTGCCGAGCGTCGCGGTCACCTTGTCGAAGTCCTGAGGAATGTCCGGATGTGCAAAAGCCGTATAAGCACCATGCTCGCCCTCGAAGACGTATTTAGGCCCGAAAAACCCGGCCTTACCCATTAAAGCGGCGCGCAAACCGGATTGAGCATTCCAACCCGGATGCATGCGTTTGGTCCAACTACCATCGCCGAGATACTCAATAATGCCAGCCGCTAAGCTACCCGCAGTACCGAGTGCATCCATGGTCTGCTTCGCATTCAAGCCAAGCGCCACAGAGGCACCAACGGTCGCACCGAAACACCCTAGAACTGCAGTGGGGTGAAAAGATGCACGATGCTGTGCAGTGGGCGCGACAACAGCGAGGCGGCACGAAATTTCAATACATGCAGCGACTCCCAGCAGGAGCCTCTCGCCGTTCAAACCATACCGCTCGGCGGCCGCAAATAATGTGGGCAGCCCAACAGCACCGCCCGCATGCATGGGTGAGCCTTCCGCAGTGTCGTCATAATCTTCGCCGTGCGCTGCAGTGCCATTAATGAACGCGGCGTCGGCCGCCGAGAACCCGCCGTCATGACCGAGCGCAGTACACTGTCCATCACCATCCGCGGAAGCGACGATAGCCTTAACATAATCCTCATGACGGGCGGCTACCATAAGCCCGGCGCCATCGAGAACCACCTTCGTAACGATTGAATTAACCGTTTCTGGCATATCGCTAAATTTGAGCTCCGACGACCAGTTGGCGACGGCTTCTGAAATGGATGCTCCAGTTTGTTGGTCGGCCACAGTAAGTTCTCCCCAATTGTTTAATATTAGTACTTTTCGCTGAATGACAGTGTAGCACTGTGCTTTGCCGTATGTGTAGACGAGCTTATTGCGTTAACCCGCTTCAAAGACATAGGGTTAGGCATGGTCAATTTGCACCCACAGCTCCGTAAGGAAACAATTGAAATCGTAGCATTGAGGCTCAGCCGAGTGCTCTTGTTAAATGATTCGCGATTTCCGTGGCTTATACTCGTTCCAGACCGCCCGGGCGTAACGGAATTGCACGCACTAAACGCTGCGGATAAAATGATTTTAATATCAGAACTAACTGTTTGCAGCAGAGTGCTTGAAAGCCTTCATAGGCCAGACAAAATCAATATCGGTGCGCTAGGCAATCTCGTGCCGCAGCTCCATATTCATGTGGTTGCGCGTTTCGAAACCGATGCCGCATGGCCCGGCCCAGTCTGGGGTTTTGGAGAACGCCAGCCCTACTCCACATCTGTCTCAGAAGATACGGTCACGTCTCTTCGAAAGCTGCTTAGGAATGAGCTAGCCAAAGAAGCCCAACAGAACAGCCTTCCGCGCAAAAATTAGTCGAACCCTGCCTTTATCGCAGAATCCGGCATTCTTTATTAGAACTCCAATCGGACCCTTTATGAAGATTTTTTGTCTTTATTCACCCGAACTGGAGACAAGCCCAAATAAACCATGCTTCCTAATATTGCGGCGCATCAACTCAAGGTCGATTACTTGATCATAGTCAACATCCAAATTCACAATATTACCCAGCGTATTGACATAAAAGGCTTGGGTCCCGCCATCTTTAGCTTGAAAGATCAGGTCTTTTACATCAAAGGCCGCCGCGATGTTCAGCATTAAGTCTTCTTTACGGTCCTCAACGCCCTCCGAAACACCTTCACCTTGAATAAGCGTTTTCCACGCACCCGCCTCAAAATAAGCTTCTATCTGCTTATTGATGTAGCTCAGACTGTTAGTCCAATTATCATGACCCTTTTGGCCCGCTTCCGCGACCACTTTCAGGCCGGCATCGGATGCCATTTTAATCAAGCGGCACTTATCGTCAATTGACATAGAAACCTGAGCAGAGGACACCTCAACCGCATCGCTGCCGAGCTCTTTGACCTTTTTATATAATTCTTTAGACTTTCCTTGCAGGAAGGCTGCTTCCATCAAATCGCCCGCAAAAAACACTTCTACATCATTTGCGTGAAGCGCATCAATTTTCTGCTTTAAAAAGTCTTCGGTTTGTAGCCGAAAAGCGCCGATGCCGATTTTTACCATATCAACGAAATCACCGGCCGACTGCAATAAATCTTCTTGTGCATGCATACCAACACCACGGTCAGCTACAAGCGTCATGCCGTGGTTACGTGGTTTGGCCGGACGCGGCGCCACACGAATAAAGTTAAAAGCCTTATCTTCTAGATTTTTGGTCGTTTTCCCCATTCTAATTCCTCTATATTTTAATCAAACACTCAACCACTCGGGCCGGGTTTGTATTGCACGTGCGCCTTCAAATTTTTAAAAAGGCAATTAGTCGAGACTCCTCATTAATCAGGCGTTAGAATTACCGATTGCGCCGGTGAATTGGCGGGAGGAGTCACAAATCGATGCTTCGAAAGATATTTTTTGGCCTAATTTTAGCCTTTGCTACCATGCTAGTAGCCGTAGCAAAAGAAGAAACCCAGGACAATTCGCCGCGTGCGGCCATCCTGGAAATCAAGGGCGCGATTGGCCCCGCAACCGCACAATATCTAAACCGGGGCTTTAAAATTGCCCACGAGAAAAAAGTTGATCTCATTATCCTTGAAATGAATACCCCAGGGGGCTTGGTGACCAGCACGCGAGAGATCGTCACTGAAATTCTAACCGCCAAGGTGCCTGTTGCCGTTTATGTATCTCCCGCAGGAGCGCATGCAGCAAGTGCGGGCACTTATATTCTTTATGCGGGTCATGTTGCCGCAATGACGCCAGGCACTAATGTAGGTGCGGCTACACCGATACAAATGGGCGGGCCAGGCAGCCCCGGCAAAAACAGCGAGAAGAAAAAGGATTTAACTGAAAAGCTTCTCGAAAAATTAACCGAAGGTGAAAAGAGAGATAAAGAAAAAACTCAAAAGCCCGCGGGAAAACAAGCCTCAGACAAAAATCAGAAAAAGGGCAAAAGTCCTGACAAAAAAGCCGATTTGCCCAATAAAAACCTTGTCCCGGATAACCCCATAAAGTCCAAGATGGTCAATGATTTGGTCGCTTATATAAAGAGCCTCGCCCAATTACGGGGCCGTAACGTGGAATGGGCGGAGAAAGCGGTCCGCGAGGCAGCAAGTCTGCCGTCTAAAGAAGCACTCGAAATTAAGGTTATCGATTTGACAGCACGTGACATGGGTGAGCTTCTAGAAAAAATAGACGGGCACGTGGTCGAATTGGGTAAGATCAAAGTCACAATTAAAACCAAAGGAATGGTGACAGAGCGAATTAAGCCCGATTGGCAAATGAAATTCCTATCGGTCATCACTAACCCCAATGTTGCTTTCATTTTGATGCTTATCGGCATTTACGGCATCGTCTTCGAATTCTGGCACCCTGGCCTCGTTGGTCCAGGGGTTATAGGCGGCATTTGTTTGCTGCTAGGCCTTTATGCCATGAATATTTTACCGCTCAATTATACTGGCGCTGGGCTCGTTCTATTGGGACTGGCCTTCATGACGGCAGAGGCATTCCTACCTTCCTTCGGCATATTGGGTATTGGCGGCCTGATTGGATTCGTTTTCGGCGCAACATTACTATTCGACGCAGAATCACCAGAGTTCAGACTATCCTGGACGGTCATCATATCCACGTCCGTATTTTGCGGGCTACTATTTATAATCGTACTTGGATTTGCTTGGAGAAGT